>Ga0153915_10000059_pt1 | contig 99402 bp, 81 predicted proteins | sample Opewatmetagenome_2_FD_107003 | JGI IMG/M metagenome (GOLD analysis project Ga0153915, IMG submission 107003) | Freshwater wetland microbial communities from Ohio, USA - Open water 3 Core 3 Depth 3 metaG | ecosystem: Environmental > Aquatic > Freshwater > Wetlands | place: USA: Ohio, Lake Erie... | reverse complement strand
CGGGCGACTTCCTCTACCGCTTCGGGGACCCGGCCCGCTACGCACAGGGGGACCCCCCGCGCGTGCTGGAGAACTGGGATACGGCCACATCCGGCCACAAGCAGATGGGCGGCTCCCATGACGCGCAATGGATACGACCCGGACTTCCCGGCGCGGGACACCTCATGGTCTTCGACAACGGCCAGTACCTGTTCCAGCACACGCCGCAGTCCGCCGTGCTGGAGATCGACCCCTTCCTGGACGCCGCCGGAAAGGACGCGGGCCACTACGTCAACCCGCCCGACGCCGGCTACAGGCGGGAAAGCTACGACAAGGACACGCACAACGAGCCGCGCTGGATATCCAGGCAGGTCGTGCAGAGCTTCCGGTCCGTCAACAGCCACGGCTTCTTCAGCCACATCGGTTCCAGCGGCCAGCGCCTTCCCAACGGCAACCTGCTCGTCTGTTCCGACACCGAGGGGCATTTCTTCGAGGTGACAGCGGATGGCATGCTGGCCTGGGAATACATCAACCCCGTCACGCGCGACGGCGCCGTGAAGACGCTGGGAGACGTCCTGCCGATGACCAACTCCGTGTTCCGCGCCTTCCGGTACGCGCCGGACGATCCCGCGCTCCAGGGCCGCGTCCTGACACCGGCGGGTACCATCACGGAACGCGCCGCGCAGGGACTGGACGCGCAGCCCAAGCGGCCCCCGGCGCCGGGCCGGGCGCCCGCCAAGCCATGAGCGCACGCGGATTTCACACGGCCGTCACATGGCGGACGTACCATTCGTGCATGGCCTGCAAGGAGATGGACCCATGAAGAGGATCTTTGCATTCATCGCCGCGTGCGCCGCAACGTCCCTGATGCTCGGGTGCGCCGGTTTCCTGGACGCACCCGGCTCCGCGGACCAGGCGGGAGCGACCGACAGCTCGGAGTTCAACATGGCGCAGACCGTCTCGGACGGGGCGCAGCGCGCCACCTTGGCCTTTTCCGGCCTGGCCATGATGACGGGAAACCTGGAATCCCAGTCCTTCTTCCCTCCCGGCAAGGTGGCCGACTACACGGGATTCCAATACCTGCGCGACAATGACCCGGACGGCATGGGCCACAACACCAGCTTCCTGACCCGCGTCGCCTACAACATCATCCATATCCTGAGCGACGCGCAGTTCGAAAAACTCGCGAACCTTGCGGTGAACCAGCAGTCCCAAATCGAGGAATACGGCTATAAACGCTTCCCCTTGATGAAGGCCTTCCGCCGCCTCATGGAAGGGGACATCCCTTCCGGTTCCACGCAGCTTAGTCTTTCCGCCGTGAAAGAGGCGTCCCGCGCGCTGTACCTCATCGATGGGCAGATCAGCTTTGACCGCGCCGTCTTGTATGCCGGGATCCTGAATTCGCTGGATGCCGGACAGAAGGCCTACCTGGACGCCATGAAGGGCAAGGGATGGAGCTCCTGGCCGGACATCACGAAGGCCCAGATCGACGACAGGATGAAGGGACTGCCGCAGGGGGCGTCCGTGGCCGTGATGACCTACTCAGGGGACCTGTTCAGCTGGTACGCAGGCTCGGTGGAGGCGGACGCCTACTTCTGTCCGGAACGGCAAGGGACCTACTTCGGGTCCTTCTACATGAAGGACGCCCCGGCCATCGGCCACGAAGGCTACGCCATCGACACGGAACTGATCGCCACGGCGGGCGCCGCGCTGTGCGACAGCTCCAAGGGCTATGTCACGGAGGAGCAGGCCGCGCTTTTCTCCGGCCTGGTGGCGACGCAGAAGGACAATCTCTACGCGTCCTCCACCGCAAACATCGTCCAGGTGCGCACGGACATCGCAACCCTGCTGCGCAGCCTGCTGACCGGCACCGCCTCGGCGGAAACCGTGGAAGCCCGGGTGCTCGCGCTGTCAGGAACCTACGGCGAACTGGACGGCGAGAACAACTGGCATTATGCCACAGTGTTCGCACGGGTCTATCAGTCGATGAGCAGCGCCCAGAAAGCGGGGATTGCCGCCCTCAGGACGTCCATCATGTCCGGTACCTACACGGACGGGACCTGCTATGACTTCACAGTCTGCACGACGCCGTTCCTGTATTCCGCCGTCATCGCGGACACGGGCCTGCTCGATCCGTATCTTGCCGATACCGGCTATCTTTTCGAGTGAGACAAGGAGGTTTCATGCGGTCGACCCGATTCGTTCCCATGCGCGGATCCTTGTGCGCCCTTCTGGCCCTCCTCCTGCTGGATTGCGCCGGCTGGACCCAGGGCGCCAAGGGAGGTGGAGCCGGCGGTCGCGCGGGCCAGGCATCCCGCGACGCGCCCCTCCCCGCGGAGGTCCTTGCCCGGGAGGGTCTGTCCGTGGTGCTGGGCCGGCCGACGGACCGCTCCGTGGCATTGAACCTCCTCGGAAACAGGGAACAGGAAGTGTACGTCGAGTACGGGACGGTGAAGGGCGCCTACGGCAACAGGACCGCACAGATGCGCCTGGCTGCCGGGAAGCCGGCCGAGACCGTCCTGGATGGCCTACAACCGGACCATGATGTCTACTACAGGCTCCAGACGCGGAGTCCCGGCGCGTCCTCCTACGCCCCTGGCCCCGAAGGCAGGGCGCGCACGCAGCGCGCTCCCGGCACCTCGTTTTCCTTTGAAATCATCGGCGACTCCCACCCCGAGCGGCCGCAGCAATTCGATCCCACGCTCTATGCGCAGACGCTGCGGCACGCAGCGGAGGATTCCCCGGATTTCTTCATGACCATCGGGGACGATTTCAGCGTGGATACGCTGCAGAACGCTACGAAGGATGCGGTGGAGGAAGTCTACAGGCGCGAGCGTCTCTACCTGTCCCTCGTCGGAAGCGTCGCCCCGGTTTTCCTCGTCAATGGGAACCACGAACAGGCATCCATGGCCAACCTGGACGGCACGGCGGATAACGTGGCCGTCTGGGCCCAGACCAGCCGCAATGCGTCGTTCCCCCAGCCCGCTCCCGACGGATTTTACACGGGGGACGCCGCACCGGTGGAGCATGTCGGGCTCCTGCGGGACTACTACGCCTGGACCTGGGGCGACGCGCTCTTCGTCGTTCTCGATCCCTATTGGCACTCCCCGGAGCCCGTCGACAACGTGCTCGGCGGCGGCGACAAGACGAGGGACCTCTGGAAAACCACGCTCGGGAAGGAGCAGTACGACTGGTTCCGCAAGACCCTCGAGGGGAGCCGGGCCGCCTACAAGTTCGTCTTCGCCCACCACGTCTCCGGGACAGGCCGCGGGGGGATCGAGCGGGCCCCGTACTTCGAATGGGGCGGAAAATCCGCCCAAGGCAGGGATGAGTTCGCGGCGAACCGGCCCGGATGGGAACTGCCCATCCACCGGCTCATGGCCGGGAACCATGTCACCGCCTTCGTCCAGGGCCATGACCACATCTTCGCCAACCAGGTGCTGGACGGGGTGGCCTACATCACCCTGCCGGAACCGGCGGATCCCAACTACGCCCTGTACAACCGCGATGCCTTCCGCAGCGGGGATACCCTGCCGAATTCCGGGCGCGTCCGATTCACCGTGGATCCGGCGCGGGTCGTGGTGGAGTATTTCCGCGAATGGCTGCCCGCGGACCGCCCCGCCGTGCCCGGACAGGCGGCGCAGCCCGCCTACCGCTTCGAGATCCCCGCGGGAGGGCAGCCCACGGCGGGAGTCTTCGCCGAAAGCCGGGTGGAGACCTTTGCCCCGAAAGGGGAAGACGGGAAAGCTGCGGGAAAGCGCGCTACGGGCGGGTCCGCGTCGGCGTCCCGTCCCGCGGCCGGTTCCACGGCCGTCGAGCCATCCATCCCGGTCGGCCCATCCGGGGACCTCCACGCGGGAACCCTTCTTGAATTCCCGGGGGGGACAAGCGTCGGATTGGCCACGGCCTTCCTGAAGGATGTCGAGTACCAATACAGGTACGGAACCGACCCGGAACGGCTCGACCTCTCGACGCCGGTCCGCAGGGCGGCGGCAGGCACTGTGGCCCGGGACCGCATCGACGGCCTGCGGCCGGGCGGCACCTATCATTTCCGGCTCGCGTACGCGGAGGCCGGCGCCGGGGAGTTCACGCTGGCCCCGCCGGGCCGCTTCGCGACGCGCAAGGCTCCGGGAGAAGCATTCACTTTCGTCGTGGAGGCGGACCCCCACCTGGACGAGAACTCCAGCGGCCCGGTGTATGCCGCGACCCTTGGGCGGATGGCCGGGGATGCTCCCGACTTCCTCATCGATCTCGGGGACACGTCCATGGCGGAGAAACTGGCGGCGGACGGGGATGCCTTCCTGGCCCGCGACCGGCTCGTGCGCTCGTACTGGGACGACATCGGATCCTCTGTCCCTTTCCTGATGGTCCTCGGCAACCACGACGGGGAGCACGGCTGGAGCGCCGGGAAGGGGAAGCCCCCGGCCGCCGAGGCGGCCGCCCTGCGGAGAACCTGGCTGATCGATCCCCGGACCGCGCCCGCGGACACGTTCGACGTGTTCAGCGATACGGCGTACGGCTTCCAGTGGGGCGACGCCCTCTTCGTCGTGCTCGATCCCTACGAAGCGGAAGCCGCCAAACCATCCGACGGCTGGTCCTGGACTCTGGGAAAGGAACAGTACGATTGGCTTGCCGGCGTCCTGGCCCGGTCGAAGGCCGCATACCGCTTCGTGTTCATCCACAATCTGCTGGGCGGATCGGGCAAGGACGCCCGCGGCGGAGCGGACTGGGCGGACAGGTACGAGTGGGGCGGACTCGGCGCCGACGGGAAAAACGAATTCGGCGCCAAGCGACCCGGGTGGCCGATGCCGCTGCACCAACTCTTCCTCGCCAACCACGTCGACGCGGTCTTCCACGGCCACGACCACTTCTATGCAATGGAGGAGAGGGACGGTATCATCTACCAGATGGCGCCCCAACCTTCCTTGGCCAAGGAGCAGCGGCTCGGCCTGGAGCAGATCGGCGAATACGGGTACTCGCGCGGGGTGTTCCTCCCCTCCCCCGGCTACCTGCGCCTGTCGGTCTCCCCCGAACGGACCCTGGTGCAGTACGTGAGGAGCGGGGACGGCACGGTGGCGCACGAGTACGTCATCCCACCATGAACGAGACGATCCTGTACGCGGACGACGAGCCGAAATACCTCAGGCTCGTGAGGATGTTCCTCGAGCGGGAGCATTACGCCGTCCTGACCGCGGAGGACGGGCCCTCGGCTCTCGCGATGCTGGGTAAACGGCCGGACACGGCGCTCGTGATCCTCGACGTCCTGATGCCCCGCATGGACGGCTACGAGGCCTGCCGGGCCATCCGGAGCTTCTCGCGCGTTCCCATCCTCATGCTGACCGCCCTTGGCGACGAGCCCCACGAGATCCGCGGCATGGACACGGGCGCGGACGACTACCTCCCCAAGCCTTTCAGCAGGGACCTGTTGTGCGCCCGGGTGCGCGCCCTGCTCCGGCGGGCCGGCACGGACGCGCCCGCCGTGCTTTCCGCGGGCGGCATTACCCTCGACGCGGGGACGAGGGAGGTCACGGCGGACGGCGGCAGCGTCGCCTTGAGTTTCCGCGAATTCGAGCTCCTCCGTTTCCTGATGGGAAACGCCAATGCCGTCTGCGCCCGGGAGCGCATCCTCGAGCGGGTCTGGGGATACTTCTACGAGGGCGACCCGCGCACGCTGGACACGCACATCAAGTCGCTGCGGCGTAAGCTGGGCGGCGCGGGCGCGCGGATCGTCACCTGCCGGAACGTCGGGTACTCGTTCCGGGAGGAAAGGCCATGACCTCGATCAGGGTCAAGCTCACCCTGGGGGCCGCGCTCCTCCTGGCGGGAGGGATCGGCATCCTCCTGGCCGCGAACGCGTTCTTCCTGGAGCCGTACTACGCCTCCCAGACCAGGGGGGCGTTCGAGGGGATCCTGGAAGCGATGGTTTCCGCTCCCCGGGATCCGGCCTCCCGGACGCGGGCGGCCAAGGGCCTGGCGTCCGGAAACGGGTACAAGATCGTCGTGATCGACAGGGAGGGGCTGGTGCGCGTCTCGTCGGCGCCGGAGTTCCAGGAAGGCCAGTCCTTCCCCCTGCCGAAGGACCAGCTCGAGTTCTTCCTCGACCGTCGGGAACGCCTGGCTCGGGGGGAATCTTTCTTCGGGATCCTGGATGCTTCTCCCCGGGGGCAGTCGGTGATCCAGCTCGTGGCCGGGATGGGCGGCGGAGACTTCCTCGTGATCACGCAGCCCCTGGAGCAACTCCGGCGGAACGCCGCGGTGGCCTCACGTTTCTTCCTTTTCGTCGGGGGCCTCCTGCTGGTTTTCGAGTTCGCCGTCGTGCTCATGCTGTCCGGCAGGCTGGCGCGGCCCATCCTGGACCTGTCGGAGGTGGCGCGCCGCGTCGCCGCGGAGGACTTCGGCGCGCGGTACCTGAAAAAGCGCAACGACGAGCTCGGCGTCCTGGGGGACAGCCTCAATGCCATGGCGGCGGCTCTGGCAAGGAACATCGAGGATCTGACGGCCGCCAACCGGGAGCTCGCGCTCAAGGTGAAGGCCCAGGAGACCTTTATAGCCGGCGCGTCCCATGAGCTGAAGACGCCTGTCGGCCTCGTGCGGGGATATGCCGAGGCCGTCAAGCTGGGGATGTACTCCTCGGAGGCGGAACGGAACGAGCTTCTCGACGTGATCCTCAAGGAAGCCGACCACCTGGACAGGCTGGTGAGGGACCTGGCGCAGGTCGCGACGCTCGCGGAAGCGGACCGTTCCCTTTCGCTCTCTGAGGGAGACCTGTTCGGGACCGTCTCGGACGCCGTCGCGCGCTTCGCCCTGGAGGCGAAGGAGAAGCGGATCGCCCTCCGCGTCGAGGGGCACGGACCGATCGCTGCGCGCTTCGACCCGGACCGCATCGTGCAGGTCATGGACAACCTCCTGTCCAACGCCATGCGCCACACGGGCGAGGGCGGCGCCGTCACAGTAAGGGTGGAGGCGACGGCGGAAGGAGCCCGGGTGGAGGTGGAGAACACCGGAGATCCCGTGCCGGAGGAGCACCTGCCCAACCTGTTCGCGCCCTTCTACCGCGTGGACGCGTCCCGCACCCGCGGGAGCGGCGGCTCCGGCCTGGGCCTGGCGACGGTCAAGGGCGTGGCGGAGGCGCACGGCGGAAGCTGCGGCGCGAGGAACACCCCCACCGGGTTCCTCGTCTGGGTGAGCCTGCCGCGGACGGGGTCCCCGGCCCGTCCGTCCTGAAGCATCGCCGGTGATCCGTCCGGCCCTATGCGTGCCTTCAACCCAATGAGCAGGTCGGCGGGGATCTTCGTTTCTTCGCGGGTCCCAGGTCCGCTTCATGCCAATGGCCATCGGCGCCCAGCCTGCCGACCGCGTGCCTGGGCAGCATGCCGGCGAAGCGGCGCACGACGAACGCCTGTTTGCCCATCGAACCGCTCTGGACGAGGCCCTTGGGCCCGGCGCCTAAGCGTTGGATGCAATCCCGGCCGCTCCCCGGGGACGGGACCGGAAGGCGCACCCTGCCCGAATCGGCCCCGGCCTTTCCCTGGCCGGGGTGCATCCGGACGACGTGCCAAAACCGGCCCGCCGCGCAATGCCGTCCTACTGCTGGTCCTGGAAGAGGATCGTGGACAGGTACCTCTCCCCCGTGTCCGGAAGGAGCACCACCACGGTCTTTCCCTTGAACTCGGGACGCTTGGCCACCTGCGTCGCCGCGAAGACCGCGGCGCCCGAGGAGAAGCCGACCAGCAGCCCTTCCGTCCGCGCCAGTTTCCTGGCCGTCGCGACGGCCTCGTCGTTTTTCACCTTGTAGATCTCATCGACGACGTCCTTGTTGTAGACCGCGGGAACGAAACCCGCGCCGATGCCCTGCAGCTTGTGGGGTCCCGGATTGCCTCCGGAAAGGACCGGGGAATCGAACGGTTCCACGGCGATGATCTTCACCCCGGGTTTCTTCTTCTTGAGGACCTCCCCCACGCCGGTGATCGTCCCGCCCGTCCCGACCCCTCCGATGAATACGTCCACGGCCCCGTCCGTGTCGCGCCAGATCTCCTCGGCCGTAGTCTTCCTGTGGATCTCAGGGTTGGCCGGATTGTCGAACTGTCCGGGAATGTAGGAGTTCGGGACCTGCGCAGCCAGCTCATTGGCACGGCGGATCGCCCCCTTCATGCCTTCGGGACCCGGGGTCAGCACCAGCTCGGCGCCCAACGCCTTGAGCAGGGAGCGGCGTTCCGTGCTCATCGTCTCCGGCATGGCCAGGATCAGGCGGTAGCCCTTGGTCGCGGCCACGAAGGCAAGGGCGATTCCCGTGTTGCCGCTCGTGGGCTCGATGAGGACCGTGCCCTCCTTGATGCGGCCTTTGGCCTCTCCGTCAGAAATCATTGCGAGGCCGATACGGTCTTTGACGCTCGAGAGCGGATTGAAATACTCCAGCTTGGCTACGAGCTTGGCTCCCACACCCTCCTTGGCTCCGTAGGCGCCAAGTTCCAGAAGCGGTGTGTTGCCGATCAGGTCCGTCAGCTTCTTCGCTATCTTTGCCATGTCAACCTCCCTTATAGAGTTTGGATCCCTGAAACCGTCTTGATTGTTCTCCTTGGATACTCGATTCCCTTCCAGTTAAGATTATCAAGACTATAGTAATAATAGTATTTCACAAAATCTGAAATGTCAATACCGTTTTTACTATTTCTATAGTATTTATAGTTTAACATGAACATCAATGCTGTTCTAGACAGAATAGTCAAAGCACGAATGCCCGGTCCAGGTCCCCGATGAGATCGCCCGCGTCCTCGATGCCCACCGAGAGGCGCAGGAGGCGGTCATTGATGCCGAGGCGGGCCCGAGTCTGCTCCTCCACGTCCGCGTGGGTCTGGGCGTAAGGGAAAGTGATCAGGGTCTCCACGCCCCCCAGGCTCTCCGCAAAGGAGATGAGCCGCGTCCCTTCGAGGATGGCCGGGACGAGTCCCGCGTCGGCCACCTCGAAGGAGATCATGCCCCCCAGGCCGGGATAGTGGACCTTGCGGACCTTGGGATGAGCGGCCAGCCACGCGGCGATCCGACAGGCGCTCGCCTGCTGCCGGTCCATGCGCAGGGCCAGGGTCTTCAGGCCGCGGATGGTCAACCAGGAATCCTGCGGTCCCAGGACGGCGCCGGCCGCGTTCTGCAGCAGGGAAACCCGCTCGGCAAGCACGGGGTCCTTCACCACCGCCAGGCCACAAACGGTGTCGTTGTGGCCCGCCAGATACTTCGTGCCGCTGTACAGCGCGATGTCCGCCCCCAGTTCGAGGGGACGCAGGAGATAGGGGGTGAGGAACGTGTTGTCGACGATGAGGCGGATCCCCCGCTCCCGGCAGACCCGCGCCAGGGCCGCGATGTCGGCCACCTTGAGCATGGGATTGGTGAGCGACTCGACGAAGAGGGCGCGCGTCTCGGGACGGATGGCGGCCATGACGGCCTGGATGTCCGTGGCGTCGACGTAGGTGAAGGCCAGGCCGTACCGGCGGAAACACTGTTCGAACAACCTGTAGGTGCCTCCGTACAGGTCCTCCGTCACGACCAGATGGTCACCGCTTCGGAAGAGCAGAAGGAGGCTTGCGATCGCCGCCATGCCCGACGCGTAGGCGAATCCCGCGGCCCCCCCGTCCAGCAGCGCCATGGCGTCTTCCAGCACCTGGCGCGTCGGGTTCTCGGAGCGGCTGTAGTCATATCCCGTGCTCCGGCCCAATCCCGGATGGCGGAAGGTGGCGGTTTGGTATATGGGAACCGACACCGCACCGGTCTTCACATCCCATCCCACGCCGACCTGGGCTGCCCTTGTGGAAAACTCCATACCGTCCTCCCGGAAGAGGACCCTCATGGAGCCGCTCTTCCTTATCTTCCGGAACGGGAAACCGTTCCGCGGGAATTGGCACCTTCCTGCTTGAGGAGGTTGCCGCGATGTCATAGGGCCCGTCCCTCGATCGCTCTTGATAAGAAAGGTCTTGACTTGAACAAACGAATAGGAATGATTAATCAATACAATTCCTATTCCTTAACTATTTAATACAGACTTACTCCTTTGTCAACCACATGCACTTGTGCCACCAGGTCGTCATCGGGCCGTGACGATCGGACCGACCAGGTCTTCCACATCCTCAAGGACATCGACATCCCCTGGCACATTGCCCAGATCGTGCTGCAGCATCATGAGAGGCTGGACGGTTCTGGATATCCGCAGGGCCTGAAGAGCGGCGACATCCTGTTGGAGGCGAGCATCCTCGGTGCGGCCGACATGATCGAAGCCATCGCATCCAGGGCCGCCGCATGCCGTCCCTTGTCTGGCTTTTCCCACGGCCTGGCATTATATTGGAGAAGTACCCCTCCCCTGGTGGGGGGTGGTAGAGAGAGGAAACTATGAAGACCGAGGAACTGACGGTGACCGGAATGACCTGCGCCTCCTGTTCCGCACGCGTGGAGAAAGTGGTCGGGAAACTGGACGGCGTGCTGCAGGCCAGCGTGAACCTCGCCACGGAGCGGCTGCGCCTGGAATACGACGAGGGGAAGCTCTCCCTGGAGTCCGTGCAAAGGGCCGTGGAGGCGGCCGGCTACGGAATCGAAGCGCGGGAGAGCCGGAAACGCGTCGTCATCCCCATCGGAGGCATGACCTGCGCCTCCTGTTCCGCTCGCATCGAGAAGGTGGTGGGGAAACTCGACGGCGTGGCCCAGGTGTCGGTCAACCTGGCCACGGAAAAGGCGGACGTGCTCTACGAGCCGTCCCTGGTGCGCCTCTCCGCCATCAAGAAAGCCATTGCGGACGCCGGATACACGCCCAGGGAGATCGACTCCCTGGATTCCGTGGACAGGGACGCGGAACGCAAGGAGCGCGAGATCCGCGTTCTCAGGACCAAGCTCATCGTGGCCGCCTCCGTGGCGGCGCCCCTGCTCTACCTCGCCATGGGGCACATGCTTCCCGGGATGCGCCTCCCCGTCCCCTGGTTCCTCGACCCGATGCGATCCCCACTGGCATTCGCCCTGGCGCAGATCCTCCTGGTCATCCCCGCCATCGCCGCGGGGAACCGTTTCTACAGGGTGGGCGTGAAGGCGCTCTGGCACCGGGCGCCGAACATGGATTCCCTGATCGCCATCGGGACCGCCTCGGCCGTGCTGTACAGCCTGTACTCGACATGGCGGGTGATCGCGGGCGATCCTGAGGCGGTCAAGGACCTCTATTTCGAAACCGCGGCCGTCATCATCGCCCTCATCCTCCTCGGCAAGACCCTGGAGGCCGTTTCGAAAGGGAAAACCTCCCAGGCGATCAAGAAGCTCATGGGTCTCGCACCGAAGACCGCGCGGGTGATCCACGGCGGGGCGGAGACGGAGACCCCGATCTCCGAGGTGGAAGTCGGCGATGTCATCCGGGTCCGCCCGGGGGAAAAGGTGCCCGTGGACGGCGAGGTGACGGACGGCTACACCTCAGTGGACGAATCCATGCTCACGGGGGAAAGCATCCCCGTGGAGAAGAAGGCCGGGGACCCGGTGACCGGGGCAAGCATCAACGGGAACGGGACCATCGCCTTCCGGGCGACCCGCGTGGCGGGGACACCGCACTCGCGCAGATCGTCAAACTGGTGGAACAAGCCCAGGGCTCCAAGGCCCCCATCGCGCGCATGGCCGACGTGGTGTCCGGTTATTTCGTACCCATCGTCATGCTCATCGCCCTGGCGGCGGCTGCCGCCTGGCTGATTTCCGGCCGGAGCGTGGAGTTCAGCATGACCATCTTCACCGCGGTGCTTGTCATCGCCTGCCCCTGCGCCCTGGGCCTGGCCACCCCCACCGCCATCATGGTGGGAACCGGAAAGGGGGCGGAAAACGGCATCCTCATCAAGGGCGGGGCGGCCCTGGAGGAGACCCACCTGGTCCGGACGGTGGTGCTGGACAAGACGGGAACCATCACCGAAGGAACGCCCACGGTCACCGACGTGGTGCCGGCAGGCGCAATGGAGGCCGATACCCTCCTGCAGCTCGCCGCGTCCGCGGAGAAGGGATCCGAGCATCCCCTCGGGGATGCCATCGTCCGGCGCGCCGCGGAGCGGGGACTCGCCATCCTTCCGCTGGAAGGCTTCCAGGCGGTCCCGGGAATGGGCATCGAGGCGAAGATCCGCGGCGCGGGGCTGCTCCTGGGCAATGAGAGGTTCATGACGGAACGGGGCATCGTCCTCGGGAACCTCGCGGAAGCCTCCAATGACCTTTCCGCCCACGGCAAGACCCCGATGTTCGTGGCGGCGGACGGGCGGCCCGCCGGAATCATCGCCGTGGCGGACAGGCCCAAGCAGTCCAGCGCCGCGGCCATCGCGGCCATGCGCGCCATGGGCCTGGAGGTCGTGATGATCACGGGGGACAACCTCCGAACGGCCCGGGCCATCGCGGACCAGGTGGGTGTGGACAGGGTCCTCGCCGAGGTCCTGCCGCGGCAGAAGGCGGAGTCGGTACGGAGCCTCCAGGCGGAGGGGCGGAAGGTGGCGATGGTCGGCGACGGGATCAACGACGCCGCGGCGCTGGCCCAGGCGGACGTCGGCATCGCCATCGGTTCCGGCACCGACGTGGCCATCGAGTCCGCGGACATCGTCCTCATGAAAAGCGACCTGATGGACGTGGCGGCCGCGGTCCGCCTGAGCAGGGGGACCATCCGGATCATCCGCCAGAACCTGTTCTGGGCCTTCTGCTACAACGTGCTGGGGATCCCCGTGGCGGCGGGGCTCCTGTACCTGTTCGGCGGCCCCCTGCTCAACCCGATCTTCGCGGCGGCGGCCATGTCCCTGAGCTCGGTCTCTGTCGTAAGCAACGCCCTGCGCCTGCGCAGGCTCCGCATCCGCGTGCGGGAAGGAAGGTAGGCGACGCCATGGACCACGCGAGCCGTGAAAGCCGCAAGGCGCTGGATCTCCTGCGCACCGTCCGCGGGCAGATGGACGGAATCATCCGGATGGTGGAGGAGGACCGCTACTGCATGGACGTGTCCAAACAGGTCCTCGCGGCCGTGGCCCTGCTCAGGAAGGCGAACCTCGTGGTCTTGAAGCAGCACATGAACACCTGCGTGAAGGAGGCGATCTGCGCCAAGGACGGCGGGCAGGAAAAGATCGAGGAGATCACCAGGATCTTGGAGAAGTACCTGTAGCGCCCGGAGCGGCCGGCGGTCTTGACGCCATCGGTCCCGCGCCTTAGGATGTTTGCCCTATGGGTATTCGAAGCATTTCCATCCTGTCGGCGGGGTTCCTCCTGGCCGCGGCATGCGCGGGCTGCCAGGGCCAGAAGGATCCCGGAACGCCGGACCGGCGGATCTCCGCACAGCAGGACCGCGAGTTCGAGATCAGCCTCGCCTCGAACGTCTCCACGGGATACAGCTGGGAGCCCGTCTTCGACGCGTCGGCGATAGAGCTGGTGGGCAGGGAGTACAAGGCGGATCCCGCCCCCCCGGGCATGGTCGGCTCCGGCGGCAAGGATTTCTTCCGCTTCAAGCCGCTGAAGAGCGGGGAGACGAAGGTCTCCTTCGTCTATCACCATCCCTGGGAGAAGCCGACGGACGCGGACAAGCGGGAGGAGTTCACCGTCACCGTAAAGTAGGGGTGGCTCAGTTCCGGCTTCTCCGCGGGCAGGCCGCCAAGGAGGCGGCGGAGGTCATCCGTCTCCTCCTGGGGACCGCCGAGGAAGCACACGGGACCTCCCGCGGACACGGCGGCCTGCACCGCGCTGCTGACCGCGTAGGGCCCCGTGAGCCTGTAGCCGCACGCTACGCCCGCGTGCCCGGCAGGGTCCCGAGGTCGTAGGGTGTGGCCTGGTAGACGTAGTAGTTCAGCCAGTTGCCGTAGAGCAGGTTCGCGTGGGACCGCCACGTCACCGTGGGTTCCCGCCGGGGATCGTCGTCGGGGAAGTAGTTCCTGGGCACGGCGATCGACAGGCCTTTGGACATGTCCCGTTCATACTCGGCCTTCAGGGTATATCTGTCGTATTCCGGGTGCCCGGTGACGAACACCATGCGGCCGTCCTCCGAGGCGGCCAGGTACAGCCCCGCCTCCTCCGAGACGGCCAGGAGCTTCAGGCCGTCCAGGGACCTCACGTCCCGCACGCGCACTTCCGTATGCCTCGAATGCGGGGCGAAGAACTCCTCGTCGAAGCCCCGCAGGAGCGGATCCCGGGGTTCCAGCGCGCGGTGGCGGAACAGGCCGAACATCTTTGCGGGCAGGGGATGCTTGGCCACGCCATAATGGTGGTGCAGGGCCGCCTGCGCGCCCCAGCAGATGTGCATCGTGGACCAGACATTGGACCGGCTCCAATCCATCAGTCGGACAAGCTCCGGCCAATAGTCCACATCCTCGAAGGGGATGGTCTCCACGGGCGCCCCGGTGATGACCAGGCCGTCGAAGCGTTCGTGCAGCACGTCGTCGAGGGACTCGTAGAAGGCGTCCAGGTGCTCTTCCGGCGTGTTCTTCGATTCATGGGTTTCCATCCGGATGAACGTGATGTCGATCTGCAGGGGCGTGTTTCCAAGCAGCCGGAGAAGCTGCGTCTCTGTCACGATCTTGGTGGGCATGAGGTTGAGGACCGCAATGCGAAGGGGCCGGATGTCCTGATGGAGCGCCCTTTCCTTGGACATGACGAAGATGTTCTCTTCCGCGAGAGTCTTCACGGCGGGTAGATCGTCCGGAATCCTTACTGGCATGTTTCCCCCACGAGTCATCATTTGGCATGAAAAGCTTTCCAAGTCAATACCCTAATACTACTAATACAATAGGCATAATTTTATATTGACACAAACAGGAATTCGTGATTTATATTAGTAATTCTATAGACATGGTAATGATAGCACATCAAAGAGAGGAGACAAGGATGAGCGAGAACAAGAACCTGAGGTTTGAGACGCTGGCCCTTCATGGGGGACAACAGGTGGATCCGAGCACCACGTCGCGGGGAGTGCCGATCCACAGGACCAGTTCCTTCGTGTTTCCCAGCACGGAGCGGGCCGCCAATCTGTTCGGCCTCAAGGAGCTGGGATACATCTACACCCGCCTGGGCAATCCCACCCAGGACGTGCTGGAGCAGAGGGTGAGCCTCCTGGAGGGCGGGCCCGCTTCCGTGGCCTTCGCCTCCGGCACGGCGGCCATCTTCAACACGATCATCACTCTGGCCGAGGCGGGCGACGAGATCGTGTCCGCCAACAACCTCTACGGCGGCACGTACACCATGTTCGACGCCATCCTGCCCAAGCTGGGCATCCGGACGAAGTTCGTGAGGCACGACGACCACAAGGGATTCGAGAAGTCCATCGGACCCAAGACGCGGGCCCTGTACCTGGAGACCATCGGGAATCCCGTGCTGGACTTCGCGGACGTCGGGGCCGTCTCCAAGATCGCCCACGCGCACGGCCTGCCCCTGATCGCGGACGCCACCTTCACCACGCCGGCCCTGCTTCGGACCATCGAACACGGCGCGGACATCGTGGTGAACTCCCTCACCAAATGGATCGGCGGGCACGGCACGGCCATCGGCGGCATCGCGACGGATGCCGGCGGGTTCGACTGGAAGGACAAAAAGTTCACGCTGTTCAACGAGCCGGACGCCAACTACCACGGCCTGCGCTGGGCGCACGACCTGCCCCCCGCCCTGGCTCCCATCGCCTTCGCGCTGCGCCTCCGCACGGTGCCCCTGCGCAACCTCGGCGCCGCCATCTCCCCGGACAATGCCTGGATCTTCCTCCAGGGACTGGAGACCCTTCCGCTCCGCATGGAACGGCACTCCGCCAATGCCCTGGAAATCGCCCAATACCTGAAAAAGCACCCCAAGGTCGCGTGGCTGCGCTACCCCGGACTCCCCGACGATCCCGCGTATCCCACGGCCTCCCGCTACCTCAAGAAGGGCTTCGGCGGCATGGTGGTCTTCGGGATCAAGGGCGGAAGCGCCGCGGGGGAAAAGTTCATCAACAGCCTCCAGTTGCTCTCCCACCTTGCCAACGTGGGGGACGCCAAGAGCCTGGCGCTGCATCCGGCGAGCACTTCCCATTCCCAGCTCAGCCCGGAGGCCCAGAAGGCAAGCGGCCTGACCCCGGAGCTGGTGCGCCTTTCCATCGGACTGGAACACATCGACGACATCAAGGAGGACATCGAGCAGGCGCTGCGGAAGGCCTGAGGATGGACCGGACGCGGCGGCCGGCCCCCGAGGGGCCCTGACAACCCATGAAGGAACGGATCGCCGTGGGCATGAGCGGCGGCGTGGACTCCGCCGTGGCCGCCCTCCTCCTCGCGAGGGCCGGATGCGACGTGACGGGCGTCACGATGCTCATCTATTCCGGCGGCCCGCGCGGAGCCGCCCACGGCCGCTCCGGCTCCTGCTACGGCCCCGAGGAGGAGGAGGAGGCGAAGGAGGCGGCCGCGGCCTGCGCTCTCCTCGGGATCCCCCACCGGACCGTGGACCTGCGCGCCGCCTACCGCTCCCTGGTCCTGGACCCCATGCGCCGCGAGTACCTGGCGGGGCGCACGCCCAATCCCTGCATCCGCTGCAACCGGTTCCTGAAATTCGGACTCCTGTTCGACGAATGGACGCGGGAGGCGGCGGGACCGTTCGACGCGATGGCCACGGGCCATTACGCCCGCATCGTCCGCTTCCCCGGCGGGACGTCATTCCGCCTGCGCAAGGCGGCGGACCCGGGCCGCGACCAGAGCTACTTCCTCTGCCTCCTGGGCCGGGAGCAGCTGGAGCGGGCGCTGTTCCCCCTCGGGGACCTTGCCAAGGAGACCGTGCGAGCCCTGGCCCGGGAGGCGGGCTTCCCGGTCCACGACAAGCCGGACAGCCAGGACTTCGCGGCCGGAGGCTACCGGGCGCTCCTCTCCGCCCCTCCCGCCGACGGGCCCGTGAAGGATGGGGCGGGCCGGATCCTCGGAAGGCACCGGGGCGTGTGGGACTATACAGTCGGGCAGCGGCGCGGGCTGGGCGTGTCCGGGACGCGGCCCCTCTACGTCACGCGGATCGACGCGGCCTCGAATACCGTGTTCGTCGGTCCCGGGGAGGATCTCATGCGCCGCGGCCTCGTCGCCTCCGGGGTGCAGTGGAGCGGGACGGCGCCCGCGGGCGGCGTGCGCCTCCACGTGCGCGTCCGTTCCCGCCATGCGGAGGCTCCGGCCCTCGTGACGCCGCTTCCGGACGGGAAGGCGCGCGTCGAGTTCGACGAGCCGCAGCGGGGCATCGCGCCCGGCCAGTGGGCGGTCTTCTACGACGGGGATCTCGTGGAGGGCTGCGGGATCATCGACCGGGTCCCTTAGCCCGGGTGCCTACCCGGCCAGCTCCCGCAGGGCCTCCAGCGCGCCGTCGATCTCCCCCTCCGTGTTGAAGACGTGGGTGGAGATGCGCAGCGTGCCCTCCAGGCCGAGGCGGTGGTGCAGGATGTGCGCGCAATGGTAGCCGCCGCTCACCAGGATCCGGTAGCGGTCGCACAGAACGCGGGCCAGGTTCTCCTGGCTGAAGCCTGGGGCATCCAGGCGGAAGGCGGCCAGGCCGATGCGGCGGCCCCACGGCGCCCCGTCGGCCAGGATCCGGGTCCCCGGGATCCCCCTCAGGCCCTCCACCAGGCGGCGGCCCAGAGCTCCCGAATGCTCCCGGACGGCGTCCATGCCCAGGCGGCGCAGGAAGGAAACGGCCGCGCCGAGGCCGATGGCCCCTTCGATGTTCGGAGTCCCGGCCTCGAAGCGCTGCGGCGCCTCATGGAGCTCGAAACGGTCCTCCCCGTGATATCGCACCATCCCGCCGCCGGCCTGGTAGGGGGAAAGCTCCTCCAGCCTCTCCCGGCGGCCGTAGAGCACCCCGATGCCGGACGGTCCCAGGAGCTTGTGGCCCGAAAAGGCCAGGAAATCGCAGCCCAGCGCCCGCACGTCGAGCGGCACGTGGCTCGCGCTCTGCGACGCGTCCACCAGCACGGGGATCCCCCGGCTCCGCGCCGCCTCGACCCACAGCCCCACGGGGGCCTCCACGCCGGTCGTGTTGGGCACCTGGGCCAGGGCCAGAAGGCGGGTGCGCGGGGAAAGGAGGCGCTCCACCTCCCCGTAGAGCGGGAGGCCGTCCTCCCCGAGGCCCACCGTCACGGGCCTGGCGCGCAGGCGCCAGGGAAGGTAGTTGGAGTGGTGCTCCAGCGGCGTGAGCACCACCTCGTCGTCGGGGGAGAGGCCGAGGCCGGAGGCCACCAGGTTGATCCCCTCCGTGGTCCCGCGGGTGAACACGATCTCGTCGGGGGACGCATTGAGGAAGGAGGCCACCTCCCGGCGGGCGTCCTCGTAGGCGGCGGTCACCTCGTCGGACACGGCGTGGACGCCACGGTGGACATTGGAGGCGCCTTCCCTGTAGACGCGCGTGACCGCGTCGATGACGCACCGCGGCTTGGGGGTCGTGGAGGCGCTGTCCAGATAGACGATCGGATCCCCGTCGATCCTCCTCTGCAGGAAGGGAAACTCGTCCCGCGTGGACTCCAGGGAAACGCTCATTGAAAAAGCTCCTCCGCGGACCAGGGAAACGACGCGCGGGCCAGGCGGAACTTCCCGGACGGCTCCGGAGGGATGGCGGCTTCCCGCCTGAGCTCCACGCGCACCCCGCCGCCGTAGACGCCGTGGAGCGCCTCCTCGAGTCCGGAGGCGGCCTCCTTCTCCCGGCCCGGCTCGGAAACGAATCCCGCGCGCAACAGGAGAGGCTCCGGCTGTTCCACGGCATAGGAAACGAGGCCGTCCACGGCTTCCAGGGCGCCGTCCAGGCGCCCCAGCGGCACCGCGAATCCCTCCTGGTCGAAGGTGAGATCCCGGACTCGCCCCTCGACGGCCGCCACATCCAGGCCTCCGGTGCGGCCGCAGGGACAGGGGGGGCCACGGCGCAGCCGCACGAGATCCCCGACGTCGAAGCGCAGCAGGGTGAACCAGGGGTTGTCCAGCGTGCCCACAAGGAGGCGCCCGACCTCCGGATCCCCGCGTCCCGGGCGAAGCGGCTGGACCTCCACGATGCTCGTGGCCGTGTTCTGGTGGAAGGTGCCCGCTTCGCACTGCGTGAACACGTGCCCCGCCTCCGTGGAACCGTAGGAGCTCACTACGGGCACCCCGGGGAACGCGCGCAGGATCCAGCGGTAGTGGAGGCGGGACGGGAACTCGTAGGTCAGGACGATACAGGCGGGTTGAAACGGAACGATGCCGGCCAGCGTCATCTGCCGGGAAAGGATGGACAGATACGCGGGATCCGCCTCGAGGATCCGCGGTCTGAACCGCCCCAGTTCCTCGGCGATCCGCCGTACGGTCCTGCCGTTCCAGGAGGTCGGATTGGGGGACTGGTTGAGGAACAGCAGGTTGCCCACTGTCCGATCCTCCATGGAAACCTCCCCCACGTGACAGAGGTTCCCGGCGCACAACGGCGTGGTTAGTACCGCCTCCCTGTGGGGATCGCGGAAGATGCCGTCCAGCACGGAGTTCAGTCGGGCGGCCTCCCTCTCCGAACGGTCCCACCAGGCCTGGTCCCAGACTATGGAAACGCGGTCTTCCGAGGTCCCGCTCGTGGAAACGATCTCGATCTTCCCCGATGCGAATGCTTCCTTGCGTCCGCTGCCTTCCTCCATGAAACCGTCGGGACAATGGGCACGAAGATCCCGTTTTCGAAGGACGGGGAATGCCGCCAGACGCCGGGGCATGGGATGGGAAGGACCGGGATCATAGGCTTTCCAGGAACGATAGAAAGGGACCGAGGAAAGTGCCCGCTCCAAAGTGCATAGACCCTGCGCATCTCCCATCGCGAATGATTCGGCCATCGTTCCTCCCTCCAGTCAATTCCATCTCCTATTATACTATAAAGACTATAGTATTTATAGTATAATAGGCCAAAAAAAACCTCTCCCTTTATCACGTTTCTCAGGTGCTTTCACAGACGCTATTGATCCGGACCGTCGCAGGATCAGATCTCGTAGTTGGCTCCCGTAATGCGGGAATCCTTCGCATCCCGCACAAGGTCAGACAGCGTGAATGAGGCCAGGCTCTTCTTCATATCCTCCGCCAGATGCCGCCAGACCTTGGTGGCGGCACAGAAACCGGCTCTTTCACAGGGCTCCGAAACGTCGGTACAGGGAACGGGCACGATCTCCCCCTCGATGGCCTCCACGATGTCCTTCACAGTGATCTTTTCGGGGGGCTTGCCCAGAGCATACCCGCCGTGGGACCCGCGCTGGGAGGACACGAGGCCCGCGGCTTTCAGGGGGATGATGATCTGGCCGAGGTACTTCTCCGAGATGTCCTCGCTCCGCGAGACGTCCTTCATCAGCGTGATCCCCTGGCCGTACTTCATCCCCAGGGCGATCATCAGGCGCAGGCCGTACCTGCTTCTCGTGGAAAGCTGCAGGGACACGTCAGACCTCCCCTTCGAAAAGCCAGGTGCTGAGGTAGCGTTCCCCGAAGTCCGGGGCGATCACGACGATGAGCTTCCCTTTGTTCTCAGGCCGTCTGCCCACCTGGAGGGCGGCCCAGGCAGCGGCGCCGGCCGAGATGCCCACCAGCATGCCCTCCTCCCGGGCCATGCGGCGCGCCGTTTCCCCGGCATCCTTCTCCTCCACGGGGATCACCTCGTCGATCACTCCCCGGTCCAGGACCGACGGAATGAAGCCCGCGCCGATGCCCTGGAGACCGTGGGAACCGGGGGCGCCCCCGGACAGCACCGGGGACTTGGCCGGTTCCACGGCCACCACCCGGAAGCCGCTCTTGCGCCGCTTCAGCTCCCTGCCGATGCCCGTGATGGTGCCGCCCGTTCCCACCCCGGCCACAAGGATGTCCACCTTCCCGTCCGTGTCCTTCCAGATCTCATCCGCCGTCGTGCGGCGGTGCACGTCCGGGTTGGACGGGTTCTCGAACTGCTGGGGCACGAAGGCGCCGGGCGTCGCCTTGGCCAGCTCCCCGGCCTTCTCGATGGCCGCGCGCATGCCTTTTTCCGCCGGGGTGAGCACCAGCTCCGCGCCCAGGGCCTTCACCAGCCTGCGCCGCTCCACGCTCATGTTGTCCGGCATCACGATGATGCAGCGGTATCCCTTGTAGGCCGCCACGAAAGCCAGGCCGATGCCCGTGTTGCCGCTGGTGGGCTCTATGATCACGCTCCCCTTGGAAAGAAGGCCCTTCCCCTCCGCGTCCTCCACCATGGCCAGGGCGACGCGGTCCTTCACGCTGGCCAGGGGGTTGCGCGACTCGAGTTTCACCGCCACCTCCGCCTGGACCCCTTCCGTGATCCTGCTCAGGCGCACGAGCGGCGTGTTGCCCACAAGTTCCAGGACGTTGTCGTAGATCTTCATGTTCCCTCCCTCAGGCCTTCCGCAGCGCCTGTTCCATGTCGCCGATGATGTCGTCCACGTGCTCCAGGCCGATGGAGAGCCTCACCATCTCCGGTTTCACGCCGCCTTCCCGCTGCTGCTCCTCGCTGAGCTGGGAATGGGTGGTGCTGGCCGGATGCAGCGCCAGGCTCTTGGCGTCCCCCACATTGGCCAGGTGGGAGAACAGCTCCAGGCCCTCGATGAACCTCTCCCCGGCGCTCCGTCCCCCCCGCACGCCGAAGACCACCATGCCTCCGGCGCCCCGGGTGAGGTAGCGGGACGCGACGGGATACGAGGGATCCTCCGCGAGCCCCGGGTAGCGGACCCAGGCCGTCCTGGGGTGCTTCGTCAGGTATCGGGCCACCGCCAGGGCATTGGCGCTGTGCCTTTCCATGCGCACAGGAAGGGTCTCCAGGCCCTGCAGGAAGATCCAGGCATTGTCCGGCGAAAGGCAGGAACCCAGGTTGCGCAGCGGGACGTAGCGCAGGCGCGTGGCGAAGGCGATGGGCGCCAGATCCGCCGGCAGGTCGTGCGCCCACTTGATGCCGTGGTAGTTGGCGTCCGGCTCGTTGAACAGGGGGAAGCGCGGGCTCCTCCAATCGAAGCGCCCCGCGTCCGTCACCATCCCGCCGATGGCCGTGCCGTGCCCTCCGATCCACTTGGTGAGGGAGTTCACCACGATGTCCGCGCCGTGCTCGATGGTCCGAAGCAGGGCGGGCGTGGTGAAGGTGGCGTCCACGATCAGGGGCAGGCCTTCCGCGTGGGCGATCCGGGCAACCTCCCCCACGTCGGTGAAATCCAGCGCGGGGTTCCCGATGGTCTCGACGTAGAGGGCCCGGGTCTTCGGCCCGATGGCCCCGCGGAACCCCTCCAGGTCGTCCTGCCTCACGAAGCGGGTCCGGATGCCCTGCTTGGGCAGGATGGCATCGAACATGGTGTAGGTTCCGCCGTAGAGGTTGCCCGCCGACACGATCTCGTCGCCGGCCTCCGCAAGGGTGATGATGGTGTTGTAGATGGCCGCGGTTCCTGAGGCGAAGGCCACGGACGCCGCCCCGCCTTCCAGGAGGCTAATCCGCCGCTCCAGCACCTCCTGGGTGGGATTGCCCATCCTCGTGTAGACGAATCCCTCCTCCTTCAGGGAAAAGAGGTCCGCGGCGTGCCGCGCGTTCCTGAAGACGAAGGAACTGGTCCTATGGATGGGAACTCCCCTGGCAAGGGTGGAGGGGTCCGGTTGTTGCCCGCCATGGAGGGATAGGGTCTCGAAATGCCATTTTGGAGACATGATAGACAGCTAGATAATCGGAAAAAAGGGAATTGTCAAGGTTTTGCTATATACTCCATGGGATTGCTGGAAAAGCAACCTGAGGCGCCACACGATACCGGACCTTGCCAACACAGTCCCTACGGATTGTACTTTGAATTCAGTGCCTGAATGGTGTCCCGGAGGCCAGTATAGACCGCGCACTCCTCAGTATAGCTCGAGTCGATATACGAGTAAATCGTATACGTCACGCCTCCCTTTGTGAGCTTCACGTATCCATAGCTTTGCGTGGCAGAACCATTATGCCAGGCACTATCTCCTCGGAACGCGTTCAGCCCGACAGCCTGGTTATAGAGTGTGACCATGTCGGAGACCTCGACCTGGAAATCCTCGTCCGTCGTGATGAGTATTGTATAGTCGTGGCAATGGCTCAAGATACCAGGACCGATGGTGATTTCCGTTTCACTTTTATTGCCGGAATTGTAGTGATAGTACACGGCGCTGAAATCCGGAGGGATGGTCCAGGCCGACTGCAGGGAGGAGCAGGAAAGCCCCACGTCGGACCGCTTGAAAATATTGGTACTGTCATCCTGGTATCTGAATTCGTAGTGATACGCCACGGGGCCGAGGCCCTGCTTGTAGTATTCGTTGTTGTTCCCGCTCATGTCGGGATCGCCGGTGGTGAAGTATCCGTAGCCCTCCACGTAGTACGCATTGTCCGTGTTGAAGCCGGAACCGACAGCGACAACGTCGCTGTCCACGTATTGCGTCGTGTTCACGGAACCGGCTGCCGCGATGCAGACCGAGGAATCCGCGAACTCCGTGAAGAACCCGCCTCCCGTCCACACCCCCCGCTTCGCGTTGAAGATCTCCTTGAGGCTCGCCCCGTCGGTGGACCCCAGGAGCCTGTTGTCCGATACGGCCAGATGGGACCATCGCGGCGTCCCATACTCCGGCGTGGTCCCCGTGATCGTGACGGGATACGCGGACACCCCGCCAATCGTGACCGCCGCGCTGCCCAGACTCACGCGGAAGGAACCGGAGGCGGAGCCCGTCGTGCTGCCCCATTCGATTTTTTCGTAGTCCCAGTCGTAGCACCAGAAATCCCCGGGCTCCAGCGCGAAGTCGAAGCCGGAGAACCGCGGCACCGTGGACCCATTGGCCACCGCCAGGTCGCTGAAGGCGGCCACCCGGTTTCCCGCCTCGTCCGCCAGCGCCGGGTCTCCCGGCGTATAGCTGAGCTTCACGGCGACGCCGCACGGGACCGCGGATGCGAGGGTCAGGGTCACCTCAGCGCCCGAAACGGCCGCCGCCTGCACCGTGGTGGACGCTCCGGAGACCGCAAAGGCGGCGACGGGCACCTGGGCCGGGGCGAGCGTCTCGCTGAAGGTGATCGTCAGGCGGAGCCCGGAGGAATCCAACGCGGCGCCGGAGAGCGCCGGAATCGTCCCGTCCCCGGTCCCATCGCCGGTCGTCGTGCCGTCGGAGCCGCCCGGCTCGCAGGAAGCGATGCCGAGGAGAAGCGCGGCCACTACGGGAAGCATGGACCAGCTGCGATTCGCATCACCATGGACCATTTTTATATCTCCCTTTATAATTCAACTGTTATAATTCATATAGAATATATCACGGAACCCAACCGTACACCATTATGGGCAAGGCGAAAAACACCCCTTGACCCTCACCCCCCATCGTAACTAAAATCGACGCGCTTTTTACCATGACTTCCACAAGACCCGAGAATCCATTGATCATCCAGAGCGACCGCACCATCCTGGTGGAGGTCGACAATCCGCGCTACGGGTCTGCCCGGGACCTCCTGGTGCGTTTCGCGGAGCTCGTGAAATCGCCGGAGCACGTGCACACCTACAGGATCACCCCGCTTTCCATCTGGAACGCATGCGCCGCCGGCGAGAACGCCGCGGAGATCCTGCGCGGCCTGGCGGACCTGGCCAAGTATCCCATCCCGAACACGGTGGACTTCGAGATCCGGGAATACGCGCGCCGTTTCGGCAGACTGAGGCTGGAGCGGGCGGACGGCAGCCTGGTGCTGCGCGCGGACGACGCGCCCGTGGCGGAGGAGATCAGCCGGAACCGGCACGCGGCGGCCCTGCTTGGCGAGCGCATCTCCCCGCTGGAGTTCAAGGTGGATCCCAAGGACCGGGGCAGGCTGAAGGCCGCCCTGATCAAGCTGGGCTTCCCCGTGGACGACCGGGCCGGATACGCCCTGGGCGACGCGCTGCGGTTCCAGCTGAAGGGGTTCAGCCCCCGGCCCTACCAGCAGCAGGCGGGCGCGGCGTTCCATATGGGCGGATCGGAGCGGGGCGGTTCCGGAGTCGTCGTGCTTCCCTGCGGCGCCGGCAAGACGATCGTCGGGATGGTCTGCATGAGCCTCCTGCAGACCTCCACGCTGGTGCTCACCACCTGCGTGACCGCCGTGCGGCAATGGAAGACGGAGCTCCTGGCCAAGACAGACATCCCGGAGGACATGATCGGGGAATACAGCGGCCTGAAGAAGGAGGTCCTTCCCGTCACCATCGCCACCTACCAGATCGTCACCTACAGGAACCCGACCGACGGCGGATTCCCGCACCTGGAGATCTTCGGCCGGCGCAACTGGGGCCTCATCGTCTACGACGAGGTGCACATCCTTCCCGCCCCGGTGTTCCAGATCACCGCGGAGCTCCAGGCGCGCCGGAGGCTGGGCCTGACGGCCACCCTGGTGCGGGAGGACGGCAAGGAGGACGACGTGTTCGCCCTCATCGGGCCAAAGAAGTTCGACGTTCCCTGGAAGGAGATGGAAAGCCAGGGCTGGATCGCCACCGCCACGTGCACCGAGGTGCGGGTCCCCTTCCCGGAGGCCCTCCGGATGCCCTATGCCGTGTCGGACAACCGGGAGAAGTTCCGCATGGCATCCGAGAACCCGGAGAAGCTGGCGGTGGTCCAGAGGCTCCTCGCGGAGCATCCGGACGACCGGGCGCTCATCATAGGCATGTACCTGGACCAGCTCAAGGCCATCGCCGCCCCCATCGGGGCGCCCATCCTCACGGGCTCCACGCCGCAGGCCGCCCGGGACCGCCTCTACAACGACTTCCGCACGGGGAAGATCCGCGTGCTCGCCGTCTCCAAGGTGGCCAACTTCGCCATCGATCTTCCGGACGCAAGCCTCGCCATCCAGATCTCAGGAACCTTCGGCTCCCGGCAGGAGGAGGCCCAGCGCCTCGGCCGGGTGCTGCGGCCCAAGAGCAACGGGGGGCAGGCGCACTTCTACACCATCGTCACCCGGGACACGGTGGAGCAGGACTTCGCCCTGAAGCGGCAGTTGTTCCTCTGCGAGCAGGGCTACCAGTACGCCATCCGCGACATGACGTACGGGGCGGGGACGGGAGACCCCGAGAACGCATGAAGGCATTCCTCATCGATTGGCGTGGTTTCCTCGGTTCCCTGGAAGGCTGGGAGGCCCTCAGCGTCACGGCCCGCCGGACCTTCCTCATGGGCGCCCGGCCGGGCCTGGCCGTGGACCCGGAGGCGGGCGGGGAGCCCGTGGCGGAACTGGCCGAGGCGGGCTACCTGATGCCCGCGGCGGATCCCCGCCTGCTCACCGTCCCGCCCAACATGGACGCCTTCCATCACGCCATGGGCGCCCTGGGCCGCATCCCGTTGTTCGACGCTCCCACCTTCGAGAACCTGCAGGCCTACCTGGCGGAGCACTACAGCAGCCGGGAACGGTCCATGCTGCACGCCACCGTGGCCTTCCATCCCGACGACTACGTGCGCATCGGGAGCCTCGTGACCTCCGTGCGGTGGCTGGAGGATTTCCGCGCGGAAGCCGCGGATCCGCAGCCAGGTCCCGCGCGCCGCGCGGGCGCGTCCAAGGGACCCGGAAGGACCGCCCGGCACGGATCGGCGGAGGAGGAGCCGCGCCGGGCCGCCCAGGAAGCCCGCTCCCTGCCGGGAGGCCGCAGCAACCCGACGACGTTCCACGCGACCCCGGAAGCGATCCGTACCTCCCGTCAGCTTCTCACCTACTTCATGGAGACGCGGGAGCACGTTCCGCTGCGTTCCCTGGAGGACCACCTCCCCGGAGCGGACCGGGACAGGATCGCCGACGCGCTGAAGGTCGGCATCGCCCGCGTGGTCTTCTTCCTGGCGCTGCGTACCGCGGACCTGGAGCCCCTGGTCGGCATCTGGCCGGCCACCGCCAAACGCCTCTTCACCGTGGGCCCCAGCCTGCCTCCGGGGCCCGTGGACGCCGCGGAGAGCTTCCGTCACCCCTTCCTCGTCGAGGACATGACCTCGATCCTCCTGTTCGCGCGCCGGCAGCCCATCCGCGTGCGCCGCGTGGACGGGAAGGTCTTCTCCCGGCCCGAGGAGGAGATGCGGGACGGCACGATGAGCCTCCCCGCCTGGCTCGAGAACGCGGGTGGATTCGGATTCGAGAAGCGGATGGAGGAGTCCATCTCCTGCCTCAAGACCATGAAGCTGCTCGCTTCCGAGGACCCGGACGGGGAGGAGCCGGCCCTCGTGCCCACGGAGCGCAGCGGCGCCTGGTTGGGCCTGACGCTGGACGCCCGGGCGGAGAAGACCGCCAAAGTCCTCATGGCGCGGGCGCTGCGCGGGGTGGGCCAATGGGACAACGCGGCGGGCATCGTCCGGAGCGCCGTGCTTTCCGCCTTCTCTTCCGCGCCGCAGAGGGCCTTCCTCCCCGTTTCCGCCTTCCTCGACTACCAGTCGGCCAACAACAATCCCCTCACCGCATTGCGGGACGGCGGGGAGCTGTCCTTCATCCCCCTGCGGGATTCCGCCGCCTTTCCCACCGACGAGGTGCTGGAGGAACGGTGGTCCTCCGTGCTCTCCGACTTCCTTCTCGGGATCCTGGCCCGCACGGGCGGGGTGGAGACGGGAGTCTCGGCGGAGGGCGGCACCTGCTTCCGCCTGACGGACCCCGGCCGGAGGCTTCTCGGCATGCCCGTCCTTTCCATGGACCTCCCGGACGACGGGGCGTGCACGGCACCCGTCCCGACGGGCACGGGGCCCACTGGGACGGGGCCCGCCGGCGTGATCGTACAGCCGAATTTCGAGATCGTTTTCCTGGCCCCGGCGCCCGCCGCCGAGGCGGAGGTGGCCCGGTTCTCCGAACGCCTTTCCCGCGGCCTCGGCGTCCTGTTCCGCCTCACGAAACACTCCGTCTACCAGGCCGCCGCTTCCGGCCTCGCCGCGGCGGACATCCTGGACGTGCTGCACCGCGCCTCCAGCCGGGAGATCCCCTCCAACGTGGAGCACGAGATCGGCTCCTGGCTCTCCGCCTGCCGCAGGTTCACCGTCAGCCGAGGCGGACGCCTCGTCTTCGGCGACGAGGAGACGGCGGCCCGTGCGCTCTCGGCGGCCGGCAAGGCCCTGCGCCGCGTGTCCGCCACCGAGGCGGCCATGGCGGAAGGCAAGGAGCTCTCGGACGTGGCGGAAAAGCTCCTGGAATCCGGGCTGTTCCCGTCATCGTGAACGCGCGGATGCGTACGGAGATCGACATTGCCTGGACCGATCGCACCGGGTGGGGTATGCTTGGATCGGGAGGATTTTCCATGCTCTCCGAAGTGCGGAATGCCCGGCAGGTGGCCGGGGAAGGGTTGCGCCGCTGGTTCACGGACGACGACATGGATCTCATCGTCTGGTACGGGGATGACGGGGCCGTGAGCGGTTTCCAGCTGTGCTACAACAAGGAACGCAGGGAGCGGGCCCTCACGTGGCGCCTCAAGGGCGGATTCCTGCATGAAAAGGTGGACGACGGGGAGGGCTTCATCGGCCCCAAGATGTCGCCCGTGCTGGTGCCCGACGGCGTCTTCGACAAGGCAGCCGTGGCGGCTTCCTTCCGCCAGAAGGCTGAAGGCATCGATGCCGGCATCGTGAACCTCGTCCAGGAAACGATCGGCCGCTACCCCTCCCGCTGAGGACCTTCGGCCGCCGGCCTCTCCCGCCTGAAGGCGCGGACCGCGCCGCGCTACGCCCTCTTCCGCCGCTCAAGCGCGGGGGATCATGAACCAGAACGTGCTGCCCTTGTCCACATCGCTTTCCACGCCGATGGTGCCGCCGTGGGCCTCGACGGCCAGTTTGCAGAACGCCAGGCCCAGGCCGGTGGAATGGGCGCGGGGCACGTCCGTGGCCTTCACCTGCCCGAATTTTTCGAAGATCCGCGCATGGTGCTCCGGCGCGATCCCCGGCCCGTCGTCGTGGATCCGTACGACGGCCAGCTGGCCCACCCCCTCGATCTCGATGCCGATCGTGCTTCCCTCCGGAGCGAAGCCCAGCGCATTGCCCAGGATGTTCTGCAGCACGCGCAGGATCAGTTCCTCGTCGCAGAGGACCGTGAGGGGTTCCGCCGGGTAACGCCGGGAAAGCGTGCGCGTCCCCCGCAGGGACTCCATGCGGTCCCAGGCCCTGTCGGCCAGCGCGGACAGGCTGTAGGTGGATTTCTTCAGCTCCAGGACGCCGGACTCCATGCGGTGGATCTCCAGGAGGGAGTTCACCATCTCGATGAGCGCGGTGGAGGATTCCATGCAGCGGTCCACGTATCCGGCCATGTCGGCCAGCGCGGCGTCCCGGGCGCGCATCTTCAGAAGCTGCAGGTAGCCGAAAAGGCCCGTAAGGGGCTGGCGCATGTCGTGCACGATCATGTGCATCAGGTTGTCCCGCAGCGTCTCCAGCTCCCGCAGGCGGTCGTAGCCCTTCTGCAGCTCCCGGTTCTTGCGCTCCAGCTCCGCCTGCAGGCGGCGCAGGCGCAGGTGGGTCTCGATGCGCACGTGCAGCTCGTCGAACTGGAAGGGTTTGCTCAGGAAGTCCACGCCGCCCGCCTGGAAGGCCTTCACCTTGTCGGCCGCGTTTTCCAGCGAGCTGAGGAAGAGGATGGGGATTTCGCGCAGCGCGGGGTCCGCCTTGAAGCGCCGGCAGGTCTCGTAGCCGTCCATGTCGGGCATGATGACGTCCAGCAGCACCAGGTCCGGCCCGTCGCGCACCGCGTCGCGCACGGCGTCCGCCCCGTTCTGGAAGGCACGGGTGCGGAACCCCTCGTCCTCCAGCATCCCGGACAGAAGCCGGATGTTCACGGCTGCGTCGTCGACGATATAAATCAGCGTCGTCCCATTGTCTTTCGCGTCGCTCATGGCGTACCCCGGCGCCAGGGCCATTATCCGTCATCCGCCGTGTTTGATCAATGCACCCCGCGCGGGGCCATGCCGGAACCGCGTCGGACGCGGCCGGATCCCGCGGAAAGGCGCCCTTCGCGGTCCCTGGGGCTCCGCACCGGAGTCCCGTCAGCCTCCGGCTTTCCTGTCCTCGAGGGACTCGAGCAGCCTGTCGGCGCCCTCCTGGAAGGCGGCCGCCGCGCTGCGGTATTCGAATCCCACGATGACGCTGAGGCCGCTGTACAGGGTCTCATGCAGGAACGTGGACAGGAGCCTGAGGTAGGCCTTCCCGTCCATCTTCCCGTCGGGAACGCGCAGCACGAGGGCCGGCAGGCTGAAGGCGTCCGCCACGGCGGTGATCTGTCGCATGAGGACCGTGTGCAGGAGGCGGATGACCTTCACGTAGCGCGCGCGGAAGCCGTCGTCCCGTTCCACCAGGATGCGGATCTGGCGGAAGCGGTCCCGGACCATGCGGCCCTGGCTGTTCTTCCTGCGGGGCACGAGGAGCCTGCAGGTGGCGGCCACCGTCTTGGATTGGAACATCTTGTACAGCGCGAACTGGAACAGGAGCAGGGAACCGTGGCTCTTCAGGAGCGCATTGGCGGCGGCGGACCGGTTCCACATCACCAGGATGCGGCCCACTTCGCGCTCCAGGGTCTTGTCCGCGTCCGCAGGGGGACGTGCGCCGAATGCGCCGCGCGATTGTTCCTTCCCCCGCACGTGTTCGGCCAGCAGCTCCTCCACGAGAAGGATCTGGCGGCGCAGCGCGCTGCCCCCGATGCGCCTCAGGAATTCCTTCAGCATCTCCCGCTCCGCGTCCGTGAAAAGCCGGTCGCCCGAGGCGGAAATCCGGCCCGGCTCCGCGGCCGCGAGCACCCCGTCCAGGTATCCGCCGAGGTGCGCGAGGTAAGCCTCCGGATCCCCGATGCGGGGATGCCTCTGGACGTAGGAGGCGACAAGATCCTGCACGCGGCGGGGGATCGGCAGCCCGCGGGCCGCCTGGGCGAGCAGCCTGCCGTGCACGCGCTCCAGGCCGTCCCTCATGCACTTCACCACGTGAAGCGAGGGATCCGGCTCCCCGGCCAGAAGGTCCAGCACGGGGTCCTCCGGCACGAAGGCCGCCTCGCGCAGCTGCGCGCACTCCACGGGGGTCAGGCGCTCCTCGGGATCCACGAACCGGTTGTAGTTGCCCGCCACGTCGGAGGGCCGGAAGCCCTCCTGCACGCGGCTCGTGAAGCGGTTGTGCCACAGCAGGATCTCCCGGCCGGGATGGAGGCGGAGGACCTCCTTCGCGTAGGCCCCGGCCGACGCGTGCGCCGTGGGCTGCGGATTGGTCACCAGGACGAGGCGGCGCATGAAGGGCAGGTAGGCCAGGTTCTCCTCGCGGTTCATGCCGGCGGGCATGTCGAAAAGCAACAGGTCGTAGCGGTCGTCGATCTCCCGCAGGTGGTGCAGGTAGATCTTTTCCATGAGGCCGCCCACCTCCGCGGACGCCAGCTTCTGATAGGGAAACAGGATCTCCAGGCGCTGGAAAACCGGCAGCAGATACTGTTTCAGGCCGAGCGCTTTGCCACGGCCGTTGCCGGACGCGGTCCCGGACGCGTCGGCAGGCCCGTTTTCCCGCAGCACGTCCTCCGATTCGTGCAGGTCCAGCAGGGAAGCCACGTCGGAGAGGGGATCCAGGTCCACGAGCCCCACGCGCAGCCCCTTGCGTGCATAGTGGATGGCCAGGTTGCAGGCGGTGATGGTCTTGCCGACGCCTCCCTTGCCGGAGCTCACGGCGATCGACTTGGCGATCACCCTCACCAGCGACTCCGGATCCGCTTCCTCCAGGATCCGTCGTTCCATCCGTTTCCCGTCCGTCCCGTTGCTTCCGTCCACCCCGTGTCCTTCCCCGCGCGCGAGCGATGGGCCATCATAGCCCGTCATGCCAATGGAGACAAGTTGAGGCCGTCCCCTGCGGCGGATGCCGCGGCGCGGGTTGCCCTTGACCGGAGCGCCGGTTCGCCCCATGCTGGATCCATGTTCCCGTCACCTCTCAAGATCCTCCTTCTGTCCGGCAGGCCCGACGAGGCGGCGCCCGTGCGGGATGCCCTCGGGGGATCCGCGGATCCGCCGTTCCTCGTCGAGTGCGCAGGCCGCCTCGAGGACGGCATCCGCATCCTCGCCGACGGAAGCTACCAAGCCGTGATCATGGACCTTTCCCTGCCTGACGGCCGGGGCCTGGACGCGTTCCTCGCGCTGCGCGCGCGCGCCCCCGAGATCCCCGTGGTGGTCCTCACGGGGCCCGAGGACGGGCAACTGGGCCGGATCGCCGTGAGGGAGGGAGCCCAGGAATGCATCCAGAAAGGAAGGGTGGAGGGCCGCAGCCTGGCCCGGTCCGTCTCCTACGCCATCGCGCGCCATTCCCTCCAGGAGGAGCTCCACGCCCGTGCCTTGTTCGACGATCTGACCGGCCTTTACAACCGGAGGGGTTTCCTGCTCCTGGCCGAGCAGCATTGGAAGGTCGCCTTCCGGACCGCGAGGCCCTTCCTGGTCGCCTTCGCGGACCTGGAAGGCCTGCGGAGCATCAATGAGGAATCGGGGCACGCGGCGGGGGACTCGGCCCTGCGGAAAGCCGCCGCGGTTCTGCGGAGGACCTTCCGCGACTCGGACATCCTGGCCCGCCTGGGGGGGGACGAGTTCGCCGCACTGGCCATCGAGGCGCCGGCGGACAAGGGCGCCGGGCTCCTCGCGCGGCTGCGGGAGAACCTGGCCGCGGACGGGACCGCCGGCCCTGCGCTCTCGATGAGCGCGGGCCTGGCCGTCTTCGACCCGGAGGTGCCCCGTTCCGTGGACGAACTCCTGGGAATCGCCTCCGGCGCGGCGCGCGCGGACGGGAACGGGGGGAACCGGCCGTAGTCTCCCCTACGGCGCTAGAAGGTGGCCCTCACTGTGGCGTAGACCCGGTTCGCCTTCAGGCTCTGCAGCCCGCCGCCGGAAAGCAGCGTGGACAGAGCGTCATCCGAGGTCACGAGGCCCAGATCGAGATTGGCGAACAGGACATGGGCGGTCGCCCCCAGATAGACCGGCATGGCGCCCGATCCGGAGCCCAGCGGCATGGCGATCCCGGCCCGCGCGGCCGCGCCGAGCACCACCAGGTTCACATGACACTCGGTGCCGACGTACAGGCAGCGGGAGGACTCCAGGCCGAGATTCCACACGTCGGCGGCCACGAGCAGGGAGAACAGCTCGGTTCCATTGCCGGAGCGCAGGTGCAGGGGATACCAGGAAACCCCCGTGCGGGCCGTGCCCAGCGCGGAGGAGGAATCGTCTCCTGTCAAGAAGGAGGTCACGTTGGGCAGGTAGGCTCCCACGGCGAACTCTCCCAGCTTCAGCAGCGCCCCTAGACCGGCGCCCCAAAACGCGGTCCCGCCGTCCGCATCCTCGAAGGCGAGGTCCATGAGGGTGCCCGGGATTTCAGAGGCTGAATCCACCGGCCAGGAGTCGGTGGCGAAGCTGCCGTACTTGTACCAGCGCAGGTTCGCGCCGACCGCCAGGGGGCCAAAGGCGAGCCCGAACCCGGCCTTGGCGCCAAGGCTCCGGCTCATGGAATACGGCGCCATCGACATCTCGAAGACCGTGGAGGCGCCGAAGTTCCTGGCCGCGAAAGCGACCTGCGGAATGGCCGTGAGATACCCGTCCTGGGCCCGCTGCGCCAGATCGGAAAGCGAAAGGAGCGAATTGGACGAGACGCCCGCCGTGGCCCCGACCGTCAGGGTGAAGTTCTTCTGGAAACCCAGACCCGCCGGATTGTAGGTGATGGCATCCACCCCGTCGGCGGCGGCCGTCAGGGCATAGGCCATGCCGAGCGCCCGGGTCGCGCTTTGGGCAAAGGCCGATGGAATTCCGGAAACAAGGATGACCGCTATGATCAACGCGCCAGCTTTCTTCATGAGGACCTCCAATCCCGATCGTTACTTGCCAGGATCATGAACCCGTATCAATGAAAATATACCACACACCGGAGGGAAACTAAAGGTCGGGTACGGAGATCGACAACGACGGCTCCCACCATACCGATGCGAGGGTCCGGTCCATCGAGACGCGCACCGTGAAGGCCACCAGGAAGGCCTTGGTCGGCTGGAAGGTCGCCCCGACAAGCAGGCCCGCCAGGAGGTTGCTCGAGGCTTCCACGAGCGGATACCCGGAGACGTCGTCCGCGGAGGCCGAGGTGATGTCCGTGAAGGACTGGTAGGTTCCCGTGGCCCCGATGCGCATCGCCCACTGGGGCGAAAGGGCGACCGCGTGCAGCACGTCCAGCCCGACGGTGAAGCCTGTGCCCTGCTTCACGAGGGTGGCCTCATCCAGGGCGTCCGCCATGAACGAGGTCTTCGCGAAGCTGCCGCGAAGGACCAGGGAAAGGGGAATCTGGGCATCCTGCTTCAGCACGGGAAGCGCGACGGCGATGGCGGCCTGCATCCTCAAGGCATTGCCGGAAGCGGCCGTGGCCACGGCCGCCCTCAGGTCCAGGCCAAGGTCGAGGAATCCTTCCAGGGAATACCCGGCGCATACCCCCGTGGACTGGAACTCCCCTCCCTTCATGAGCACGAGCACTTCGGCGCCCTTGCCGCTCTGACCCTTGTCGAGGAAAACCCCCTGCGCCCCGGCGGGCATGACGGCCAGGATCAGGAGCGCCGCGAGGACGCCCGCGCATCCCGATGGCCGCGCCGGGATGGGGGAAACGCGCGACGGCGCGCGGCGCATTGCATAGAGGATCGCCTTCATGGTTTGGACTCCTCCTGGACGGTGCCTTCCTCGATCATCTGGATGGAGCGTTTCCTGGGAATCACGTTGAGGCTCGCCTCCGCCTTCTGCCCGGCGGACAGGGAAAGGACGACATGATTCCGATCCATGTCGGAGTATTCGGGCATCTCGCGGGCAGGAAGCGTGAGGACCCACTCCCCGGGCCGCAGTTCCGGGAAGGAGAAGCGTCCGGTGGCGTCCGTATAGGTCCGCTTCAGCTCCCCGCCTCCGGCCAGTTCCACCACGACGTGGCCGAGGCCGCCGACGCCCTGGACGACGACGGTTCCGTTCAAGGACGCCTTGCGGGTGATCCCCAGCTCCGTGAAGGTCTCCCCGGCGCCCTTCACGGTCACCGGCATGGGCAGGGGATTCGTCGAGATCCTGTCGTAGCCAAGGCGCCCCATGTCGAGGTTCAGATAATAGGAACCGGGCTTCAGGGCGGGGAAGCGGAACGCGCCGTTTTCGTCGCTCACGGCCGTAAAGCCCTCGATGCGCAGGAGCGCGCCCATGATGGCCGCGCCGCTCTCCGCGTCGAATACGCGTCCCCGCACGGTGCCGATGCTCTTCCGGCGGGCCACGGGCAGCGAAAGCGGAATGCGGCAGTCGATCTGCAGAAACATCTCCTTGTCCACCCGGGGATCGGCGGCCACGGTGAGACCGGCCTGCGCCGATACCGTCTCCTTTCCGGGGAACACATGGGAGAGCGTGGCCTTCCCGACCGCGGTGCCGGATTGGAACGCGAGGGGATCCTCCGTCCACTGGACCTGAGCCGTGAAGGCCGTGGAGGCCGTAAGGTTGAGGGAGGCGGCGATCAGCGCGGTGAACGTCGAGGTCCTGACATCGATGAGGCGGCCGCCCACGTCGTAGGAGAGGCTGCCCTTGACGGAACGTCCCGTCGCCGGGACGACCTCCACGGTGGCTGAATACTTCTCGGAAAGCAGGGTTTTGGCGCCATGCAGATCGTCCGTGCGGGACATCTCCGCGCCCACCCCGAGATTGGCCTTCTGCAGGGTCTTTCCCAGGTCCATGCGCACGGTATCGGAGTGGCTGTAGAAACCCGGGGTGGGGAGCAGGTCCCGCTTGTCCTGACTGCGCCAGCTGACGGCCAGGGAGATCCCGGAGCCCAGCTTTCCGTCCATGCCGAAGGTCGCGATCGCCTCCTGGGGTGCCGTTCCGCGCGCGGCCTCCTTTTCCAGGTTGTGGGTTTCCTGCCGGAGGGAGGCCATGGCGGTCAGGCCCCGGCCGAGGGGGACGTTCGCGGCGGCCGAATAGACGTCGAGGTCCCGGTACGCGCCCGGGAAGTAGGGGCCGGCATGCAGGTACTTCAGGGACCACGAGGGCCCGGAACGCGCGGAGAGCAGGTCCACCAGGAGCGCCGCATCGGGACCCATGGCGCCGTCGGCGGACCGGCCCGCCGCCATCCCGTATTCGGCCTGGAGCTTCACCGGACCGGCGAGCTTGGCCACGGCGCTCACGGCGTCCCCGTCCGGGGTCTGCAGCCAGTTGAGGCCCACGCGGTTGTCCCCGGAAAGGACCGCGTCCAGACGCACGCCGGTACGGCCGTTCGACGAGTCGCCGCCGACGGGCTGCACGTAGAATCCGGCGGCCTCCAGGAAGGCGATGCCGGCCCGTGCTTCCGCTCCGCGGCCCCAGAGCGAAGGGGCCAGGAGCGGGGAGAGGATCCGTTCCGCGTCGCCGAGCACGAGGGAGAAGGCGTCGGTCTGGAAGCCCAGCCTGTACTCGTCAAGATCGGCGATGGAGGAAGCGTCGGGAAACGCGGCCGGCCGCAACAGGAGGGAGACGCGCTTCGTTCCCTCCTCATCCAGCGGACCGTCGGCGGAAAGCACGGGCCGGATCCCCCACAGGGCTTCGGAGCCGGAGGACTTGTAGCCAGAAGAGAGGGAGGCGACGAGAGGCAGATTCCAGTATGCGTCCCCCACGGGCTGGACCCTGGGGATGGCCACCAGGGCGCTCGTCGCCTCCGCGCGCACCGCGTCCGCCTGCTCCACCCGGGCCTTGAGGGTGACGACGTTGGTCACCTGGGACGGGAGCTGCGGCGGGGTATGGACCGTGACGGTCACCTCCCGGGAGGCGCCGCTTGCGAGCTCCAGGCGGTCGACGTCGAGACTGCAGGGGAAGCCGCCGCCAGGGGCCACGTCCAGAAGGACCACGGCGTCCGCATTGCTCGCATTGAGCACGGAATAGACGGCCTTGTATTCCTCTCCCGCCAGGGCCAGCTCGGGGGCGGAGAGCAGCCGCACGTCGATCTTCCAGCGCGGGCTGACGATGACGGTGAAGGTGACGCTTTCCTTCACCCCGCTGCCGTCGTTGCGCTCCACGAAGAAGGGCAGCTCATAGATGCCCGGCCGTGTGCCCTGGGACACCAGGAAGCTCACGATGCGCGTGTCGCCCTCCCCGGGTCCCAGGGAAAAGGTCATCTCGTTGCCCATCCGCTTCCACCCGACGGGAAGCACGAGGCGGGCCATGAGATCCAGGGCGGAATCCTCGCGGTTCTCCACCCGCACGCTCACGGTGAGGACCCCGCGCGGCTCGGTGATCAGGGAAAGCGAACCCGAGGGCGTGAGGGTGAAGTCCGCCGCACGGGCGGGAGACGCGAGCAGCAGGCCGACGACGGCGGCGAGGACGGCGCGCGGCAACGGGCGCGCGCCGCGCCTGCCCCCATCGAGTCCCGCGCCGCGTCGAAGGATACCGGCCGTCATCTTCCGCCCTCCCTCACCTCTCCAGCTGGAGGGTATAACTGGCGCCGAACAGGTCGTCGCCGCCGCAGTCCGCGACCGCGAGGCACTTGTAGCTGCCCGCGCCCAGGGCGCTCAGGTCGAAACGGAACCTCACGGAGGTTCCGGGGAACACGCGCTGGCCGTCCGCCTCGATTCTCCCCGCCATGGCCCCCTTGGCGTCATAGAGCTCCACCCAGAAGACCGGATGCAGCCACCGCTCCCCGGCGTTCTCCACGTCGATCTGCAGGGAACGGTTCCCTCCGTCGCGCAGGAGGCGGGTCGCCGAGAACTTCAGGAGCCGCGTCCCCGTCTCCCCGACGTTGGTGATCAGCTGGATCGCATAGCGGATGACGGTCTTCAGCGTGAAGGTCGGCTCCCCGCTTTTCAGGGCTTCCGGCGCCGGCTTGGGAAGGCCTTCCACCATCAGGAGGCTCCAGTAGGAGCCCGTGAGGGAGGCGTCGTCGGGGACCTGCACGGTATAGGAGACCTCGGCCTTCTGCCGGGCCGGCATGGACAGGTGGCGGGGGGAGAAGGAGATCCAGGAGGCATTGGAGCGCGGGGTCCCGCCGGGTTCCCCGTACTCGTTCCTTCCGTCGGCATAGAACAGGTAGTCGGTCTGGTACATGTCGACTTCCAGATCCTCGTCCCCCGAGTTCTGCAGCACGATCACGCCCGTGTACGACTGGCCCCTGGCCGACGTCCGTTCCTGCGTCAGGTCTCCCACCACGGAGACCCCGGCGAAGGCGCGGGGAAGGGCCGCGAGAAGCAGGAGCGGGATCAAAGGAAGATATTGCCGCACCGTGTCCTCCCTGCTAATTGTCCACGACCGTGAAGTACACGGCGGTGGAGTACGCGGCGGGCGGGACCGTCACGGAGACGCCGCCCACCTGGGCCTGCAGCCCGATCCCGGACACGTCGCCGGCTCCGCTGAAGAAGGAAAGGTCCGCGTCCGTGATCTGCTGATACGTGGTCCCTCCGGATACGCTTCCGCCGGAACCGGCGTCGGTCCGCCGGAAGTAGAGGGGCAGCACGGAACTCCAGCTGGCATCCACCTTCTTCACGTCGATCCGCCAGGAATCCGTGCCTCCGACGGTACCCGTGATCGTCAGGGTGATCGCACCCGCCGTGCTCTCGTAGGAGGAAGCCAGGTTGCTGCCGGCGCCGGAAACCAGGTCGGAAGCATCCACGGACCGGGACCAGCTGCCCGAAGTGGAAATGGATATCTGGGCCCAGGCCGCTGCCTGGAGAAACATCAGGAACAGGACCGTCATGGCTCTCTTCATGGCCATGCATCCTTTCATGCCGCCGGGACCGGTCCGGTTCCGCTCCGGGGCACCAAGCCCCATCGGGCGCCCGTTGTTGCATTCGGGTGGGAGCCTTCCCGGGCGCCTTCAGGAGCGGAAACGGGCGGTCAGCCGCTGATCGTCAGCGTGACGGTCCGCGTCTGAGCGGTAGCGATGATGCCGGCCGCGACCGTGGCGGTCAGCTTGTAGGTGATGGTCTTGGCGGAAGCCACGATCTGGGTGATCCCCGTCACCAGGTCCGCGGCGGACCCGCTCAAGGACACCTCGGAGAGGCTTGTCGCGCCCGTGGGCGCCGCCATCGTGATCTGCAGCGTCACGTTCGACGGCATGGCGGAATCCAGGCTTCCCGTGATCTTTTTGCTGGTGCCATTGGTCGTGATGCTGTACGTGGTCAGCGCGTTGGTCACGGGGTCAGGTTCCGCACCTGCCGTTGCCGTGTTGATGACCATGGCACCCGGGTTTCCGGAAACCACGATCTCGTTGATGGCCGCGACAGTGAACGTGACGATCTGGCCGATGTTGTCCGCTGCGGAAACCGTCATGGTTCCGCAGAGGGCCAGTATCAATGCCAAGACTCCGATCATGATTCTCTTGTTCATGTTCCCACCTCTCCTCTTCCCCCGGCCTGCCCTCCCGCCGACCGGTATCTCTCATCCCTAACAATCATCAAATATAGAGCATTTGGAGAATTTATCAAGATTTTTATTTAAAAAGATTTCTTGTATAATGCTTTACATGGATATAATGGAGATTAGATAAATATGTATGATTGACCGAAAAAGTGGAAACCCATCGGGGCGTGCCTGCCTCTCGTGACCCGTGTCGTGTCACGGAACGGGGAATGGACCGCGCGCCCCATGACCGGTAGACGGGTGGGCATCCTCGCGCTATATTGCGGGGCATGGCGGTCCAGCCCGGCCAAGCGCCTGCGGCATCCGCCCGAATCCGCATGATGAAGGAGCCATTCCTATGGGAAAGCTGAACGGCAAAGTGTTGATCGCCCAGGGCGGAGGCCCCACGGCGGTCATCAATCAATCCCTTGTCGGGGCCGTGCTGGAGTCCAGGAAATTCCCTGAAGTGACGCGCGTCTACGGGGCGACCAATGGGGTGCGCGGGATCATCAATGAGGACTTCCTCGACCTTTCGCAGGAGACGACGCACAACCTGGAACAGGTGGCGCAGACGCCTTCCAGCGCCCTGCTCTCCACCCGGGACAAGCCGGACGAGGCCTACTGCAGGGAGATCTTCAAGGTCTGCCAGGCGCATGACGTGCGCTATTTCTTCTATATTGGCGGCAACGACAGCTCGGACACAGTGCGGATCGTCAATCAGAACGCGGAGACGGCGGGCTACGACATGCGCTGCATCCACATCCCCAAGACCATCGACAACGACCTGGTCATCAACGACCACACGCCCGGTTTCGGTTCCGCGGCCCGCTATGTGGCGCAGGCCTTCATGGGCATCAACCTGGACAACCGGGCCCTTCCCGGCGTGTTCATCGGCATCGTGATGGGCCGCAACGCGGGCTTCCTCACCGCGGCGGCGTCCCTGGGCCGCAAGTATCCGGACGACGGCCCGCACTTCGTCTACGTGCCGGAGCGGCCGTTCTCCGAGGAGCAGTTCCTCCGGGACGTGAAGTCCGCCATGGAGCGTTTCGGCCGCTGCGTCGTGGCCGTGAGCGAGGGCATCGTGGACAAGGACAAGACCCCCATGATGGTGAAGCTCACGGGCAGCAAGGAAGCGGACGCGCACGGCAACCTGCAGCTGTCCGGATCCGGCGCCCTGGGGGACACCCTGGCGGAACTGGTGAAGAACAAGCTGAAGTTCAAGCGCGTGCGCGCGGACACGCTGGGCTACATGCAGCGCTCCTATCTCGGCGTCGTTTCCGACGTGGACGCCCATGAGGCCCGGGAGGTCGGGGAGAAGGCGGCCCAGTTCGCCATCTGGAACGACACCGACGGTTCCATCACGATCCGGCGCACGGGCAATTATTCCGTGGACTACCAGCTGGTTCCCCTGGTGGATGTCGCGGCGAAGACCAAGGTCATGCCGGACGAGTTCCTCGCCCGCGAAGGCAACGACACGACGGGGGAGTTCTACAACTACGCCCGGCCGCTGCTGGGCTCCGGCTTCCCCAACGTCCACAGGATCCGCGCCCCCAAGGTGTCCAAGATCCTGAAGAACGGGAATTAGGCCCCTTTGGAACCATGAGGGCGGCGCCGAGACTCCGCGCCGCCCCGCGGGCCTCCCGGCCCGCCGCCGGACCGGACGTTCGACGGACTTTCCGGAAGGCGCCCCTTGCCCGGTGGACGGCGGATCGGTAGACTGGATCCCCGTGGCGGTGGCGCGATGTTTTCGATGATCTTCCGCAAGATGGCGGGCAACAAGTGGCTGAACGTCTGCCTCCTTGCGGGATCCCTGACGGCCATCGCCCTCGTCACGAGCGTCCCCCTCTACACCGACGGCGTACTGCAGCGGATGCTCACGCGGGACCTGGAGGACTCGCAGGCGGAAACCGGCAGGTTCCCCGGCCGCTACCACCTCAAGGCGGGCTTCTTCTGGTACGCGGAGGACGACAACAACCTGAAGATGCTCCATTCCTACGACAAGGCGGTGAGGGAGGAGCTGATCCCGGCGCTGGGCATCCCGCCCCTGGTGTCCACGACGCAGCTCACCATGGACTACCTGCAGCTCCTCCCGGAGAGGCCGCGGGAGGAGAAGCCCGGGGAGAAGTTCATGAAGCTCGAGGCCCTCTCCGGCCTCGAGGACCACCTCGTCATCCTGCACGGCCGCATGATGTCGTCCTCGGCCGGGGACGGGGTGATCGAGGTCCTGGTGACCGAGGAGGTCATGAAGGAGTCCGACCTGTTCCTCGACGAGGTCTACGTGGCGAAGGACATGCGCACCTTCCTCCCGGAGCCGCTGCGCCTGCGCGTCGTCGGGGTGTTCGCCATGAAGGATCCCCAGGACCCGTTCTGGTTCCAGGGCCTGTGGGGCTACGACGAGAGCCTCCTGATGGACTACGGCCTTTTCTGCAGCAGGTTCACCGATCCCGTGTCCCGCGCGCTCACGGGGATGCAGTGGTCCTACGCCCTGGATTACGGCAAGATCACGCTGCAGAATCTCCGGCACGTCGTCGGCGTCCTGGAGGAGCAGGCCAAGCTCCTGGAGCGCTACAGGGTCGCCTACGAGCTTCCCATGGGGAACACCCTCAAGCTGTACTTCGAGCGCGAGAAGCGGCTGCTGACCACCCTCTGGTTCCTGCAGATCCCGGTGCTCCTGATGCTGGCATTCTACGTGTACATGGTCTCCCGGCTGATCATCGACCAGGATCGGGGCGAGATCGCGGTCCTCAAGAGCCGCGGCGCGGGAAACGCGCAGGTCTTCCTCGTCTATCTTCTGGAAAGCCTCCTCATGGCCGCCGCGGCCCTCCTGGCGGGTCCATTCCTGGGCTTCCTGATCTGCCGGATGCTGGGTTCGGCCAATGGATTCATGGAGTTCATCCAGCGGACGGCCCTCCCCGTCCGCCTGACGGGCAAGACGTACCTGTACGCGGCGGCGGGGGCCGTATTCCTCGTGGTCACGATGCTCGTGCCGGCGTTCCTCGCCTCCCGCACCACCATCGTGCTGCACAAGCAGAGCCGTTCCCGCGCCGCCGGGACCCCCTTCTGGAAGAAGGCGTTCCTGGACGTGGCCCTCCTGGCCGTCTCGGGATACGGCTACTACGCCTACAGGACCCAGCAGAAGATCCTGGCCATCACCGGCGTGGAGGCCGGGGATATGCCCATGGACCCGCTCCTGTTCCTCATCTCCACGCTGTTCATCCTCGGCGTGGGCCTGCTTCTCCTGCGCCTCTATCCCCACCTGGTCCGCTTCGTCTTCCGGCTGGGCCGCAGGATCTGGACGCCGGACCTGTACGCCACCTTCATCCACGTGGGCCGGTCCCTGGGACAGGAACAGTTCCTCATGATCTTCCTGATCCTGACGCTGTCCATCGGAATCCTCAACGCCAAGGCGGCGCGCACGATCAACAGGAACCTGGAGGAGAAGGTGCGCTACTCCACGGGGGCGGACATCGCCATCCGGGAGGAGTGGCCCTCGGACCAGCCCGCGGACGGCGCTGGGGTCCTGGAAGACGAAACGACGGACATGCGATCCGTCGGGGACGCGAAGACGCCAGTCTACAGGGAGCCGGACTTCGGCCGTTTCTCCGGCATGGAAGGGGTGGAGCTGTCCACCAAGGTCTTCCGCAAGACGGGGGTGTACGCCGGCATGGGCGGCGGGAAGACCACGCAGGCCTATCTCATGGGGATCGTACCCCATGAGTTCGGGAAGGTCGCCTGGTTCCGCACGGATCTCCTACCCTACCACTGGAACCAGTACCTGAACCTCCTCGCGCAGAGCCCCAAGGCGCTTCTGATCTCATCCTCCTTCGCGGACAAGTACAAGCTGAAACCCGGCGACCCCCTGGAAATCACCTGGGCCAACCAGTCCTACATGGACGGGGTGATCTACGGGATCGTGGATTACTGGCCCACCTACAATCCGCACGGGAAGGGCGCCGGGGAATACCTGATCGTGGCCAACTTCAACTACATCGAGGCCAGGATGGCCCTGGAGCCCTACGAGGTCTGGCTGAAGAAGAAGCCCGGTTCCACCAGCGAGGGCATCTACCGGACCATGGAGAACCTGAAGATCCCGCTCCTCTCCCTGGCCGACGCGGATCAGGAGATCATCAGGCAGAGGAACGATCCCATGCTCCAGGGGACCAACGGAGCCCTCACGCTGGGCTTCCTGCTGACCATGCTGATCAGCACCATCGGCTTCCTGATCTACTGGATCCTCTCGATCCAGGCCCGCGTCCTGCAGTTCGGCGTCTTCCGCGCCATGGGCCTCTCGCGCGGACGCCTCCTCGCCATGCTGCTCTGGGAGCAGCTGCTCATCTCGGGCATCGCGATCGTCCTGGGCCTGTTGATCGGAAACCTCACGAGCGACCTGTTCGTGCCGCTCCTCCAGCTGGCGAGCAGCGCCGCGCTGCAGGTCCCCCCTTATCACGTGGTGGCCTCGGCCGAGGATTACGCGAGGCTGGGCCTATTCATCGCCGTCATGCTGGCGGCGGCTTTCGCGGTGCTGGGGGTCATCGTCTCCCGCATCCGCATCTCCCAGGCCATCAAGCTGGGGGAGGAGTAGGGGCGAGGCGGGCCGCGTCGGCGCCCACGGCCCTCACGGCGGCGCGCAGCCGGTCCGCTGCGGCGGCCGCCCCAGTTACGGTTCCGGCCTTGGCCTCGGTCTCAAGGGCGATGGCCAGATCGGCGACGGGCGCGAGCCGCAGGCTCAACGCCGCCCCCTTCAGCTTGTGGCAGGCCCGCGCCAGGCGGGGTGCGTCACCCGCGGACGCGGCCTCTTCCAGGGCGCGGATGTCATCTTCCACGCCGTCGAGGAATCCCTGGACCAGTTTGCGCGCCACAGCCTCGGAAACCCCCAGCGCCCGGCAGATGGCCTCCCAGGAGAGGCCGGACGCGACCGCAGACACGGCGTCTGCCGTGGCCGCAGACACGGCGTCTGCCGTGGCCGCAGACACGGCGTCTGCCGTGGCCGCAGACACGGCGTCTGCCGTGGTCCCGGACACGGCGTCTGCCGTGGCCGCGGGGATCGTGACGGAGGCAATGTCGATCCCCAGGGCGGAGCACACGGCGGTCGTGAGCCCCTCGATTCCCACAGGCTTAGGCAGAAACCCGTCCATCCCGCAATCCAGGACCTTGCGCTTTTCCTCCCCGGTCACGAGGGCGGTCAGCGCAATGATGGGCGTATGGCTCAGGTTCCCTTCCCTTTCCCGGTTCCTGATGATCTTCGTGGCCTCGATGCCGTCCAGGACGGGCATGTTGACGTCCATGAGGACGATGTCGTAGTTGCGTTCCAGCAGCTTCTCCACCGCCTCCTGGCCGTCCACGGCGAGGTCCACGCGGATCCCCATGGTGTCCAGCATGTAGGCGATGAGCTTCCGGTTCACGGGATGGTCCTCCGCCACCAGGGCCCTCGCGCGGATGCGGATGCGCGCGGCCTCCCCCCCGGCCGGGACCTCCGGCGCGGTCCCGAGCAGGGTCAGGACGGCCTGCAGCAGTTTCGTGGCGGTGAGCGGCGGGCGGACGCGCAGCACGCGCCGGCCCGCCTGCGCGGAGGAAGGCTCCCGGCCGTCGGCGATCTCGATGACGGCCGCGTCGCCCGCCTCCCGGGACGGGACTTCCGTGGAGGAGACGAGGATGCACGGGGCCCCATCGCGGCCGGGCGCGTCCGTCCGCAGGCCGAGGGACTCCGCATAGCGCATGGCGTTGCGCGCCCACCCGTCCTCCCCGCCCGCGGCCGCCGCGCCGCGCGCCACGCACAGATGCACGGAGCCCGCCTCCGGCGCGATGGCGAGGGACGGCGCCGCCTCTTCGACGGGAAGCTCCAGGCTGAAGAAGAAGCGCGACCCCGCCCCTTCGCGGCTTTCCAGGTCCAGGGACCCTCCCATGCGGCGCACAAGATGGGAACTGATGGCCAGGCCCAGCCCCGTGCCGCCGAAACGGCGGGTGACCGAGGCGTCCGCCTGCGTGAACGCCTCGAAGATCAGTCTCCGTTTATCGTGGGGGATCCCGATCCCCGTGTCCCGCACGGAAACCGCGAGGCGGAACCCGCCGCCCGGCGCGCGGCTCCCGCCCGCCTCCAGGTCGACCGCGCCGCCCGCGGCGGTGAACTTGATCGCATTGGAGAGCAGGTTGGAGACCACCTGCTTGAGGCGCAGCGGGTCCCCCCGCAGGGAGGAGGGCAGGCGCGGATCGACAAACACCGAATAGGCGATCCCCTTCTCCCGCGCGGCGGCGGAGAAGAACTCCGCCGCGATCTCCAGCTCCCGCAGGGGCTGGAAGGGGATGGACTCCAGGAGCAGCCGGCCCTTCTCGATCTTGGAGAAATCCAGGACGTCATTGATGACGGCGAGCAGGGTACGGGCGCCGCCCTGCACGATGGAGACGAACTCCCTCTGCTCGCCGTCGAGGCGGGAACGGGCCAGCAGGTCCAGGAAGCCGAAAATCGCGTTCAGGGGTGTGCGGATCTCATGGCTGATGTTGGCCACGAACTCGGCCTTGGCCCGCTCCCCGGCGCGCGCCTTCTCCAGGGTCTCCTGCAGGGCCGTGACGTCGTGGCCGACGGCCACGATCTCGAGGATCCGCTGGAACTCGTCCAGGACGGGCAGGATGAAGAAATCCACGGAAAACCGCTCCCCGCCCCGGCGTCCGCATTCCACGATGCCGTTCCAGACCCGCTCCTCGCGCAGGAAACGCCGGATCTCCGCCATCCGGGCCTCGTCGAATCCCTCCGGGGAGACGCCCGCGAACGGCCGTCCCAAAAGCTCCTCCGCGCCGTAGCCCGAAAGGGCGGTGAACCGTTCGTTCACGTACCGGATGGAGAAATCGGAGGACAGCTTGATCACGATGGAGGTTTCATCCAGGGCACGGCGGTAGCCGTGGAGGAAGTTGTACGCCGTCTCCAGTTCCCGCTCCCTGGCCTTGCGGTCGCTGATGTCCCGCACGATCACGAGGACATCCCCCCCGGGAACCGGCACGGCTCGGATCTCGCACTGGCGCATGCGGGCGCCCGCCTCCACGCCGGACTCCACGGTCATGTCCTGTCCCTGCCCCCGCACCGCGTCGACGGCCAGCTGCACGCTCACCGCGAGGCTTGGCGGCAGGGCCTCCTGCAGGACGCGGCCTTCCATGCCGTCGGACAGCACGACCTCGTCGTATCCCGGCCCCGGACGCGCGTCGAGGATGACGCCGTCGGCGCCCACCAGGAGGAGGAGATCCGGATTGCCGATGAGAAGCGCCCGCTCGCGCTTCACAGCGCCCCGCAGGGCCGCCTCCGTCCGCAGCTGGCGTTCCACGAGGAAGACCAGGAGAAGGCAGTCCAGCGTGGCGATCAGGAAGAGGGCCAGGGCTCCGCCCGAAACCGCGGCGTGGAACGGATCCGTGACGATCAGGATGACCGTGGCCGCCAGGAGCGTGAGGGAGACGGACAGGAGGAGGACGCGCGGAAACGGCCTCCCGGGCGGGATACGGGCCATGCGTCCAATCTACAGGAGCCGCGGCGGCAAGGCAAGTCGACCCGCATGGTCCGGAATCCCACGCTGTACAATCCGCATGGGCTCCGATATCATCCGGCGCATGGAAAGCAATCCCTGCCGACCCAAGTGGGCCGGTCTCATGAGCGACCGGGAGCGGTTCAACCGCCAGATGCACTATCAGGGCATCGATCGATGCTTCAACATGGAATTCGGCTACTGGGAGGAGAACTTCAAGGAATGGGATCTGTTCCGTGACAACGGGATCCGGAACAACGACCAGGCGGACCGCTTCTTCAGCTTCGACAGCATCGCCGTCGTTTCCATGCCGGTGGTCATGAATCCGCCCTTCGAATCGAAGGTGGTCGCGGAGACGGAGACGACAAGGACCCTGATCAACGAACAGGGCCTTTACGCGGAGGTGCTGAAAAACGACCACAGCACCATTCCGCACTACGTGAAGTCCTCCATCGTGACGCCGCAAGACTGGAAGCGGGTGAAGGCGGAGCGGTTCCGGCTCGACGATCCGGCGCGGCGCGTGGACCTCGAGGCCCTGAAGCGGAAGTACCCCGGGGAGCGCGGCTTCCCCTTGGGGGTCAACTGCGGCTCCATGATCGGCGTGCCGCGCAACTACCTCACCATGGAGGGGATCGCCTACGCCACCTACGATTATCCGGAGATGGTGGAGGACATGGTGGAGACCCAATGCCAGCTCGTCGAGCAGTTCCTCGACCAGGTGCTGGGGCAGATCGATTTCGACTACGCCTCCGGCTGGGAGGACATCTGCTTCAAGAGCGGCCCCATCGTGTCCGCCCCGTTCTTCCGCGACGTGGTGATGCCCCGCTACAAGAGGATCTCCGGCCGCCTGCACGCCCATGGGATCGACCTGTGGTACACGGACTGCGACGGCGACGTGCGGCCCATCCTGCGCTACTTCCTCGAGGGGGGGATCAACTGCCTGTTCCCCTTCGAGGTCAACTCCTGCACCCACCCCGCGGAGCTGCTGGGAGAATACGGCAAGGAACTGCGCATCATGGGAGGCGTGGACAAGATGGCGCTGGGCAGGGGACCGGAGGCGATCCGCCGCTACCTGGACACCCTGGTGCCCCTCGTGGAACGCGGCGGCTACATCCCGTTCTGCGACCACCGCTGTCCGCCCAACGTGAAGCCGGCGGACTACCTGTACTACCTGGACCTCAAGGAGAGGATGTTCGGCCTGGGCTCCCCTTCCTTCCCCTCCAAGGCGTGACGGGAGGCGCCGCAGGCGGCCATGACGGTGTTCCTGTCCACGGCGTTCACCCGCCTCTTCCTGAGCCCGCTCGTGTTCCTGCTGCCCCTCCTCGTCGGCGCGGTCCTCGGGCTGGCCGGCAAAAGGCGGACCGGGGCTGTCACGGTCCTAGCGACGGCCGCCGTCGGCCTTCTCCTGTCCGTCCGGCCCGTGGCGGATCTCCTCCTGCGCCCCCTGGAGGACTCGTTCCCTCAGCCCTCGTCCCTGGACCTCGCGGGCTGCGACGCCGTGGTCGTCCTGGGCGGCGGCGTGGACAAGCTCGTCCCCGGGGAGGGAGGCCGCTCCTTCCCCGCGGCGCAGCCCCTGGCAAGGCTGGTGGCCGGCCTGCGGGCGCGCAGGACGCCCCTGGAGCCCGTGATCGTGAGCGGCGGCATGGTCTGGACCGACGCGGAAGCGGAGCCGGAGGCCGAGACGATGAAGCGGCTCCTCGTCGAGCTCGGGGTCCCGGAGGAAGCGGTGATCGCCGAGGGGGAGAGCCGCAACACATGGGAGAACGCGCGGAACACCGCGCGGATCCTCGAGGGGAAGGGCGCGCGCCGCGCGGTCCTCGTCACTTCGGCCTGGCACATGCCGCGCGCCATGATGAGCTTCCGGGCCGCGGGCCTCGACTGCGTCCCGTTCGGCGCCGACTACAGGGCCCGGCGGGGCGCCTATCGTTTCCTGGATTTCCTGCCCGCCTTCGAGACCCTCGCGGACTCCTTCCGGGCGCTGCACGAGGACTTCGGGCTTCTCGCCTACGGGCTGCGCGGCGGCAGATGAGCGCGGCGGAGGCGCGGAGCCTCCGGGCCGTCACGGCGCGCCCCCGTCGCCTTCCCCGGGCGCCCCGCCCCGGCGGCCGCCGCGCAGCTTCCCCACGAGGGAATAGACGCCCTGGGCGATCAGCACGCCGAGAACCAGGTAGATCCACCAGGGCATGCCGCGGCCGAAGAGCAGCACGTAGAGGTACGGGAGGATCGTGGAGCAGAGGAACACGGCGCTCCAGGCCATGATCCGGTTCGCGTCCTTCTTCGCGAGCGCCCGGATCAGCTTGTAGATCGAAAAGTAGAAGAACGGCGCGCAGGCGGTGAGCAGGACGATGAACACCACGGGGTTGACCGCGTACTGCGCCTCCGTGGCCTTCATGTACCCGTCGAGCTTCGCCAGCAGCCCTTCGATGTTCATGGGCAGACTCCTTTCCTCCGTGACGCCGCGGCCCCCCGCGCGCCGGACCCGAGCGGGCCCCTCCTCAATCCTCCGCGATCACGATGATCCTGTCCCCGGGGGCGAAGGTGATCCTGGCGGACTTGTCGGGGTTGATGACCACGCCGTAGGCGGCGGCCTCGTCGCGGGCCTTCGCCTGGATCTTGTAGCCGATGGCGGTGTGCCCGCGCCGGCGGGCCGCCTCCGTCACCGCGTAGAAGTCCAGTTCCACGCCGGAGGCCACGTAGTCGCCGGCGGGCCTGATGTAGATCTCGGAGCCCTCGGGGTCGAAGATGTCTGTCAGGACCGCGTTCAGCCTCTTGTTCTCCGAAACCTGCGCGAGGATCAGGCTGATCAGCGTGTCGCTCACGATGAAGTCGTCGGCCTTCGTGACCTTGGCGAGCTCCCGGTTCCGGAGGTCCATCATCTCCGACACGATGGAGAAGTCCCGCCGCGCCTTCTCGGCCATGTCGCGCAGATGGAGGAGCGTGATCAGCGTGCGGGCGTCCGCCTCCTGCTGCCCCAGGCCGTCCGAGCAGAGGATGATGATATGGTCGTACGTCCCGACCCCGAGGCCATCCAGGAGCCGGCGGTCCGTGGTGTCGCCGTTGCGGTAGGACACCTTCATGTTCCTGATGCCGGAACAGAGGCGGCCGATCTCCGCCTCCCCGTCCTCGCGGTCCGCCACCACCAGGGCAGCGGATCCCTTGGCCACGTAGGCGTCCAGCTCATTGAGGATCAGCGGCGCCCGCCAGTTCCAGCCGAACAGGATGGTCTTCTCCGCAGCCGCCGTTTCCCGCCTCCCGTCGCGGAGGTCGGCCTCGCGGATGGCGGGCGCCGCCTTGCCGGAGAGCCGGATCGTGTCGTCGTCCTGCGAGATGGCGATCACCTGGTCTCCGCGCCCGATGCGGCGGTCCATCGGCGGATTCACAGTCGACTTCCCCTCCGCGGCGGACCAGATCCCGATGGGAGTGGAGTCCTCGTAGGCAAGGAGCGCCTCGCCGTAGGTCCTGCCCACCAGGCCGGGCTCCTCCTTGAAGTAGATCTCGTCCCCGCCGAAGTTCAGGAGCTCCGTGTATACCACGGAGAGGCCCGACTGGCGGCAGGTCTGGGCCACGATCCGTGAAACGAGGTCCCCCACCAGGACCAGCTCAACCTCATCCCTGCCGACCATCCGGGCCACTTCCATGTTCCTCGGATCGCGGATCTCCGCCACGATGTGGTAGGGTTCCGCGCGGCGGCCCGGATTGTTGGTGATGGCCAGGATCGACTTGATCACCTCGGCGTCGGGGTTGTCCCCCTCCGGGGAGAGCACGATGACGGCGCGGGCGGCGTCGATGCTGGCGATTGTCAGGTCCGCCAGATCCGAGGGACTGCCGGAGCGGCAGACCACGCGCGTACGCTTCGTATCGGGGATCCGGGCGCGTACCTCCTCCTCCATCTCCACCTTGTCCCGGTCGCCCAGGATGACGATGCAGGCTGACTTCCGGTTGGCGTTCGCCTCGCAGACCTCCGAGATCACGGTATGGATCTGGGAGGACCAGTTGAGGATCACGGTATGGCCGCTCTCGATGACCCGCGACTTGCCCTTCTTGAGCTCTTCCAGCTTCCCCTCGAGGCCGCTCGTGAGCACTCCGATGAGCGTCGAGATGATGAACACGCCGCCGACGGTGACCAGGAACATCACCAGGCGGAAACCCCAGCCCGTGTCCCCTCCCATGGTGCCCGCGTCCAGGGTGCGCATCATGCTTTCCCAGGCGCCCTCGGCGAAGGACATGGCCCCCTCGCCTTCCGGGGCCACGCCCGTGAGCGCCACCACGGCGCCGGCCACGACGATGAGGATCAGGGACAGGATCCCCAGGCCTCCGATCAACGCGCCCGCCCCGCGCGCGATGTAGCCGTCGAAGCGGTAGCTCAGTTTCTGTTTCCAGCTCGCTTTGTCCATCCGTGGTCCTCCTTCATCGTTCCACCGTGGCCGCGATGCCCTGCCGCCAGTCCACGTACACTGGCTTTCCGGACAGGGCCCGGGTCCGCGAGATGTCGTATTGCCCCGGATCGCACAGGATCCGGATATCTCCCCTGTCGTCCGCCTGATAGGCCCAGCCGAACCAGGTCCCGTCCGCCTGCCTTCGGAAAACGTTCACCGCGGCCCCGGGCGCCGTCCTCACGAACAGGCACCCGCCTTCGTCGAGGGGCAGGTCCACGTCCAGGACGTTCCGCCCCTCCGGCATGGCCACCGCGGTACGGATGTAGTATCCGGGCTTCTGCAGGAGGAGGTACACGGTCCGCGCCTCCGTGCCGAAGGACCATACGCCGCGATCGTCCGGCATGCCTTCCATGGCCGCATAATATGAGTTCGTGCCTTCCGTGTTCACCCAGAGGTCCCCCTTCCCGGCGGGAAGGGGTTTCCCGTCCAGGAGCGGGCGGAAGGAGAAGGAATTGCCCAGCGCCTCCGTCTTCAAGGCGGCCCCGGCGGCCGGGCCCGGGGCGCCGCGCGTGGCCTCCGGTACCGTGACGGGCTGCACGGAGACGATCGTGGAATAGGCGTTGGCCGCCTTGCCGAACGGAAGACGACCCGGTCCCACCGGCTCGCACATCACGAATTGCCTGCCCCGCCAGGTCGCGGAAGCCTCATAGGCGCGCGGAACGCCCTGGATGCCGACGAGCATGTGGCCGGGCACCTCCAGGAAGAGGATCTCGAAGGCGGGATCGTGGGAGAGCACCCCGGCAAAGAGCAGGGCCTTGGTATCGCAGTCCCCGTAGCCTTCCAGGAGGCAGCGCGGCGGCGGGAAGACGCCGGAGATCACCCGGTCGCCCTCGACGTCCGGAGGGATGCCGTAGGGGATGTCCTGACAGAAGCGCATGAGAAGCTCGATGCGCCCGCGCCGGTCCAACCCGTAGCGGGCCGTGTCCTGCTCCAGCAGGGCATAGAGGGGATCCAGGAGCCGATAGGAGGCGTTGACGAGAGCGTTCATGTCGGGATTCACACGGTTGCCGTCCATCTCCCGGAACAGCCCATCCTCCATCAGACGCTTCCTCTCCTGCAGCACATCCCCGCTTTTCGCATACGGCTGGAAGAAGGTGGAAGGCATCCCAAAGCGCGCCGTCAGGCCGTCCGCGGCGTTCCGGTCCATGGTCCAGGACCAGGACTCCAGCGTGTTGCGGTGGTTCTTGAACGTGTAGGCGAGCGTATAGGCGTCGTCCCGCATCCCCACGGTCCGTCGTGACCAGGCGGCGGGGCCGCCGGATGCCGCGGCGCCGCGGGCCGCTCCAACCGGTGCTCCGGCTCCCCGCAGGGACCCCGCCATGAGGTTGAGCGCCGCGACGGCTGCCGCCGCGGTGACGGTCAGCGCGGCGATCAGGACGCGGATCGTTCTGCCGGAACGCATACCGGGTCTCCCCTTCAGTTGGAGGGCCGGATCGGGGCGGGTGGAGCGACGGCATTGACCGGCGCGCCGGCCGCGGCACTCAATGCGTCGTAGTCCACCAGGCTGGTGAAGAAGCGGGAGACGGAAGGCTGGATGTATAGAGTGATGCCCAGGAGGACCAGGGAAACGATCACGGCGACCGCCATGTTGTTGGCACGGATCTCCGCCATCTCATCGATTTTTCTCGTGGCCAGCGTATAGATCCACATGGCGAGCAGGATCATGCCCAGGGCGAAGGCGAGGGAAAGCAGATAGAAGGCGAGGAAGTAGGCCGCGGAGATCCCCACCATGGCGGGCGTGATGCGGTCCCCCTCCAGGACCATGGTCTGCAGCGCCCCGGCCGACGGAAGGATGCTTGCCTGCTGGAGCAGAAGGACGCAGAGCAGCACGGCGCCCATGAGGAAGGCGGGCGCCGTGCGTCCCGCCTTCAGCTCCGCCTCGACGTCCAGCTTCAGGACCGCGGACCGCACGATCTGGAACACCACATAGACGGAGAGCAGCCCGGAGAGCACGGACAGGATGAGCTCATAGGAGGAAAGGAACAATGTACGCCAGTACATGCGGATCAGTCTCCTCCATGGCGCGGAGACATGTCAATCAGGGACGGGAGGACTACAGGAATCTTTCGAATCGCTCCTTGGAGGCTTTGCAGATGGGACAGGTGCCGGGCGGGGCCTCGCGCGCGCAGAGATAGCCGCAGACGCGGCATCGCCAGACGGGGTATGCAAGGGACGGGACCGCGCCAGGGGCCGCGTCGGTAGCCGCGCCAGGGGCCGCGTCGGTAGCCGCGCCAGGGGCCGCGTCGGTAGCCGCGCCAGGGGCCGCGTCGGTAGCCGCGCCAGGATTCCCCTCGGCGGGCCTGCGTTCCGGCACCCGTGTGAGCTCCCGCCGTCCCTGGTACACGTCCTGAGAGACGTACAGGCCGCAGTAGCAGGCGCCGAACTCCTCGATATCGGCGTCGCGATAATCGCAAGGACAGACGATATCCCTGTCCTCCGCTTCGATGCCGGAGCCCAGGCGGCACGGGCAACAGGGGTAGCCGTAACGCGCCCGGTTGACGAGGAGGCCCTCCATGAGACCGAGGGTGAACCCGTCGTCCCGGTTCAGCCGGTAGCCGGAGGCTTCCGCCTCGGCGCGGAGCCTGTCCCGAAGGGCTGTGGCCTCCCCGGGCCCCGCGGAAGCATCAGGCATCGCCCACCGCCCGGCGGATCTCGGTCTCGTCGAAACCGCAGATGCAGCGCTCCTCGCCGACGACGATGGTCGGATAGGAGCCCTGGGGATTCCAGCGCTTCACCTCGACCTTCACCCGTTCCTTCTCGTAGGCATCCAGCAGGTCCACGTCCACGAAGGAGTAGGCGACGCCCAGCTTGTCCAGGAGGTTCTTCGTCTTGCGGCACCACATGCAGGTGCTCAAGGCATAGACCATGATCTTGCCCCTGTCCCTGCCCTCGACATGTTTGATCTCCACGCGGTCCCCCTGGAGCGGAGTATACCGCGGGAACCGTCCCCCAATGAAGCGGTCGGCGGCGACGGACGGAATGCCCCACGCTTGTTCACTATACGTTCATGTAGTATGATCGCCTCCATGGACACTCAGGCAAAGCTCGCCATCCTCGCGGAATCCGCCCGATACGACGCATCCTGCGCCACGAGCGGGGCCGACCGGCGGGGCGCGGGCCGGGGTCTGGGCAATGCGCTGCCCGGCGGCATCTGCCACAGCTTCGCGGACGACGGCCGGTGCATCTCCCTGCTCAAGATCTGCCTCTCCAACGTCTGCGCGTTCGACTGCGCCTACTGCGTGAACCGCAGGAGCCGCGACGTGCCGCGCGCCACTTTCACCCCGCAGGAGATCGTGGACCTCACCGTGGCGTTCTACCGGAGGAACTACATCGAAGGCCTCTTCCTGAGCAGCGGCGTGCTGAAGGATCCCGACTCCACGATGGAGCTCCTGATCCGCACCGTGCGGAAACTGCGCGAGGAGGAGCGGTTCCTCGGCTACGTCCACCTGAAGGTGATCCCGGGGGCCAGCCCCGCCCTGGTGGAGCGCGCCGGCCGCTACGCGGACCGGCTCTCCGTGAACATCGAGATGCCCTCACGGGAGAGCCTCGGGCTGCTCGCCCCGGACAAGTCGGGAAGCGTCATCCTCGCCACCATGGCCCGCATCGAAACCGGCATCCGGGAGACCGCGCGGCCAAGGCTCCTCCCGCAGGGCGGCCCGCCGGAGGCGGCCGCGCCGGCCGGGGCCATCACGCCGTTCTCCGGGCCGCCGGACCGGCGCAGGCCCTCTTTCGCCCCCGCCGGGCAGAGCACGCAGATGATCGTCGGCGCGGGCCCGGAGAGCGACCTGCGGATCCTCAAGCTTTCGGAAGGGTTGTACCGATCCTACCGCCTCCGGCGCGTGTACTACTCCGCGCTCATCCCCGTCACGCGGGATCCGAGGCTTCCCGACCTGGACGCCCCGCCCCTCCGTCGGGAGAACAGGCTCTACCAGGCGGACTGGCTCCTGCGCTTCTACGGCTTCCATGCCGGGGAGATCGTGGAGGACGCGGCCCCTTTCCTCGACCTGGACGTCGATCCCAAGACCTCCTGGGCCCTGCGCCACAGGGACTTCTTCCCCGTGGCGGCGGAGAAGGCGGATTACGGGACGCTCCTTCGCGTGCCGGGCCTGGGGCAGAGGTCGGCCCGCCGCATCCTGGAGGCCCGCAGGTCGGGGGGGCTCAGCCTGGAAGCCCTGTGGAACATGGGCGTCGTGATGAAGCGCGCCCGCTACTTCCTCACCTGCCGCGGGAAGGCGGAGGAGCCGCGCGAACTGCCCGGGGAGCTGATCCGCCGCCGCCTGTCCGGCGACGACGGCCACGGGGACGCCCGCTTCGGCCAGGGGCTCCTCTTCGAGGGGAGCCTGCGGACATGACGACCTACGTATACGACGGATCGTTCGACGGTTTCCTCTGCGCCGTCCGCCGCGCCCTGGGACGGCCCCGGGCAGTCCGGCGGCTCCCGGGAGGCGCGCCGATGCCCGATGCCGTCCCGCAGGAGGCGGGCGTAGCCCCGTTCGCCGCGGCGCAGGCCGACCTGTTCTCACGGCGCGTCGAGGTGGTCACGGACCCCTCGGAAGCGGCCGCCCTCGACGGGGAACTGCGGCGCATCGGGGGCGGGGCCGAGATCGAGGTCCTCCTGCGCTGCCACGCATCCGGCGACGGGCGGGCGCCTTCGCTCCTCCTCCATTACGTGGCGGAGACGCTGCGCGGAGGACGGCCCGTCGGCTCCCGCCTCACGGATCCGCGGATCCTCGCCGTGCGCAAGCTGGACGAGAAGGTGCGTTTCGAGATCAGCCGCTTCATGGGCTTGGTCCGCTTCCGCCGCGCGGCGGAAAACCTGTGGTACGCCCCCGTGAACCCGGACGCGGACATCGTGGGATTCCTGGGTCCCCACTTCGCGGACCGCCTTTCCGGCCAGTCGTTCCTGATCCACGACGAGCGGCGGGACACCGCGTTCTGGCACGGGGACGGCGCCTTCGGCATCGCCGTGCTTTCCCGCATGCCGGGGGCCCTGCGGGAAAGGCTGCGCGGCGAGGCGGAGCCGGAGATCTCCGCCCTCTGGAAGGAGTATTTCCGCAGGATCGCCATCCCGCAGAGGCGCAATCCGCGCCTGCAGGCCCGCCTCCTGCCCCGCCGTTACCGTCCCTGCCTGGTGGAAACCGAGGACCGGCAGCCGCCCTAGGTCCCGCCCCTACGGGGCCAGCGTCACCCGCCGCCCGGTCTCCGAGGCCTCATAGGAGGCCAGGATCATCTCCAGGGCGACACGCCCCTCCGCCCCGCTCACCATGGGCCTGCCCGCCCTCAGCGCGTCGACGAACGGACGCGCGACGCCGGAGATCCGCTCCCCCTGGCTCCCGGCCACGGGCACGCCCTGGTCCTGCCACCCGAGCTCCGCCCTGTCGGCCTGATAGAGCTTGAGCGCGAGCGCATGCGGCGGTTTCACGGCGCAGGACGGCCCGTCGCCATGGTTCTGCAGGAGGACGCCGCGGTCCCCGTAGATCTCCGTGGTGGCCTCCGCCGCCCTGGTGACGCTGGCATTGTGGATCTCCGCCATCATGCCGTCCGCATAGCGGAACACGGCGAATCCGGCGTCGTCGGGCGCCACGTCGGTGAGCACGTTACCGATCTCGGCGACCACGGTGCGCGGCTTGCCGAACATCCAGGACAGCCAGTCGCAGGGATGCGAGGCGTCGTCCGCCCACATGCCCCGGTTGGCCTCCCGGGAGACGTGCCAGCGGGAGGGCCCTTCCACGAAGGAGCGGTCCAGGAGCAGGCCGATGCAATGGCGGCGGCGCACGATGCCCACGCGGCCCACCGCGCCCTCCTCCACGAGGCGCTTCATGGCCAGGTTGGCGGGATCGTGGCGCATCTGATAGGCCAGGGAGAACCAGACGCCCTTCCTCGCCACGGCCTCCAGGATCCGGTCCGCGTCCGTGAGGGTCAGGGCCAGGGGCTTCTGCAGCAGCACGGCCTTGCCCGCCTCCGCGGCCGCCACGGCCAGGTCCGCATGCCGGTTGGTGGGGGAGCCGATGATCACGCACTCCACCTCGGGATCGCCCAGGACGTCCTCCAGGCGCGGCCGGAAAGGGATGGAAAACTTCTCCGCGTGCGCCCTGCCGCGCGCCTCCTCGTCGTCCCAGCAGGAGACAAGGCGCGCGTCGTCGAACATCCGGATGCGCGCCGCATACATGCCGACGTGCGCGTGCGCCCAGCTCAAAACGGAGATGCCGATCCTGGCCATGGTCCCTCCCGACGGGCAGAGATGATACCACGCGGTTTCACGAAGGGGAAAGCCCACCCGGCCCGCATTGACTCTGGGCCCCGCCCGGCACTACGATCGTCCCATGAAGAAGGGGATCAACTACTGGGCTTTCCCTCCGGAGGGCGACGGAGCCCCCATCGACCCGCTCAAGGCCCTGCGCCGCGCCAAGGAGCTCGGATACGACTGTTTCGAGCTCACCTTCGAGGAGAAGGGTCTCATCTCCGTGTCCACGACGCAGCACGACGCGGAGGCCATCCGCAAGGAGGCCGATGGCCTGGGAATCGGCCTCAAGACGCTCGCCTCGGGCCTCGCCTGGGGCACCTCCCCGACGCACCCGGACAAGGAGGTCCGCAGGAAGGCCGTCGTACTCTACGAGCGGATGCTGGAAGTGGCGCACTGGCTGGGCGTCGAGTCCATCCTGTACCTTCCCGGCATGGTGTCCGCCTCCTTCGTTCCCGGCTTTCCGCCCCAGCCCTATGACGAGGTCTGGGAAAGGGCGGTGGAGTGCGTGAAGAGGCTCCTGCCCAAGGCGGAGCGGTTCCAGGTGAAACTGGGCGTCGAGAACGTATGGAACCGTTTCCTGCTCAGCCCCCTGGAGATGAGGGAGTTCATCGATTCCTTCGCGAACCCGCTTGTGGGTTCCTACTTCGACGTGGGCAATGTGATGCTGTACGGACATCCGGAGCATTGGATCTCCATCCTCGGCCCGCGGATCCAGGCGGTCCACCTGAAGGACTTCCGCGTCAACGCGGGCAACCTGGAGGGCTTCGTGGACCTCCTGTCCGGGGACGTGGACTGGAAGGCGGTCATGGAGGCCCTGGGCCGCATCGGCTACGACGGACCGATGACGGCGGAGATCGTGCCCGGCCGTCAGGGCGGCGCGGAGAAGGCCATCGATGCGATGCGTTTCATAGAGGCCATGGCATAGGAGAAGGGTGATGAAGAAGATAGCGCTGGTCGGGGTGGGCTTCATGGGAAAGACCCACCTGGGGATCTGGTCCGGCCTCGCGGGCGCCAGGGTGGAGGCCCTCTGCGACGTACGGCCCGAGGCCCTGGAACTCAGGAACCCGCAGGCGGAAGGCAACATCAAGACGGCCGCCGCCGCCGTGGACCTCTCCGCGGTACGCCGTTTCACGGACTTCGATTCGATGCTGCAGGAAGGCGGATTCGACATCGTGGACATCTGCCTGCCGACGTATCTGCACGCGGAGCATTCCGTCAAGGCCCTGGAGAAGGGATTCCACGTGTTCTGCGAGAAGCCGTTGGCCCTCACGGCCGGCGAGGCGGACGGGATCGTTCAGGCGGTGCGCAGGACGGGAAGGCTCATGTCGGTGGGCCAATGCCTGCGTTACTGGCCCGCCTACGCGGAGATCAAGCGCCTCCTCGACTCGGGAAAATACGGCCGCGTCCGCGCCGCGGAGTTCGCGCGCTTTTCCAATCCCCCCACCTGGGGCTGGGACGGCTGGCTCATGGATTCCAGGCGTTCCGGCAATGCCGCGCTGGACATGCACGTCCACGACGTGGACATGGTCCTCTTCCTCTTCGGCCCGCCGGGGAGCGTGCGCTCCGTGGGGGACTCGGAGAAGGACGGTGGCCTGTCCCACATCACGACGGTGTACTCCTATCCGGACAAGGCCGTCTCCTCGACGGGGGGCTGGACCTGTTCCAAGTCCTTCGGCTTCAACATGCGGGCGCATCTCGTGCTGGAAAAAGCCACGGTGGAGCTGGACTTCCGCAAGAGCCCCACTGTCATGGTGTTCCCGGACGACGGGGAGGCCTACGCGCTCCCCCTGGCCGAGGGGGACGGGTATTTCTACGAGCTGCGCGCGTTCCTCGCCGGCGTGGAGGCGGGAAAGCTGGAGACCACGGTCACCGTGGAGACCGCGGCGCAGTCGGTGAAGCTCTGTCTCGAGGAGATCCGCTCCGCCCGGGAAGGCAAGGAACGGAAAATCCGCCCGTAGGGACCGGAAAGGGGAAGGCCATGCACACGGAAACGCGCATCCTGCTGCATCCCTCGTATTTCTGCGAGAAGGAAAGGCTCCTTGCGGAACACGGGGAACTGTCCGCCGTCCTCGCCCGGACGGACACGGGCGTGGACACCCTGAAGATCTCCAACTCCCGCGGACACCTGCTGCTGCTTCCCTTCCAGGGCCAGCAGATCTGGGACGCGGCGTTCGACGGACGGACGTTGACCATGAAGTCCATGTTCACGCGTCCCAATGCGACGCGCGACTACCTCCAGAACTACGGCGGCTTCCTCCTGCACTGCGGGATGACCGCGATGGGCGTGCCCACGGTCGAGGACGACCACCCGCTTCACGGAGAGCTGCCCAACGCGCCCTATCAGGCCGCCTGGCTCTGCATCGGAGACGACGCCGCGGGCCCCTACATGGCCCTCGGAGGGGAATACCGCCACACAGTGGCCTTCAACCACGACTACACGGCCCGGCCGACGGTGAAACTCCACGCTGGCAGCGCCCTGTTCCCCGTCCGCATGGAGGTGACCAACCGCAAGAAGACCCCCATGGAAACCATGTACCTGGCGCACGTGAACTTCCGGCCCGTCGACGGGGCCAAGCTGGTCTACAGCGCCCCGTGCAACCCCAAGGACGTGCGGGTGCGCACGAGCATCCCCTCCCACGTGAAGCCCTCGGAAAGCTACAGGGAATTCCTCGGGAAGCTCGCGGCGGATCCATCCATCCACAACGTGCTGAAGCCCGGCCTCGCCTTCGATCCGGAGGTGGTCTTCTTCATCAACTACCGCGCCGGCGCGGACGGCTGGGCACGCACCATGATGGTGCACCCCGACGGGTTCGCGGGCGTCGTCCGCCACAAGCCGGCCCAGCTGGACAAGGGGGTCCGCTGGATCTGCAGGACTCCGGACCAGGACGCCGCCGGGATCCTCCTGCCTGCCACCGCGGAGCCGGAGGGCTACCACGCGGAAAAAGCGAAAGGCAACGTCAAGATCCTGGCCGCCGGAGCGACCGCCGTCTACGAGATGGAGATCGGCCTGCTGAATCCCGCCGAGACGCGTACGGAAGAGGAGCGGATCCGCAAGATCCTTTCATGAAGCCGGGAACGGAAACCATGGGGACATCCGCGTCCGAAGTCGCGGGAAAACCGGCGCCGGAGGCCGTACGCGCCCTGGACGCCGTCGACGAACTCGTGGCTGTGCTGGACGGAAACCGGCGCGTCGTCTACGCCAACAAGGCGTTCCTCTCCTTCACCGACCGAAAGTCCACGGACCTGGCAGGCCTCCGTCCCGGGGACATCTTCCGCTGCATCCACGCGGCCCGCTCGCCCGGCGGCTGCGGGGAGGTGGAGGATTGCGGCCTCTGCGGCGCCGCACGCGCCATCGAGGAGACGGAACGTACCGGCGCTCCGTCAAGCCTGGAGTGTTCGATCCGTTCGCAGCGGGAAGAGGATCACGGTGCCCTCGAGTTCCAGGTGAACGCTATGCCGTTCTCCGTGGAGGGAGCCTCCTATATCATGGTGAGTTTCCGGGACATCGCGGCGCGCAAACGGCGCGCCGCGTTGGAACGGATCTTCTTCCACGACGTGCTGAACACCGCCTCCAGCATCCGGGTTTACCTGGACCTCCTCTCGGCGGATCCGCAGGGGGAACGCCGCGGAGCACTCCTGGAACGCCTCCGCATGATCTCCGACGCCCTGGTGGAGGAGATCGAGAGCCAGAAGACCATCGTCTCGGCGGAGAACGGCACCCTGTCCGTCCGCAGGAACCTCATCGGATCCCGCGGCCTGGTTGACGGAGTGATCCAGCAGTTCACGGCCCAGGACACGGCCAAGGGGAGGACCATCGTCACGGCGCCCCTCTGCGAGGACTTCTCCCTCATCGGCGACGACGCGCTGCTGCGGCGCGTGCTCAGCAACATGCTGAAGAACGCATTGGAAGCCACGCCGGAAGGCGGCACAGTCTCCGTCGGCTGCGCCCGGGAGGGGGAGCGCGCCGTGTTCCGCGTCCACAATCAGGGCGCCATGAGCCGGACGGTGAGCAACCGGGTGTTCCAGCGCTACTTCTCCACCAAGGGTCCCGAACGGGGCCTGGGCACCTACGGGATGAAGCTCCTCACGGAGCAGTACCTGCACGGATCGGTGAGCTTCGAATCCGCCCCACGGACGGGGACCGAATTCACAGTGTCCGTTCCCCTGCGCCCGCCCGACTGAACCGGGGGCCGGGCGCGCCGGTAGTCCCTCTATCGTCATTTCACTATATTCTACCCTGCCCCGCCGTTCGGGGCGATGCGCACGAACCATGGGAGGATACCGTGATCTACAGGGAGTATGGAAAGACGGGCAAGAAGGTCTCGATGCTGGGATTCGGGGGGATGCGGTTCGCCAACGTGGACGACCGCGAGGCCTGCGTCGCCATGATGGTGGAAGCCGCGCAGGGCGGCGTCAATTACTTCGACACCGCGCCGGGCTATTTCAGCACCCGCAGCGAAACGGCCTACGGGGAAGGATTCCGGGAGCTCGCGCGCCGGAAGCTTCCCTTCTACTGCGCCACCAAGACGATGGCCACCACGGAATCCGCCATCCGCAAGGAACTGGAGGGCCAGCTCGGGCGCCTGGGCCTCGATGCGGTGGACTTCTACCACATCTGGTGCATCACCAGCCTGAAGAACTGGCGGGAAAGGAAGAAGGACGGGATCCTCCAGACCTTCCGCAAGCTCAAGGAAGAGAAGCTTATCCGCCACATCTGCGTGTCCAGCCACCTCATCGGGGACGAGATCAAGGAACTCCTGATGGAGGGGGTCTTCGAGGGGGTCCTGTTCGGATACTCGGCCTACAACTTCAACACCCGACAGGCGGCCTTCGATGCCATCGCGGCCAAGGATCTCGGCTGCGTGGTGATGAACCCCCTGGGCGGCGGCATCATACCCAGGAACCCGAAGGTCTTCGATTTCATCCGCACGAAGCCCGGTGAATCCGTAGTGGACGCCGCGTTGCGTTTCCTCTTCTCCCACGAGCGGATCGACGTGTCCCTCGTCGGGTTCTCCGACATCGGGCAGGTGCGTGAGGGCCTCGCGGCGGTGGAACGCTTCCAGCCGCTCGGCGACGCGGAGATGGACCGGATCAAGAAGGGCATCCAGGGCGCCTTCAGCGAGCTGTGCACCGGCTGCCAGTACTGCGACGAATGCCCGCAGGAGATTCCCATCCCCCAGCTGATGGAGGCCTACAACCAGAAGCGGCTTTCCGGCCAGTCCCAGGACCTTCTCAACCGCCTGAACTGGCACTGGAACATCCAGCCGTCCGAGGCGGGCAGGTGCACGGAGTGCGGCCACTGCGAAGAGGCCTGCACGCAGCACCTGCCGATCATGGAACGCCTCAAGGAGATCGCGGCCCTGGGGGCCGGGAAGTAGAGGGCGGACGGCGGCCCGCTCCGGGCTCAGGCGTCCCGTTCCACCACCAGGAAACCCAGGTAGGGGACCGGGGAGCGCGGCGCGACGGTGACGCGGCCGGCCTTTTCCTTCACGCGCAGGGCGCAGGGACGCGGTTTTCCCATGGGGGAAAGAAGCGTGGCGCGCATCGCCCCGCCCCCGCCCGCCATGCGGATCTCCGGTTTCCGGGGATCCGTGCTCCCGTTGCACACCACGACGATCCTCGCCTGCGTGCCGGGGTCCCGGAAGTGCATGGGAAGCTGGTTCGGTCCGCCGCCGACAAGGAGCGGCACGGCGCCCACGGCCAGGAACTCCGCCATCCGGTGCGCCATCGCCCGCCGCTGGTCCGACGGCGCCAGGGCCGCCGGATCCGGAGCGGCCATCGTGACCACGCGGCCCCCCAGCCGGTTGGTGAAGGCAACGACGCCGTCGCCGAGACGCCGGCCGGCCGGCGTGACGACCCGCGTCCAGGCGCGGGCGCCCGGAAGGGCCTTCAGCGCGGCGATCCGGGGCAGGTTGTTCAGGCCGGCATGGAACCCCCGCGCCACCCCGCTTGCGGAGGCGGCGACCGTCTCCACGGAGTAGTCCGAATCCTCCCGCGCCAGGAAGGCGCGCACCTTCGCCCCGAGCAGGTCGGAGAATCCGCGCTCGCAGAGGATCCATGCCGATTCCCCGTCCAGGAGCAGCCCGCCGGAGAGCATGGAGGAGATCTCCGCATCGGAAAAGGCCCAGGCCAGATTGCCGAACACCGCATTGACGGCCCGGTCGTGCCGGGCCGTGGCGGGAATCCCGTAGGTCAGCAGGAAGCGCCCGGCCGTGAGGGACGTGGCATCCCATTCCGCCGGGGATGCGCCCCGGACCGTCCGCACGTGTTCCTGCGCGTCCTCCCTCCAGGGTACGCCGAAGCCTTGCGGCTCGAGTCCCCCGTGGAACCGGCCCGCAATCCACTCCAGCGCCGGCCGCGCGCCGTCCAGGAGCCTTCCCACGGCCGGATGGCAGCGGGGGGAATTGCCCAGGAAGGGGAACAGGTTCAGGAGCAGCGCGTCGGAGCCCTGGAACAGCGCCACGGCCATCTCCGCCCAGGTCTGCGCGTCGGACTTGTTCCAGTCCGTGTAGGGGAAGTTTTCGATCTCCGGCGCGCACTCGCAGTCCTCCTTCCGCAGCGTCCTCTGCAGGTCGAGCAGGAGCATGGCGCTGGAAAGGCCCTTCCCCGGGATTTCCCCGCAGGGGGCGAAGTGCGGCCGGTGCGCGACGCGGCCCCGGACCGCCAGGGCGTCGAACAGCGCGCTCCAGTCCCTGCCTTCCGCGGCGTGCATGGACGGCAGGGAGCTCATCAGGCCCAGGGACGTCTTGCCGCCGGAAGCCCTGCCGACCGTCGCGGAAAGGCTGCTGGCCGCCTCCAGCTGAACCTCGCGCCACGTGGAAAACCAGAGGGCCCGCCACGGGTGCGGCGGGCCGGGACGGAGGATGTTGGAGACGATCTCGTCGCGGTTGGTCGGCCGACCGATCTTGGCGGCAAAGCGCTCCACGACGGGACCTTCGAATCCGCCGCCCCACGACAGGGGCGCATGGTTGTGGTAGCGGAAATCGTCCTCCACCCAGATCAGGCGGAAGCTCAAGGCGGCGAAACGGGCCCATTGCCTTCCGATGTAGGAGAGCCAGGCCGGATCCGCGAAGGATACGCACGCCGCGCTCCGCTCCCCCCGGTGCGACGTCATGGAGACGAAGTCCTGGCCCTCCTTCAGGCGCCGTCCCCGGTCCGCGTGCAGGACGGTGATCCAAGGGTTGAGGCTCACCACGATGCCGCGTTCCTCCAGGATCTCCTTGGCTTCCCGAACCGCCTGCAGCCAGGCGTCCTCCTCGTCGGCCGTCGGATGGCCGTTGTTCCATTCCTCGGCATTGTAGAACAGCACCGCCTCCTCCACGCCGTGGCGGAGGCAGAAATCGGCCAGGTCACGCGCGGTCCGCGCGCACTTCGGGCCGGGGAGGATCTGGTACCGCAGGTGGAAGCGCAGGGGACGGCGGGGGGGATGGGGCGCTGGGCCGGGAGTCGGATCGTCGGACGCTGCCATACGGCGGATCATACCACCGCGGCGGCGGGGGAGAAAAGGCCGGGCGCGGCGGACGGCGCGCCCGGAAAAAGCCCTGCCGGGCAGCCGCCCTTACCGGGCGGTCTTGCTGGCGAACAGGAAGCGCTTGACCTTGCTGCTGGAGGTCTTGGGCAGCTCCTCCTTGCTGATCTCGAAGCCCTGCGGGATCTTGTAGACCGCGGCGCCCGAGGTGCACTTCTGGATCTCCGCCTTGATGGTCTTCCAGATGTCCTCGTCGCTGAAGTGCCGGTTCTCCTGCGTCTCGAGGACCTTGAGGGAGTCGTAGTTGGGATGGATGATGGCGTGCGGGTACTCGCCCCCGTCCTTGTCCAGCTTCCCGATGACCACGGCCTCCGCGATGAGGCGGCTCTGGAGCAGGAGGTTCTCGATCTCCTCTGGGTAGATGTTCTTCCCGCCCTTGGTGACGATGACGTTCTTGAGGCGTCCCGTGACGAAGAGGTATCCGTCCCGGTCCAGCATGCCGATGTCCCCCGTGTGGAACCAGCCGTCCTTGTCGATGACCTCCCGGGTCTTCTCCGGCATGTCCAGGTAACCGAGCATGATGTTGGGACCGCGCACCAGGATCTCCCCGTTGCCGTTCCCGTCCGGGCTGTCGATGCGGACCTCCACGTTGTAGAGCGGCAGGCCCACGGAGCCCGGCTTGTTGCGCACGGCGCAGGTGGTGGACACCACGGGGGAAGTCTCGGTGAGGCCGTATCCGTTGTAGCAGTTGAGGCCCAACGCCTCCATGCCCTCGATGACGTCCTTGGCGATGGGGCCGCCGCCGGAGACGAAGAACTTCAGTTTGGACACGCCAAGTTCCGCGGCCACGGACTTGAAGAGGAGCTTGCCCAGGCGGATCTTGAACGTTTTGAAGAAGAAGGAGCTGACGGCGAGCATGAGGCGGAAGAGGAAGCGCACAAGGGGAGGCTTGGCGTCCACCTTGGTGAGGATGCCCTTGTAGATCTTCTCGATGAGGAGGGGCACCGCCGGGATGCAGGTGGCCCCCGTGTCCTTCATGATCTCGACGAGGACATTGGTCTTCATGGAAGGCACGCAGGTGATCCGGCAGAAGCTCAGGAGCGGCACGAAGATCCCGAGGATGGTCGGGTAGGTGTGGTGCAGCGGCAGCACGACGATCCAGTTGTCGCCCGGCCCCAGGATCGTGGTCCGCTGGGTCCCGTCGGCGTCCCAGACGATGTTCGCATGGGAGAGCATTACGCCCTTGGGGGTTCCCGTGGTGCCGGAGGTGAAGATGAGGGCCATCATGTCGTTGCCGGACACGGGAGCGGCGCGGGGATCCGCCCCGCCGTCCATCGCCTTCTGCCCCAGCGACAGGAAGCGCGCGAAGGGGATGAAGCGCTCCCCGCGGAAGGCGGGGATGCCGGAGGAAGCCAGGCGGGCCTGTTCCGCCACGGCGTCCTCATCCAGGCGGGAGGAGAGGGGCCCGAGCCGGGGGTCCGCCTCGTCGAACAGGACGAAGGCCTTCTTCTCCCCCGAGACCGCCTCCGCCTTGAGGACCTTTTCCGCGTACTCGCTGGAGGTGAAGATCAGGCGGACGGCGGAGGCCTTCATGGTCTGGGCCAGCTCATCCACCTTCGTCAATATGTCGAAGGGCACGATCACCGCCCCCAGGTAGGCGGCGGAAAGGTAGGTGAGGATCCACTCGCTGCGGTTCTCCGAGATGACCCCGATCCGCTCCCCCTTGCCGACGCCCATGGCGGCCAGGGCCGCCGCGCCGCGGCGCACGTGCTCCCGCAGCTCCCTGTAGGTGAGGTCCCAGTACTGTTTCGGGGCCTTGCGCATGCTCAGGGCGATGCACCCGCCATTGGGGCCGTCGAAGCTGTCCACCAGTTCCCGCACGGTGGACAGCCCGCGGGACGGAACGATGAAGTTTTCCAACATGAAAAGCCGCCTTTCCTGGAACCTCGGAATCACGGGGTCGGGGGGAGGGCCCGGCCGGGAGCCCCTGGGGCGGCGATCCGCCGCCCCTTTTCCCCGCCCCGAGACGCGGCTACCGCCGCATGCTCAGTGCGGCTACCGCCGCATGCTCAGTGCGGCTACCGCCGCATGCTCACTGCTCGACGATCTTCAGCTTTCCGAAGACCGTGTTGGCGCGCACCCGCAGGTGCTTCTCGCCTTCCTTGTACGCCGGCGTGACGTAGACGTTCTCGCCGAACGCCACGGCGTTGCCATTGGGGGCCTCCACGGTCCCGAAGGCGGAACTCATGTCCACCCGCACCGGCGTACCCGACTTGATCTTCAGCGTGCCGGAGCCGAAGACCACGTTGACCTCCTGGCGGATCGTTTCCGTCGTCACCGCCACGGCGGTGAGGTCCACGACGCTCGCGCCGAAGACCACGTTGTAGTCGTTCTTCCGGGCGCCGTTTTCCTCCACGTACTCCATGGTCGCGTCGGAAAACACCGTGGTGTTCCGGTCATGGAACCCGGGGCCGTGCACCAGCACGCGCACCCCCAGGTAGATGAAGAACACCGCGAAGATGATCCTCACGATGGGGATGTGGAAGGGTACGTAACGCCTCACGATGAACCAGACGCCGAGGCTGATGAACAGGACCCCCCAGAACACACCGTCGATGATGGACACCATCTTCATGCGTTCTCCTTTCCGCATAGTATCGAAACCGACCGCTTAGGGTCAAGAGCATACTTTTTCGTATGGTTCCAGGAAAACCGGCCGTATACGTACACTGTTTTACTTCGCTCCCGTCAGGACGCCCGTCCGGGGCGCCCCGTGGCCCGCGCCATTGCCGTTGCCCCCGCCATTGCCGCCGGCCCGCCGCTTCAGCATCTCCTGGTGCAGTCGGCCCGCCTGCAGGAGGAACGTCTCGAAGCGCGCCTCCTCGATCTGGGAGAACGGATTCCCGTCCAGCTCCACGCAGTAGAAAGGAAGGACGTCGGTGTTCTTCTTCAGATCCGCCACGTCCACGGGCCTCCCGGCGTTGACGGAAGCCCGCTCCTTGCCCTCCACGGACATCTCCAGGGATGCCACGGCTTCCGTCATGCGGGAGTTCATGCAGCCGAAGGGCCCCACGCTGATGGTGCCGCAGTACTTGTCCACCATGTGGTACAGGGCGGCACCCGAGGACAGCCCAGGTTCCCCGGTGAGCTGGATGGGGAAGAAGTGCGTGGAATGGGCCATGTACCTGCGGATGTTGATCAGCTCGTACTCGTAGAGTCCGGTGGATTCCAGGATCTTCTTGGCCTTCTTCTCGTAGCGGTCCTGCACCCAGTCGGACACCAGGAACTCCACCGAACCGATGAAGGTGCGCCGCGCCTCGTACATGTTGATGTCGCGCAGGTAATCCGTGTAGCGCACCCATTCCGAGACCGGGGCGTCCAGCATGACGAAACCGTGCTCGGCCAGCTTCTCCGGGATGCCCATCAGGGAGTAGTGGTCCCGCCGGACGAAGATCTCCCCCACCACGCCGATGTACTTGGCGTCGACCAGGGGTTCCCGCAGCTTGATGCGGGACAGTTCCCCGGCGCTCTTCTTGAGCTGCCGGAAGGTGGGCGTCCGGTTGCTTCCGTCGTAGGTGCCCAGGATCTTTTCCATCTCCGCGCGGAAGACCTTCATGCCGGCGTCCCGGTCCACGGCGAGGCCCTTGATGACGGAACGCACGTCGTCCATCACGTCGGAGATGTACATTGCCTTGCCCATCAGGAAGCGGAACTTCAGGCCGAGGCCCGCGTAGCCGTCGTCGTTGGAAAGGGTGAAGAGGGCCACGTTGCGCAGCTTCATCTTCTCCACCATGGTGTTGATGAGCACCGCGTATTGGCCCACGCGGCAGCAGCCGCCGGCCGCCACCATCAGGATGACCAGCCGCTCCTCCGGGTTTTTGCGGTATTTCAGGTACTTGAGGATCTCCCCGAGGATGTTGATGATCGGCAGGCACTCCTTGCTCGTGGTCACGGAGCGGCCCAGGTCCAGAGCCTCACGGTCGCAGACCGGCAGGGCTTCGCAGTCCCAGCCGAGTCCCCGGAACACGGCGGCCGTCGAGGTGCCGAACAGGTCCCCCATGGACGGCATGACCGCCTTCACGCGCCTGTCCTTCACGCCGAAACGCTTTCCGTCGGAGTCCACGTAGGTGAGGTGGCCCATGTGGTCGATCTCGGTGCGGGCGGGCGTGAAGCCCAGCACGGGGTCGCTCACGCGGTCTCGGACCTTCAGGTAGTTTTTCACCACGTCCAGGAACGCCTCGATGCGGGTGTTCACGCCCGCGTCGGCCGTATGGGTGTCCACCTCGATGGTGAGGGACGGCTTGGTGAGCATCACGTCGCGGAAATGGGGCACCATCATGGAGTCGATGGCGCAGAGGAAGTTGGTGAGGTAGCAGCCGAACAGCTGCGGGTGCCGCTTCACGATCCGCGCGGCCTTGATGATCTTCTGTCCCATCTCCCAGTAGGTGCCGCGGAAGTTCTCCTCCCCCTCGTAGTCCAGGAAGTCGAAGGGGATGATCTGCACGCCGCGGGAGGCGAACTTGAACGGCACCCCCTTGTTCGCCTCGTCGGTGAAGGCGTTGTACGGATGGCCGAAGAGCACCACGGCGATGCGGTCCGGGTGGCTCTCCAGGTCCGCGAGGAACCTCCTCCCCTCCTCCTTCAAGGCGGCGAAATACTCGTTCTGCCGCCTGAAGGCGGCCGCATGCGCCTTGTGCCCCGCCTCCTCCGTGAACCCGAGGTCCACGGCGATCTTCACGAACTGCCCCTCCTCCGCGTCGAAGCCGCTCATGAAGTTCAGCACGGGCATGAGGATCTTCGGCCGGGCCTTGCCGCGCAGGAAGGTGGCCCGCAGGTAGGAAGGCTCCCCCTGCACGAACATGCAGGTGGTCTGGAACTCGATGCGGTAGTCGTCCTGCTCCGAGACGTGCATCTCCTTGATCTGCGGGAGCCACACGTAGTCGGGGTCCCTGGTGAGAAGGTCCTCGAACATTCCCAGGGCGATCTGTCCCGAGAGGCAGTAGCTGGTGGTGGCCTTGTCGATGCCGCTCTGACGCACCGTGTCCGGCATCACCACGCGGCAGCCCAGCTCCGTGAAGAAGGTGGAGTAGAACGGATAGAGCGTGTGGGTGTGGAAGGCGCGGTTGATGCCCACCACGGGGGCGCCCGCGGGGAACTCCGTGCGCCGCGGCGCGAAGCGCTTGAACAGGATCTCCAGGCGGTTCTCCACCCGGTTGTAGTCCGCCACGTCGTAGTGGAGGTTGCGCACCTTGTTGTAGTACTTGTTGCACGCCCCTCCGAAGGGGAACTTCCTGTCCCCGATGTGGATCATGGAGATCTCGCACTTCCTGTCGCAGTTCTCCGGCTGGCCGTGGCAGATGAAGTTCTTCCCGTATTCCACCTCGCGCGCCTCGAGGTCCGCCAGGGAGAAGTCCTTGCGGGCGAGAAGGCCGAGGCCCATGAGGTTCTTCACCTCGATGGCCACCCCGTAGGCTCCCATCAGGCCGGGGTGCGGCGGCACGATGATCTTCTTGCCTATCATGCCCGCCATGGCGATGGGGATCGCCTTGTTGTAGCAGACCCCGCCCTGCATGAAGACCTTGCGGCCCGTCTGCCGGGAGCCCTTCACGCGGTTGATGTAGTTGATGCAGATGGAATACACCAGGCCCGCGACGATGTCGTCCTTGCCGATGCCCTCCTGGGAGGCCGTGTTGATGTCCGAGGAGATGAAGGCGGCGCACTGGTCGGAGAAGTTGGGCGGGGTCTTGGCCCTGAGGGCGATGGGGGCGATGTCCTCCATCTTGATGCCCAGGGTCTCGTGCGCGGATTCCTCCAGGAAGCTTCCGGTCCCGGCGGAGCAGGCCTCGTTCATGGCGTAGTCGGAGGCCACGCTGTTTGTCAGGTAGGTGTACTTGGCGTCCTGGCCGCCGATCTCGTAGATGGTGTCCACCTCGGGATCGAAGTGCGCGGCGGCGCGGGCGTGGGCGATGATCTCATTGATGATGCCCTCGGTGTCCGCGTGCAGGCCCGAGATGTAGCGGCCGCTTCCCGTGACGCCCAGGCCGACGATCTGGACGCGCGTGCCGCCCAGCTGCTCCCGCAGGGAGCGGTAGCATTCGCGGGAGGCCTTGATGGGGTTCCCGTTGGTGCGCAGGTAGATGGATGCCAGGATCTTCTCGTCCGCCGTGCGGAACAGGACCGCCTTGGTGGTCGTGGAGCCGACGTCCAGGCCCAGGATGCACTCGTCCCCGTCGCGGGCCTTCTCGAAGGGCATCTCCTTGAACTCCACCATGTCCGCGTAGTCGGAGATGGGCTTGAGGAAGCCGAAGGAGGAATGGAACGGCTTGTAGTAGTTTCCCCGCTCGGGGATTTCCGCCTGGCGGGTCTCCATGGCCCAGAGCGCGGCGCCCAGGGCCTCGAAGTACGGCGCTTCCGCCGGGACGGTCACGACCTCCAGGGCTTCCTTGAGATAGTTGACCACCACGTCGTTGCGCGTGACTCCTCCGACCAGGAGCACCTTGCGCGCCCCGATCTTCACGACGAGCTCCTCGATCTTCTTGGCGATCATTCGGGCCAGGCCCGCGGCCACGTCCCCGATGGGGATGCCCTTGTTCAGCGCGTGGGTGCAGTCGGATTTGCAGAAGACCGAGCAGCGGCCGGACAGCGCGTGCGGGTGCGTGGAGTCCCGGGAGAGGCGGATGGCCTCCTCCAGGCCGATGTCCATGCGCTTGATCTGCTGGAGGAAGAACTCGCCCGTTCCGGAGGCGCACTTGTTCCCGGAGCTGATGCGGGCGATGCGCCTTTTCCTGTCCATCTGGTAGACGATGAAGGTCTCCGCGCCGGCGGACACGATGGCGTCGTACGGCGCCTCGTCGCGGTTCACCAGGGCATAGGCGTATTCCGCGGCCTCCGGCTCGGTGATGCTCGGCAGGGTGAGCATCTTGCGGAACTTGCGGCCCGTGGCGCCCAGATAGGCGCCGGAAAGGTCCACGCTCTCCAGTTGCTTCGAAAGCGTCGTCTTGGGGTCCCCGTCATGTTCCTTGTGCACGACCTGTACGATCTTCACGCCGCCCGGGCTTGCCGGATCCTTGGCGATCTCCACAAAAGTCATCGTGGAAGCACCGAGACAGATGCCAAAAGCGCGATTGCGATCCTGAGTCATTCCATCCTCCCGAAAACCGAAGCGCTCGATATGTCAAGCGCATACCTATAGCTCAATTTCAAAAGCAGAGTCAATCGGTCAAGAATATACTGTCGGGCGAGCTTATATGGAAGGGTTTGATCCGCGGGAATGACGACGGCAGCGTCGCCCCGATTCGCCCGAAACATGCGCTTCCGAACGCCCGGCCGACCGGCGTTTCCCCGCCGACCTCAGCAATTCCCGTCCCGGCACTCCCGGACCCGCGCGTTGATGTTCCGCTGCAGCCACTGTTTCTCCGCGTCGGAAAGGTTTTCCCCGAAACGGTAGATGCGCGCGCCGACAGGAAGCTCCAGGGTCGTGATGGCGCGACGGTTGACGGTAGCCCCCGTCTCGCACACCCTGGCCTGGCCGACCTCCCGGAGGGGCACCTGGACCTCCTTGCGGCCCAGGAGACCGCGGCGCTCGAAACGCAGGCCGTCCGCCGGATCGATCAGGATGACGGTCTTTGCGAAGAACCCCTTCAGGACACGCCGGACCAGGAAGATCCCCGCGGCCCAGAACGGGATGGAGAAGAACGCCATCGGCCATGCCCGCGCCGCCACGGTCGCGAAGGTCCAGAAGGCGACGAATCCCAGCCAGAAAAACGAGAAGCCGCCCATCGCCGCGGCGGCCCCGGCGGATCCGCGTTCCGGGACCAGGAGGCTCGAGGCCGTGCCCTGCCGGCGGATCTGGATCCGGGAGAAGGAGGGAAGCGGCTCCTGCGGCTCATACTCCTCCCCGCCCTCCTTCATGTAGCGGCCCGCTTCGAAAAGGCCTTCCGGCCCCATGGAGACGCCGGACCTGCCCTCGAGGATCTCGACGGCCCTGGCCACGGACAGGGTCCGTTTCGCCTCGTCGGGCTCCAGCCAGGAATCCAGCACCCGAAGGAGGCCGGGGCCCAGCTCGAGGGCGGCGCGCACGTCGATCTTCATGTCCTTCGTCGGCAGGTCCTGCGGATTGCGGTGCGTGAGCAGGAACAGCAGCGTGGCGGCGACGCCATACAGGTCGGAGCGTACCGAGGCCTTGCCCACGAACTGCTCCATCGGCATGTAACCCGGGGTGCCGATCACCGTGGCGCCGGAGGAGGAAGCGAGGCGGACGGCGTCCTGTACGCCTCCGAAGTCGACGAGGAACACGGCGCCGTCGTCCCGCAGGATGACGTTCTTCGGATTGATGTCCCTGTGGATGATGGGAGGCCGCAGGGAATGGATGTAGGAGACGATCGAAAGAAGCCCCGCCCCGATGCGGCAGATCTCCTCCTCCGTGCCCCGCCAGCCGGCTTCCACCCTGGCCGCCAGGTTGCTGCCGTCCACGCGCTCCTGGACCAGCACGAAGCGGGACTTGTCCCCTTCCCCGGCGTGGAAGCAGTCCAGGTAGGCGGGAATCCCCTCGTGGTGCAGGTTGCGCAGCACGCCGGCTTCGCGCTCGAACAGTTCCAGGGCCTTCCAGTCCTCCATGGCGCCGAAGGACAGGAGCTTCAGGACCACTTCCTTTCCGCCCTCCGCGTCCGCGGCCAGCCAGGTGACGGCCGTGGCGCCCGCGCCGAGGCTCCGCTTGAGCCGGTAGCGGCCGGCGACGACGGATCCGGCCTTCATGCCTCGACCTTCCCCATCCAGGCCCGCAGCGCGGCGCGGTTGGCCGCGTTCACGGGATCCTCCTCTTCGCCATACAGGCGTGCGATGCGTTCCCCATGGGCCTTCACGATGTTGCGGCGCACCATCTTCATGCTCGAGTTCACCATGCCGTTCTCCTCGGAGAACGCCTCCGGCAGGATGGCGAACGTCTTGGGCGTCCACTCGGACATGAACAGCGAGGTGAGCGACGGGTCCTTCCGGTAGCGCATCAAGGAATCCAGCAGCGTCCGGATCAGGAGGTCCAGGTCGCCGTCCGAGTCCCCGCGCAGCCCTTTTTCCCGCAGCAATGCCAGGGCGGCGTCCCGGTCGGGCACGATCAGGGCCACTGTGAAGGGATTCTGCTGGTTGTAGAGCATGACCTGGCGGATCAGGGGCACGTGGTCCGTCAGGTGATCCTCCAGGGTCTCGGGCGAGTACTTCTCCCCGTTTTCCCCGACTAGGAGGCTCTTGATCCGGCCGGTGACGGAGAGGAATCCGTCCGCGTCCAGGAACCCGAGGTCCCCGGTATGGAACCAGCCGTCGACAATGGCCTCGCGCGTGGCCTCCTCGTTCCTCCAGTAGCCCAGCATCACGCAGTCGCCCCGCACGCAGATCTCCCCCGTCTGTCCGACCGGCAGGGCCTCCCCCTTCTCCCCCTCGATCCGCAGGTCCACCCAGGGGAAGGTCCGGCCCACGGTGCCCATCTTGAACCATCCGCGACGGGACGTGTTCGACGCGATGATGGGACTGGTTTCCGACATGCCGTATCCCTGGTAGATGGGAACGCCGAGGGCCGCAAACCAGCGCTGGTGGTCGATGGAACAGGCGGAGCCGCCCGAGACGAAGAACAGCAGCCTGCCTCCCATGGATTTGCGGATGCTGGAGCTCATGACGGTGCGCAGGAGGAGGTAGGGCGGCCACAGGAGCAGGGAGAGCGGATCATGGCGCTTGTGCCACCAGTCCCCGTTCAGGCGGGTGCCCATGGCGACCGTGGCCTTGTAGAGCATCACGGCGATGCCGCCCTTCTGCAGGATCTGGGAGGTGATGCTGCGGCGGAAGCTCTCCACGAGAGCCGGGACGACCAGCAGGTAGGTGGGACCCGTCTCCTTGATGTTCCTGGGGATGTTGCGGACGGTCCCGATCTCCCCCTTGCCCGGTTCCACGGCGGCGATCACGCTGCCTTTCTTCATGAAGGAAAACAGGCCGACGGTGTGCCCGAAGGAATGGTCCCAAGGAAGGATGAGAAGGGTATAGAAGGGCTCGGGCAGGGGGAACGCGTAGTCCACGTCCTCCACGTTCACGCGGTAATTCCTGTGGGACAGCAGGATCCCCTTTGGTTCCGCGGTGGTGCCCGAGGTGTAGGAGAGGGTGGCGGGATCGTCCTCGCACATCGCGGCCTCGACCTCCGCCAGGCGCTGCGGATGCGCGGCGACGTGGTCATTGCCGCGGCGCAGAGCGTCGCTCCAGGGCACGATCGGAACGGACGCGCGGGCGGACTCGGGGACAGGATCCATCAATAGGATGGTCTTGAGGTCCGGAAGGTCGGCCACCAGGGGAAGGACCTTGTCGAGCTGGCGCGCCGAGGTGATCAGGATACGGGACCCGGAGTGCCGGAAACGGAACAGGAGCTCCGCGGGCTCCTTGATCTTCACGGATACGGGGACCGTGATGGCGCTGGAAAGGAAGCAGCCGTACTCCGCGGCGGCCCAGGAGTTGCGCCCTTCCGCCAGGAGGGCGACGCGATCCCCCTTCTGGATGCCCTCGGAAAGGAGGAATCCTGCCACGTCCTTCGCGACCTCCGCCAAGGCCCGGAAGCTCATGTCCACCCAGCCCTCGGGATGGCGTTCCCGCAGGTAGGGCCGGTCCCGGAACTCCTCCGCGCTTTCGCGGTAGAGCTGAAGCAAGGTTTGCTTTGCCATGCTGACAGGATAGCAGAATCATGGGTCGGGGCACAATTCCGGTGCGGCGGTGGGCAGGATTCTTTTTTCTTGCGGTTCCGGCCGTGACGTGCGATAATCGGCGCGTGGCAAAAAATAAGCTGTTGCTGGCCACCTATCTGGTGGACAAAGGCCTCATGACGCAGGAACAGGTCGAATCCGTGGTCCGGGAACAGGCAAAGGCCCTGCCCGGCATGCGGGACCAATTCGGCAAAATTGCCGTGCGGATGGGTTTCATCACGGCTCCTGTCCTGGAAAAGGCAGTCAAGGAAAAGGAAAAAGAAGAATCGGGCAAGTAGCCCTCCCGCGCCTGGAAGAACCCCGTTCCTTACCCGGCCATTTTCAATGATAACCGTGCCCGACTTCCGAGCCGCTTGACATATCGTCGTTTTTTTCTAATAGTGACTCGAGTCAGTATGGAAAGGATCACCAGGTCGGAGGTCGCCCGCAAGGCCGGGGTCAGCAAGACGACGGTCACGTATGTCCTCAAGGAGACTCCCGGCGTCCATCTGAGCGGAGAGACGCGGGAGAAGGTGAAACGCATCGCGGCGGAACTCGGCTATGAGCCGGACTTCGCGGCCACCAGCCTTGTCCGCGGCAAGACTTCCATCATCGGACTGCTCCTGCCCTCCCAGGAAGCGCAATTCGTCGGCTATTACGCGCGCATGATCGCGGGGCTCCTGGACGCCTCCCAGGACACGCCGTACCACTTTCTGTACCTTGGGCAGAACCATCCCGAGAAATACATCCACTGCTTTGCCCGCGGCTACCTGGACGCGTTCATCGTCCTGCAGTCCCGGACGGATCCGACGCACGTCGCCGCGGTGCGGCGCTTCGGCAAGCCGGGACTCACGATGAACTATCAAAACGACCAGGGCATCCCCCAGGTATCCATGGACTACGAGGCCGCAATGGACGCGGCCTACGGCATCCTCCTGGACCGGGGGCGCAGGCGGATCGCCTTCCTCTGCTACCGGCGCGCGTGCCAGCCCAACATACGCCACATCGAACGGCACGGGGAACTGGCGCGGCGGTTCTCCGACCGCGCCGAGATCGTCTACGTGGAACCCGACCCGTACCCCGACCTGGCCGCGGCCTGCGAGGCCCGCATCCGCGGCGGCGGGTGGGACGGTTTCGTGGTGGACGGCCTCGAGGCGTCCGTGGAGCTGCGCCGGGTGGCCGCCGCGGAGGGCCGCCGTCTCGGCGTGGACTGCGATCTGGTGATCCTCTGCACAGAAGAGAACACGCCGAAGCCGCAGCCTGGCGTATGGATCCTGGAGGCGCAGCCGCACAGGGTAGGCATGGAGGCCTGGAGCCTCATGGAACGGATCCTCAAAGGGGAGAGCGTGGAGCCCTCCGTGCAGATCCCCTTCAGGCTTCTCTCACCCGGAAAGGAGTCATGACGTGATCATCGACGCCCATAACCATCCCGATTGGTACGGCTTTCCCCTCCCCCGCTTCCTGGCCAACATGGACGCGTACGGGATCGACAGGACATGGATCCTGTCCTGGGAATGCCCGCGCGACGAGTACGACCCGGACCAGAGCCACCTGATGCCGCAACAGGCGGAAGGCGGCCCCATCCCCTTCTCCGCCTGCCTGGCCTACGCCACGGCCCGGCCGGAGCGCTTCGTACTGGGCTACGCGCCGGATCCGCGGAAGCCGGACGCCATCGACCGTCTGGCGGCCATGAAGGAGATCCACGGCGTGCGCGTGTGCGGGGAGCTGAAGCTGCGCATGTGCTACGACAACCCGGACGCGCTGCGCCTGTTCCGCTGGTGCGGGAAGGCAGGCCTTCCCGTCACGGTGCACCTGGACTACGAGCTCGACACGGGCCGCAGGTACCCGCGGCCCAACTGGTGGTATGGGGGCGGCATCGAAGCCCTGGAACGCGCCGTGGAGGCCTGTCCCGACACCGTGTTCCTGGCTCATGCGCCGGGCTTCTGGTCCCACATCTCGGCGGACGGCCAGCACGACAGGGAAGCCTACCCCAAGGGGCCCGTCGTGGCCGGGGGGAAGGTGGTGCGGATGCTGCGCCGCCATCCCAACCTGTACTGCGACATGTCGGCGGGTTCCGCCTGCAATGCGCTGAGCCGGGACCCCGCCTTCGGCCGCGAGTTCATCCTGGAGTTCCAGGACAGGATGCTGTACGCGCGCGACTACTTCGACAACCGGATCATGGATCTCATCGAGAAACTCGATCTGCCCGCGGACGTGAAGGGGAAACTCTGTTCCGGAAACGCCCTGAGGCTGGTACCCGAACTGCCGGCCCGGCCGGCCACACTTTCATGAGGAGGAATGCGGCAATGGAAACATCACGACTGGCCATCCTGGGTGGAGCGAAAGCGGTCACGAAGGATCCGGGGGACATGTTCGCGTGGCCGATCATCACCCCGGAGGACGAGGAGGCGGTCCTCGAGGTCCTGCGGCGCAGGGCCATGTCCGGCTCGGACGTGACCCAGAAGTTCGAGGCCGAGTTCGCCTCCTGGCAGGGCCGCAAGCACGCCCTGGGGTTCAGCTCCGGCACCGCGGCCCTGCAGGCCGCCATGTTCGCATGCGGCGTGGGCGTGGGCGACGAGATCGTCTGCCAGAGCATGACCTATTGGGCCTCCGCCCTCCAATGCTTCTCCCTCGGCGCCACTGTCGTGTTCGCCGAGATCGATCCCGCGACGCTCTGCCTGGACGTGGCGGACCTGGAAAAGCGCATCACCAAGCGCACCAAGGCGATCGTGGTGGTGCACTACCTGGGGCACCCCGCGGACATGGACGCCATCATGGCCGTGGCGCGAAGGCACAAGGTGAAGGTGGTCGAGGACGTCTCCCATGCCCAGGGAGCCCTCTACAAGGGAAGGAAGGTGGGGACCTTCGGGGACGTGGCTGCCATGTCCCTGATGAGCGGCAAATCCCTCGCCGTCGGCGAGGCGGGGATCCTCGTGACTGACGAACTGGAGTTGTGGGAACGCGCCTGCGCGCTGGGCCACTACGAACGCTTCGGCGAGAAGATCCAGACCCCGTCCCTGAAGCCCTACGTGGGCCTGCCCCTGGGCGGCTACAAGTACCGCATGCACCAGATGAGCTCCGCGGTGGGCCGCGTGCAGCTCAAGCACTACGACGGACGGATGGAGGAGATCCAGAGGGCGATGAACCGCTTCTGGGACGGACTGGAAGGCGTGCCCGGCGTGGCGGCCCACAGGCCGGCCAAGGGCTCCGGCTCCACCATGGGCGGCTGGTACGCGGCGCACGGGATCTACAAGCCGGAGGAGCTGGGCGGCCTTTCGGTCTCCCGCTTCTGCGAGGCCCTGACGGCCGAGGGCGTCCAGGGCATGAGCGCCGGCGCCAACAGGCCCCTCCATCTGCACGCGCTTTTCAACGACTGCGACGTGTACGGCCACGGCAAACCCACCCGCATCGCGCACAGCGACAGGGACCTGCGCCAGCCCGCGGGCAGCCTTCCGGTCACGGAGCGGATGGCGACGCGCACCTACGGCATCCCCTGGTTCAAGCACGACCGGCCTGAGATCATCGACGAGTACGTGGCGGCCTTCCGGAAGGTCTCCGCGGGGGCCCGGGAGCTCCTCGCGGGGGACAAGGGAGACGCGGCCAACGTGGGCGGCTGGCACTTCTTCTCGCACCGGTAGGGCGGCACGCCTCCAAGGGAGCCCGGAAGCCGGCATCGATGCCCGAGCCGCGGATCGCCTTCCTCACCCCCCCGCTCATCAAGCCCTGTGAGCCCGGGCTTTCCGCGGCCGCGGCCGCCTCGCGCCTCCGCCTCCTCGGCGTGGACGCGTTCGCCGTCGACGCCAATGCGGAGTGGCACGCGTGGGCGCTCTGCCCGCAGCGCCTCGCCGCGGTCCTGGACGGGGCGGGGACGCCCGAGGACGCCCTGCCGGCGTTCCGCCGCGCCCTCCGGGCCATGCAGTCGCCCGTCCCCGCCCTGCGTCGGGCCGGAACCTACCGGGACCGCCGCCGCTACGCATCGGCGGCCGCGGACCTCCAGGACGCCCTGCGCCTGGCATCGTCGCCCTTCCCCTCCTTCCGCCTCGGGGTGGGCGACGTGGAATGGGCGGGCCGCAGGCCCCAGCGCACCGCCGACCTCGAGGAGGCCGCCCGCAGCCCGGGCCCCTTCGACGGGTACTTCCTCGGGCAGCTCATCCCGCGCCTGCGGCGGGAGCGGATCACGCACGCCGCGGTGTCCCTCACGTTCCTGAACCAGGCCTTCGCAGCCTTCCGCCTGGCGGCCCTGCTGCGGGAGGGGCTGCCGTCCGCGAGGCTCCTCCTGGGCGGCCCCCTTCCGGCCTGCTGGAAGGCCGCGGGAGCCCGCATGGGCGGCGCCGCATTTGGCTTGTTCGACGAGATCCGCGCCGGCGCGGGCGACGGGGACGCGGAGGCGCTTTCCGCGGGACTGGGGGGCCGCGCCGCCGCGGCGGGGGACGGGGAGGTCCCCTTCGCGCCCGACTTGCCTTCCGTGCCCTGGAACCTCTATCTTTCCCCGGTCCCCATCGTGCCGGCGGCTCTGGGCCGGGGCTGCTACTGGAGGCGCTGCGCGTTCTGCCCGGACCACCTGCACCCCGAACGGCGGGCCTCCCGCCCCGACGCGGTGGAAGGATGGCTGGCCGCCGTGGCGGACCGCTTCCCCGGGGGCGCCATGGTCCACCTGACGGACTCCGCGCTCCCGCCCTCCGTCCTGGAGCGGGTGGCGGAGACGGTGAAGGCCGGGCGTCTTCCCATCCGCTGGCACGGGTTCGTGCGCGTGGAGGAGGCCTTCACGGACCCGGGCTTCGCCCGCCACCTGGCGGAGGGCGGATGCGCGATGCTGCAGTGGGGCATCGAGACCGCCTCAGGGCGGCTCCTGGCCATGGCGGAGAAGGGCGTCCCGCCGGAGCGGGCCCGCCGGGCGCTGCGCGCCTGCTCGGCGGCCGGGATCAAGAACCACGCGTTCCTGCTCTTCGGACTGCCGACAGAGACGGAGGCGGACCGCGAGGAGACCCTGGAGTTCGTGCGCCGGGAGGCCGGATGCATCGGGGACCTCAATGTGTCCCTGCTCAACCTGCCACGGCGCAGCCCGATGCACGACGATCCGGGCTCCTTCGGCATCACGGAACTGGTGCCGTTCCACCGGGACGCGGACCTCGCCCTGTACGACGACTTCCGCTGCGGCGAAAGCCACCCGCGCCTGGAGGCCCGCCGGTGGCTTTCGCGGCGGTTCCTCCGCGACGACGCGGTGAAATCCGTCCTGGGCGGCCTGAACGCGCCGTTCAAGGCCAACCACTCCTGCTTCCTGCCTTGCGGAAGCGGAGCGCATCCTGATTCCCCCGGGAGGCCCGCTTGCAAACGGTCCTGATCCTTGTCATGGCGGCGTTCGCCGCCCTGGTTTCCGGAACGGCCGGCTTCGGCTTCGGGGTGGTGGCCATGTCGGTCCTGCCCCTGTTCCTGGGCGTGAAACTGCTGAACCCGGCCATCACGATCCTGTCGTTCGGCAACTCGGCGTCCGTGCTCGCGCAGGGAAGGAAGCACGTACGGTGGCGGCCCCTGGTGCCGCTCTTCATCGGCGCCGCGGTCGGCATCCCTTTGGGAGTCGTGTCCCTCGGTTGGTTGGACGAGAAGATCGCACGGCGCGTCCTCGGCGCCGTCCTGGCCGCCTACGTCGTCTACAACCTCGTGCCGGTCCCCAGGCGGGAACGGGCCCTGCATCCCGCCTGGGGCGCCGCCTTCGGCCTGGTGAGCGGGATGCTGGGCGGCGCCTTCTCCATGAGCGGCCCGCCGGTGGTCATCTATTTCACCCTGCGTGGCATGGAGAAGGACGAGATGCGCTCCAGCCTTTCGGCCTACTTCGTGATGACCGCCCTGTACAAGATCCCCATCCTCGCGGTGAACGGATTCTTCACGGCCGAGGCCCTGCGGGTCATCCTGCTCATGCTGATCCCCACCATCGTGGGCACGGTGGGCGGGCAGTTCCTCGCCACCAGGATCTCCAACCGCGTCTTCCAGCGTGTCCTGCTGGCCCTCCTTGCGGCGACGGCCGTCACCTACCTGGCGGGAGGCTGACGACGCTCCCGATGCGCGTCGATGGTCATTTCAGGGAATTCTTGCTCCGGGTGGCCTGGAGCGCATTGTCGGGCATGCGCCTGTCGAGGAAATCCAGGGACAGGTCGATGACTTCCTTCGCCTCCTCCGGCGTCGTGGTCCCCACGGTCACCATGTCGCGGTCGCGGATCGTGCTCCAGGCGAAGGCGAGGCCCACCGGCGGCAGGAGCCGTCCGGCGGCCAGCGGCTTGATCGTCATGACGGGCTTCTTCGCGTCACGGATGATCCGCATGACCCAGTCGACCTCCACCTGCATCAGGAAGCCTGCGGCGTTGTAGATCTGGATGTAGGTCTCCACGTCAGCCCCCATCCGGTCCGCGTAGACCACCGATTCGGGCATGTGGGTGGAGAGGCCCGGGATCATGCCGCGCTCCCGGATCATCCCCGTGTAGCGGTCCAGGTCCCGGATGGTGCCTGCCCGTTTGTCCATCAGCGCATCGGTCACGCACTGGTGGGGAAAGCAGAAGTCCGCCCCCTGGGCGTGGCAGCGGTCGAACGCGCGTTCCGGCTCGTCCCGCGGATCCCCGCCCGGCGCGATGTTGAAGGACGGGGTGAGGATCCGGAGGAACCTGCGGCCCACGGCCTGTTCGGCATCGCCGAGCGCATCCTGAAGCAGCGGCAGGGGCGGGCCCATCACGGCGTCGATGCCGGCCTGCAGGAACACCGTGAGGATCTCCGCGATGCGCTGCCGGGTCTGGAAACCCTTGATGAAGTTGTCCTTGGCGAGGCTCGTGTGGGACCAGCCGAGAAACCAGTTGGTTCCCACGATCAGGCGGGGCAGGGAGCGCCCGCCGACCATGGTGCGGGGGAAATCGGGCATGCCGGGGACTATAGCCGGAATCGGACGGTCTGTCACGCGCCGGGACGCGAACGCAGCCACGCGCACGCCTCGTGGAACGTTTCGAAGCTCATGTCCGCCAGGGAGGCGATGTCGTACTGCGCGAGCTCCCGCAGGAATGCCACGGGAACGCCCGCCGCGCGCGCGGAGGCGATCCCCGTGCGCGAATCCTCGAAGACGAGGGCCGATTGCGGGCGCGTCCCCAGGAGCCGCAGAGCCATGAGGAATCCGGCCGGATCCGGCTTGCCGGCCTTGAAATCGTCGACGCTGAGCACGGCGTCGAAGTCGGCGCGGGACAGGCCCACCGCCTCGAGCACCATGTCCACCTCCGGTCCCGCGCTGCCGCTCACCACGGCGCGCCGCAGCGGGAGCTCAAGGATCTCCTCGAGGCCCCGCGCCCGGCGCAACGGGTGCGCCGCCAGCCAGGAACGCTTGACCGACAGGAGCTCCTCCAGCATGAGCCCGTCGGGCTTGTCCAGGCCGTAGATGCCCCGCAGGCGCGCGAAGGTGTCCCTCCAGCAGTACCCGTGGACGGCCTCCTCGTCCTCCGCCGTGATGCGGACGTCGAAGGCATCCCGCATGTAGGAGCGCAGCAGGAAGCTGTTCAGCGTCTCGGTGTCGGCGATGGTGCCGTCGAGGTCGAGGAGAAGCGATTCGATCATGGGCCGCCTCAATGGCCGGAATTCTGTCCGTAGTAGGCGCCGCGCCCGTGCTTGCGCAGGAAGTGCCTGTCCAGGAGCGTCTGTTTGACCCCTTCAAGGCGCGGATTCAGGGACCTGGCCGCGACGCCCATCCCGGCCACGGTTTCCAGGATCACGGCGTGGTAGACGGCCTCGGCCGGGGTGCGGCCCCATGTGAAAGGCCCGTGGGAGGCCACCAGCACCGCGGGGACGGAAAGCGCATCGATGCCCGAGAACGCCTTCACGATCTGCACGCCGGTCTCGTCCTCGTAGTCCCCGGCGATCTGGGCGTCGGAAAGCTGCTCCGTACACGGCACCGCGCCGTGGAAATAGTCCGCGTGCGTGGTGCCGAAGCAGGGAAGCGGGAGGCAGGCCTGCGCCCAGGAGGTGGCGGCGGCGGAATGGGTGTGCGCCACCCCTCCCAGGCCGGGAAAGGAGCGGTAGAGACGCACGTGGGTCCTCGTGTCCGAGGAGGGGTTGAGGTCCCCTTCCAGTTTCCGGCCATCCAGGTCCACGAGGACCATGGCGTCCGCCGCAAGGTCGCCATATTCGACGCCGCTCGGTTTGATGGCTGCCGCGCCCAGCGCGGGATCGTAGCCGGACACATTACCGAAGGTATAGACGACGAGGCCCCGGTCCACGAGCTCCATGTTGGCCCGATACACCGTTTCCTTGAGCGCCCGGATGCGATCCCGGTCCATTTCCCCTCCTACAGCCCGCGCAGGGGCTGCTCCAGCACGGCGCCCAGGGCCTTGTACCTGGCATAGAGGCCGTCGTACAGCCCCACCCGCGCGGGATCCGGCTCGTAGGTCCTGCTGAATCCGCCGCCCATCCGCTTCTGGGCATGGAGCACGTCGGGGTAGACCCCCGCGGCCACGGCGGCCAGCATGGCCGCGCCCAGGGCGCAGGCCTGTTCCGCGGCCACCACGCGGATGGGCATGGAAAGCACGTCCGCCGCCGTCTGCATGGCGAACGGCGACTTCTGGGAGATTCCGCCCAGCGCGATCACCGTTTCGATGGGAACCCCCTGGGAACGGAACTGCTCCACGATGGCACGGGCGCCATAGGCGGTGGCCTCCACCAGGGCCCGGTAGACCGCCGGCGCCGTGGTTCCCAGCGTGAGGCCCAGCAGGGCGCCCTTGAGGGACTGGTCGGCGAAAGGCGTGCGCCGGCCGTTGAGCCAGTCCAGGGCGATCACGGAACTCTCGGCGGGATCCACCCTGGCGGCCTCCTTCTCCAGGCGCGCGAGCATCCGGTCCTCCGCCTCGGCGGCGATCCGGCGCGCCTGATCCCGGTCCAGGTGCGGGGAATCGGCGAGCAGCGTCTCTAGGGGCCAGGAAAGCAGCGACTTGAACCAGGCGTATACGTCGCCGTAGGCCGACTGGCCCGCCTCCATGCCGATCATCCCCGGCACGATGGAGCCGTCCACCTGGCCGCAGATGCCCGCCACGGTCCGTTTCCCGACGACGGAGGCGGGCGCCACCATCATGTCGCACGTGGAGGTGCCCATGATCTTCACGAGGGCCTTCTCCCGGATCCCGCCGCCCACCCCTCCCGTGTGCGCGTCGAAGGCGCCCACGGCCACGGGAGTGCCCGGCCTCATGCCCAGGCGCTCCGCCCAACCGGCCGTCAGGCCCCCCGCGCTCCGGTCCGAAGTGTGGGTTTCACGGAAGAGACGCGCCCTCAGGCCCGCCAGCAGCGGATCCACCCTGGAGAGGAACTCCTCCGGCGGAAGGCCGTCCCACTCCGCGTGCCACATGGCCTTGTGCCCCGCGGCGCAGCGGCTGCGCTTCATGGAAAGGGGCTCCTCGGTGCCGGTGAGGAGGGCCGGGATCCAGTCGCAGTGCTCCACCCAGGAGAAGGCCGCGCCGCGCACCGCGGGATCCTCCCGCAGCACGTGGAGGATCTTGGACCAGAACCACTCCGAGGAGTAGACGCCGCCTTCGTATTTCGTGAAGTCGGTGCCGCCCCAGGATCGGGCGGCCGCATTGATCTCCTCCGCCTCCCGGACCGCCGTGTGGTCCTTCCACAGCACGAACATGGCGTTGGGATTCTCCCCGAATCCCTCCGTGAGCGCGAGAGGCCGGCCCGCCCTGTCCACCGCACAGGGCGTGGAGCCCGTGGTGTCGACCCCGACGGCCGCCACCCGTTCCCCCGCGTCCTTTCCCAGACGGGACAGGGCCCCCTTCACCGAGGCCTCGAAGCCCTCCACGTAGTCCAGCGGATGCTGGCGGAAACGGTTGCGGGCCGCGTCGCAGTACAGGCCTTCCGCCCAACGGCGGTAGCGGGAGACCTCATTGGCCTCCTCCTTCCCGTTTTCCGCGTTCAGGACCACGGCCCGGACGGAATCCGTCCCGAAGTCCACCCCGACGATCAACCTGTCCTTCGCCATGTCCACCTCAGCAGGATCCGCCGTGCGCGTGTTCTTCGCACGAACAACCGTGGTTGTACACGTCCCAACCCAGATAGGTCTCGAAGGCCTCCTCCACCGCGTCCGCCACCAGGGAGGGATTGATGGCCACGTGGTGCTCGAAGCCCATGCGGCAGATGTACTGCAGCAGCATCTGGAAGGAGGGGATCCGCACCACCCCGTAGCCGCCGAAGGTCGTGATGGGATCCTTGGTGATCTCCGCCTCCCCGAGGTAGGAGCGGATGGCGCCCGACTCGTCGTCGGTGGAGACGCGGCAGTAGGTGATGTCCATCGGCTTCACCTTGCCCGCGACGGTCCCGTAGGTGTTCTCCTTGCCCACGCTCCCGGCCACGATCTCCTGGTAGTCCATGACGCCCTTCCCGCCGAAGAACCCCTGGGGGAAGTTGCTGCAATGGAACAGGACCCCCTTGTCGGGATCGTCCCCGTAGTTGTTGTTCCAATCCGCCAGGGCGCTGGGCTTTCCGGAGGCCAGGACCATGGCGTACATGCCGATGAGGCCCGTGACGTCGGTCTCGCAGGCGCTGGGCTGCAGCATGTTGGACAGCATGCTCATGACCGTGCACGGCACGACGCCGAAGTATTCCTCCATGGAGGTCCAGCATTGGATGGCCGTGCCGGACAGCTCGTGTTCCTTCACGAACTGCTCCATCACCACGGCGAACTTGGACATCTTCAGGAGCGCGTCGCGGGAGATCTTTCCCGTCTTCAGGTAATCCTCGATCTCGTCCAGCTTGGAAAGCACCGTGGAGTCCTTGTCCTTCAGGTTCCGCGCCTGTCCGAAGATCTCGGAGAGGTCCACCGTCTCCACCGTGATGCCCGCGCGCTCCAGGAGCTTCTCGCTGTAGCGCACCGTGTTGAACGCGCTCGGCCGCGCGCCGACCTGGCCGAAGCGGGCATTGCGCAGCCCCCGCACCGTGCGGCACGTCGCGACGAAGGATCGAAGCTCCCCCCGGAACTCGTCCGACTCGGGATCGACGGTGTGCTGCGCGGTGAGCGAGAAGCGGATCCCGTACTGGCGGAGGTTGTTGCACAGCGACATCTTGCCGCAGAAGCTGTCCCGCCGGTTCTCGATGCCCATGCGGCCCAGCTCGTCCGGGAAGGCCTGCACCAGGACGGGGACGTCCAGGCCGGAGAGGCGGATGGCGTCCGCGATGCCGCGCTCCTCGCCGAAGTTGGGAAGCGTCACGAGGATCCCGTCGATCCTGTCGCGGTTGGCCTTGAACAGGTCCGCGCATTTCCTGGAATCCGCGTAGGTCACCACGGAGCCGTACTGGGTGTCCTTGGGCGTGAGGGCGACCTCGTCGATTCCCTCCTCTTCCAGGACCTTCAGCATGGTGGCCCGACCTTCCTCGGCCAGCTTGGCAGGGAAGAAGCCGCGATTGCCTACGATCAAAGCGAGTGTTGCCATCGGGATCTCCTTTGAGGCGGTTCTTTTTCCGGCAACGATACGGCGGCACATTGGAAAAGTCAAGGCGATGCGGCGCGGGGTGTGGTACAATCGGGCCACGGAGGTGGTCATGGGCAGGAAAGAGGACGCTTGCGCCCTTCACGCAAAGGGCGCCAATTGCGCGCAGTCGGTGCTTTCGGCGTTCGCGGAAACCGTGGGGCTGCGTCCCCAGGTGGCCATGAGGATCGCGTCCGGATTCGGGGCCGGCATGGGCAGGATGTGCGGGACCTGCGGGGCGGTCACGGGCGCCTTCATGGCGCTGGGCATGAGGCACGGCATGACGGAGCCGGAACAGAAGGATATTAAGGAAAAGAACTACGCCATGGTACGGGAGTTCGCGGCCCGTTTCGCGAAGAAGAACGGCTCCACCCTGTGCCGGGAGCTCCTCGGTTGCGACATCGGGACGCCGGATGGCATGGCGGAGGCCAAGGCAAAGGACCTGTTCGCAGTCCGCTGCATGAAGTTCGTCGGCGACGCCGTGGAGATCGCGGAGGAGATGATGTAGCCGGACCTCAGGCGAGGAGCCCGGAGCCGATGCCGGAAAGGCCGAAGTAATCCCGGATCAGGAGGCGCGCCCGCTCGTAGACCGCCTCCTGAGCGGCTTCCGTGCTCTCCGCCCTGCGGAAGGCGTGCTCCCAGGTCTCCCGGATTTCCGCGTCCACGTCGATCTTGGCGATGCCGTGTTTCATCGAGTCAAGCACGTCGGCCCGCCGCACGCCGGAGCCTCCGCGCAGCACAAGGGGAACGCCGGTCAGGCGCCGGATCGCCTCCAGGCGTTCCATGTCCAGCCTTGCTTCGCCCCGGTGCCTGTCCCGGCCCGCCCCCGAGAGGGCGCCGATGAGGTTGCCGACCGCCACCGAAAGCCAGTCGCAGCCGCTCTCCCTCACGAACCGCCCGGCCTCCTCGGGCCGCGTGAAGGCCCGCCCCGATGAGAACAGTTCCTCGTACGACGGCAGGGGGCCCGCCCCCAATCCAAGCGCGGGCCCCAGCTCCGCCTCGCAGGCCAGGCCCGCCCCATGGGCGATGTCGGCGGCCTCCCGCGTGGCGAGGATGCGCTCCTCAAGGGGCAGGAGGGAACCGTCCACCATCACGGAACCGTAGCCGGCGGCCATGGCCCGGCGGATCTCCGTCAGGCAGTCCATGCCCCTGCCTTCCCCGCCGGTCACGGGCATGTCGTCCAGGTGCAGGCGCACGCAATCGGGCCGGCCGTGCTTGCGGAACTCCTCGGCCGCCTCCTCGATGCCATGGGCCCCGGGACCGGACAAGTCTCCGGGGCAGACCGCGAGCAGGGCGAAGGAGCCTTCCGCCACGACCGCGCGGATCAAGGGTTCCGCCATGGGAAGATGGGAGAGGCGGAAGGAGGGAAGCGCGACGCCGAGTTCCGCGGCCCGCCTGACGATCTGGTCGGTGGTCTTCATGCGGGCTTCGTGCGGTCCAGGAAGGCGCGCAGCGCCTCCTGCTTTCCATTGACGGTAATGGTGAAATGGGGGGGTTCCGCGTCATGGCCGTCGAGGAGGGAGATCTCCACCCGCAGGTCATCGGGGAGGCCGACGGCCTTGCACTGGATGTAGTCCTCCGTCCAGCGTTCCTGTCCGGGGTCCTCGTGGATGGTCCGGGAGAAGCTCATCTCATAGCCGCGGGATTCGTCACCGAGCACCGAGGTCCGGGAAAACTCCCCCGATTTCTCGACGGATTCCAGAAGCAGCCTCCATTGCCCCGACTCCGGGCTGAAGCCCGGGTGGTGGCTTTCCACAAAGGCGCGAAGAAGCTGGAAGGCGACGTCGCCCGTGTCCATGGGAATCCTTTCGCTGGCGAGCATATCACTTTACGGGGCGCGGTCAAGGGCGCGGGGGCGTGCGTGTTGACAGAAGCGCCGGATCCCACCAACATGGCCCATGATCCGGATCAACGAGAACTACGAAAAGCTGCAATCCTCCTACCTTTTCAGCGAAATCGCGCGCAAGGTGGCGGACTTCCAGAAAAACCACCCGGACCGCTCGATCATCCGTATGGGCATCGGGGACGTCACGCTCCCCCTGTCCCCCGCCTGCGTGAAGGCGTTCCGGGACGCGGTGGACGAGATGGCTTGCGCGAAAAGCTTCCGCGGCTACGGCCCCGAGCAGGGCTACGAGTTCCTGCGCGCGCCCATCGCGGAGCGGGACTTCCGGGCGCGCGGCGCCGACATCGCGGCGGACGAGATCTTCGTGAGCGACGGGGCCAAGTGCGACACGGCGAACATCCAGGAATTGTTCGCCGGGGACCTGAAGATCGCCGTCCCTGACCCCGTGTACCCCGTGTACGTGGACACCAACGTCATGGCCGGCCGCACGGGCGCATTCCGCGACGGCCGCTACGGCGGCCTGCACTACCTGGACTCCACGGAGGACAACGGCTTCGTGCCGGAGCCTCCGCGGGTTCCGTTGGATCTGGTCTACCTCTGTTTCCCCAACAATCCCACCGGGGCCACCGCCACCAGGGCGCAGTTGGCCTCCTGGGTGGAGTACGCGAGGGAGCACAAGGCGCTTCTCCTCTTCGACGCCGCCTATGAGGCGTTCCTCCGCGACCCCGCGCTGCCCCATTCCATCTACGAGATCCCCGGGGCGAGGGAGGTGGCCATCGAGTTCCGCAGCTTCTCCAAGACCGCCGGCTTCACGGGCACGCGCTGCGCCTACACCGTGGTCCCCAGGAGCTGCATGGCCTACGACGCGCAGGGCGGGGCCCATCCCCTGCACCCCCTGTGGAACCGCCGCCAGACCACGAAGTTCAACGGCGTCTCCTATCCCGTGCAGCGCGCGGCCGCGGCCGTCTACTCCCCGGAGGGCGAGAAGGAGGCACGCGGCCTGTGCGATTACTACCTGGGCAATGCCCGGGTCATCCGCTCCGCGCTTTCCACCATGGGCTATCCCTGCACGGGGGGGGAGGACTCCCCGTACATCTGGGTCAAGACCGGCAGGGATTCCTGGGAGTTCTTCGACCTCCTGCTTTCCCGGGCCGGCGTGGTCTGCACGCCGGGCAGCGGATTCGGCCGCTGCGGCGAGGGTTATGTCCGCATCAGCTCCTTCAACAGCCGGGAGAACGTGGAGGCGGCCCTGAAACGCATCGGCGAGGTCGCCGGGGAGTTGAAGGGCTGAGGGGCCTTCCACCCGATTCGCAGGCGGGATGCATGCCCCGCAGCCTGCTGCGAGATTGTTGATTCCTTCCGGTGCCTTGGATATCTTTCACCGGAAGGAGGCGTACATGTACTACGACCCGGCGTATCTGCTCTTCGCGCTTCCCGGCCTGGTGCTTGGCCTGATCGCCACGGCCAGCGTGCGCTCCACGTTCTCCCGTTACGCGGACATCCCTTCGAGCAGCGGCCTCACCGGCGCGGAAGCGGCGGACAGGATGCTGGAGGCCGCCGGGGTCGGCGGCGTGCGCATCGAGATGGGCGGCGGGTTCCTCACCGACAACTACAATCCCCTCACGCGCACCCTGCGCCTTTCCCCGGGCGTGTTCCGGGGACGCGGGCTTTCCTCGATCGGCGTTGCCTGCCACGAGGCGGGACACGCCATCCAGCAGGCGACCCGCTTCGCGCCGCTCACGCTGCGCACGGCGCTGGTTCCCGTCACCAATGTGGCGAGCACCCTGTCCTATTTCGTGGTGCTCCTGGGCTTCCTCTGGTCCCCCCGCCTGATCCTGTGGGGCGCGCTGCTGTTCGGCGTGGCCGTCCTGTTCTCCCTGATGACGCTGCCCGTGGAATGGGACGCCAGCCGCCGCGCGGGACGCCTGATGGAATCCACGGGCATCGTGGACGGCGGGGAATCCCGCGAAGCCACCAGCGTGCTCCGGGCGGCCTTCCTCACCTACGTGGCCGGCCTCGTGAGCGCCGTGTTCACGTTCCTCTACTACCTGATGCGGGCCGGAGCCTTCCGGCGGCGCGACTAGAGGAGGGGTCCGCGCGCGCCGCGCGTTGACCGAAGTGCATGTCCCCCCGTATACTGAATGCGATGGATTCGGACCTGATCGCGGTTTCCGTCGATGACGAGAAGGTGAACCTGCTCCTCGTGGAGCAGATGGCGCAGGAACTGGGCATCAGCGTCCGCAGCTTCCAGAATCCCCTGGATGCCGTGGCCTTCCTGGAATCCAATCCCGTGGACCTCGTGTTCGTGGACTACATGATGCCGGAGATGGACGGCGTCGGGCTCATCGGCAGGGTGCGCGCCCTGCACGCGGACATCCCCATCGTGATGATCACCGCGGTCACCGACGATGACGGGCTGAAGCTGCAGGCCATCAAGGCCGGCGCCACGGAGTTCCTCGGCAAGCCGCTCAACATGCCGGAGTTCACGGCCCGGGTCAACAACCTCACCACGCTGCGCAAGGCGCAGCGGTTCTACAAGGACTGGGCCATCCTGCTGAAGAAGGAAGTGGAGAAGGCGACGGAGAAGATCCTCCTGCGGGAGAACGAGACGCTGTACGTGCTGGGCAAGGCGGCGGAATACAAGGATCCGGAAACGGGCAACCACATCCTCCGCGTGGCCCAGTACTCCCGCATGCTCGCCGAGGCCGCCGACGCGAGCGAACAGCAGCAGGAGATGATCCTGAAATCCTCCCCCCTGCACGACGTGGGCAAGCTGGGCATCCCGGAAGCCATCCTCTCCAAGCCGGGCAGGCTCACGGAGGAGGAGTTCGCCGTCATGCGCAGGCACCCGGAGATCGGCTACGAGATCATCCGCAGGTCCTCCAGCCCCTTCCTCCTGGCGGGCTCCGAGGTGGCCCTGACGCACCACGAGAAATGGGACGGCAGCGGCTATCCGCACGGCCTCGCCGGGGAGCAGATCCCACTGTTCGGCAGGATCAGCGCCGTCGCGGACGTGTTCGACGCGCTGATCACGCGCCGTCCCTACAAGGACCCGTGGCCCGTCGAGAAGGCCATGGAATACGTGGCAAGCGAGAAGGGCCGGCATTTCGATCCCCGCCTGGTCGGCCTGTTCCTCGCCAACCGGGAAAGCGTCCTGGAGATCCGCGACCGCTACCGGGACGCATAGAAACGGGCACGGCCGCCCTGGCTCCGCCGGCGTCTTGGCCGGTGCCCCCGTTCCTGCTACAGTGCGGTCCATGATCCCGGAAAAGGTCCGCCAGGTCCTCGACGCGCACGGCCTGCGCGCCATCGAGTTCGAGAAGGGAAGCACGGCCACCTCCGTCCTGGCCGCGGCCCAGCTGGGCGTCGCCGTGGGCCAGATCGCCAAATCCCTCCTGTTCGTCGGGAAGGACGGACGGAAGTTCCTGCTCCTCGCCCCCGGGGACCGGAAGGTCTCCTCCTCGAAGCTGAAGGCGGCCTGCGGCGTGAAGGTCCGCATGGCGGATCCCGCCGAGACCCTGGCGGCCACGGGATTCGCCGTCGGCGGGGTCTGTCCCTTCGGCATCGACGGCGGGATCAAGGTGCTGATCGACCGCTCCCTCGCGCAGTACGGGACCGTCTATCCCGCGGCCGGCAACGACGCATCGGGCGTGCCCATGAGCTACGCCCAGCTCGTGGCGGTGACGGGCGGTACGGAAGGGGATTACCTCTCTACAGCGGAGAACGCGGTCTAGAAGCGCAGGCGGAAGGCGCACCCCCTTTCCCCGCGCCGCCCCTCCTGTCATACTCCCAGGCCAAGGAGGAGGCTCATGGCGGAACCTGCCGTCCGCACGGAAGGGCTCACGAAGTTCTACGGCAAGCGGAGGGGCGTCGTCGGCCTGGATCTGGAGGTCCAGGAGGGGGAGGCTTTCTGTTTCCTGGGTCCCCGCGGCGCCGGGAAGACCACCTTGACGCGGATCCTCCTCAACCTGGTGTTCCCCACCTACGGAACCGCGGAGATCTTCGGCCTGGACTGCGTCCTGGACGCCGCGGAGGTCAAGGAATACGTCGGTTACGTGCCCGCGCGGTCGGGCGCCTGGCCCGAGATGACGGCCGGGGAGCTCCTGCGGTGGTCCGCCGCGCTCCATGAGGCGCCCGACATGGAACGCGCCTGGGCCCTGGCGGAACGGCTGGGCCTCGACGCGGACAGGCGCATCGGCGAACCGTGCGGCGGCGATGCCAAAAAGACGGCCATCGTGCAGGCGCTCCTCCACGAGCCGGGCCTTCTCATCCTGGACGAACCCTCCGCGGACCTCGATCTTCCGGCCCGGGCCGCCCTGGCGGGAATCCTCTCGGAGGAGAACGGCAAGGGGGTCACGATCCTCATGGCCACGGACGATCTTTCGGAGGCGCGGGACCTTTGCCGCCGCGTGGCCGTCGCCAGGGACGGCAGGGTCGTCGCCGTGGAGGACGCGGCCGCCCTGCGCGGCCGCACGCTGCGGCGGGTCACCCTGGAGACGGACCGGGAGCTCACGGCGGCGGATTTCCCCTCGGGCGGCGCGGAGGGCTTCCAGAGGGATGGCCGCCTCCTGCGCTTCCTCTACGAGGGGGACGGAAACGCCCTGGTCCGGGAACTCTCCCCGATCGACGCACGGGGGCTCCTCGTCGAGGAGCCCCCGCTCGAGGAGGTCCTCCGGCGCTTCTGTTCCAGGGAGGGACGCCGATGAGCGGGTCCCTCGTCCTGAAGGAGCTGAAGCGGCGCAGGCTGCCGCTCGTCCTCGGTCTGTTCGTCGCCGTCGCGTGGATTCCCGCCGCGCTGCTTTTGGCCCCGGGCCCCCTGGAGGATCCCCTCGCCTGGTACGCGGCCCTCTGCCTCCGGCCCCTCCTGGTCCTGGGATGCGCCGCGGCGGCGGCCCTCTTCGCGGCCGTCCTGCGCGGGGACTGGACGCGGGGAACCGCGGAGTTCCTCCTGGCCAAGCCGTGGAGCCGGACGTCCTTCTTCCTGGGCAAGGCCCTGGCGGGTCTCGCCGTCATCGCGGCCCCGAACGCGGCCGCCTACCTCTCGGGCATGGCGTCCCTGACCTTCCTCTGCGAGAGGGAGTGGAGCGTCGGCGCGTTCCTCGCCCTCTCCCTCGACGCGTTCCTCCCGATGTCCGTCTTCGCCGGGGCCGCGCTGCTCGCATCCCTCCTGCTGCCGGGCACCCGTTCCATCAAAACCCCGGCCGTCGCCCTCACGCTGGCCTGCTTCCTTCCCGACGCGCTTACCTGGGCGGACGGCGCCGGCGTCCCGGCCGCCGCAGGGCTGCTCGCGCCCCTGCGTTGGGCGGGCCTCGAGGCCGCCTGCGCCGGCCCCACCCTGGCGCGGACCGCGGTCCCGGCGGCGCTCGCCGTGGCGTTGTTCGCCGCAAGCCTGGCGGTCTTCCGGAGAAAGGACGTGCCCGAGCGGGAGGCCCCGTGAGGAAAAAAACGGCCCATCCCGGCGCCAAGGCCTGGGCTTCCCTTCTGGGCTCGGATCCCGTGCCCTGGATCCTGGACGGCGCGGAACCCGCCGCGAAGGCCGCCGCGCTCACGGGTCTCATGGACGCCGCGGCGGAAGATCCGGAAGTCCGCGCGGCACGCGCGGAGGTCCTGAAGGACCCCGCCGGGAAGGCGCTGATCGCGCGTCTTCCCGATTGGGAGCGGGATCCCGTGACCTGCGGCCACAACGGCGCGGGCTTCGCGCCGAACCTGCTCGGTCTGCTCGCGGACATGGGTCTGTCCGCCGGCGACTCCCCGAAGGTCGAGAAGACCCTCGATGCCATGCTGAAGCACCGGGACGGGGAGGGCCGGTTCCAGTCCCTGGGACAATGGCGGGGCGCCAAGGACTCGCATTGGGGAACGCTGCTTTGCGACACGCACGCCATCGCGGAGGTCCTCATCCGCTTCGGGCGCGGGGACGACTCCCGCGTGCGGGCCTCCCTGGAACGGATGGCGGCGGACCTGGCGGACACGGACCAGGGCTGCGCCTGGCCCTGCCGCGCGGAGCCCGCTTCGGGATTCCGCGGCCCCGGCCGCAAGTCCGAGTTCTGCCCCCAGGTCACGCTGGAGGCGCTGCGGACCTTCGGCCGCCTTCCGGAGGGAACGCGGCCGTCCGGACTCCTGGAAACCGCACGCACGTGCCTGCGCACCTGGCGGGAACGCGGCACGACGAAGCCGTACATGTTCGGCCACGGAAGGCAGTTCAAGACGGTGAAGTGGCCCACGTTCTGGTACGACGCGCACGCGGTCCTCGATGCCCTGGGCCGTTGGCCCGCATTGTGGAAGGGCCGCGGGGCGCGGGAGGAGGACCGCCGGTCCCTGGCGGAGATTGCGGCCTGCCTGATCGCCTATAATTTCTCGCCCGACGGAAAGGTCACGCCGCGTTCCTGCTACAAGGGATTCGAATCCTTCTCCTTCGGCCAGAAGAAGGCTCCCTCACGCTTCGCCACGGCGCGCCTCTGCATCGTCCTGCGCCGCCTGTCGGACCTCACGGAGGACATCGCCGCGGTGGACGTGCTCCGGCTGGGAAGCTCCAAGGGCGGCACGGGGAAGCCCGTGCCGCCGAAATAGGCGCCGTCAGGGATACTGCGTCACGACGGTCAGCGTCTTGTCCGCCGCCGTCCACGAACCGTCGCCGTAGCTCACCGTCGGGGAACCCGGCGTGATCGACGTGACGGTGGGAGTGATGATTGACGTAGCCAGCGCGGTGAGGTCTCCCGCCTGCACGAAGGTGGCGCCGTTCAACGCGCCTGTGTCCGGAAGGCTCAGGATCCACCAGTCGGTGCCCCCGGATCCGAACGAGTACGTCCCGGCGGTCACGACGTACCTTCCGTCCGAGGTTGGCATCACCATACCCGCCGAGTCGCTTCCCGAGCCTCCGTACGCCTTCTGCCAGCCGATGACCCCCGCGGAGTCCAGTTTCAGGACGAAAACCTCGTCCGAGGAATCGCTGGGCGAGATGCCCCCCATACCGCAGATGAATCCCCCGTCGGAGGTTTTCATAGGCGTGATGGCGCCTTCAATAGAGGATGTGCCATAGGTTTTCGACCAGGTTACGGAATTTCCGGCCAGGTTGACCTTGAACATCCAGCCATCCCAATCGGAGCCGAAGGAGGTCGATCTGCCGCTTATGAGATATCCATCGCCCAACGCCAGCACGCTCATGGCGCAATCGAGGCCGGACGCGGGGTATTCATATTGCCAGGTGACCGCGCCGGCGGAGTCCGTCTTGAACAGCCAGGCGGCGCCGTTGGCATCTGAGAACGAATCACTGGTGGCGCACACGATGTATCCGCCGTCGCTCGTCTGCTGCAGGCAGTAGGAGTTGTCGTTCCCTGTGGTACTCCCGGGGGAGCCGTAGGTCTTCTGCCAGGTCAGCCCTCCTCCGGAATCCAGCTTGAGCAGCCAGACGTCCCACAGGCCACCGGCGGAGCCGTACGATTTCGTCATGGCATCCACCATGTACCCTCCGTCGCTCGTCTGCAGGACGTAGTAGCAGCTTTCGTCGCTTGTTCCGCCGAACACCTTCTGCCATGTGATGGCGCCCGCGGAATCCAGCTTCAGGACCCGGGCGTCGCCGTCGCCGCTGGGTCCCGCGGCGACGTATCCTCCGTCCGTGGTCTGCTGGATCCACATGAAGATGCTGCCGTTCGCCGTCCCGTAGCTTTTCAGCCATTCGACGCTGCCGTCCCCCTTGAGCTTCATGACCCGGCATTCAACCCCGGATCCGGCGGTTCCCGTCGGGTTCGCCCCACCGCACGCGATGTAGCCGCCGTCGGAGGTGGGCTGCACGCAGCGCAGGTCCTCAAGGTACGCCGTGCCGAAGGCCCTGGCCCAATAGCCGATGGTCCCCCCGCTCGAGGCGGCGCTCAGCGTCTGCTCCATGGTTCCCTTCACGGCGACCACCTTGTACCAGTAGGTTGTCTGCACCGTGAGCCCCGTGTCGTCGTAGGAGACGCCGGCAACCATGGAGGAATTGAGCTTGGAATAGGTGCCTGTCTGCGTTGAACTCCGGTACACATTGTAGCCGTCCGCGCCGGATACGGCGCTCCAACCGACCCGCAGGGACGTGGTCGACAGGAACACGGCCTGCACGCTCCCCGGAGCCGCGAGGGTGACGCCGACCGTGACGGCATAATCCTTGGTGGTCGCGTCCCCCGCGGTCACGGTGTAGGTGACCGTACTGGTGAAGTCATTGGCCGTAGTCCCGCTCGTCTGCGTGACGCCCCCCACCTTCAGCGAAGCTCCCGTGGTCGTGAATGTCGCCTTGAGGGAAGACCTGCTCGAACCGAGGGGCAGGGTCGCGGTGATGTCGTTCGTCCCTATCACGCCCGCCACGTCGGAGGCGAGGCCCGCGTTGTCCGCGGCCTTGAAGGAGAAGGCCGTGATGTCCTTGGCGCCGGAGACGGAACCCCCTGCGATCGTATAGGCCGCCGTGGCCGCGTCCGAATCCGTGAGGCCGGACTTTACCGCATATGCCTTCAAGGTGCCGGTGGACGACACGCTGATCCTGCTTCCCGAGGCAAGGACGGGGGACCCGCTGCCGGGCGTGGTCCCGTCCACGGTGTAACGGATGGTCGCCCCATCCGTGTTGGAGCCGATGGCCACCTGCTGCACGCCGGAATAGCTCCCTGCGGGCGGCTCGAAATACGGCATGCCCGCCTTCCCCTCCACGTTTCCCGGATCATAGAGATTCGTCCTGTCGATCGGCCTGCAGCCGAGGGCCAGGAGACCGCAGAGGGCCGCGGCACCGACTGCAAGGAACCGGTCTTTTTTCATGGCATTGCCCCCTCAATAGGACCAACGGAACGACAGCCTCGCCCCGCCGGACGCCGGCGCGATCAGGACCGCCGTCTTGGGCGGCTTGTCGGCCTCGGCTGCCGGCAGGAGCAGGAACGCGATCCCGGCCGCGGTGAGGAGGACCCCGCCGCCCGCAAGGCCGGCGCCCAGGGCCAGCTTCCCGACGAAGACATCGTAGACCGAGACATAGGCCTGGTAGACGCTGTCGAACTCCGTCAGCGTTCCGCTCTGCATCGCCTGATAGGCCGTCTCCGCGGGCGTGACCGTGCCTGTGTAGTAGGAAAACATGTCCCACAGGAAATAGCCGCCGGCTCCAAGCGCCGCGACGCCGGCCGCCAGCCCGGCGATTCCCAGGACGGGATTCCAGTTCATCGGGGACGGCTGTTTCGCGGTCACGACCGCCTTGGCCGGCGTCCCGGACAGCTGCGCCACAAGGCCCGCAATGTCGTCCGTCAGTTCATCCAGGGTCTTGTAGGAGCCGTCCGCGGTGCTCCTGGTCTTCGCGCTTTCGGTTTCCAGCATCTTGGCCGTCAGGATCCACTTGGTACCCACTTTCCCCAGGCTGCCGACCACGATGAACTCCGCGGACAGCATCCTGCCCACCTTGATCTGGCAGGCCTCGTCCGAGCAGCCCGTGGCGGAGAACTCGATCTCCTTCAGCAGCGTCTCCCGCTGCGCCACGTCGATGACCTCGTATTTTCCCGTGCGGAAAATGGCGGAGGAAAGGAGGGAGATGATGCTCCTCATCTCCTGGTCGGACACGCCTTCCTTCTTGAAGTCCAGCACCGTCAGCACGGGTTTCTGTTGTGCGCCCAGCGGAAGAAGGGAGGATGCCAGAATACTGATTAACACTATTTTAATCATCTTTTCCATAAATTTAAAATTTAGCGCCGCGGACAGACCGCTGTCAAGGGGGTGAACGACCGCGTTGTTGCACTGTTGTTGCATGACCCCGGGAAACCCGCTATACTCGCGGGCGGTTCCCGATTGGATGTTTTTCTCCTCTCCGCAGGCCACCGGCCAACGGACGGCGGTTCGGGAACGGATACGGGGGTCAGAGTCATGAGAGTAAAATCCTTCCACGGCGGGGTCCATCCGCCCGAAAACAAGCATCGGACCGAATCGAAGGCCATCGAGGCCCTCCCGATCCCGAAGAAGCTGGTCATCCCCATGCAGCAGCACACCGGCGCCCCCTGCGATCCTTTGGTGAAGGAAGGGGACGAGGTGAAGGCGGGCCAGAAGATCGGGGAAAGCAAGGCCGCGGTCTCCGCCGCGGTGCACTCGGGCATCTGCGGCCGCGTCACCGCCGTGGCCAGGCTGCCCCACCCCTCCATCGGCAGGCCCGTCCTTTCGGTGGTCGTGGAAGGCGAAGGGGATCCGGGCTCCTGGACCTCCGTGGCGGACTGGAAGTCCATGGACGTCCCGGAGATCAGGCGCCGTATCCAGGAGGCGGGCGTCGTGGGCATGGGGGGCGCCGCGTTCCCCACGCACGTGAAGCTCTCCCCGCCGCCGGACAAGAAGGTGGAGGCGCTGATCCTGAACGGCGTGGAGTGCGAGCCGTACCTCACCTGCGACCACCGGCTCATGGTGGAGCGGGGGGCGGACATCCTCGAGGGGGCCCGGATCCTCATGAAGGTCCTGGGCATCCAGCGCGCCTACCTCGGGATCGAGGGGAACAAGCCGGACGCCATCCGCCTCATGACGGACCTCGCCCGCAAGGGAGGCGTCCCCGTGGAGGTGGTGCCCCTGAAGGTG
>Ga0153915_10000058_pt1 | contig 100067 bp, 74 predicted proteins | sample Opewatmetagenome_2_FD_107003 | JGI IMG/M metagenome (GOLD analysis project Ga0153915, IMG submission 107003) | Freshwater wetland microbial communities from Ohio, USA - Open water 3 Core 3 Depth 3 metaG | ecosystem: Environmental > Aquatic > Freshwater > Wetlands | place: USA: Ohio, Lake Erie... | reverse complement strand
GGGAATGGGGGCTGGGGTGGCGGCGGGCGTCGTCGGCCTGTTCGCGGCGGTGCTCGGGCATTCGTTTTCGGTGTTCACCCGGTTCAAGGGAGGCAAGGGCGTGGCGACCGCCTCGGGCGGCCTGGCCGTGCTCATGCCCGTCCCGATCATCGTCGGCCTGTCGGTCTGGTTCGTCACCTTCCTCGTGTCGCGGTACGTGTCGCTCGCTTCGATCCTGGCCGCGGCCACGGTGCCGGGCGTGGCATGGCTGTGCACCATGCCCGCGACCCTGAAGATCATGGTCACCCTTCTCGGCGCCCTCGTGATCGTGCGGCACCAGTCCAACCTCCGCCGCCTCTTTCAGGGCACCGAGCACCGCTGGGAGCGCCAGCGGGATTGCGAGGAGGAGGAATGAACCGGCCGGTGGCCACCTGGATGTTCGCGGTGCCCGGCAGGGAACCGCCACGCTGAAACAATCTTCACCAAACTTCCCATGGCACGCATAGTCCAGAAATACGGCGGCACCTCGGTGGGTGACATCGAGCGCATCAAGAAGGTCGCCGAACGCATCAAAGCCGTCCGGGACGAGGGGAACGAGCTGGTTGTCGTCGTTTCCGCTCGCTCGGGGGTCACCAACGAACTGCTCGCCCGGGCCAAGGCCATCTGCGAGTATCCCAGCGAGCGCGAGCTCGACATGCTCCTCGCGACGGGCGAACAGGAAACGATCGCCCTCACCGCGATCGCCCTCCAGGCCGCCGGGGTCAGCGCCGTGTCGTACACGGGCGCCCAGGCCGGCATCTTCACCGACAAGGCCCACACGAAAGCCAAGATCAAGACGATCGACGCGCAGCCGATCGACAGGGACCTGCGCGCCGGCAAGGTCGTCATCGTCGCCGGCTTCCAGGGAATCAACGAGGACGGGCAGATCACCACGCTCGGCCGCGGAGGCTCGGACCTCACCGCGATCGCGCTCGCCGCCGCCGTCAAGGCGGACAAATGCGAGATCTATACCGATGTCGACGGCGTCTACACGGCGGATCCCCGCGTCGTGAAGAACGCCCGCAAGCTCGACGAGATCAGCTACGACGAGATGCTGGAGCTCGCGAGCAGCGGCTCGAAGGTCATGCAGTCGCGCTCCGTCGAGTTCGCGAAGAAGTACGACGTCGTCTTTGAAGTCCGCTCATCCTTTAACCACAACCCGGGTACCATCGTGAAAGAAGAAGTCGCCTACATGGAGCAGGTCGTCGTCCGCGGCGTCGCCGTCGACAAGGACCAGGCCAAGATCACCGTCAGCAACATCCCGGACAAGCCGGGTTCCGCGGCGAAGGTTTTCCGCTCGCTCGCGGATGCGAACATCATCGTCGACATGATCGTCCAGAACGTGGGCCGCCACGGCGTGGCGAACCTCACCTTCACGGTGCCCCAGGGCGATTCGCACAGGGCGGAGCTCGCGCTGCGCCCGGTGCTCGCCGAGCTGGGCGGGGGCGAGGTGGCGATCGACAATCGCATCGCCAAGCTCTCCGTCGTCGGCGTGGGCATGAAGACGCACAGCGGCGTCGCTGCCACGCTCTTCCAGGCTCTCGCGGCGAAGAACGTGAACATCGAGCTGATCAGCACGTCGGAGATCAAGATCACGGTCGCGGTGAACGCGGCCGGGGTCGACGAGGCGGCGCGCGCCGTGCACGCGGCGTTTGGGCTCGACAAGGCGGTCTAGCGCGGGGCCACCCGGCGGCATCCCCATGAAATACCTGAGCACCCGCGGCAGCGCCCCGCGGCTGGGCTTCTCCGATGCCGTGGCCACGGGCCTGGCGCCGGACGGGGGCCTGTACCTCCCGGAGCACCTTCCCGACATCTCGGGAAGGCTCGCGGGCTGGGCCCGCCTTGGCTACGCGGAGCTTTGCGCGGAGTTCCTGGGGATCTTCGCCACCGACATCGAGGCGGCCGAGTTGAAGGAGATGGCGGCGCGGGCCTACCGCGCCTTCGACCATCCCGCGGTGGCCCCCCTCGTGCAGCTTGAGGAGGATCTGTTCGTCCTCGAGCTTTTCCACGGGCCGACGCTCGCGTTCAAGGATTTCGCGCTGCAGCTCCTCGGCAACCTCTACGAGCGGCAGTGCCGGATCCGCGGCGAGACGATCAACGTGCTCGGCGCCACGTCGGGCGACACCGGCGCGGCGGCGATCCACGGTCTGCTGGGCAAGCCGGGCACCGCGATCTTCATCCTCTACCCGGACGGGCGGGTCGCGCCCCTCCAGGAGCGCCAGATGGCCTGCACGGGGGCGGCCAACGTGTTCGCGATCGCGGTGGACGGAACCTTCGACGACGCCCAGGCCGCGCTGAAGGACGTGTTTGGCGACCAGGCGTTCCGCAAGGCGCGGCGGCTCTCGGCGGTCAACTCGATCAATCTGGCGCGGGTGCTGGCGCAATGCGTCTACTATCTCTCGGCGTGGCTGCGGCTGCCCGAGGCGAAGCGCGCGAACCTCGAGTTCGTGGTGCCGACGGGCAACTTCGGAAACGTGCTCGCGGGATGGCTTCTCCAGAAGATGGGCGTGCCGATCCGCGGCTTCAGGGTGGCGACCAACCAGAACGACATTCTCTACCGGCTGTTCACCACGGGCGAGTACCGCGTCGCCGAAGTCGAACCGAGCCTTGCGCCGTCGATGGACATCCAGGTGGCGTCGAACTTCGAGCGGTTCCTCTATTTCCAGACCGGCCGCGATCCGGTGCGCCTGCGCAGGATCATGGACGCCTTCAAGACGACGGGCGCGCACCGATTCGAGAATTTCGACACCGACACCTTCACGGCGTCGCGTTGCGCCGACGCGGAGATCACCGCGATCACCCGGCGCATGTTCGCCAAATACGGCTACCTCTGCGACCCCCACACGGCCTGCGGCTTCAAGGAGATCACCCCCGGCCGCACCAGCGTGGTGCTGGCGACCGCCAGCCCGGCGAAGTTTCCGGACGTCCTCCACGAGGCGACCGGGCGCCGCCCGACGCATCCGAGCCTTGAAATCCTCAAGTCGCGCCCCGTCGACCGGCACCGCATGGCGGCGGACCCCGCCGCGATCAAGGCGTTCATCGGGGAGCACGGAGTGTAGATTGGCGGCGGTGGACAGTCGCGGGTAGGGAGCAGTGGGATGCTCGACATCCGGCTCCTGCGCAGGGCCGCGAGCAGGCGAGGGCGCCCGCCCTTCGTTTCCCCGGCGTGAAAAGGTGGATCCTCTGTCCAGGATCCACCCTCCCAGCGTCCCTTGTTTTTCCCCGTGGAGGCGATCAGCCCTGGCCGGCCGGCGCCGCGGACGCGGCCGCCGGCGGCTTGCCGCCCAACGAGGCGAACATCTCGGCTTCGTGTTCGGTGATCACTCCATCGTGGTTCGTGTCGCAGAACCGCACAGCCTGGTTGAAATCGCGGTTGGGTCCGCTGGTGACCTTCTGCTCGGAAACGTTGATGAGGATGAGGGAGACGTGGGTCTTCTCCTGCGGGCGGCCGACGGAGGCAATCAGCCCTTTGTTCTTGGCCATGCCCTCGAAGAAGAGCTTCTCGGCCCGGTTGCTTTCGAAAGAGACGGCCACCTTCTGCTCGTCGATGTACTCGGTCTTCGAAGTGCTGATGCAGCCGGCCAGAAGAAGCGCGACGGCGAGAACTGCAAATGCCCGGGTCTTGGGTGTCATCAGGATGCCTTGGTCGAAGGGGAAATGGACTGGATGATGGGACCGGCCCCATCAGCGAGAGTTCCGGATTCTCTAAATTGAAAGTGGTGGCGTCAATTGGGGATTGCGGATGTCTCGATGGTGGTTGCAGCGGGTGGCGGGCATCCTCCCGGCGGAAACGCATGGGGTGCTGGACGATTCCCCGCCGATTGGCCTTGGGCCGGAGGCGCGCATATGCGTAGATCGCGGATCGATCCCATGACCCCGGATTCACGGAATCTGCCGCCGATCCCAGGCTCCGACGCGGAGCGCTGGCGGGTGATTGCGGCGGCGGTGCTCATCGTGGCCGGTGGCCTGGCCGCCTATTTCAACAGCCTGTCGGGCCCGTTCCTTTTCGACGATCTCGCGGCGGTCGTGGAGAATCCGACGATCCGCCGGCTCTGGCCCCCGGGGGATGTGCTCTCGCCTCCGCTGACCGGCGGCGGAGTGGTGGGAAGGCCGCTGCTGAACCTGACCTTCGCGATCAACCATGCCGGGGGCGGGCTGGATCCGCGGGGATATCATGCGGTCAACCTGCTCCTGCATCTTCTCGCGGGCCTCGCGCTTTTCGGCGTGGCGCGGCGTACGCTCGCGCGGGCGGACGGGCGGCGGGGAGCCGATCCGCTGGTGCCGGCCGCGGCGGGAACCTTGCTCTGGACGGTGCACCCGCTGCTGACCGAATCGGTGGACGCGGTGGTCAACCGCAGCGAACTCCTCGTGGCGCTCTGCTATCTGCTGACGCTTTACGGGTTCCTCCGGAGCCTGGAATCGCCTGCGGCCTGGCGCTGGCGGGCGGCATCGGCGGCGGCCTGCCTGCTCGGGATGGCGAGCAAGGAGGTCATGGTGTCGGCGCCGCTGGCGGTGCTCGTCTATGATCGGACCTTCGAGGCCGGCAGCTTCGGCGAGGCCTCGCGGCGGCGCCGGGGATACTACCTCGGGCTTGCGGCGACCTGGATTCTTCTCGCCTGGCTCGTCTGGGGAGGACGCGGGCGCAACGCCACGGTGGGCTTCGGGCTCGGGATCAGCGCGTGGAGCTATGCGCTGACGCAGTGCCGCGCGGTCGTGGATTATCTGGGGCTGGCGCTTTGGCCGCATCCGCTTGTCTTCGACTACGGAACGGAGGTGGCGGGAAGTGTCGGGGAGGTTCTGCCACAGGCCGCCCTCCTGGGGGCGCTGGCGGCGGCGGCCGTCTACGGCCTCGTCCGGCGGTCCCTCGCGGGTTTTGCCGGCGTGTGCTTCCTGGCGGTGCTTGCGCCGAGTTCGAGCGTGCTTCCGCTCACGACGCAGACCGCGGCCGAGCACCGGATGTACCTGCCGCTGGCGGCGCTTGCGCTGGCCGGTGCGGGCGCGCTGCGGGCCTGCCTGGGCAGGCGGAGCGTTCCCGTGTTCGCGGCGCTCGCGGGGGGATTGGCGCTGCTGACCATCGCGCGCAACGGCGACTACCGCAGCGAGGTGAGGATGTGGACCGACACGGTCGCCAAGCGGCCGGGCAACGCGCGGGCCCGCTACAACCTCGGGCTCGCCTTGAGCCGCGAGCAGCGACTCTCCGAGGCGGAAGCCTGCTACCGGGAGGCTTGCCGCCTGAAGGCCGACTACGCCGAGGCGCGCAACAACCTGGGGAACGCGATCTCGCACCAGGGCCGGCCCGCGGAGGCGATTCCGGAGTACGAGAAGGCGCTGCAGTTGCGGCCCGGATATCCGGCCGCCCACTACAACCTTGCGACGGCGCTGGCGGAACTCGGCAGGCCCGCCGAAGCGCTGCCGCATTTCGAGGCGGCTGCGGGGGACGCGACGCTGCCCGATCCCGCGGGCATCCGGTGCGATTTCGGGGAGGCGCTGGTGCGGGCTGGCCGTCCGGCGGAGGCGGCGGCCCAGTTCGAGGAGGCGCTGCGCGCCGGCCCGCCGACGGCGCGGGCGCATGTGAATCTCGGCGCGACGCTGGCGCGGCTGGGGCGCCCGGAGGAAGCCGCCCGCCATTACGAGGCGGCGCTCCGGATCGACCCGGCGTCGGCCGACGCTCACTACAATCTCGGGAGCCTGTCCCTCTCTTCGGGCAGGGATGCCGAGGCGGTTGCGCATTTCGAGCAGGCCGTCCGGATCCGGCCCGATTTCGGGTGGGCGGAGGGCAATCTGGCCTATGCGCTCGCGCGCCTCGGGCGGGCGGAGCAGGCGGCGGGGCATTACGAGGCGGCGCTGCGGCTGGTCCCCTCCTCGGCCGAGATCCACAAGCGACTTGCGGCGGTGCTTGAGGAGCTTGGGCGCCCGGAGGAAGCGGCGGCGCACTATGCGGAGGCGCTCCGCCTGAAGCCCGGGGATGCCGGGGCGGAGGCCGGGCTGGCCCGGGCGCGCGCGGCGAGGGCGGTGGGCGGGTAGGGGCGTGCGGGGGGCGGAAAGGGCCGAAAAACGGAATCGACACGGCGCGGAGATTCGCTTTTGTTCCCGTTTCTCTTTTCTTCAGTCATGGCAACCCTCCGGGCCAACTCCATTGCGATCATCGACTCGATTATTATCATCGGTCGCCGGCCCGGGTTCGGGGACATGGCTTGAGCCTCCGCGCTGAAAACCACGTCTTCCTCGAAGCCCCGGGCCACGCTCCCGGGGCCTTTTTTTTATGAAAACAGCACCGCTCAAGATCTACGACACCACCCTGCGCGACGGCACCCAGGGTGAGGGGATTTCGTTCTCGGTGACCGACAAGCTGCTCATCACCGAGCGGCTCGACCAGTTCGGGATGGATTACGTCGAGGGCGGCTTCCCGGGCTCGAATCCGCGCGACATCACCTATTTCGCCGAAGCGGCCAAGCTGAAGCTCAAGCACGCCAGGCTCGCCGCCTTCGGGTCGACGCGCCGCGCGGGGGTCGCCGCCGCGGCCGACGCCCAGCTCAAGGGGTTGCTGGCGGCCGGCACGCCCGTCGTGACCATCGTGGGCAAGACCTGGATGCTCCATGTGAAGGAGATCCTGCGCACCACGCCGGAGGAGAACCTGGCGATGATTGAGGACTCGGTGCGGCACCTGGTCGCCGAGGGGCGCGAGGTGGTCTACGACGCGGAGCATTTCTTCGACGGTTTCCGCAACGATCCCGACTACGCCCTGCGCACGCTCGCGGCGGCGAAGCGGGCCGGCGCCTCCAACCTGACGCTCTGCGACACCAACGGCGGCTCGCTGGTGGAGGATCTCGGGGCGACCGTGGCGCGGGTCGTGAAGGAATTCGGCGCCGACAGCGTCGGCGTGCACTGCCACAACGACGGCGGCCTCGCGGTGGCGCTGTCGCTGGCCGGCATCGGCGCCGGGGCGGCGCTGGTGCAGGGCACGATCAACGGTTTCGGCGAGCGCACCGGGAATGCGAACCTCACGACCGTGCTTCCCAACCTCTTCCTGAAGATGGGCCGCACGGCGGCGTGCCGCGTCAATCTGCCGCACCTCAGGGATCTCGCCAATTCGCTCGACGAACTGGCCAACCAGAGGCCCGACCCGAAGGCCCCGTTCGTGGGGGCCTCGGCCTTCGCGCACAAGGGCGGGCTGCACGCGAACGCCGCCCAGAAAGTGGCCCGGAGCTACGAGCACATCGATCCGGCGACGGTGGGGAACCGCACGCGCGTGCTGGTCTCCGACATGGCGGGCCGCAGCAGCCTCGTGATGAAGGCCCGCGAACTCGGGTTCGAGATCAACGAGCAGAGCCCGGCCATTGGCCGCGTGCTGGAGGAGCTCAAGCAGCTCGAGTTTGAAGGCTACGAGTTCGAGGCGGCCGACGCCTCGCTGAAGCTGCTCCTCGCGCGCTGGCTCGAGGTGCATGCGCCGTCGTTCGAATTCCAGGGATACCGCGTGATCATCGAGCGCGACGCCTCGATGGAGGCCCCGGTGGCCGAGGCGACGGTGAAGGTGAAGGTCAACGGCAAGTCGATGCACACGGTGGCCGAGTGCGTGGGCCCGGTCGGCGCGCTCGACAAGGCCCTGCGCCTCGCGCTCGAGCGAGCCTATCCGGCCATCAAGGATACCGCGCTGAGCGACTACAAGGTGCGCATCCTCGACAGCAAGCGGGGCACCAACTCGCGCACGCGCGTGCTCATCGAGACGACGGATGGCCAGCAGATCTGGGGCACGGTCGGCCTGAGCGACAACATCATCGAGGCCTCGTGGGAGGCGCTGCGCGACGCCGTCGAGTTCAAGCTGATGCTCGAGAAGGAGAAGGCGCGCCGGGCCGCGGTGTCCGCCGGCTGAGCCCGGGCGGCGCCGAACCGCTCCTTGCCATGGCGGGAAAACTGTGTGTTAGTCCGGTCCCTTTTCCCATGGCCAAGCCCTCGCGCGCCACCGCCCTCTTGAAACGCCGGCTCGGAGCCGCCGTCCGCACCGATGAGCGGACGCGGTGGGAGGCGTCGTTTGACAGCAGCAAGCTTTCGTATCTTCCCGAGGCGGTGATCAGGCCGCGGCGCGTCGAGGATGTCGGCGAGATTCTCGTGCTGGCCAACCGGCACCGCGTCCCCGTCACGGTCCGAGGCCGCGGGACGACCCTCACCGGCGCCGCGGTGCCGCTGCGCGGCGGCTGGGTGATCGAGCTGCTCGGGCTGCGGAAGATCCGGATCGACGCCGAGGCCGGCATGGCGCACGTGCAGGCGGGCGCGACGGCCGAGGCGGTGCAGCTCGCGGCCGAGGCCGCGGGCTGGTTCTACCCGCCCGACCCCTCGTCGAAAAAGTATTGCACGATCGGCGGCAACATCGCCTGCAACGCCGGCGGGATGCACGGAGGGAAGTACGGTGTGACGCGCGACTACGTGATCGCGCTGAAGGGCTACCTGCCGACCGGCGAGCGCGTCGAGTGGGGCACGGCCACCAAGAAGTTCTCGGCGGGCTTCAACCTCCGCGACCTGTGGATCGGGAGCGAAGGGCTGCTCGGCGTCGTCACCGAGGCCGTCCTGAAGCTGATCCCTCTCCCGCCGGTGCGGTGGACGCTCCTGACGTCGTTCGCCGACGAGGTGACGGCGCTGCGGTCGGCCCGCGAGCTCTTCGCGCAGCGCGTGCAGCCTGCCATCTGCGAGTATCTCGACCGCGGGAGCGTGCGGTGCGCGGAGACCGCGGCGAAGCGGGCGGTGTTCGAGGGCCAGGCCGGCAGGCCGGTCATCCTCCTGGAACTCGCGGGAGGGGCGCCGGAGGTGCGCGAGCAGAAGCGCGAGGTGCTCGCGTGGGCCGGGCGCAACGCGGCGGCCTTCCGCGAGGCGCGGAATCGCGACGAGGCCGAGCAGCTCTGGGCGGTGCGCCGCAAGTGCTCCTCGGCGATGTTCGCGCTGGGCGACGCGAAACTCAACGAGGACATCACGATCCCGATGCGCCGCTACGAGCGGTTTGCGCGGTTCCTCGACCGCCTGCGGCGGGAGTCGGGCCTGCCGATTCCGACCTTCGGGCATCTCGCCGACGGAAACCTCCACGTAAACATCATGTACCACCGCGCGGATCCGGCGGAATGCCGGGCGGCCGAGGCGGCGGTGAAGCGGCTCATGGAGATGGTGGTGGCGCTCGGCGGGGCGATCTCTGGCGAGCACGGCATCGGGCTCGCGAAGACGCCGTTCCTGCATCTGCAGCACCGCGAGGCCCAGGTGCGCGCGATGCAGGCGGTGAAGCGCGCCCTCGATCCCCGCGGGATTTTGAACCCGGGAAAGATGTTCGAGCTCTACGAGGTCTGGAAGCATCCGCGCATCGACGTGCACCTGCCCTGGGACCACTGACCGGCGCGCCGCCGCCGGGGCGGATCCGGTTTTTCAGCGTGCATTCAAAGGGCGGTTACACCAGCCTCGAAGGCCTTCGCATGATCATCCGCACGATCGCGTACCCCAGGGCCGGCCTGGTCGGAAATCCCTCCGACGGCTACTTCGGGAAAACCATCTCGTTCACCTTCCGCAACTATGCGGCGCAGATCGAGCTGTGGGAGTCGCCCGAGCTTGAGCTGCTCCCGAGCCGGCGCGACCACTCGGTCTTCGAAAGCATCGCGGGGCTGCACAAGGACGTGCAGCTGCACGGCTACTACGGCGGCTTCCGTCTGCTGAAGGCGGCGGTGAAGGCCTTCTACGACTACTGCAACGGGCGCGGGATCAAGCTCGACAACCGCAACTTCACGCTGCGCTACCGGTCGGACATCCCGAACCGGGTGGGGCTGGCCGGATCGAGCGCGATCATCATGGCCTGCGCGCGGGCGCTGATGGGCTTCTACAACGTCGCGATCTCGCGCCATTCGCTGGCGAACCTCGTGCTCTCGATCGAGAACAACGAGCTGCAAATCCCCGCCGGCCTCCAGGACCGCGTGGCCCAGGCCTACCAGGGGCTGGTCTACATGGACTTCAACCGGCCGATCATGGAGGCGCGGGGTTATGGCAACTACGAGCTGCTCGACACCGCGTTGCTCCCGCCGATCTACATCGCCTACCGGGCCGACCTCTCCGAGGGAACCGAGGTGTACCACAGCGACCTCCGGGCGCGCTGGAACCGCGGCGAGCCCGAGGTCGTCGAGGCGATGAAGTACTGGGCCGACCTCACGGTGAAGTTCCGCGAAGCGCTCCTCCAGGACGACCGCCCCGCGATGCACCGGGTCATCAACGCGAACTTCGACAGGCGGGCCTCGCTCTACGACGTGGGCGAGGGCAACCGCGACATGGTGGCGACCGCGCGGCGTGCCGGCGCGAGCGCGCATTTTGCCGGGAGCGGCGGCGCCATCGCGGGAATCTACGACGACGAGGCGATGTTCCGCCGGCTCGAGGAGGCGTTTGCCCCGAAGGGCATCAAGGTGGTCAAGCCCGACTACGCTCCGGCTCTGCCGAAGTCCGAGGCCAACGGCTCCTGAGGCGCCAGCGCAGACCGAACGGAGACTTCGCGATGAAAGCCGTGCTTCCCGCCGCCGGATTCGGCACCCGCTTCCTGCCCCTGGCGAAAGCGGTGCCGAAGGAGATGCTTCCCCTGGGCGACCGCCCGGTGATCCACTATGTCGTCGCGGAGGCGGCGGCCGCCGGGTTCGACGAGATCCTGATCATCCTGAGCCGGGGCAAGGAGGCGATCCCCACGTATTTCACGCCGAACCCCGACCTCGAGCGGCACCTGCGCTCGGCCGGGAAGCGGCGCGAGCTGGAGGCGCTCGAGTCGGTCTCGAAGCTCGGCCGCATCCACTACACCTACCAGCCGAGCATGCGCGGGCTTGGCGACGCGGTGATGCAGGCGCGCGAGTTCGTCGGCGGTGATCCGGTCTTCGCGGTGCTTCTGGCCGACACGGTGATGCACGGAGGCTCGCCGCTCCCGGCCATGCTCCAAGCCTGGGGAAGCCACCGGCTGCCCTCGGTCGCGCTGGAGGTGTGTCCGCCCGAGAAGGTGTCGCGCTACGGCGTCGCTGGCGGGCGGCGGATCGAGCCCGGACTGTATTCGCTTTCGCGGATGGTCGAGAAGCCGCGCCTCGAGGAAGCGCCCCGGCTGCAGGACGAGGAGGGGCGGCAGCTCGAGCCCCACGCTTTCGCTGCGCGCTACCTGTTCACGCCCGAGATCTTCGCCCACCTCGATGCGACCGGCGCGGGATTCGGCGGTGAGATCCAGGTGACCGACGCGATGGAGCGGCTACGGGCTGCCCGGGGATTCCTCGGAGTGAGCTGGGCCGGAAAGCGCCTGGACATCGGCAATCCCGCCGGCCTCGTCGAGGCCGCGCGGCTGATGGCCGGGGGCTGAGCCGTTGCTGGCGCTCCGGGGCTCGTTGGCGATCGGAGAGGCGCTGTTGGCGGGGTCCGATCCCTGAGTGACTTCACATCAACAATTTGCTCAAGCCTCGGGAGGGAAGGGAAGCGCCTGTGAACAACTCGCCTCTTTTTCCATTTGCGGTCCCAAAACCGGGCCTCTCTAGTCTGGTCCCTTACGTTTCATGCATCTTAAGGCGCTCAAGCTTCACGGCTTCAAGTCCTTCGCCGATTCCACCATTCTTCGTTTCGAACCGGGAGTCACCGCGATCGTCGGCCCCAACGGCTGCGGCAAAAGCAACATTGCCGACGCGATCCGCTGGGTGCTGGGCGAGCAGAGCGCCAAGGCGCTCCGCGGCGGCAAGATGCAGGACGTGATTTTCGAGGGTACGGACACCCGCCGCCCGCAGAACCTCTGCGAGGTGTCGTTGCTTCTGACGGAGTGCGAGCAGCAGCTGGGCACGGACTACCACGAGGTGGAGATCATGCGGCGGGCGTCGCGCGACGGCCAGAGCGACTACCTGCTGAACGGCCAGTCGGTGCGTCTGAAGGACATCCACAAGCTCTTCATGGACACCGGCGTCGGCCGGACTTCGTACTCGATCATGGCGCAGGGCCAGATCGACCAGATTCTTTCGTCGAAGCCCGAGGAGCGCCGCGCGGTGTTCGAGGAGGCCGCGGGGATCACCCGCTACAAGAGCCAGCGCCGCGAGGCGCTGAACAAGCTGGCGCTGACCGACCAGAATCTCGCGCGGGTGACGGATGTCATCGGCGAAGTCGGCCGCCAGATCGGGAGCCTCCGCCGGCAGGCGTCGAAGGCGATGCGCTACAAGCGGCTGAGCTTCCGCCTGCGGCATCTGAGCTTGGCGCACGGCGGCTGGCAGTGGGGGCAGCTTTCGAAGGAGGTCGCCGGACTTGAGGCGGAGGTGACGGGCCTGCGCGCCAGCGCGGAGAGCCGCCGCGCCGCGCTTGAGGAGAGACAGCGCGAACTCGCCGAGATCAAGAGCCGGCGCAGCGAGCAGAACCAGCGCGTGCAGGAGGCGCAGCAGGCCGTGTTCGACCTGCGCTCCCGCAAGGAGCAGGAGGAGAATCAGGCGGGGATGGCGCGCGTCAAGCAGACGGGCCTGGAGGAGCGCATCCAGGCGAGCCGCGACTCGCTCGCCGAGCTCGACATGCAGCTGCGCGAAGTGGCCGCCCAGGTCGACACGGGGGCCCAGGACAAGCAGCTTCAGCTCAATCTTCTTGGCAGCTCGGACGCGCAGTTCCAGCAGCGCAACCGCGAGCTGGCGATCGTCGAGGGAGAGATGAACAAGCTCGACCAGCAGCAGCAGCAGTCGAAGTTCGACCTCCTGCAGCTCGAGAGCACGGTCGCCCGGCTGCGCACGGAGTGCTCCGGCTACGAGGTCGATTCGAAAACGAGCGTGGCGCGGCACGACGAGCTTGCCCTGCAGCTCGAGGAAGTGAAGAAGGCCGATGCGGCCGCCGCCGCCAAGGCCGCCGAGGAGAAGCAGCGGTTCGAGACGGCGCGCGCGGACCAGGTGAGGTCTCAGCAGGAGCTGCAGGCGGCGCAGCAGGCGGTGCAGGAGGCGACCCAGCGGTTTCGCGAGGGGCAGCGGCGCCTTCAGGAGATCGACCGGGCGATCGCGCAGCGCACGGCGCGGCTCCGGCTTCTGCAGCAGCTTCATGAGCGGTGGGAAGGTTTCAGCGAAGGCGCGAAGGCCCTGCTGCAGGGCAGGCTCGACAGCCTGCTCGCCGGTCGCGCGATTGCGCCGGTCACGCAGGGCGTCGAGGTCGCCCCCGAGCATGGCAAAGCGCTGGAGACGCTGCTGGGCTCGGCGGCCGAAGCCGTTGCCGTGGCCGACCTGCCGGTCGCCCGGCAGATCCTCTCACATCTCGAGCAGGAGAAGATCGGCGGTGCCTGCCTCCGGGTGACGGGGGCGGGGACGCCGGCTGCGCCGGATGGCGCCTCCGAGCTGCCCAACTGGCTGCGCCCCGCGGCGAGCGCCCTGCCCGGGCTGGATCCGGCCCATCCGATCGCCGGACTGCTGTCCGCCTGCTATCTCGCCGACGGCCTCGACTTGTTCCTCGAGTTTTGGCGCGAGCATCCGGATTTCCATTTCCTGTTTGTTGCGACCCCGAAGGGCGAGCTGGTCGACCGCCGCGGCCTGGTCTACGGCGGCCATCAGAAGAGGCCCGCGGGCGGAATCGTCCAGCGCGAGATCGACCTGCGCGAGACGGCGAGGGAGCTCGCGCGCGAGCAGAAGGAGCACGAGGAGCAGCGCGCGCTCATTGAGAAGCTCACGGCCGGGCTTGCGGCAGCCGAGGCCGCGCTCGAGCAGCAGCGGCGCAATGTGCTCGCGGCCACCCAGCAGGCGGCCGCGGTGCAGGCCGAATCGCGCAACGCCGACCGCCTCCGCGAGGAAGTGGCCGGGCGCCTGCAGCGGATGACCCGCGAGCTCGCCAGCCTGGAACAGGCCCGGGTCGAGGCGGAACAGCGCCTCGCCAAGGCCCTGGCCGGCCTGGCGGAGGCCGACGCGAAGGTCGCCGCGAAGAAGCAGTCGATTGCCGACGTCGAGAACCGGATCGCCGCGCTGCGCGCCGACCGCGACCAGAAGAAGGAGTCGCTCGCCCAGGCACGGCTCGAACTCGCCGAGCGCCGGCAAAAGGTCGAGGTGCTCGACCGCGGGCTGGGCGAGATGGAGCGCCGCCGCGCGCAGATCAACGAGCTGCTGGCGCTGCGCCGGCAGGAGGTCGAGGACTGGCTTGAGACGGTGGCCGCGTTGACGAAGGACGCCGCCGCCGGCACCGCGAGGGCGGCCGAGATCGCGAAGACCCTCGAGGTCGCGCAGACCACGGTCGAGCAGATCCGCGGCGAGCTCGCGGCGATCGAGCAGAAGATCGCGGCGATCGAGGCCGGGCAGGAGGGGCTGCGCACCGAGGCCGAGACCGCCCAGGAGAGCCTCACGCGCGTCGAGGTCCGGCTCGCCGAGTGCCGCTCGCGCTCGAAGTTCCTTTCGGAGGAGACCCAGCGCGAGTTCCAGACCGACCTTGCGATGGCCGAATGGAAGCAGCTGCTCTGGCACGCCGACGACGATCCGCCGGACATGAAGCCGCTCGACCTGGACGAGGAGGACGAGGGCGAGGCGAAACCCCAGGAGGCCGCCGCTGAAGGGGAGGGCGAGGCCGGCAAGGCGAAGCCCAAGGCGCGGAAGCCGAAGGTGCGCCAGAAGGGCGATCCCACGGAAGCCGATCTCGCGGCGCTCGACCAGACCCGCTGGGAGGAGGTGAAGGTCGAGATCGACGCCCTGCGTCAGCGCCTCAACAGCATGGGCGCGGTCAATCTCGTCGCCATCGAGGAGTACGCCGAGCTGCGGCAGCGCTACGATTTCCTGAAGACCCAGAGCGACGACCTCACCGGAGCCCGCGCCGAGCTTCTCAAGGCGATCGACGAGATCAATCAGGCCTCGCAGAAGCAGTTCCAGGTCACGTTCGAGCAGATCCGGAAGAACTTCGAATACACGTTCCAGACGCTTTTCGGCGGCGGGCACGCGCACATCGATCTCATCCAGACCGAGGACATCCTCGAGAGCGGGATCGAGATCATCGCCCAGCCTCCCGGCACGAGGCTCAAGGGGCTCTCGCTGCTTTCAGGCGGGCAGAAGACGCTGACCGCGGTGGCTCTGCTCTTCGCGCTCTACATGGTGAAGCCCTCGCCGTTCTGCCTCCTCGATGAACTCGACGCTCCCCTCGACGAATCGAACATCGGACGGTTCACGAATCTCCTCCGCCACTTCACGAAGGATTCGCAGTTCCTGATCATCACGCACAACAAGCGGACGATCGCGGCCGCCCAGGTGATCTACGGCGTGACGATGGAGGAGCGCGGCGTCTCCAAGACCGTCTCCATGCGCTTCAATCAGGAGCGCGGCGAGGCTGAGGCAGTCCCCATGACCGTGGCGGACGCCGTCCGCCAGGCAAAACCACCAACCGCCACAGACGCCCCTGCGGGTGCCTGAGGGCCTGGCAGGCATCGCCTGAGCGCACTTTGCTCAGGGCTTGGCCGTCGAGAGGTACCTGGTGATCGCCGGCGTGGCGTCGACGACATGCGCAGACGAACTCTGATAGAGGGGCGTCTCGACGATCATGTCGGCGCCGACCTCCTTTGCGATGGCGGGCCATGCATTCTTGAGGGCCTCGTAGATGTTCTTGAGCGGCGCCTTGCCGGCCATCTGCTCAAGCGGGAGCTTGGAGTAGAATTCGAGCTCCTGATCGAGCTGTCCGACCATGCCGAGATCGCCCTTGGAGGCCGCCTCGTTCCTCTTCTCGACCATGGCCTGCGCCTGGGCCTTCCAGGTTGCCGACCGGTAGAATGACTGGACTACGAGGCCTCGGCTGAAGATCCCGACGGTGACCTTGGGCGGAGCCGGTTGGGCGCGGACGGGGATCGTGCCGAAGGCGAGCAGAACGACGAGAACAGCCACGCCGGTGCCGGCGCGGCGGAATGCTAGGGTATTCATTTCGGGGGTATACTCGGTTGCTGGAGGCTGCAGGGGAGACGAGCACTCCGGAGTAGTGGACGGACGCAAGTATAGGAGCAGCCGCGAAAACGACCAGCGCGAAGTTCCGAACCCCTCATTTGCGAAAACGGCGGGCGCAAAAAAGAGCGCTCGAAACCGGCCATGGAATCGTCCATGAATGAGGCCTTGTTTTGCCCCGCAGATCTTGAACCCCCCGAAAACGATTCCCGATCCGGAAGCCCCGTGTTCCCTCGTCCTCATTGAGGGGGCGCTCTGTAGGATGAACCGGAAGGGGCGTGCGGTCGTGCGCCGCACGCCTGTTGGCACGGCGATCGTGCAGTTCCTCGTCACGACAGGAGGCGCGCTCGTTCTCCGAGAGGAAGCAGCAGGCTTCCTGCCGGGTTTCTCCAACCTCTACTGCCTCGATGCCGAGATGCGCCTCCTCTGGTTCGCGGAACTCCCGGGACCGGAGGATTTCTTCGCCGAGCCCGTCCGCGAGGCGGAGGGCGTTTTCGCCTGCACATCGATTTCGGGCGTTGAATGCCGCCTGGATCCTGCCACCGGCCGGATCGTCGGCAGAACCTCCCGTGCCAGGGCGGCGGGCAGTGCCGCCGGGGCCTGATACGGCTCCATATTAGCAAATCAGTGGGTTCCGGGGCATTATAACCCAAAACTGGCACTCATCCCTTAGGGTGTTTGTGTCGAATTAGTCCCAATACGTTGATCATGAAAGATTCCCCATTTGTGGCTCCCTGTGCGGAGATTGAAATCCACCTGCCGGACGGGCGCACCCTTCGCGGCCCGCGCGGAGCGACGGCTGCCGAGTTCCTGGAGCCCCTTGCCGCAGCGCTCCCGGCGCCCCTGGTCGGCGCCGTTGTCAATGGCGAGCTCCAGGAATTGACCCGTCCGATCGACTTGGAGGCGCGGGTGCAGCCCGTGACCATAGCCGACGCCGACGGCGCCCGCATCTACCGCCGCTCGCTGACCTTCCTCCTCGAAGCCGCCTTCGTGCGGCTCTTCCCCAAGGCGCTCCTCTACATCGACCATTCGCTCGTCTCCGGCGGCTACTATTGCAATGTGTCCGGCCGGCCCCCGCTGAACACCGACGAGATCCGTCAGCTCGAGGCCGAGATGCGCGGCCTCGTCGAGCAGGATCTGCCGATCACCGGCCGGGACGCGCCGATGGCGGAGGCGATCGCCTATTTCGAGGGCCGGAAGGACCGCGACAAGGCGCGGCTGATGCACTACCGGCACAAGCCGACGATCAGGCTCTACCAGCTGGACGGATGCCTGGACTACCACCACGGGTTCATGGTGCCGGCGACGAGCTACCTCAAATGGTTCGGCCTGGCCCGGATCAACGGGGGCTTCGCGCTCCGCTATCCGCATCAGCACACGCCGCAGGCGCTCACGCCGCTGGCCGACTCCCCGAAGCTGCTCTCGGCCTTCAGCCAGTACGGCGCATGGCTGGAGCGCCTCGGCATTTCAAGCGTCGGCGCCCTCGACGACTCCATCAAGGCGGGGCGCAGCCGCGAGATCATCCTCGTCTCGGAGGCCCTCCACGAACAGACGATCGCCGAGATCGCCCGCCGGATCGCCGACCGTCGCAAGCAGGCGCGCCTAGTGCTCATCTCGGGCCCCTCGTCCTCGGGCAAGACGACGTTCTCCCGGCGCCTGACGGTGCAACTGCTCGCGCTGGGCCTCTCGCCCTTCGCTCTCGAGCTGGACAACTACTTCATCGAGCGCGAGCTCACCCCGCGCGACGCCGACGGAAAGCTCGACTACGAGACCATCGAGGCGCTCAAGCTCGCCCAGCTCGGCGACCACCTGCAGCGCCTGCTTGCCGGCGAGGAGGTCCAGCTGCCCCGCTACAACTTCCAGGAGGGGAGGCAGACCCCCGGCGACGTCGTGCGGCTGCGGCCCGACCAGCTGATCATCCTCGAGGGCATCCACGGCCTGAATCCGAAGCTGCTCCCACCGGCCCTGGTGGGCCAGTCGTTCAGGATCTACGCCTCGGCGCTCACCCAGCTCAACCTGGACCGCCACAACCGGATCTCGACGACCGATACGCGCCTGATCCGGCGCATCGTGCGCGACGCCCGCGACCGCGGCTACAGCGCTGCCGACACGATCAGCCGCTGGGAGTCGGTGCGGCGCGGCGAGAAGCTGCACATTTTCCCCCACCAGGAGAACGCCGACGCGATGTTCAACTCGGCGCTCGCTTACGAGCTCTCGGCGCTGCGGCCGCTCGCTGAGCCGCTCCTGCGCCAGGTCTCCCACGGCACGCCCGAATACGTCGAGGCGCGCCGCCTGCTCGCCTTTCTCGACTGGTTCCTGCCGATCGAGATGGAGTGGGTGCCCGACAACTCCATCCTCAGGGAGTTCGTTGGCGGCTCGATCCTCAAGGACTTCAAGGTCTGGGGCGGCTGAGGGGGTGGTCGAAAGTCGGCGCGGACGTGTTCTTGGAATTGCACCGGCGGGCGCGCACCCCCAGCCTCGGTGTATGAGACTGCCCCATCCGCTGACCGTTGCCCTGCCCCTGCTGACTGCGCTCTCGACGATGGCCGCGTCGGAAACCCGGCCGTCGGGCATCGGGTCGTCCGTCCTCTGGTACCAGCATCCCGCCACCCAATGGGTCGAGGCGCTGCCGGTCGGCAACGGACGGCTCGGCGCGATGGTTTTCGGGGGGATTGTGCAGGAGCGGCTCCAGCTCAACGAGGACACCCTTTGGGCCGGCGGCCCGTACAACCCCGCCAATCCCGAGGCGGCCGGCGCGCTTCTCGATATCCGGCGGCTGATCGCAGCCGGGGAATACAAGCGGGCGCAGGACCTGGCGCAGGAGAAGTTCATGGCGCGCCCGATCCGGGAGATGCCCTACCAGACCGTCGGCGACCTGATCATCACGATGCCTGCCGAGGAGGCTGCGCGCAACTACCGCCGCGAGCTCGACCTCGACACCGCGGTCGCGCGGACCGAGTTCCAGATCGGGAACACCGTCCAGGTGCGCGAGGTCTTCGCGAGCTCCGTCGACCAGGTCATTGTCTTCCGCCTCAGCGCGCGCGAGGCGAAGCACACGGACCGCCCGGCGTCGGTCTCGCTGACCCTGGCGATGCAGTCCCCGCAGCGGGTGACCGTCCGCACAGAAGGAGAAAACATCCTCCTTATGGAGGGAACGGGGGGCGATGCCAATGGGGTCAAGGGCGTGGTCCGTTTCGAGACGCGCGCGCGCGTGGTCACCGACGGCAAGGTCACCGCCGATGCGGCCCAGCTGCACGTGGAGGGGGCCTCCTCGGTGACGATCCTGGTCGCCGCTGCGACCAGTTTCAGGCACTACGACGACGTGGGCGGCGACCCCGCGGGGGCCAACGCCCGGGCGCTCGCCGCGGTGGAGGGGAAGTCTTTCGAGGCCCTGCGGGAGATCCACGTGGCCGAGCATCGCAGGCTCTTCAGGCGCGTGACCCTCGACTTGGGGCGCAACGAGGAGGCTGAGAAGCTGCCGACCGACGAGCGCGTGCGCAACCCGGGTCGCGGCTCCGATCCGTCTCTTGCCGCGCTCTATTTCCAATACGGCCGCTATCTCCTGATCAGCAGTTCACGCCCCGGTTCGCAGCCGGCCAACCTGCAGGGGCTCTGGAACGACACCATGAACCCGCCGTGGGGGAGCAAGTACACGATCAACATCAACACGGAGATGAACTATTGGCCGGCCGAGACGACGAACCTCTCCGAATGCGCCGAGCCGCTCTTCTCGATGGTCAGGGACTTGTCGGAGACGGGCGCGCGGCTCGCCCGCGAGCACTACGGAGTCAGCCGCGGCTGGGTCGCCCACCACAATACCGATCTCTGGCGCGCCACCGGGCCGATCGATGGCGCCGTTTATGGAACCTGGCCGATGGGCGGTGCGTGGCTCTCGGTGCACCTCTGGGAGCACTATCTGTTCACTGGCGACCGCGCGTTCCTCGCGAAGGCCTATCCGATCCTGAAGGGATCCGCGGAATTCTTCCTCGAGACCCTCGTCGCCGAGCCGGTGCACGGCTGGCTCCTCACCAGTCCTTCGATGTCGCCGGAGCACAACCACCATCCCGGCGTCTCGATCGCGGCGGCGCCTGCGATGGATCGGCAGATTCTCCGCGACCTGTTCGGCGCCTGCATCGAGTCGGCCCGGATCATGGGGACCGACGCCGAGTTTGCCGCAAAGCTTGCGGCGGCCCGCGACCGCCTGCCTCCCGACAGGATCGGTCAGGCGGGCCAGCTTCAAGAGTGGCTCGACGACTGGGACGTCGCCGCCCCGGAGCAGCAGCACCGCCACGTCTCTCACCTTTATGCCTGCTTCCCGAGCAACCAGATCACTCTCCGGGGCACTCCGGAACTGGCGGCCGCCGCCAAAAAGACCCTGGAGACCCGCGGCGACATCTCGACCGGCTGGGCCATCGCCTGGAGGCTGAACCTCTGGGCGCGGCTCCACGACGCTGAGCGCACCCACCGCATCCTGTGCGCCCTGCTCAGCCCGGAGCGCACGTATCCCAACCTCTTCGACGCGCATCCGCCCTTTCAGATCGACGGCAATTTCGGCGGGACATCGGCGATCGCCGAGATGCTCCTCCAGTCCCATGTCCGCGTTCCCTCGGCGTCCGGCGAGCCCGTGTTCGAGATCGAACTGCTGCCGGCGCTTCCTCATGCGTGGGCGGCGGGAAGCGTGACCGGGCTTCGCGCCAGGGGCGGCTTCGAGACTGCCATCGCCTGGCGCGGCGGCCGGCTGGTCTCAGCCAGGATCCGCGCGATCTCCGGCGGAAGCGCCGTCCTGCGCTACGACGAGACTACGCGGGCCATTGCCCTCAAAGCCGGCGAAAGCTTCGAGTGGGACGGCCGCCGGTAGCGCCGGCGGTGGCGAGCATCCTCGATTTTTGCCTGAAAGCCCCATTGACCGGCATCCTCGTCCCGATTCCCATGATCACCATGAAACCCCTGATCTGCGCCTCGATCTGCCTTTTCGCGGCGGCGCTTCTCCCGGCCGCCGCCCCGCGCGCAACATTCAACGTGCGCGACTTCGGTGCCGTTGGCGACGGACAGCGCCTCGACACTACGGCGATCAACGCTGCGGTCGTCGCCTGCAGCGGCGGCGGCGGGGGCACCGTCTACGTGCCTCCGGGCCGCTACCTGACCGGCACCATTGAACTCAAGAGCCATGTCACGCTCGATCTCGACGCCGGTGCCGTCATCCTCGGCAGCGAGAATCCCGCCGACTACCCGGCCACGAAAAGCGTGTGGGGCGACGACCGCGAGATGATGGCGCCGCTCATCTACGCCGTCGACGCCGAGAACATCACGATCACCGGCCGAGGGACCATCGACGGCCAGGGCGCGATCTGGTGGAAGCGGGTCCGGCTCAACGAGCCGCGGAAGTTTCCCCCGGGGCCGCAGAACGATGAGGAGCGCGCCGAGGCCGCCAAGCTCTCGCGCGGCCGCCCGCACATGATCCGCCCGGTGCGGTGCACGGATTTCGTCATCGAGCATGTCAACCTGCGCAACTCGGCCGAGTGGAACGTGCATCCGATGCTCTGCGACCGCGTGCGCGTCGACGGGATCACGATCTCGGCGCCGCCCACCAACGCCCACAACACCGATGGGATCAATCCCGAGTCGTGCCGGAACGTCCAGATCATCAACTGCCGCATCGACACCGGCGACGATTGCGTGACTCTCAAGTCGGGCCTCAACGAGCTCGGCCGCAGGATGGGCCGGCCCGATGAGAACATCACGATCGCCAACTGCGTCATGCACCGCGGGCACGGTGGTGTGACGATCGGCAGCGAGATGTCGGGCGGGGTGAAGAACGTGGTCGTCACGAACTGTGTCTTCGTCGGCACCGACATCGGCATCCGGATCAAGTCGCAACGCGGCCGCGGAGGCGTGATCGAGGGGATCAGCGTCTCCAACATCGTGATGGAGGATGTGCCGTCACCCTTCACGATCACGACTTTTTACAGCGGCAGCGACAAGCCGGGCGAGGTGCACCCCGTCGATGAAGGGACCCCGCGCTACCGCGACATGCTCTTCAGCAACATCACCGCCCGCGGCGCGAAGGAGGCGGGAAGCGTCACCGGCTTGCGTGAGATGCCGATCGAGAACCTCACGTTCTCCAACGTGCACGTGCAGGCGGGCACCGGGTTCCGGGTGACCAACGCCAAGGCAATCACCTTCCACGATGTCGTGATCGACACCGAGAAGGGCCCGGCGCTCCTGATCCACAACAGCGCCGGCATCGACGCCGCGCGCCTGAGTACGCGCAAGTCGCACGATGGGGTCCCTCTCGTGCAGGAGGAGCCCCCCGCTGCGAAGGCGGATGCCCGCTGAACCCGATGTTCCACAACCCATGAACGAAAATACCCCGACGAAGTCCGCCTCCGGATCGGCGCCCGGCCATTTCCGGTGGGCGATCTGCGGCCTGCTGTTCTTCTCGGTCGCGCTGAACTACATCGACCGGAACATCATCGGCATCCTCAAGATGCCGCTGAGCAAGGAGCTCGGCTGGAGCGAGACCGATTACGCGCACATCGCGGCGGCTTTCCAGTTCGCCTATGCCTTCGGATACTTGTTTGGCGGGCGGTTCATGGACTGGTTCGGAGTCAGGCGCGGATTGCCGCTGGCCGTGCTTCTCTGGAGCCTCGCCGCCGGCGCCCACGGCCTGTGCCAGTTCCTGCCGCAGAGCCAGACGGTGACCGTGTCGCTCGCGTGGCTCTCGCTCGGGGCATTCACGGTTCCGATGACCGTTGCCGGATTCATGACAGCCCGCATCGCGCTCGGCATTGCCGAGGGAGGCAACTTCCCCGGCGCCATCAAGACCGTGGCCGAGTGGTTTCCGGTGAAGGAGCGCGCGCTGGCCACGGGGATCTTCAACGCGGGGACGAATGTCGGCGCGATCCTCTGCCCGTGGACGGTGCCACGGCTCTATGCGCTCTGGGGCTGGCCGGTGACGTTCTACATCACCGGAGCGTTGGGCCTGCTCTGGCTTGTCGCCTGGGGGCTGATTTACGACAACCCGGAGAGCCACCGCCGCCTCTCCCCCGGCGAACGCGCGTACATCCGGGAGGGGCAGCCGCAGGTCGAGGAGAAGAAAACCTCGGTGCCGTGGATCTCGCTTCTCGGCTACAGGGCGGTGTGGGCTTATCTCGCGGCCAGCATTCTCGCGGGCCCGGTATGGAACATCTACATGTTTTTCCTGCCCGATTTCCTGCAAAAGCACTTCAAGATGGAACTGCTGGACGTCGGCGACTGGACGGGCGTCTTCTACTTCATCGCCTCGTTCGGCGGCATTGCCGGCGGGTGGCTCTCGGGCTTCCTGCTCGGCCGCGGCTGGAGCGTGAACGCCGCGCGCAAGGTGGCGATGCTTTCGTGCGCGATCGCGGTGGTTCCCATCTTCATCGCGCCGAGCATGCCCTCGGTGTGGCTCACCGTGCTCATTGTCGGCATCGCCGGTTCCGCGCACCAGGGCTGGTCGGCCAACCTGTTCAGCTTCGTCTCCGACACGATGCCCAAACAGGCCATAAGCTCGGTCGTCGGCTTCGGCGGATTCGTCGCTTACTTCACGGGCGCAGTGATGACCGAGATCATCGGCAAGATCCTGCAGAAGACGGGGAGCTACAACTCGATTTTCGCGGCAGCCTCGCTGATGTACCTCGCTGCGCTGCTGCTCATCCATCTGTTCGTGCCGAGGATCGGCCAGGGCAGGAGCGCCTGAGGCTCGATCGCGTCTTGCTCTCGAAGCGAGCCGTGGCCGCTCGGATGCAAATCAGGTCCGAGCGCCCAGAAAGCGCGCGGGCAGAAAAACCAGGGCCTTGATGAGGGCCAGGATTCCTCCGAGGCAGATCCAGAACAGTTTGAAAGGTAATGAGATCAGGAGGACAAAAGGGGCCATGACCGCTGCCAGCAGAGCGAGGGGCCAGCAGACGGCGAGAAGCAGACACCAGAGCAGGAAAACGGCGATGATTTTCATGGCGGGGATCTCTGGATAACCTGCAAAGCCTCCTCGAAGTTACGGATTTCTTTCCGCGACTTGATCCGCAGTTCGGCCGCGTCGGGGAGCAGCCGTTTCATCCTGGCCATCATCCGCTCGTGGTGGGTGCCCGGCCAGTAGATCCGCAGGCAAACCGGGCAACGCCGAAACTCCTGATGGCGCCGCCGGGTGTCCTCTCCGATCCGGTCGAGCACCTCCTCCTTCGCGACCGGGACGATCACACCATTGCATTCCAGGCAGCGCGAGAAGGGCGATACGCGGTGCTCGAGCTGGAATCTGCGGACGACCTCGACCAGCTGCTCATCCGGATCGGTGGAGCGCACGAAAGTCCCCCGCTCGATCACGCGGCGATGGAGGAGAAGCCGGTCGCGCGTGAGCACAATCCGCCGCTCGTGGAGGGCAATCGCCGCGATCTCGGGATCGCGGTAGTCGTTCCGGTAGACGGTATCGAACCCGAGGAGGCGCAGCCGGCGAGCGAGCTGTCCCAGATGGACGTCGCAGACGAAGCGCGGCTCCCGGAGCGGAGCGGGGCGCAGCCGCAGCAGAGGCGCGATGTCGAGGCTCTCGAACACCGGATAGACCGAGACCCTGTCGCCGGGCCGGAGCGTGTACGAGAAGTCCACCGAGGCTCCGTTCACAAGGATGAGGTCGACCTCGGTATGAGGCACGCCCTGCGCCTCGATCGCGTCCTTCACGGAGGGGCCGCCCGCAAAGCGGTAGGCTCGCTCGGTCTCGCGCGCCGCCTTCGGGAAAAAATCGTTCAGCTCGGCATAGAACCTGAAACTGGCGCTCGCGTTTTGGGGCTGTATTCTCATGGCAGGCCCGAGGGGGCTCCGCAGCAGCGGCGGCCTACCCGCGGTTGAACACGAGGGTCAGCATCTGGTCTCCCTGGGGAAGGGCGGCCGTCCGCTGGATCGTGAGGACGGCGCCTCCCTCGCTCAGGAACCAGCGGTCCTTGACGAGGAGCTTGGCGCCCGGGGGCATCCAGGAGGGCTCCATGACGGTCTCGACCAGCAGCTGGTCGCCTGCATCGGACATTCGGACCTTGGTGACACAGGGCGAGCCCATGAGCTCCGATTTCAGCTCGGGACCGCCAAGGCTCAGCTTCTGCTCGGTCACCTGGTTATCCGTGTACTCGGGGATTTGGGTCGACTTGACCGTGAACTCGTTGCCGTGCTGGGCGACCTCCATCCTCGCCGGGGCAAACACGGCAGCCTTGTGCCCGACGGAGCTCCGGTCCTCGTCGAGCACCCAGAATCCCGAGAAATCGAGTGGCGGCGGATTGAAGCGAAGGGGCGGGAGGCTGCATGCCATCCGGTAGGCGGCCATGGCTTCGGCGTAGGCCGGATCCTCGAGGTTGAGGATCCGCGGATCGTGGAGGAGCGCATCGTACTGCCGCCGCGAGGTATTGCGGACCATCCCCGCCCAGGTCACGTAGTAGGCCCACCGGGGCTGCCGGGCCAGGATCTCCGGAGTGGGCGAGTTCCCGACCTCGGCGAGCGCGATGGGCTTGCCCTTTGCGAGCTTCACAAGTTCGTCATAGTACGACTGCGCGAAGTCGTTGCGATAGACGTCGAGCGCGAGAATGTCGACGCGGTCGGCCCCGGGAAAGTAGTTGTGGAACTCCATGCCGGGCTTGACGGGCCGGTCTACGCTCCAGACCCAGATCAGGTTGGTGAGATGGTGGTGTCGGGTGAGCCGGTCGAACATCTGGCGGTAGAGCGCGACCGTTCCGTGTTCGCCACTGCGGCCCCCCCACCAGAACCAGTCGCCGTTCATCTCGTGGCAGGGGCGCCACAGCACCGGAACGCGCGCCGCTTCAAGTTTCTTCAGAAAGACGGCGATCGCGTCCACCTGGGCGCACCAGTGCTCGTGGAGGGGAGTCCCGGGGCTCAGGAGGTCGAGGAACTGGGAGTCGGTGAGCCGGCCGTGGACGCTCGCGAGTTTCAGCGGATCGGCTCCCGGCAGCGGGCGGAGGGTCCCCGGTTCGTCGGCGGTCGGAGGAATGGCGTGCCAGCAGATGGTGACAAGGGATCCCTTGCGGTGCTGGCGGATCGCTTCATCCACGATGTCGGGGCGGGCGAGGTAACTGTCGGTGTTTCCGTCCTTGGCGTGCCCCCAGTCGGTGCTGAACACCACCGGCGTGCGGCCGATATGCCTGGCAGCAAAGTCGGAATTGCGGCTTCGAATATTGGGGTAGTTGTGCTGCCCCGTCAGGGTGTGGCTGCCCGAGATGTCGGCCAGGGCCTGCAGCAGCGCCCGGACTTCGGGCGAGGCATCGGGAGTGACCGGCCGGACGGGCGCTCCGAATCCCGGGAACGCCAGTGCCAGGAATGCGCCGGCCAAGGACGCGCCCCTTGCGAATCGGAACCCTTGCCGCATGACTCCATCACCATGCGGCGGAGATTGGGTGTCAACGGAAAGGCGGCGGGCCGCTCCGTTGTATTGCCAATACGGAATCCGTTTTGCCGCTTTCCACTGGAGAATTTCAAGGGTATCGGTAATGGCACCATGAAGGACATCAGGGAACTTCAACGGCTCGCTTCACCCGCGCCCAAGCCGCAGTCGCTCGCTTGGGATGGCTCGACGCTCTGGATGGGCTCGAGGGAGACGCGGCGCATCTACGCAATCAATCCGAAGAATTGGACGGTGGGATGGGAGACCGCGGCGCCCGGCACACCGTGGGGGATGACCGCGTTCAACGGCGAGCTTCGCGTCCTGTGCGGCGAGACGCCCGACGACAACAGGATCATCCGGCGATGCCTCCCGGGGAAGGGATTCGACACGGAGTTCGCCATCTCCTGCCCGGACGACACCGGTTCACAGATGGGATGGGACGGCCGGCGGCTGCACGTCAGTCAATGGTATCCGAAGAAGCTCCTCACGCTGGGTGCCGAGGGACAAATCGAGCGCGTGATCGAGATCCCGCACGGGATCTGCGGCCAGGTGTGGGTCGACGGGTTTGCCTATCTCGTTACCACGGACGACGAGGACACGACCGACTACTGGCTCACGAAGGTGGACCCGAGGCCGGCGGTGGCGAAAATCAAGGACTTGGTGCGGATTCCATTCGCGGCCCGTGCCCTTGCTTTCGACGGGGATCGCTTCTGGACAAACCACCGCGAACAGGACCAGATCGTGTCTTTCGCTCAGCCGGAGTAGTGGGTTTCGGACAGGCGGGAAAGACATACTCCAGTCTGACCATTCTTGGAGTTGCTTAGGGACCGGCGCGAGCGCCGGTCTCTGTCTGGATATCGCTTGTTGATGTCATGACACGGACAGCCTAGCGCTTCGCGCCTCGCTTGTCCGCCCCATGTCATCTGCACGAAGAACTGGGCGGGCCTTTACGCGAAAGGAGGGTTGTGTGTCGACGGCCAGGGGGCAACCGGCTCCTTAAGGGGAAGAGTGATCGTAAAGCGGGTGCCCGAGGATTCGTCGGAGGCGAAATCCACATGGCCGTGGAGATAGCGTTCGGTGAGCAGCTTCACGCTGTAGGTGCCCAAGCCGCGGGCGCTGCCCTTCGTGGAGAAGGACCGCTGGAATATCTGGAGCTGAACCTCGGCAGGCATGACGCCTGGATTCTGCACCCCAAATTCGGCACGGTCGCCGTTCGATTTGACGCTGATAGTGACCATGCTTCCGCGCGGAGCCGCCTCAAGGGCGTTCTTGATGAGATTGCCGAGCACTCTACGCAGGAGGCTCGGATCGGTGAAAATCCTGAGGCGGGCGGAATCGGCAGCAATACGCAAGTGCTGTCCGGAGGCGGCATCATGACGCTGATAGAGCTGCACCAATACCTGGATCAGATCGATGGAATCAATGACTTGGAAGGTCGGTTTGATCTCATTGTGCTCCGCCGCTGTCAGGTCTCGCTGCCAGAGGATCTCCTCCGTGAGGCCGTTCACGGCGGCGACTAGGATGTCCATGTCCGAGCGGATCTCGGCGGAGGCGTTTTCGTTCATGAGGGCGGTTAGTCCCTGGAGGCCGCCGGCATAGTTGAGAATGTCGTGGAAGAAGATGCGCTCGAGGGCGTGCCGACGCTTCTCGTGGCTGATGTCGGCGATCGCGAACACGCAGAACTGCTCGCCCCGATAGGGGAACGGTGTTCCCTGGACTCGCAGGTCGATAGCCTCGGTGTGACCGTTGACGGTACGCAGCATGCGGCACTCCTGTTCTTCAGCATGCCCGGAGAGACCCGCCAGGATCGCTCGGACCGCGCCGCACTGGGAGCAGAACACCGTGGTGCCGCAGCCGCCCGGCGTCTCCGCCGAGTGCATGCATCCGAGCGCTTCACCAGGCCGGCGCCCAAGAAATGCGGAAGGCTCCTCCTCATCTCCAAATAGCTTGGAGGCGTTTTTGCTGGCGAACACGATTTGTCGTTCGGTGTTCAGGATCAACACGATGTTGATCATCGAATCCAGAATCGCGGGGATTGGAGTGGCGCCAGCCAGGAGCTTTGTCTGGCGCTGGATCTCCGCCGCCGAGCGGCGCTCGGCCGGGGCGAAATCGGTGGGCATCGGAAATCCACAGTCCGCTGCGCCCGGGAGCGATTCCGGCGGCCGCGACTCTGGAGCATCCGAGGCCATGAGGAGAAGAAAACCGACATTCCCCATGGGTGTCAAAGCGAACCCGGCAGCCCGCCCGCCCATCAGCCGGCGTCGGTGACCTGGACAAACTGCAGCGGGAGGGCGCTGAGGATACGCCCGTCTATCTGCACGCGGATCTCGTACTGACCGGCCTGGGGAAGCGGCAATCCCTGGAAGTGGAGAACGAAGTTCCTTGAGATGAAAAAAGCCTCGGGGGGCAGGGCAGGGACTTCGAAGTCGATGTTGGGACTCTGCTCCACAGGAATCAGGAAATCGCCATCGGGATCGATGAAAAAGACCTGGAGCCTATGGCTGCCCCGGTCCTCCTCGCGGAGGAGGAGGCGCAACGCGATCGAGCACTGGGGATGAACCGTGGGAAACTGCTTTGCCCCAATGGTGTCGAAGGCACCGAGCACGCAGAGCTTGCCCTGGTAATCGGAGGCGAAATCGCAAAGGGAGGCGGAGATGAGGTCCATCGGCGGACGGTGGGGCTGTGTTTTTGCGGGCGCGGCCACCCGGCCGGCCCGGCATCTGCAGTCTGCCCGACGGAGGCCGGGGTGCAAAGTCGAAAGAGACGCGCGCCAGAGCCAGCGCGAAAAAAAAGAGGGCCGGGCACAGGCCCGGCCCCGAAATGGACAAACATCCGTGCGAACCGATTACAGCTTGCCGCCGTAGATCGCGCTCTTGCCGAGTTCTTCCTCGATGCGGAGGAGCTGATTGTACTTGCAGACGCGGTCAGTGCGGCACAGCGAGCCCGTCTTGATCTGCCCGGCGTTGGTCGCGACCGCGATGTCGGCGATCGTCGAATCCTCGGTCTCGCCCGAACGGTGGGAAATCACCGCTGTGTAGTTGGCCTCCTTGGCCATCTCGACGGCGTCGAGCGTCTCGGTGAGAGAACCGATCTGGTTGACCTTGACGAGAATCGAATTGGCCACGCCCTGCTTGATGCCCTTGGAGAGGAACTCGACATTGGTGACGAACAGGTCGTCGCCGACGAGCTGGACGCTGGAACCAATGGCGTCGGTGAGCTTCTTCCAGGTCTCCCAGTCGTTCTCGGCGCAGCCATCCTCGATCGAGATGATCGGGTACTTCGAGGTGAGCTGGCGGTAGAACTCGACCATCTCGTCTCCAGAGAGCGTGCGGCCGTCGGACTTCTTGAAGACGTAGGATTTTTTGGCGGGGACGTAGAACTCGGAGGAGGCGACGTCGAGCGCGAGTTTGATGTCCTTGCCGAGCTTGTAGCCGGCGTTCTTCACCGCGAGGGCGATGGCATCGAGAGCAGCCTCGGTGGACTCGAGCTTGGGGGCGAAGCCGCCCTCGTCACCGACGGCGGTCGCGAGACCTTTTTCCTTGAGCACCTTCTTAAGGGAATGGAACACCTCGGCGCCCATGCGCAGGCCCTCGCGGAAGCTGTCGGCCCCCACGGGCATGATCATGAATTCCTGGAAGTCGATAGGGGCGTCGGAGTGGGCGCCGCCGTTCATGATGTTCATCATGGGCACGGGGAGCACCTTGGCATTGGGCCCGCCCAGGTACTTGTAGAGGGGCTGGTTGAGGGCCGTGGCGGCGGCGCGCGCGGTGGCGAGCGAGACGCCGAGGATGGCGTTGGCGCCGAGCTTCGACTTGGTAGGCGTGCCGTCGAGCGCGAGCATCGCGCGGTCGACACCGACCTGATCGAGGGAGTCCATTCCGATGAGCGCCGGGGCGATCTTCGCCTTGACGTTGGCGACGGCGTTCAGGACGCCCTTGCCGAGATAGCGTTTCTTGTCTCCGTCGCGGAGCTCGAGCGCTTCGTGCTCGCCGGTCGAGGCGCCTGAGGGCACGGCGGCCCGGCCGAGACAACCGGAGGCGAGACGAACATCGACTTCGATCGTGGGGTTGCCACGGGAGTCGAGGATTTCGCGGGCGGTGATGGCGGTAATCGTGGTATTCATGAGAAAAGCGGGATTTGAAAGGTGTAAGGCAATAGGGGGTCGGCGCGGCGAGGGAAAGGCAATTCCAGCTTGAATGATCCCCCTCCTGTGACGGGGGCGGGGACGGCGCCGGGAGGGGCGCAGGACGGGTCAGCGGGCCCAAGGGGCTTTGGTATCGCCCAGGCGCTTGAGCATGCGCTTGATAAAGCCCGGAGGCTTGGGCCGGAACGCGGCGGGGAGCTGGTCGGCGTGGCCGCTGCGCACGGCGGTGTGGATGCAGGTCACCCCGTCGTAGTTCCGGGAATTCAGGAGCTCCTCCGTCAAAAATGCCTCAGGTATCTGGCTGAGGTAGCCGGCGAAGGCGGCGGCGTGCGCGGCGGTGTCGCCGTGGTCGTTGCGGGTCAGCAGCAGATCCTGCGTGAGCTGCTGGGGCGGGATCTTGTCGAGCTGGCCGGTCTCGGCCGCCGCGTGGATGGCGGTGTATCCGGACTTGCTCGCGATGCTGAGATTGTCGTGCACCAGGAACTCGGCGGGAATCTGGCCGAAGTGGCCGGCGATCGCTGCGGCGTGAAACACGGTGTCGCCGGAGGTGGTCTGGGCGATGAGGTTCTCCCGCGTGAGGAAATTGGCAGGAATCTGGTCGAGGTGGCCGTTGAGGGCCGCGGTATGATAGACGGTCTCGCCGCTGATATTCCGCGCCGCAAGGAGAGCGGAGTTGAGGAACTGGACCGGCACGTGATCGAGGGCTCCGTTCTCCGCGGCCTCGTGGAGCAGGCTGTTGCCGAGCTCGGTGCGGAGGTTCATCACCTCCTCGGTGAGGATTCCGCCCGGCACCTGATCGAGATGGCCGTGTGCGGCCGCCACATGGAAGACGGTGTAGCCGCTGTTGCTCCGCGTGAGGAGATTCTCCCTCGTGAGCACTGCAGACGGAACCTGGTTCAGGTGACCGGACTCGGCCGCATGGTGCAGAGGCGTGTAGCCCGAGCGGTTCTTGCGGAGCAGGTTCTCGACAGAGAGCACCGAGCCGGGCAGCTCCCGCAGCCGTCCGTAGCGGGCCGCGGTGTGGATCGGCGTGCTCCCGGCCGCATTGGGAGCGGTGAGCTTGTCGGCGGCAAGCAAGCCGGGAGGGACCTGAAACAGCGTCCCGTCGCGAATGGCGGCATGCAGATCGACGGCTTCCATGTTGGCTAGGGAGGGGATTGAACTTGGAGCTGCGAACAGAGGCAAATCGAATCTGGCTAGAGCCTTACCTTGTTTTCCGGCAGCCTGGAATATTGCAGAACCCCCTGCAAATGGATTTGCCAAGGTGGCCATGAGCGGCACGATGCATGGCATGAGCAATGCCGCGGAAACCGATTCCGGCGCGACCCCTGATAAGGCAAAGGATGCCGTCCTCATCATCGATGACGAGAAGCCGCTGCTTGCGGTGTATGCCACGGCGTTGAGCGCTCACTTCGATGTGACCACCGCGACCTCGGCCCAGGAGGCGGAGGCGATTCTCCGGAAGAAGCAGTTCAAGGTCGTCGTATCGGACCACCTGATGCCTGGCGGCAACGGAATGAGCTTCCTGGTGCGCGCCCGCGAGGAATATCCCGAGATGCAGCGCGTGCTCGTCACCGCCTACATGAAGCCCGAGATGCTGCTGCGCAGCGTCAACGAGGCCGCCCTTTTCCGCTACCTGCTCAAGCCGGTTTCTCTCTCGGAGCTGATCAAGGTCGTACAGGACGCCGTGAAGATGCGTCCGACGGCGGGCTCGCGGCCAAGCATCCCGGAGTGATCAGCGGGCCGTCGGGCCCAGCTTGGGGCGGAGATAAGGAGCGGTCGGGCTGCGGCGCAGCCGGCTGAACTTGGCGACGGGACCCTGGTAAAGAATTCTGCCGCCGTCAGGCCCGCCGCCCGGACCGAGTTCGACGAGATAGTCGGCCTCGGCGAGCAGATCGAGGTGATGCTCGATGACGACGACCGTGTGCCCTTGGTCGACGAGTCCCTGGAGGAGCCGGATGAGCCGCTCGCAGTCGCTGAGGTGCAGGCCGATCGTCGGTTCCTCGAGCAGGTAGAGATTGCGGGGGCGGACGCCCCGAGAGCGCTCGACGTGGGTCTGGAGGCCGCGCGCGAGTTCGCTCACAAGCTTGAGCCGCTGAGCCTCGCCGCCGGAGAGCGTGGGGCTGCTCTGGCCGAGCGTGAGGTAGCCGAGCCCGCAGTCGCACATGAGCCGGCAGATCTCGGCGATCCTCGCGTGGAAATCGAAGAAGGCGGCCGCTTCCTCGAATGTGAGCCCGAGCACCTGGGCGACAGTCCTGCCCTTCCAGGCGATGTCGGCGAGTTCGGGCCCGTAGCGTCCGCCGCCGCAATCCTCGCAGGGCAGGTAGGTGTCGGGCATGAAGGACATCTCGAGCTTCACGCGTCCGGCGCCAAGGCATGTCCCGCAGCGGCCCCCGGCGGTGTTGAACGAGAATCGCGACGCGGTGTAGCCGCGCATGCGCGATGCGGGAAGGGAGGCGAAAAACTCGCGGATCTGGTCAAACACGCCGAGATAGGTGGCAGGCGTCGAGCGCGGCGTCTTCCCGATCGGCGCTTGGTCGACCTCGATCACGGCCTTGAGCTCGCCGCCGATCTCAAGCGCGTTGAATGGGGGCGGCGGCCGCTCGTGCGCGGGCGCGGAGCTTGCGAACATCTCGAAGCCGCCGTGTGCGCGCGCAAACGCAGCGCCGGACAGGCGCCGCGAGCCGAGCCTGACCGCAGCGGCCACGGCGGGGCCGAGGAGATCGCCACAGAGCGTCGACTTTCCGGCGCCCGAGGGGCCGCAGACCATGATGAGCCGGCCGAGGGGGAGGCGCAGATCGACGTCGCGCAAGTTGCGGTGCCGTGCCCCGGAGAGGCGAAGCCAGCCGTCGCCGCCGCCGGAGCGGCGTTTCCCGGCGGCGGCGGGGAGTGAAGGGATCTCGCGGTAGCGTCCGAGGAACGGGTGGGCGAGGCCGCGGTTGAGGTAGAGGCCGGTGAGCGATTGGTGGTTGCGCTTGAGCTGCCTGGGGGTGTCGTTCGCGATGATCTCGCCTCCGTGCGGGCCGGCGCCGGGCCCGAGGTCGATGATGCGGTCGGCGTGCTCCATCATCGTCTCGTCGTGCTCCACCACGAGCAGCGTGTTTCCCTTGTCGCGGAGGGATTCGAGCGTCGCCACGAGCCGCTCGTTGTCGCGGGCGTGGAGGCCGATCGTCGGCTCGTCGAGGACGTACAGGACGCCCGAGAGGTTCGAACCCAGCTGCGCCGCGAGGCGGATGCGCTGGGCCTCGCCTCCGGAGAGGGTCTCGGTGGGACGGTCGAGCGAGAGGTAGCCCAACCCGACGTGGTCGAGGAACCGCAGACGCGACTCGATCTGCGGGAGGATGTCGTGGACGATGGCGTGGCCGCGCGCGTCGAGGTCGAGGCGTCGGAGGCAGCCGAGGAGGCCGGCGGGAGGCAGGCGGAGCAGCGCCGGGAGCGAGGCCGGCGGCCGTCCGCGCAGCGGGAGCTTGACGGCGCGTGCGATCCGATTGAGGCGCTCGCCATGGCAGACGTGGCACAGCCGCCCCTCGTCGCCGCTCTCGGAGGCGGCCGGCCGGACGAGGTCGGCGATCTCCGGAGGCATGTCCTCGTCGTCGCGGGGCTTCAGCATCCAGTCGTGCAGGCGGCCGTGGCCGCGGCAGGCGGGGCACCAGCCCTTAGGCGAGTTGAACGAGAAATGCTTGGGGTCGAGCTCCGGAAACGACTCGCCGGTGACCGCGTCGGTGCGCGTGGTCGAGAGCCAGGCAAGAATCTTGCCGCCGGACCCAAGCAGGAAGCAGGCGCCCCGGCCGAGTTCGAGCGCGCGATCGAGCGCCGCCGCCGTTTCCTTGCCCGACAAGCCCGCGGAGCGCCCGAGGTCGGCGACCACCGCCTCGATGTCGTGCTCCCGATACCGATCGAGCCTGGCGAACCGCTCGACGGGCAGCAGGCGCCCGTCGACGCGCATCAGCTGGCAGCCCTGGCGCCCGATCCATGTGGCGACAGGCTGGTGATGACCCTTGCGTCCGCGAATGACCGGAGCGCAAAGGTGGAGGTGCACGGCGCGCCGTGCCGCGGGGAACGCCAGGATCTCCGCCAGGCGACGGCGGAGCCGGGCCGGGGAGAGCGACACGACAGGGCGGTCGGTCTCGGGATGGTGCTGCACGCCGAGCCGCGCGTAAAGCAGGCGCAGATAGGGGGCGACCTCCGTGATGGTGGCGACGATCGACTTGCGCGAGCCGCGGGTGACTCGCTGCTCGATCGCGACCGTCGGAGGGATTCCCGTGAGGCGGTCGATCAGGGGCCGCGGCAGCTGCTCCACGAACAGCCGCGCGTAGGTCGACATCGACTCCATGAACCGGCGCTGTCCCTCGGCGAAGACGATGTCGAAGGCCAGGGTTGATTTGCCCGATCCGGAGACGCCGGTCACGACCGAGAGCGCATGGTGGGGAATCGCGACCGACAGGTTCTTGAGGTTGTTCTCGCGGGCGCCCACGACGGTGAGTTCGCGGTCCGCGCCGGCGGCCGGCCTGGAGGCAGCGGCGGGGGCGCCGGGGGAGACCGGGATGCCCGCGAGCGCGGCTCGCAGGTAGGGGGCGGTCGCTGTGGCGGAGGCCGCCACGGCCTCCGGCGTGCCCTCGGCGACGACGCGGCCGCCCTGGGCGCCGGCATCGGGCCCGATCTCCAGGATCCAGTCGGCGGCCATGAGCACGTCGAGGTTGTGCTCGATGACGACGATGCTGTGCCCGCGGTCGACGAGCCGCTGGAGGACGGCGAGCAGCACCTGGACGTCCCGCTTGTGCAGGCCAGTCGTCGGCTCGTCGAGGAGGAGAAGGGCGCCCGAGGCAGGCGGGCTCTCGGCGGCGCCGCCGGAGAACGCCCCGAGGTAGCGGACGAGCTTGAGGCGCTGGGCCTCGCCGCCGCTGAGCGTGTTGAGCGGCTGGCCGAGGGTGAGATAACCGAGGCCGACATCGGCGAGCGAGCCGAGCCGCCGCCGGATCTCCGGCTGGTCGGCGAACAGCTCCTGAGCGTCGCTGATCGTCGCGCCGAGAAGGTCGGCGACCGAGCGTCCGTTCCAGGCGACGGCCAGCACCTCCGGCTTGAATCGGCGCCCGCCGCACACCGCGCACGGTACGAAGACGTCGGAGAGGAACTGCATCTCGATGCGCTCGAACCCGAGGCCCTCGCAGTGCTCGCAGCGTCCGTCGCCGCTGTTGAAGGAAAAGCTCCCGGCGGTGAGCCCGGCCGCCTCGGCGGCAGGCGTCGACGCATACAGCGAGCGGATCAGCTCCCACGCCTCGGTGTAGAGCGCCGGGTTCGAGCGCGGGGTGCGGCTGAGCGGCGACTGGTCGACCAGCACCACCTCGCCGAGGGGAATGTCGGAGCGGATCTCGCCGATGGCGGCGGGATCCTCGGCGGGCTGGCGCTGCAGCCGGAGCAGGCCCTGGTAGATGACATTGTCGAGCAGGGTGGATTTGCCGGAGCCGGAAACGCCGCTGAGACAGACGAACCGCCGGAGCGGAAACCGAAAGTCGAGGCCCGAGATGTTGTGCTTCGAGACTCCGTGGAACGAGAGCCACGCGGCGCGCTCCGGTGACACGACGGAGCGCCGGACTTTCGGAACCTCGATGTGCCGGCGACCCGAGAGGTAGGCGCCGGTGAGGCTTGCGGGCGAGGCGAGCATGCCGTCCACCGTCCCCTGGAAAACCAGGTGGCCGCCGCGCCGGCCGGGCTCGGGGCCGATCTCGATGACCTCGTCGGCTGCGCGGATCATCGACTCATCGTGCTCGACGACGACGACGGTATTCCCTGCGGCGGTGAGCGACCGGATGACCCCGATGAGCCGGGCGATATCGCGCGGATGGAGGCCGACGCTCGGCTCATCGAGGACGAAAAGAGTGTCGACCAGCGAGGTGCCGAGACAGGAAGTGAGGTTGACGCGCTCCACCTCGCCGCCGCTCAGTGTGCGCGACGGGCGGTCGAGCGTGAGGTAGCCGAGGCCGACCTGCTGGAGGTACCGCAGGCGCGTGATAATCGAATCGAGGGCGATGTCGGCAGAGTGTGCGCCGCTGGAGGCTGCGGCGGGCGATTGCGGGCGGCGGGCCGCAGCGCCCTCGACGAGCCCGAGCAGGTCGGAGACGCAATGCTGGTAAAGCTGCGGCAAGGTGCGTCCCTGCCATTTCCAGCAGAGCGCCTCGGGCTGGAGCCGCGAGCCGCCGCAGTCGGGGCAGGCATTGTAGGCGCGGTAGCGGGAGAGAAACACCCGCACATGCATCTTGTAGGTCTTCGTCTCGAGATAGCGGAAGAACCCCTTCAGACCGTACCAGGCGTTGGGCCATTCCTTGCCCGGCGTGCCGTAGCCGGGATCGCCGTTGACGACGAAATCCCTGTGCTCGGGCTTCAGGTCGGCGAAGGGAATGCCGGTGGGGATTCCGAGGCGTCGGGCAAAGACGTAGAGATCCTTCTTCGACTCGCCGTAGACCTGGCCTTCCCATGGTTTGATGGCGCCGTCGTCGATCGACAGCGAGTGGTCGGGGATGGCGAGCCGGTAGTCGACGTCGATCATCCGCCCGAATCCGCGGCAGCGGGGGCAGGCGCCCAACGGGGAATTGAAGGAGAAGAGCGCCGGCGTCGCGGGGCGGAAAGTGCGGCCGGTGCGCGGTGAATGCAGCCCCCGGGAGTAGCGGCCTGCCTCCGAGAATACGCCGCCGGGGTTTTCGCGGAAAATGAAAATCTCGCCGCGGCCGAAGTGCAAGGCGGTCTCGGCGGCTTCGACGAACCGGGATCGGTCGGGCTCGGCGACGACGAGCCGGTCCTGCACGACGAACGGGACGGGGGCGGCGGCCTCGCTCCCCTGGGTGCCTTGGCGGCGGCCGTGTCTGGCGGGCGCACTGGAGGAGGGGCCGGTCAACACGCCGGGAAGCGAGTCGATCCGAGCGGCGCGGAATCCCTGCCGGCCGTCCTCCAGGAGCGCGCGAGTGTAGCCCTGGGAGGTCAGCCCGGAGAGGATCTCGCCCCATGGCAGGTTTCCGGGGCGGGTCACGCGGAAGGCGATGACCGCGACGGATCCGGCAAGCGCAGGGAGCGTCTTCTTCCAGATCGTGCGGGGATCGTCGTCCTCGACGAGATCCCCCGTCTCCGGGTCGAAGCACTGAGCGACGTGGCTGAACCAGACCTTGAAGAAATCAGTCAGCTCGGTCATCGTCCCGACGGTGGAGCGGGAGGTGCGGACGGTGTTGGTCTGCTCGATCGCGATCGATGGCCGGATGTTCTCGATGGAGTCGACCCGGGGCTTGTCGAGCAGCTCCAGGAACTGCCGCGTGTAGGTGCTGAAAGTCTCGACGTAGCGGCGCTGGCCCTCGGCATGGAGGGTCTCGAACACGAGCGACGACTTGCCCGCGCCGCTGAGGCCGGTGACGACGATGTATTTCCCCAGGGGGACATCGAGGTCGAAGCCCTTCAGGTTGTTCTGCCGCACCCCGCGCAGGCGGATGGAGGCGCTGGATGTGTTCGTCGCCACGATCGATACCGATGGACGGGCGGGCGGGAAATGCAACTTCAGCGTGGAGATGGCGGATCCGCGCCCTTGCGAACTCTCGTTCGCCGGGCGGCCCCCGTATCGATCCCTGCGCTCGCGCGCAGGGGCACGGATTCTGAAGGGCGCTGCGCCGCCAGCGCCGGTCGCGCTCATCCTCGGGCGCCGGGGGACCGTCAACCCGGTGCGTTTCCCGCGAGCCGGGCGAACAGGTCAAGGTGGTCCCTGACGTGTTGCTGCGGGTCGAACGCGGCGGTGGCCTGGGCGCGGGCCCGCGCTGCGATCGCCGCGCGCTCTTCGGCGGGGGCCTGGGCGAAGCGGAGGACGGCGCGGCGGAAGGCCTCCCTGTCCCCGCGGGGGATCACGACCCCGGTGTCGCCCGGGATGAAGCACTCGGCTATGCCCTGGGCCTCGTAGACGACAGCGGGAAGCCCGTGCGCCTGTGCCTCGATGATGAAGTTGGAGAGCGACTCGCTCGACGAGGCATGGACGGCGACATCGGCCGCGCAATAGAGCGGCCCCGGGTCGGGCTGCCATCCGGGAAACTTGACGCGGCCGCGCAGGCCGTGCTCGCCGGCGAACCGCTCGCAGGCGCCGCGGGTTTCGCCGTCGCCGGCGAGCCAGAGCTGCCAGTCGACGTCGGCGGGAAGTCCCGCGGCGATCTCGATGAGCTCCCGCTGGTTTTTTCGCCGGCGGAACATGGCGACGCAGAGGAGCACGATCGTTCCGGAGCCGGCCCCCTCGTCGGCGCGGAAACGGGTTCCGGCCTCGTCGGACGCGCGCGCGGGGAACACAAGGGAGTTGTGGATGACCGTGACGCGATCGGGGGAAACCCCGATGCCCCTCACCAGGTTTTCCCGGGCCGCATGGCTGTTGGCGATGATGTGACGCGCCAGCCTGAGGGAGCGGCGGAAGAGGAAGGGCAGGGGCTTGCCGGTACGCATGGTGGCTACGACCGGGATGGCGGGACGCGCCCGCTGGATGCTTCCGGCCCAACAGTTGGCCATGCGTCCCATGCATAGTATCACGTCGGGCGCCAGCTGCCCCACGGTGCGGACAAGGCCGGGGGCGAACCAGTCCAGGTGGGTGTCGAATGACTGGAGCGAGCGGTGGTCGATCCCGGCCAGGTCGCGGCCCAGGGTTCCCCCGGGCCTGAAGGTGAGCAGCGTGGTGGGATGGCCGGCGGCGCCGAAGGCGCGGGTCAGGAGGATGGACTGGCGCTCGGTGCCCCCGCTCCGGAGGTGGTCCTGGACGACGAGGATTTTCATTGCTCCTGTGACGGGTGCGGCGACAGTGCTGAATTTCGTAGATGAACCGTCATCCTTTGCTGAATCTCCTGCTGCGATGGACCGTGCTGGCGCTCGGCGTGGTGCTGAGCGCGCACATCGTCCCAGGGATCACGTACGATGATGGCGTCACCCTGGTAGTTGTCGTGGCTTTGCTCAGCCTGTTCAACGCGATTCTCAAGCCCCTGCTGGTGATCTTCACGCTCCCGTTCGTGGTGCTCTCGCTCGGGCTCGGCGTGTGGCTGATCAACGCCTTCCTGTTTCTCGCGGTGTCGAAGCTCGTGCATGGGTTCGTGGTGCGCGACTTCTGGGCCGCCATGTGGGGCGCCCTCATCGTGAGCGTGACGAATATGGTGCTCACCGGGCTGCTGAGGCGGCATCTTCAGGCGCCCCCGGCGCCGCCCTCCCGGCCGCCTCCGCCGGACGACGTCATCGACATCTGAGTGCGAGAGAGGCCGGGGTTCGGGGCGGCGAAGCGGGACGGCTTGCGAAACCGGGGTTTCGCCTCATCGTTCGGGCATGTCTGAAACGACTCCCTATGACTTGGTCGTGATTGGCGGCGGGCCTGCCGGCTATGTGGCGGCAATCCGAGCGGGACAGCTCGGGAAGAAGGTCGCCTGCATCGAGGCGGAGCGCGCCGGCGGCACCTGCCTCAACTGGGGTTGCATCCCGACCAAGGCGCTTCTCAAGAGCGCGGAGCTCTACACGAAGATGAAGAGAGCCGAGGCCTACGGGCTCGGGGCGCAGGGCGTGTCGTTCGACTTCGCGAAGATCATGCAGCGCTCGCGCGGGGTGGCCGACCAGATGGCCAGGGGAGTCGAGTTCCTCTTCAAGAAGAACAAGGTCGACTACATCGCGGGCCGCGCGCAGGTCACGGTGCCGGGCATGGTCGAGATCACCTCCGGCCCGCAGGCCGGCAACTTCCTGAAAACCGCGCGCGTGCTTCTCGCGACGGGCTGCAAGCCCCGGCAGATCCCCGGGATCCCGGTCGACGGTGAACGCGTCATGACCTCGCGCGAGGCGCTGGTGCCGCGCGCGCGTCCGCCGGCGTCGGTCGCCATCATCGGGGCCGGCGCGATCGGCGTCGAGTTTGCCTATTTCCTGAACGCGTTCGGGAGCCAGGTGACTCTGATCGAGATGCTGCCGCAGATCGTCCCGGTCGAGGACGAGGAGGTGGCGCGGTTGCTCCACCGCAGCTTCGAGAAGCAGGGGATCGCGATCCACACGGGAACCAAGGCCGAGAACGTCCGCGTGGGCAAGGAGAGCGTCTCCCTAGAACTCGTGAAGGGCGACCAGCGCCAGCCGCTCGAGGTCGAGTCGGTAATCGTGGCGATCGGCGTCGGACCGAACCTCGAGGGGGCCGTCTCGCCGAAGATCGCGCTCGCGCTCGACCGGGGCTACGTGAAGGTCGACGAGAATTACCAGACGAGCGTGCCGGGAATCTACGCCGCGGGCGACATCATCGGGCCGCCCTGGCTGGCCCACGTGGCGAGCTTCCGGGCGATCCAGGCCGTCAACGGTATGTTCGGGCACGGGAAGCCCAGGCACGTGAAGGTTTTTCCCGGATGCACCTATTCACAGCCGCAGGTCGCGAGCATCGGGCTCACCGAGAAGGCGGCGAAGGAGAAGGGCATCGCATACAAGATCGGCAAGTTCCCGTTCCTGGCCGTCGGCAAGGCGGTGGCGGCCGCGGAGGCGGAAGGCTTTGTCAAGGTGCTGGCCGATCCCGCTACTGGCGAGATTCTCGGAGCCCACATCATCGGCGCCGAGGCCACGGAGCTCATCTCGGAATACGGCTTGGCGATGAACCTCGAGGCGACGATCGGCGAGGTCCACGAGACCATCCACGCCCATCCGACCCTCGGCGAGGCGCTCATGGAAGCCGCCGCGGCCGTCTCCGGCGAGGCGATCCACATTTAGCCGTCGCAGCCCGCTGCGGGAGTGGCGGGATCATCGGATCTGGGGCCCCCTTATCGCCACCGCACAGGGCCCCACGGGAGCTGCGGAGGCGGAATCATCCTCAAGCCCGGTTCTCCCCGGCCGGCGCCGGGTTTGTAACGTATTGCGTTACGTGCTGTACCGATTGCCGATGTAACGTAATGCGTTACATGCTGGATTGGGGATGGTTGGTCCGCAGAGGAGTGCGAGGCTTCGGGCCCGCTGTCCGGGAGCCGTCGGCAGGGAGGCTCAGCGCTGCAGGCCGGCCCCGCTGCGCCAGAGCGGCAGCGGAAGCGCGCCGAGGAGGATGACTGCAAGCTGGCTCGCGACGAAGGCGATCAGCCCGTAGAACGCCGACTGCATGAAGCCGTAGGAGTGGAGGCCGACACCGAGCATGTTGACGCCGAACCAGCTCCACGCGGTCACGATGTTCCCGAATACCGCGAGCATCATCAGCCCGCGCTGGCGGACGATGCCGCCCCAGCGGCAATGGAGGATGACGGCGTTCCAGAGCACGATGATGAGCGCGCCGTTCTCCTTGGGATCCCAGCCCCAGAAGCGCCCCCAGGACTGGTCGGCCCAGATGCCGCCGAGCACGGTGCCGACGAGGCTGAAGAGCGTGGCGAAGCAGACGATTCCATAGACCATCCGGGTGAGCGCGTCGGCGGTGGGCTGCTCGAGGGTCCTCGTGAGCACGCCGCGCAGGAGGTAGACGAGCGCCAGGAAGCCGGCGAGGAAGGTGGCGCCGTAGCCCATCGTGATGACGACCACGTGCGTCGCCAGCCAGAAGTTGGAGTCGAGCACCGCGCGCATCATCTCGAGCGTGTCGCCGCCCAGCGCAAGATGGTGGGCGATGAGCAGGGTGCCGAACCCGATCATCCCGCCGGCGACGGCCCCGATGCTGTTCCGGTACAGCCACTCGATGATGAGGCAGAGGGCGACGGCGGCCCAGCCCACAAACAAGGCCGAGGAGTAGAGGTTTGTCACCGGCGGCCGGCCCTCGAGCCACATGCGCGCGAGGATGCCGGCAGTCGTTGCAAGAAAGGCGAGCGCGAGGAGCCCGAAGGCGGACCGCGGAAGGGCCTCCGGCCAGCGCAGCCAGGAGATCGCGGCGAGCAGGCCCGCCAGGACATAGACGATCATGCTCGTGTAAAACGGCTGCGCCCGGTTGAAGGCGACTTCGACAGCGCATCTCCTGAGCTGCGACGGGAAGCGCTCGGCGAGCTCTCCAGAGTAGAGGCGCAGCACCTCGTTGAACTCCTTCGGCTGCTTGAGGCGCCAGGCATGGGCGAGCCCGGCGAGCGCCATCGCGTCGGGACTGATCGCGCCGGCACGAAGGCCTTCGGCGAGAGCGTCTCCCTCCTTGCGCCAGCCGTGGGAATCGGCGCGGCCGGCCGGAGGCACGAGCAGGAAGCTGGTCTGCTCGGCCATCGCCTGGAAGCGGGCCAGATAGTCCGATCCGACCTTTGCTGCGGCCTCCTCGGCGGGCCTGCCTGCGGCCTTGGCGGCGAGGGAGGCGGACACGGCGGGCAACTGCTCCTGGAGCCGCAGCACCTCGGCGAGGAAATCGGGGCTGTCCTCGAGGTTCGCCGCCGACTTCAGGCGCTGGTAGAGAAGGAGCCGCTGGTAGAGCCGGACGACCTCGCGCTGGAAGGGCGTGCGCACCGCTTCGTCGACGGGCTCGGCCAGGCGCATCTGGCGGTCGAGCTCGGGCAGGCCGCTCCTGAGTTCATTGAACGAAAATCGCTTCTGCCCCTCGGATTTCTCGCCGAACAGGGCGAGCACCTCGGGATTCTCGATCAGGAAGTGGGAATAGTTGTCGGCGAGGGCCGGGTTGAAGAAGACGTCGAGGAGCCATTCGACCGGCTGGAGCGTTGCGTGGTCGGGCGCGACGAAGCGCTGGCGGCCCTGGAGCATGAGCAGCGAGTTGCGGGCCACGGTGTCGAGCGGCTTGACGCGTCCGTCGGCAAGCGCAGGCAGGCGGCCGAAGGCCGGGAGATCGAACTCCGACTTCGTCGCCGGCGGAACGAGGGTCGATGCGAGCCAGAGCGCGCCGAGAACGAACACGATCAGGGCGAGATGGCGCTTCCACCAGGGGCCTGCTGGAGCGGCCTGGACGGCGGACGAAGCCGCGGAGGCGGCGGAGCGCCTGCGCAGGAAACCGGTGAGGTGGATGCCGAAGTGGATGGTCAGCCCGAGGCCCATCAGCACGCAGGAGATGTAGGGGAGCAGCCAGCTCGGGTTGCGCACGACCTGGAAAACGCTCGTGCGGTCGCTGTTTTCGAAGCCTGCCTGATAGAAGGTGAGCCCGCCGTGGCGCAGCGGGTTGTTCATGTAGATGAGCACCTCGCGGTCGGCGCCGCCGTCATCGGTGCGGAGACGGACGCGGCTGGAGAAATTTTTCGGGATGTCGGTGCCGGGATAACGGTCGTGGGAGAACTTGAGCAGCGTGAGCGTGAACGGCTGGTAGTAACGGACGGGGCGCATCCGCAGCTCGAAGGTGCGCCCCTGGAAGGAAATCGTCTGAGCCTCGGTGAGGAGGGAGGAGATCAGCCAGGTGCCGATCGGGCCCTCAGGCCCGTCGAGCCGGACCAGCGCCGAGGGGAGGTTGCGCTCGTCAGGCCGGTAGGTGACGGGCAGGGGAAGGACGGCGAGCGTGGCGCCGAAGCCCTGGTCGGCGGCGACGGAGGGCGGGTTCTGCACCTGGCTGCGCATCCGGACGTCGGAGTTGGGATAGTACAGCGTCGCCTGAACGCGGAAGGGGAGCTTGGGATTCTGGATGGGGCCGAGTTTATCGAGGACCTCGGCCGGGATCGCGACGACGTCGTCGAACTGCGGGTTGGTCGCATCGACGACCGCGAGCTCGTACCGCATCGAGCTCTCGGAGTAGGCCTTGGTCTCGCCCTGGTCGAGGCGCATCAGGCTCTCCCGCTGCATGAGCCCGCTGAGGAATTCGCCGAGCAGGAGGAGGACGAGGCCGCTGTGGGCGAGCCAGAGCCCGGCATGCCGCCAGGCGAAACCGAAGCGGCGCACGAGCACGGCGGCCAGGTTGACAAGAAGCAGTCCGCCGATGAGGTAGCCGCCGGGGAAGATGGGAACCCAAAGGGAGCTTCCCCGGACGGGCGCCATGACGAACAGGGAGCGGAAGTATCGCGTCTGCACGGCCCAGACGCCGAGGTTCACCTGCGCCAGCGTCGCGATGAACACGAGGATCATCGACAGGACGAGCAGGACGACCGTCAGGCGGAGGGAGGTGAAAGAGTGGACGCAGTCGCGTAGGAAAGTGCGCATGGCGGTTCAGCGGACCCTGACGGTTTTAAGGAAAGCGAGGAATGCCGGCTTCTCGCGGGCGACGAGGGCGTCGGGCCCGGTGAGCTTGAAGAACCAGGTCTCGCCGGAGACCGGGACGATCGCGCCGAGCATCCGGTTGCCCTGGTTGGCCGCGTCGAAGACCCGGATGTGAAGTCCGTTCGCCTCGAGCGGATCCAGCGCTCCGGAGAGATCGGGCACCGGCGGCAAGCCGAGCTGGCCGCGCCAGCGATTGACGTTGGCGAGGTCGCCGCCGACGTCGCCCGGGAACGAGATGACGGCCAGATCGGCGGCGCCCTCGGGGCCGGAGATTGAGAAGGTCGCCCTGCGCATGCCGGAGCCCGGCTTAGGCGTCCAGTTCGCGGGCGCGGTCCAGGTGAGGGCGCTGTCGGCTGCCGGAGCCGCAGCGGCGGGCGCCGTGCCATCGACAGGGGGATGGTCCGGGGGCATGGCCGCGTCGATCGCAGGATGGCCCGGCGGAAGCTGCTCCTGGGGCGCGGCAGGCGCCTGGCGGGGAGCGGCGGAGTCCTTGGGGGCTCGATACGAGGTGACCTTGGCTTCCCTGCAGGCGGTGAGGACGGACAAGAGGCCCAGCAGGGCCAGGAGCGCGGGGCGTCGTGTCAGGACCATGGGATTTCCATTGAATCTACGCAATAGGTGAAAACCGCAACCCAATCCGCGCGATACTCCGGGCGCCCGGCGGAGCTTGCGCCGCCGGGCGGGTTGTGCGGTACTGCGCGGCTGCCATGTCACCGCACCGCGCATCGAAGGGGAAAGCCCGCCCGGGCGAGCACGGGGGGCTTGGATCATGAAGCTTGCGCCGCTCGGAGACGATGCCGTGATTGCCACGCTCGGGGAGAAACTCGACGTGGAGACAGCCTCCGCGGCGTGCGCGCTTTCCCGGGCCCTCCTGGCGAAGCCCCTGCCCGGCGTCGGTGAATGTGTCCCGGCCAACGCGAGCGTGACGGTTTTCTACGATCCCGGCCGTGTGCCGAAGAAAAAGGACGCGACCCCGTACGACCGGGTGTGCCAGTGGGTCGCCTCGCGCGCGGCGGCGGCGAAGGCGCCGGAGCTTGCGTCGGCACGCCGGCTTGTCGTGCCGGTGTGCTACGGAGGGGAGTTCGGGGCGGATCTGGATGCGGTGGCGTCCGCGCACGGCCTGGAGCCGGCGCAGGTGGTGGCGTTGCACAGCGGGGCGGACTATTTCGTGAGTGCGGTGGGTTTCGCGCCGGGTTTTGCGTACCTGGTGGGGATGCCCGAGGAGCTGCACACGCCAAGGCGCAAGACGCCTCGCACGCGCGTGCCGGCGGGGTCGGTGGCCATCGGTGGCGCGCAGACGGGCATCTATCCGTTCGAGACACCGGGAGGCTGGAATCTCATCGGCGCGACGCCCTGGAGGCTGTTTCATCCGTACGCGGAAGTGCCGACCCGGCTGCAGACGGGCGACTGCGTGCGTTTCAAGCCGGTTACTCCGGAGGAGTTCGCGACCCTGCGCAATTCGCCATGAGCCGCGTCCACGTCATCAGGCCGGGCATGCTGACGACCGTGCAGGATCTCGGGCGTCCGGGCTGGCAATGCCACGGGGTGACCCCCGGCGGCGCCCTCGACAGTACGGCGATGAGGCTTGCGAACCTGCTTGTCGGAAACCCGGAGGGGGCGGCCGGCCTGGAGATCACCCTGGTGGGCCCCGTGCTCCGATTCGCCGAACCGGCGCTGATCGCGGTCTGCGGCGCGGATTTCGAGGTGACGTGCGGAGGCGCCCCAGTGCCGCCTTGGCGGCCGGTGAGGCTCGCCGGAGGGAGCGAACTCTCCTTTGGTGCGGCGCGTTCGGGGTCGAGGATCTACCTCGCGGTTGCTGGCGGGATTGCGGTACCCCGCGTGCTGGGCGGCCGCGGCACGCATCTCGCGGCGGGCTTCGGGGGATTCGAGGGACGCCCGCTGCAACCGGCCGACATCCTGAAGATCGGGCCTCCGTCGCCCTGGGCGCGCCGCTTCGGCGGCGGGCCGCTGTTTGCGGGGGGCATCATCCCGGCCCGCTGGGAGATCTCGGGCGGGGCGCGGCCGTCCTACAGCCGCGAGCCGTCGGTGCGCGTGGTGCGCGGGCCGCAGTGGGACTGGTTTCCGGAGGATGTCCGCGCACGGTTCCTCGGCGAGGCGTGCACGGTGGCGCCGCAGTCGGATCGCATGGGCCTGCGGCTGAATCCGCCGGTGACTCCGCTGGCCCTCGGGCCGGCGCGCGAGATGATCTCGGAGGGGGTGACGGCGGGCGCGGTGCAGGTTCCCCCCGACGGCCGGCCGATCGTGATGCTCGCTGACCGGCAGACGATCGGCGGCTATCCGAAGATCGCTGTCGTCGCGTCGGTCGATCTCCCGCTGCTGGCGCAGCTCTGCCCGGGCGACCGGTTGGCCTTCCGCGAAGTGCCGCTGGCGGAGGCGCAGGAGCAGCGGATCGCCGACGAGCGGCAGTTCGCGACGCTCAAACAGGGCATTGCGCTCCATTCCAGTTGAGCGGACGCGCCATGCCCTCGATCGACCTGAACTGCGATCTCGGAGAGGGGGCGGGGCACGACTCCGAGCTGATGCCACTGGTGACCTCGGCGAACCTCGCCTGCGGCGGGCACGCGGGGGACGAGGAATCGATGCGCGCGGGCGTTGCGCTGGCGCTGCGGCACGGCGTGGCGGTCGGGGCGCACCCGGGCTTCGAGGATCGCGAGCATTTCGGGCGGCGCGCGCTGCCGGCGACTCCGGCACAGGCCGCCAGCCTCGTGCGGCGGCAGGTGGAAGCATTGCAGAGAGTGGCCGCGATCGCGGGCGCCGCGGTGCGCCACGTGAAGCTGCACGGAGCACTCTACAACCTCGCGGCGGCGGACCGGGCGCTCGCCGAGGCGGTCATCGGCGCGGTGATGGAGATCGATGCCGGGCTGGTCCTGTTCGTCCCGGCGGGGAGCGAGATGGAGAGGGTGGCGCGGGGGCGACGCGGCCTCGCCGTGGCTGCAGAGGTTTTCGCCGACCGCACGTATCAGGCGGACGGATCGCTCACGCCGCGGTCGAGCCCCAGCGCGGTGATCGAGGACGAGGCGGCGGCCGCCGCCCAGGTGCTGCGGCTGGTGCAGGAGGGGCGCGTGCGGACGGCGGCGGGCACCGATCTCGCGCTGGCGGCCGCGACGGTGTGCATCCACGGAGACGGGCCGCACGCGGTCGCCTTCGCGCGGCGGCTGGGCCGGGCGCTCCGCGACGCGGGGGTTGAGCTGAGGGCGCCGGGCGCGCGCGGCATCCGATGATCAAGCTCGCCGGAATCCTCCTGATCGCGATTGGCTTTGCGCTTCGGTTCAATCCGCTGGTGGTGGTGCTGGCCGCCGGGATCGCGACGGGGCTCTGCGCGGGAATGTCGTTCCCGGAGATCCTGACGCAGTTCGGCCAGGCGTTCGTCGACAACCGGTTCATGACGCTGCCGGTGGTGCTGATCGTGCCCGTGATCGGGCTGCTGGAGCGGCACGGTCTGAAGGAATACGCCGAGCGCTGCCTGAAGAAGGCGAAGGCGGCGACGGCCGGGCGCGTGCTTCTACTCTACACCGCGATGCGGCAGATCTCGATCGCGCTCGGGGTGAACATCGGCGGGCATGCGGGCGCGGTGCGTCCGCTGATCGCGCCGATGGCGGAGGGCGCGGCGCGCACGCGGCACGGGGCCGTGCCCGAGGAGACGGCGCAGGCGATCCGCGCGCACGCGGCGGCGGCGGAGAATGTGGGCAACTTTTTCGGCGAGGACGTCTTCATTGCCGTGGGGGCGGTGCTCCTGATGAAAAGCTTCTTCGATGCAGAGGGGATGCCGGTGAGCGTGTGGGCGTTGGCGCTCTGGGGCCTGCCGACGGCCGCCGTGGCCTTTGCGGCGATGGTCTGGCGGTGCCGGACGCTTGACCGGCGGATCGCGCGCGAGTGCGCGCCTGAGCAAGGGAGGGCGCCGTGAAGCTGGTCACCATGGAGGCATTCTACGCGGTGGTCGGCCTGATCCTCTTCCTGGTGGCGGGGCGGATCGCCGCCGATGCGACGCATCCGAAGCGCTGGGGCTCGGCGGCGTTCTGGGCCTTGCTGGGAGCGACATTTCTCCTGGGCAAACGGATCCCGCCGGCGGCGATCGGCTGGATGGTGCTCGCCATGGTGGTGCTGGCGGCGGCGCGCCAGGTCGGCCGCAGCGCACCGCAGGAGGTGCCGCAGGACGCGCGAAAAGCGGAGGCGCAGCGGCTGGGGAGGCGCCTGCTCTGGCCGGCGCTGGCCATCCCGGCAACGGCGGTTCTCGGCAGCCGGCTGCTGGGTTTCGTGCACGCGCGCGGCGTGTGGCTGATCGACCCGGCGCAAGCGACGCTCATCTCGCTCAGCCTGGGGGCGCTGGTCGCGCTGGCGCTGGGGCTGCGGCTCACTGGGGCGGCCGCGCGGGTGCCGGTCGGAGAGGGCGGGCGGATCCTTGAGACCGTGGGCTGGGCGCTTCTGCTGCCGCAGATGCTGGCCGCGCTGGGGACCATCTTCGCGAAGGCGGGCGTCGGTCCGGTGATCGCCGGCCTGGTGACGGCAGCGCTGCCGACTCAGCACGCGTGGGTGGCCGTCGCGGCCTACTGCGCGGGGATGGCGATCTTCACGATGATCATGGGCAACGCCTTTGCCGCGTTCGCGGTGATCACGGGCGGGATCGGCCTGCCGCTGATCGTGCAGGCGCACGGCGGCAACCCGGCCATCATGGCCGCGATCGGGATGCTCACCGGCTACTGCGGCACGCTGCTCACCCCGATGGCGGCCAACTTCAACATCGTCCCGGCAATGCTCCTGGAGCTGAAGGATCGCAACGCGGTGATCAAGGCGCAGGCGCCGATCGCGGCGGTTATTTTCATCGCGAATCTGCTTTTGATGTGGTTCTGTGTGTATCGGTTCTAGCCGCGGGCCCGCGACGCGGCGGTCGATTCCCAACGAAGAAAACTGGAATAGAGGCACAGCGCGCGTGCGCCCCGGCCCGAGTTCCCCGAGCACTCACGTCCCGGAGGGCCTGACCGACGGCCAAACGCGCCGGATTGGATCCTATGAAAACCGTCTTGCTGACAGGATTTGAGCCCTTCGGCGGGGAAAAGGTGAATCCGTCCTGGCTGGCCGTGCGCCGGCTTCACGGGCGCGTGATCCGCGGACACCGGGTCGTCGCGAAACGCCTGCCGACCGTATTCGGGGAGTCACTCTCGGTGCTCCTCAAGCATCTGGAGGCGATCAAGCCGGTGCTGGTGATCTGCGTGGGCCAGGCCGGCGGGCGGGCCGAGATCACGGTGGAGCGGGTCGCGATCAACATCAGCGACTCGAACATCGCCGACAACGCCGGGCACAAGCCGAAGGACACGCCCGTCATCCCGGGCGCTCCCGTGGCCTACTGGTCGACGCTTCCCGTGAAGACGATCGTGCACGAGCTGCGCCGCTGCGGGATTCCCTCCTCGGTCTCGCAGACGGCGGGCACCTTCGTCTGCAACCACGTTTTCTACGGGCTGGAGCACGCGCTGGGGCGGATCAACGCGGCCGCGCCGAGCGGGCCGGGATACGCGCCGGTGCGCGGGGGATTCGTCCACGTGCCGTTCCTGCCAGAGCAGACGATCTGCGCCCATGCGAACCGCTCGGTCACGAAGGCCGGGATGGGGGCGGCCAAGCACACGGGCCAGCCGAGCATGGCGCTGCCCATGATGGTCGAGGCGCTCACCATTGCGGTGAGGGAGTCGTTGCGGCCGCATCCCAAGATCCACCTCTGGGAGCCCGTGCGGAACGGGCGGCGCAGGCGCGCCCGGAAGGCCTCCCCGGCCAAGCGATAACGGTTGCCGCGGGCGCCCCGCGCCTCCTACGGTCGGGCCTGCATGGCTGAAACCGCCACCCCTCCCGCGTCCCCGAAGCCGCGCTTCGGCCGCGCATTCTGGACGCTCAACTCGATCGAGATGTGGGAGCGCCTCGCGTTCTACAACCTGCGCGTGATGGCGCCGATCTACATCATGCAGGCCGACAACCCCGGAGGCCTGCACCTGACGGCGGTGGACAAGGGCACGATCTACGCGTGGTGGGCGGCGTTCCAGTCGCTGCTGCCGATCGTCACCGGCGGGCTCGCGGACCGGTTCGGGTACAAGCGCACGCTGGCCTTCTCGATCAGCCTCATGCTGACGGGCTACCTGATGATCGCGTTCCTGCGCGACGTCCCGTTCCTCACGAATTACTGGGGGCTATTCCTGGGGATCATGACGCTCGCCACCGGCACCGCCTTCTTCAAGCCGAGCATTCAGGGCTCGCTCGCGCACCAGCTCTCGAAGGAGAACTCCTCGGTGGGGTGGGGCGTGTTCTACTGGGTCGTGAACGTGGGCGCGTTCTGCGGGCATTACCTGCCCTCGATCCTCCTGACGCTCAGCGCGCTGCTGCCCGGGCCGCTCTACGCGGCGGCGAATTCCTGCGAGGCGTGGCGCAACCTGTTCATCGCCTCGGCGGTGTTCACCTCGTTCAATTTTCTGCTGCTGCTGACTTTTGAGGACGTGCCCTCGGGGGCGTCGAAGACCGAGACACCGCTGCAGGTGCTCTGGCGGACGATCACGAACATCCTCGAGCCGCGCCTGCTCGCGTGGATGGCGATCATGTCGTGCTTCTGGCTGATGATGTACCAGCTCTGGGACCTGCAGCCGAACTTCATCGCCGACTGGGTGGACAGCGGCCCGCTGGCGGCGAAGCTCGCCTGGCTTCCCGGGCTGGCGCGCAAGGCGCTGATCGAGCAGACGGCGCGCGGCCCGATGATCCCGCAGCAGGTGCTCCTCAGTTTCAACGCGTTCTTCATCATTGTCGGCGTTGTCGGGATGGCCTGGCTCACCCGGGGTTTGCGCACGCTCACCGCGATGCTGATCGGGATGTGCCTCGCGGTCGTCGGCGTGCTCGTCGCCGGCTGGACCTCGAACGTGTGGTATCTGGTGCTGGGAATCCTCTTCTTCTCACTGGGAGAGATGGCAACCGGCCCCAAAAAGAGCGAGTACCTCGCGCTGATCGCGCCGCCCGGGAAGAAGGGCCTCTATCTCGGCTACGTGAACATCCCAGTGGGTGTGGGCGTCTATTTCGGCTCCACCATCGCCGGCCTCCTCTACGGCCGATTCGGCGAGAAGGCAGTGCTGGCCCAGCGGTACCTCGCCGAGCACACCGCCTGGGGACAGGCCAGACATTGGGATGGGAACCTGGACACGCTGGCCGCCACGCTCGGCGTGCCGCGCACGGGCGCCATGGCGAAACTGCAGGAAGTCGCCGGGCTCGATGCTGCGGCGGCCACGCGGATGCTGTGGGACACCTATCATCCCCACTACGTGTGGCTGCCTTTCGCGGCGATCGGCGTCGTCGCGGCGGTGAGCCTGTGGATCTTCGGCCGGATGGCGCGCCGCTGGAGCGACATGAACGCCTAGGCGCCCGGCGGACCGCGGTCCGCAGGCTCCCCCGGGCCGGTCGCCGCGCCGTCACTTCGGCGCGATGGGGAGCAGGCTGACCTCGATGATGTTCGAGTTCTCGGTCTGGCAGCGCTGCAGGAGCTCGGCCGACGGGGCGCGATCGAGATTGATGTGGGCGACCGCGGCCTCGGCGCCGGCGAACACGACGTTGGCCATCTCCTGGACGTTGATTTCGGCGGCGCGGAGCGTGCCGAGCACGGTGGCGAGGACGCCCGGGCGGTCGAGATGGCGGACGACGAGCATGTGCGTGGCCGGAGTGCGCACGGCGAGGTTCACGACATTCGGGACGTCGCCGGTATCCTTGAAGGTGCGGACGATCCGCACGGTCTCGGCGGCGATGGCCTCCTGGGCCTGCTCGGTCGAGGCGCCGATGTGGTGCGTGCCGTAGACGGCGGGGTCCTGACCCAGCGGATCGGCAAACGGGCCCTTCCCGGCGGCGGGTTCATTGGCGTAGACGTCGAGGCCGACGCGAAGCTGGCGCTCCCTGATCGCCTGCGCGAGCGCAGCCTGGTCGACGACCTCGCTGCGGGCCGTGTTGACGAAAAAGGCGCCGGGGCGCAGCGCAGCGAAGAACTTGGCGCCGAGCAGCCCCTTGGTGTTCGCGTTGAGGGCAAGATGGACGCTGACGACGTCGGCCGCGGCGGCGACTTCCTCGGGGCTGGACTTGCAGGTGATGCCGAGGGCGGCGGCGCGCTCCGGAGTGAGGCTGCGGCTCCAGGCGACGACGGGCATTCCGAAGCCGCGCGCGCGCGGAATCATCTCCGAGCCGATCTGGCCGAGCCCGATGAGGCCGAGCGTGCGGCCGAAGAGTCCGCGTGCCTTGGAGTAAGCCTCCTTGTTCCACTCGCCCTTGCGGAGGCTGGCGACGTTGTCGGGGAGGCGGCGGTCGATGGAGAGGATGAGGCCGAACGCGAGTTCGGCGACGGCGATCGAATTCTTTCCCGGGCAGTTCGAGACGTAGACGCCCCGGCGCGAGGCCGCGGCGACGTCGATGGTATTGTAGCCGGCGCCGGCGCGCACGATGAGCTTGATTGCCCCGGCCTCGATCATCGGCGCCGTGACCTTGGTCGAACGGACGACGAGGACGTCGGGCTGGTGCTGGGCGATGGCTTGGACGAGTGCTTCGTCCTTGGTGCCGGGCTGGTAGAGGACTTCACAACCGATGGCGGCGAGGCCGTCGCGGCCGGACTGTTCGAATTTGTCGGCGATCAGAACACGCATTTCTCGAGAAGGTTAGAGGTTGGAACGCAAGGGTTAACCAAATTTCGATGAAGTGATTATATATACTGGTTCCTTCCGATGACAACCGCCAAACGGCAGGCTCGGTTGGCACAGGCGCAGGCTCCCGCTCCGCTTGGCGCTACATGTTGAATCGGAAGAGCGCGACGTCGCCGTCGCGGATCACATAGTCGCGGCCCTCAAGGCGATACTGGCCGGCCTCGCGGGCGCGGGCGACGCTTCCGAGCCGGATGAGCTCGGTGGCGGCGATGACCTCGGCCTTGATGAAGCCCTTCTCGAAATCGGTGTGGATGACGCCGGCGGCCTGGGGCGCCTTGGCGCCGTTGCGGACCGTCCACGCACGGACCTCCTTCTCGTTGTGCGTGAAGAAAGTGATGAGGCCGAGCAGGGCGTAGGTGGCGCGGATGAGCGCGCCGGAGCCGGGCTCAATCACGCCGAGGTCGCGGAGAAACTCGGCGGCCTCGGCGGGAGGCAGGTCGGCGAGTTCCGACTCGATCTGGGCGCTGACGGCGACGTAAGCGGCGTCATGACGGGCCTTGACGCAGGCGGCGACCTGCTGCACGAGCGGGTTCTGGGCGGCCGCGGCGAGGGCGGACTCTCCCATGTTGACGGCGTAAAGGACGGGTTTTGCCGTCAGCAGCTGGAATGACTTCAGAAGGCGGGTCTCCTCTTCGTTGACGGGAAGCGTGTTTGCCGGCCTGGCCTCGTTGAGATGGGGGAGGAGGCGCTCGAGGAGAGCGAGTTCGGCCGCCGCGTCCTTCTCGCCGCCGCGGGCGCGTTTCTGTGCCTTTTCGACGCGCTTGCTCACTGCATCGAGATCGGCGAGCGCGAGTTCGGTGCCGATGACCTCGATGTCGCGCACGGGGTCGATCGAGCCCATCGGATGGGCCACGTCGGCGTGCTCGAAACCGCGGACGACGTGGACGATGGCGTCGACTTCGCGGATGTTGGCAAGGAACTGGTTGCCGAGGCCTTCGCCCCGGCTGGCGCCTTTGACGAGCCCGGCGATGTCGAGAAACTCGATGGCGGTGGGGATGGCATTGCCCGTCTTGAAGAGCCTCTCGAGGCCGGTGAGGCGGTCGTCGGGCACGGTGACGATGCCCACGTTGGGTTCGATCGTGCAGAAAGGATAGCTGGCGACCGCCGCCTTGTGGGAGCGGGTCAGCGCGTTGAACAGGGTGGATTTCCCCGCGTTGGGCAGTCCGACGATGCCGGCCTTGAGCATTTACGGGGATTGACTGAGGGTGCGCGCCGTCCGGCAAGCGGAAAAGTCCCCCGGCTGCAGCAGCTGGTTGCTCAAGCACCGTGAGCACGCCGGGAGCGACGTAGATCTTTCCCAAATTTCGTCTGGTTCGTCGCTGTTCGGGGCCGGGCTATATCATGGCCAAGGGCAAGCTGGTCAAAGCGTTCAGAATCGGCTGCCCTCGGCGGGACAACTTTCGCCTGGGGCGAAAGTTGGAGGCGCGGGTCGGAATTGAACCGACGCATAGGGGTTTTGCAGACCCCGGCCTTACCACTTGGCTACCGCGCCCTGAAACAAAGGGGCTCAAGTTGTGCGAAACAACCCCGGCGCGCAAGTGCGGAAATCGGCCGGCCCAAGCGACTGGCGCGCGGAGCGCGATGCTCCCAGGTTTGCGCGCTATCGGGCGAAGAAGGGATTGTGCTTCTTCTCCTGCGCGAGGGTCGTGAGCGGGCCGTGGCCGGAGGCGATCACGGTGTCCCGCGGCAGGGTGAAGATCTTCTCCAGGTTGTTCCGGTACTGGGCCTCGTAGGAAACGAGCCCGCCGCCCATCGAGCCGGCGAACATCGAGTCGCCGCAGACGGCGAGGGGCCAGGAGAGCCCGATGACGAAGTAGGTCGTCTGCCCCGGAGAGTGACCCGAGGTGTCGAGGGTTTTGATCGCGAGCCCGTCGAGGTGGAAGGTCTGGTCCTCCCTGAATGTCTGGCCGCCGGGGAAGGGTTCGAGCGCTGAGGAGTAAACCGCGGCACCGGTGGCTGCGCAGAGGCGGGCGGCGTCGGCCACGTGGTCCTCGTGGGTGTGGGTGAGGAAGAGGTAGCGCACGGTGAGCTTCTCAAGCTTCACCACGTCGAGCATCGGCTCACAGGTCGCCCCGGTGTCGAACGCCGCGGCGAGGCGCGTGCGCCGGTCCCAGACGAGGTAGCTGTTCACCGCCATGTCCTCGTAGGGCGTGTTGAACATCGCAAAGCCGCGCGGCGGGATGACGACCTCCGGATACCAGGTGTGGCGCGCGATGGCGACGAGGGGATCGGCCGCGAGCCGCAGGGCAGGGGCCACGGCGCGCAGCGCGGCCTCGTCGAACGCGCCGCCCTTGAGGGCCTGCAGCGCCCCGGGGGCGAGCCCGGCCCGCCGCGCCAGTTCGTCGTCAGAAAGGCGCAGCCCGCGCTGGGCCTTTCCGATAATGTCGACGAAGTTGTCCTCCAGCGGGATGCGCGGCATGGGAATAGTCAAAGCGCACCGGCGCGAAAACTCAACGGCAAGGTGCCTTTGCCGTTGCGCTCCGACCGGAAGCCGGGCTACCTGATACGATCGACTCCCTTTTCATCATGGAAACAAATCCGTACCTATCCTCCCTGTTCTCCCTGAAGGGCAAGGTTGCCGTCGTGATCGGCGGCACCGGCGAACTCTGCGGCGCGATGGCCGAGGGCCTGGCTGGGGCGGGCGCCGAGGTGGTGCTCGTCGGCCGCAACGAGGACAAGGCGAAGGCCCGCCTCGCGAAGATCGAGGCCGCCGGCGGCAAGGGCTGGTTCCACGCCGCGGAGGCGACCGACCGGTCGCAGCTCGAGGCGCTGCTGGCCGCGGTGCTCAAGCGCAGCGGGAAGGTCGACGTCGTCGTCAACGGCGCCGGGGTCAACTCGGCCACGCCGTTCTTCGACATCGCCGAGGACGAGTTCGAGCGGATCATCAGGGTCAACCTCAAGGCTGTCTTCATGAGCTGCCAGGTTTTCGGGAAATACCTGGTCGAGCGCGGCCAGGGCGGCTCGATCATCAATCTGGGCTCGATGTCGGGCATCATTCCGCTCTCCCGCGTATTCACCTATTCGACGACCAAGGCCGCGGTGCACAACCTCACGAAGAATCTGGCTCGCGAGTGGGCGACCGGGAACGTCCGCGTCAACGCGGTCGTCCCGGGCTTCTTCCCCGCCGAGCAGAACCGCAAGGTGCTCACGCCCGACCGGGTGCAGAGCATCATGGGGCATACGCCGATGAAGCGCTTCGGCGAGGCGCGCGAGCTGATCGGGGCCACGCTTCTGCTCGCGAGCGACGCCGGCTCGTTCATCACCGGCGCCGAGCTGGTGGTCGATGGCGGCTACCATGCGATGACGATCTGACCCGCGCGGCCGGGTTCTATATTTGTAAAGGTTAGAGCCCGGGAATATACACTTCCCGGGGAAAATATAGACTTGTCCACTGCTTCCGGGCGTTCATATTACCATCACTATGGTAACCGACAAACTAAAGCAGCTTGCTGACTATCAGGAAAAGATTGTGGCCCTGCGGGGCGACATCGAGAAGGAATTGGCGGCGAAACTGACGCATCTGCACGAGGAATTCGGATTCGAGTCTCCCCAGGCCCTGATCAAGGCCATCAAGGCGGCGGCGGGCAGCGGCGGCAAGCGCCGCGGGCGCAAGGCGGGCAAGCACCGGAAGCACGCACGGATCACCCCCGAGCTGCGCGAGAAGATCTGCGCGGCGCTGCAGGGCGGGAAGACCGGCAAACAGGTGGCGGAGGAGTTCGGCGTATCGCTGCCGAGCGTCTATAATATCAAGAAGGCGGGCGGCTTGGTGACGGCCCGAAAGAAAAAGTGACCGCGATCCGGCGCAAATATAGATTTCGGGCCTCCTGCGCGGAGGCCCTTTTTATTTGGCGCCGGAGGGGCGGAGGCCCCAGAGTCAGGCATCATGTCGCGCGACTACATCCAGGCGAACACCAGCGGCAGGCTTCACCCGGCCGACGAGCCCTCGATCGCCCCCGTCAACCGCGGCTTCCTCTACGGCGACGCCGTGTACGAGGTGTGGCGCACCTACCACGGCATCCTCTTCGCCTGGGAAGAGCATTGGGAGAGGCTGGAGCGCTCGGCCCGCGCGCTCGAGCTGCCGCTGCCCCTGTCGCCGGCGGGGCTGCTGGAGGAGATCCGGAGGACGGCGAAGGCGTTCGTCGCACACGGCGGCCCCGCGGGGGAGGTCTACGTCCGCCTGCAGGTCACCCGCGGCGGCGGCGCGATCGGGCTCGATCCGGCGCTGGCCGACCAGTCGGATTTCGCGGTCCTCGTGCAGGCGAACCGGGATTTCCCGGCCGAGAAGACCCTGGCGGGGCTTCGGCTGTCGATGGCCCGGAACCTCCGGCGCAACGACCGGCGGACGCTCGACCCGGCCTGGAAGACCGGGAACTACCTCAACAACCTGCTCTGCCTGCGCGAGGCGAAGTCGCGTGGCGCCGACGAGGTGGTGATCGCCAATCTCGCTGGCGAGATCACCGAGGCCGCCGTGGCGAACGTGCATTTCGTCAGGGACGGGGTCGTGCTGACGCCGGCGCTCGAGAGCGGACTGCTCGCGGGGATCACCCGGCGGCTGCTGATCGAGAAGGTCGCCCCGGCGGCCGGGTTCGCCGCCCGCGAGGCCGTGATCAGGCCCGAGGACCTGCCCTCGATGCAGGAGTGCTTCCTGACCTCGACGACCAAGGACGTGACGCCCGTGGCGGCGATCGACGACCACCGGTTCCAGGTGGGCGAAGGATCGGCGGCCCTCCGCCTGAAGGCCGCGTTTGCCGACTACGCGCGGGCCTATGCCGCGGCGCACCCGGGGCAGCGCCTGCTGGGCTGATCGCGGGATATTTGCGCCTCGACGCTGGCCGGCCCGATGCTGGAATGGCCGGCAAATCCCATGCGCTGCCTCGGAATCGATCACGGCCGGAAACGCGTCGGCCTGAGCTACGGCGACGACGTCGGCGTGGCGACTCCGCTGCCGGCGCTGACGGACGCCGATGCGGCGGCGCGGATGGAGCAACTGGGCGCGGTCATCCGCCAGCGGCGGATCACCGACATCGTTGTCGGGCTGCCGCTGAACATGGACGGGACGGAGGGGCCGAAGGCGAAGGAAGTCGCTGCTTTTGCCGGACGCCTGAAGTCGGCCTTCGGGTTGCCGGTGCATCTCGTCGACGAGCGGTTGACCTCGTATGAGGCCGAGTCGACGATTCCGAGGGCGAAACGGCGCGAGGTGCGGGCGTCCGGCCTGATCGACTCGCGCGCGGCCTGCCTCATCCTGCAGGATTTCCTCGACCAGCGCCTCCCGCCGCCGCCGGAAAGCGACTAGACGCCATTTGTCGACACCGCCTGCGGCGTAGATTTCGGACTGGCGCCGGGAAATGGGCCCGTGCATGGATGATGACCGCGGCTGCGCGCCGCTCCGCCGAATGTCCTCCGAATCTCTTACCGAGCTGCAGCGCTGGAAATGCATCTGCGCCTACGATGGCGGAGGATTCAGCGGCTGGCAGAGCCAAACGGATGGGACGGGTGTGCAGGATGCGATCGAGCGCCGCCTGAAGACGATCTTCGGGCTGGAGACGCGGATCCACGGGAGCGGGCGCACGGACGCCGGGGTGCACGCGCTGGCCCAGGTGTTCCATTTCGACTCGGCCTGGAGGCACGGGCCCGGGAAGCTGCTCGCCGCGATGAGGACCGGGCTTCCGCAGACGATCCAGGTGAAATCGACGCGCGCGGTCGCGCGCGGCTTCCACTCGCGCTTCGACGCGACGGGCAAGGTGTATTTCTACCGGATCCACCACGGCGGTTTCGCCGATCCGTTTGAGAACCGATACTGCTGGTCGATCCCGGCGAAGCTGAATGTCGCCGCAATGCGCGCCGGGGCCCGCCAGCTCGTCGGAAAACACGATTTCAAGGCATTTGCCGCAATCAACGGAGTCGAGCGGGAGACGACAGTGCGCAACCTGCGCAGGCTTGAGGTGACCGAGCGCGGGTTGGATCTGCGGATAACCGCCGAGGCCGATGGCTTCCTCTACAAGATGGTGCGGAGCCTGGTCGGCGGGCTGGTGGCGGCGGGCGAGGGGAAACTGACTCCGGACGCCCTGGGCGCGATTCTCTGCGGGGCCCGGCGGACGCATGTGGTGCAGACGGCGCCCGCCCAGGGACTCTTCCTCGCGAAAGTGTTCTACTGAGAGGGCGCCATGCGCTGGGCGGAGGCGCTTCGATCGTGGGGGCGGACGGCCTGCGACCTCGTTTTCCCTCCCGTGTGCGTGAATTGCGGCGGCTTGGTGGAAGGTGGCGGGCTGCGGCACCTGTGTCCGCTCTGCGAGGCTGCGGTGGCGCTCGCGCGGCCGCCGGTCTGCCACACCTGCGGGCATCCGTTCGACGGAGATGCCCCCGAGGGGAGCGTCTGCGTGCACTGCAGAGCGCTCGTTCCCCGGTTTGGCGAAGGTCGGACCTGCGTCCTGTTGAAGGGGGCCGGGCGGGCCCTGGTGCACGCGCTCAAGTACCACCACGCGCTGCACGTGCTGGAGGACGTGGTGGCGCTGCTTCCCCGGATTCCGGGTCTCGAGGACTACATCCGCGGCTCCATCCTCGTGCCCGTGCCGCTGCATCCCCGCAAGGAGCGCGAGCGGGGCTACAACCAGAGCCGGATGCTGGCGGAGTGTTTCGCCGCCTTCGGGGGCGCCGGAGCCCGGGTCGAGGAGCCGATCCGGCGGGTCATCGACACGCCCACCCAGACTGCGCTGGACAGGAGGACGAGGCAGGCCAACCTGAAAAATGCCTTTGCCTTGCGGTCCCGTGCTGCCATAAACCCCGCCCGACATTACCTGCTTGTTGATGATGTCTTCACCACCGGTGCCACGCTCAATGCCTGCGCAGTCATCCTGCAACGCGCCGGTTGCGTGAACCTTGACGTCCTGACCTTCGGCCACGGCTGACAATCCTATGGTTCACTTCAGCAAACCTCAGTATCCGGCTAAAGTTGAGAAGAAGAAGGACATACCCAAGGGCGTCTGGGTGAAGTGCCCCGTCTCGGGAGAGATCGTCTTCAACAAGGACCTCAAGGCGAACCAGATGGTCGTGCCGACCAGCGGGCACCATTTCCGCATCGGGGCGCGCGACCGCCTCAATAACCTGCTCGACACCGATTCGTTCAAGGAGATGGCCGCGCAGGTGCGCGCGGCCGATCCCCTGAACTTTGTCGACTCCCAGCCGTATCCGGACCGCTTGAAGAAGTACGAGAAGGAAAGCGGCCTGACCGAGGCGGTCATCTGTGGCACCGGCAAGATCCACGGCATCCCGGTGGCGATTGCCGTGATGGACTTCCGCTTCTGCGGCGGGGCGATGGGCGGCGCGACCGGGGAGAAGATCACCCGGGCGATCGAGCTGGCCATCAAGGAGAGGATCCCGTGCATCATCTTCAGCAGCTCGGGCGGCGCGCGGATGCAGGAGGGCATCTTCTCGCTAATGCAGATGGCGAAGACGAGCGCCGCGCTCGGCAGGCTCTCCGCCGCCAGGCTCCCGTTCATCTCGGTGCTCACCGATCCCACAACGGGCGGGGTCACCGCGAGCTTCGCCGCGCTCGGCGACGTGATCCTCGCCGAGCCGGGCGCGCTGATCGGCTTTGCCGGCGCGGTCGTGATCAAGGAGACGACCAAGCAGACGCTGCCCGCCGGATTCCAGCGCGCCGAGTTCCTCCTCAAGCACGGCCTGATCGACCAGATCGTGAGCCGGCTCGAGATGCGCGACCGGCTGCGGGACATTCTCCAGGCGCTCTACGCCAAACGGAAGCCCGCTGTAAAAAGCGAGGCCTGACCGCGGCTTCCCACGGTTGCGGCGCCCTCAGAAATCCTGCAGGCGCCCCTCGCCGCCGCCGCGAGCGGGCTCCAGGCGCTCGAGCACCTCGCCCAGAAGGTAGATCGAGCCTGTCACCACCACGACGTCGGAGAGGCCGCCCATGGCGCAGCGGTCGGGAGCCGGAAATGCCGCCGGCACGGCGGTGCGATGGACCGGACCGGTGAAATCGGCCGGGATGAGGTGTTCCAATGTCTCGAAGTTGCACGCCCGCGATTGATGGGGAATGGCCAGATGGATCTCCTTCGCGTGCCGTGCGATGACCGCCAGGAGCGGCCGGGCGCGGAATTCGCCGAGGATCCCCGTCAGGATCACCGGCTTGCGTCCCGTCTCGGCGACGAGCCGGGCGAGATTGGCGTCGAGGATCTGCGCGCCCTCGGGATTGTGCGAGGCGTCGAGGATTGCGGGGCGGCCGCCGATCCTCACGCGTTGCCAGCGGCCGGCCCAGTCGGCGCGCGCGAGGCCGCGGGCGATTGTCGCCTCGTCAAGTTTCCAGCGGGGAGGCAGCAGCCGCGCGGCGAGCACCGCGGTCGCGGCGTTCCAGCGCTGGTAATCGCCCTCCAGGTTTGTCCACGGATACCGACCGATGTCGTCGCCGAAGACCTCCCGGACCGAATGGACGGGAGCCGACCTCCCGGCTGCGATCGCGCGGATGACCTGCTCCGCCTCGGGCGGCATGCGGCCGATCACCACGGGCCTGCCCTGCTTGATGATCCCCGCCTTCTCAGCTGCGATCAGTTCGAGGCGGTCGCCGAGGTATTCGCAGTGGTCGAGCCCGATAGAGGTGATGACCGACACCTCGGGCTCCACGATGTTCGTCGCGTCGAGCCTGCCGCCGAGGCCGACTTCGACCACGGCGACGTCGACCTTGCGCCGGTCGAACTGGAGGAACGCCATGGCGGTCATGAACTCGAAGAAGCTGGGGCGGTCGGCCGGGGCGAAGAGATCCTCGCGGGCGGAGATGGGGCTCAGCTCCGCGACGTAGTCCTGGATCTCGGACTCGGTTAGCCGCTGGCGGTCGACCTGGACGCGTTCGCCGAGCCTCACCAGGTGGGGCGAGGTGTAGAGCCCGGTGCGCCAGCCCGCGGCATGGAGCACGGCATCGAGCATCGCGGCCACGGACCCTTTCCCGTTGGTCCCCGCCACATGGATGACCGGGTAGCGCTGCTCCGGATGCCCCAGGGCGTCGGCCAGCACCCGCATCCGGTCCACGCCGAACTTGGCCCCTCCCGCCTTAAGGCTGAAAAGGTACTCTTGGATTTCCGCATAATCCCTCGACTGGCCGGCTGTCTGCATGAAAAAGCCGGAGTCCATCACGGCGGGGCACCTGCGTCACGCCGTCTTTTGCGGGACCGCACCGGGTTGCGGCGCCCTCCGGGGCTCAACCCGTCCTGGGCGGCGCGGGCATCCTCGGTCTTGGAGTCGCGTGCGCGGATGCGGGTCTCACCGAGGACTCTTCCGGCATGGAGCCGGCGGCGGCCGCAAGCGCCTCGTTCTCGGCATGGCCGGAGAGGAGGCCGAGCAGTTCACGGACGGCGATGGAAAGCGCGCGGGACTCCGAAGCGAGCTGGACAGCGGCGGATGCGGTTTCCTCCGCATGGGCGGCGTTGCCCTGCGTGGTCGTGTCCATGTGCCGGACCGCATCGTTGATCTGGCTGATGCCGCGGTTTTGTTCGGCGCTTGCCGTTGCCACAGTCGAGGCAAGCGCATCGATCTCGCGGATCTTCCCGGCTATCTCCTCTAGGCATTGCGCGACCCGCCTGCTGATCTCGACGCCCCTGGACGTGCGGGAGAGGGATTCCGCGAGCTTGCCGGTCGACTCGCGTGCTGCCTGCGCGCTGCGTTGGGCGAGGGCGCGGACCTCCTCGGCGACGACGGCGAATCCCAGCCCTGCCTCGCCGGCGCGGGCGGCTTCGACGGCTGCGTTCAGGGCGAGGATGTTTGTCTGGAAGGCGATCTCGTCGATGGATTTGACGATCTTGGCGATGTCGTCGCCGGACGCCTTGATGCCGTCCATGGCCTCGGCCATGGCCTTCATCTCGATGGCGCCGTCCTCGGCGATCTTCCGGGCCTCATGAACGATGGCGCCGGTCTTCTCGGCGCTTTCGGCATTCTGGCGCGTGGTCCCCGACATTCCCTCGAGTGCGGAACTCGTTTCCTGGAGCGAGGCGGCCTGGCTGGTCGAGACCTCGGCAAGGCGCTTGCTGGCGACATTCATCGCGCCCGCCGCGGTCTTGATCTGGTCGGCGGTGGCGTGAAGGTCGCCGCCGATCCGGTTGAGGGGGCGGGCAATCTGCCTGCGAACGAGAAAGATGACCGCGCCGGTGATCAGGGCGATCAGCGCGGCGGAGGTCATGACGGCGTTGGCGAGCAGGTCGCCCGTCAGATCATCGGTAAATCCGTTCCATCGCGCCCGGGCTTCTTTCAGGTCTGCGGTGCTGAAGCGGAAGGCAAGTACGCCGCCGATCTTCACGTTCTTGAGCTCGCTGTGGCACTCGATGCATGAGGCGGTGACGGGCATCGGCTTGTAGATCTCGTAGGCCTCGTCCGTCTTGCGTCTGACAATCTCGGCCGACGCCAGAACCCCGGCGCTCAGATCCTCGGGCAGCTTCTGCTTGATCCGGGAGGGGACAGAAGAATGGGTGACGACCCCATCGCGGCGGTGCAGGGAGAATTCGAGGACTCCGCTGACCTCGCGCTGGCCTTCGATCAACTTCTTGAAGCGGTCCATCTCGCCGGCGTTCATGGCGTCTTCCAGCGCGCCGTCGCCTGCGTGGAAGAGGCGGTTCGCCCACTCCCATTCATCAGCCTCTTCCTTCCGGAGGTTCTCGGCGGACAGCCGCTTGATCAAGGATCCGCTCCGGGCGTACTGGACAGCCTGGGAGGCGACATACACTGCACCGACCGCTGTCAGGAGCGACAGCAGTAGCTTGGTCTCGAGTTTCATAGAGCTGGCCCTCTCTCAATCGACCGCTTTGATGACGGCCATAATGAGATTTTCTAATGAATTAGAAATGCGGTCGATGGACGGCCCGAATCCAAAAATGAGCCATTTGGCTCATCAATGCCTCGCAGCCCGAGACGTGAATTTTGCCGGCCCTGGTCAGGCCTTTGCCAGCGCGAGAAGCTCAGGGGTCGACGGGACATCCCTGATGATCTGGGAGGGCAGCGGACCAACCCCCAAGTATCTGAGGTTCGGAAGCTTGTCGTTGGCTGGCCAATAACCCCCGGCGTAGGCGACATCGAGGATGCTGCTCACCATCGCCGCGGCATAGCGTTGGGCGTTGCGGGGAAGGTCGGCGAAACGGCGCACCGCGGAGATGTCCTCCGGCCAGCCGGGGCAGCTCCGGTAGACGGGGCGGAGGGTCTTGCGGACGGCCTCGTTGCGGGGCACGTGCGTGAGCCGGCGGCCCTGGGGGTCCTCGTAGGCGGTGCACAGGAGCAGGTCACCGCGCCAGTCGCCCGCATGGGTGAGGGCGTCGGACTTGTTGATCATGATGTCCTGATAGCCGCCGTAGCGAAGTGCGTCGCCCTTCTCGACGGCGTCGAACCAGCCCACCATGCGCTGGCGGCCGGTGCTCGTGCCAAACTCGAGAAGCTTGAGCTTGGCCGCGAGGGGATGAGAGTCGTCCATCCGCGTGAGGAACGTGTGGGTGCCAACCTTGGTGTCGTAGGCTTTGGCGACACCGAAGGTGTGGATGCGCTGGACCGGGACGCCGGCGCTCTCGAAGAACTCGGGCGTGAAAGTGTGGGAGGCCGTGACGTTGGGCGAATAGCCGTGGCGCTTGTCCAGCCAGTAGGACTGGCCGAACTCTCCGATGACCGTGCGCCCCGCGTGGAGTTCGCGCAGGATGAGTTCGCGGACCTCGCCGATGTTGGCGGCGAGCGTGGTGCCCGCCTGCCAGTAGACTTCGGTCAGCCGCTGAAGGTTCAGCGAGAAAGGCTCGGAGCCGAGGAACTGGTGGAAATCGAACTCATTCTTGCCGAAGACGCCGGACTCGATGGCCTCGGCGTTCGCGCGTTGCTCGGCGATGGTGAGCTTGTCGAAGAACCCGGCGAAGGTCTCGGGCGAAACGCGGCAGACGTGCTGGATGACGCGCAGCGCGCGATCGGCGCGCTGGGCCAGTTTGCGCGCGAACCAGTTGGGTCCGGCGAGGAAGTCGTAGAAGCAGATCTGCCACTGGCCTACCTCGTCGAGATAGGAGGGGGTGATCCCGCGGCCGGTGGAGCCCCGCGGTTCCTCGGCGAGGATGCTGGTGCGGTAGTCCTCCCAGGCCAGGTCGAGGAGGCGGTGGGTGAGGTCGGAGACGAGCGTGCGCTCGTCGATCAGGAGGCGCGAAAGGACGGCGTAGCCGCGGCGTTCGAGAGGCCGGGTCTCCCACCAGATTTTCCGGGGGTCGGCGACGACGCCGCTGCCGATGCACAGATGGCCGACGGTGGGCACCGCGACGCCGGCGGGGAGGAGGTTGAGCTTGATCCCTCCTGCGGTGTGGCCGGAGTTTGCGCCGCCGTTGACCTTGAGAACGACGGAGACTTGAGCGGAGGAGCCGGCGAGTTCTTCGGCGACCTCTGGAATCAGACGGCCCTTGCCTTCATCGCCGAAGCTGATGCCCACGTCGGCGATGATCTGGCTGGTGAAGGGGAGGAGGGACATAATTTGCGCGGCAACCGGAGGATGCGCGTCCCCTGTTGCCATGAAGGAAAAAGGGGAGGGGGGGCCGCGGAGCAAGAACTTTCCGATCCGTCGCCGCCGGGGATGTCGGCGAGAAAAGGAGCGGAGGGACGGCGGGGCTGATGCCGCGCCCCATGTCCTCTGCAATGGAAGGCTGCCCGCGATCGGGCGGACAGGCAGCCGGTGCGGCTTCAGGGCTGCGCGTGATGTCCGAACAGCGACCGCTGCTTGATGGTGTCGGCCACGACGGGCGGCACGAGTTTCTCCCAGGCCGGCGCGCCCGACTGGATGCGCGCGACCACGTCGTGGGAGAAGATGTCCAGGTGCTCCGGGCTGTAGCGCTCGATGCCCTCGATGAAATGGTTTTCGAGAAGGTGGGCGTAGAGGTGGCGCAGGTGCGGCTGCACCTGGAGGTTGGCCGCGGTCACGAGCCCGTCGCCCGACAGGGGAGGCGAGGCCGCCGGGGATCTCGCGGCGACGGTCTTCTGGTAGACCGCAGCCGTCATCGGATACACGTAGAGCGTGACGGCGTGCCGGAAAAGGCGCCCGAACGACTCGAGGATGCCCCCGGCGAGCGAATTGTAGTACCGTTCGTTGAAGACCTCGAAGAGGGTGTTGATGCCGAGCGCGACCCCGATCGCCTCGCCCGTGTAGCGGCGGAAGTAGGAGGTGAGCCGGAAGAACTCCGGGTAGTTGGAGATCAGCACGGTGGTGCCGGTCGTCCCGATCAGGTCGACGCGGGCGAGGAAGTCCTCGGCGTCGAGTCCACCCGAGCCGAGGAGATTGTTCATCGTGATCTCGGCGAGCACCACGACGGGCTTGCCCGCGACGGCGGGGCTCTTGAGGAACTGCTCGGTCGCCCCCTTGAGCATGTCAACATGGAGCCAGGTGACCGGCCGGAAGCTGCCGCGCTCGACGAGGATGGCCTTGCGGTGGAGCACCTCGGAGGGCTGGAGCGCCTCGCCGTCGGGGCCGAACATGACGGCGTTGGTCAGGCCGGTCTGCACGAGCACGAGGGAGAGCAGGCGGTTGTCGACCTGGGCGAAGGCGGGGCCGCTGAACTTGAGCATGTCGACCTCAATGCGATCGGTGCTCAGGCTATCGACGAGCGAGCGGATGAACTTCTCCGGAGACATCCGGTAGTAGAACGCCCCGTAGACGAAATTGACGCCGAAGATGCCGAGCGCCTCCTGCTGCTGCACCGCCTCCTTGTCCCACATGCGCACGTGGAGGATGATGTCGTTGGGCGGCCCCTGCGTGTGGAGCTGGTAGCGGATGCCGAGCCAGCCGTGGGCCTCGTTGCCCCCCTTGAAACTGCTGGTCGCCACCGTGTCGGCGAACACGAAGAACGCGGTGTTCCCGCCGCGGACGCCCGCCAGGCGCTTCTCAAGCAACCCGTATTCGCGATCGAGCATCGTGAGCAGGCGCTCGCGCGAAACGTAGCGGGGGGCCTTCCCGTAGATGGTGTCGCTGAACACCATGTCGTAGGCCGAGATCGTCTTGGCGATCGTGCCCGAGGCGCCGCCCGCCTGGAAGAAATGGCGCGCAACCTCCTGGCCCGCGCCGATCTCGGCGAAGGTGCCGTAGCGCGACTCGTCGAGGTTGATCGTGAGCGCCTTGCGGGCGGTGGTGAGGAATTCGCTGGGCTCGCTCATTGCAGGGGGGGGGCGTCGTGGCGACGCCCCAAAACCAACACCAAAATCGCGGAAAGGAAAGCCGCCGATAGGTGCATTTTTTCTTCCAGTTGGAACTTCGGTGCCGTTTTTCTCTGGCTGCAGAACCCGGGGCGGATAGCTTGGGCCGCATGAAGAGCTTCTTCGGCTCCCTCCTGGGAACCCTCACCGGGCTGTTTCTGTTCTTCGGCGGCCTGTTCCTGTGCGGGATCATCTTCCTGATGGCGATGGCGGCGATCGGCCGGCGCAACGTGGCGCCGGGGCCGGAGTCGGGCTCCTACCTCGTGTTCGACCTGTCGGGCAACATCCAGGACGCCCCGGCTGAGTTCGACAGCAACGCGTTCCTCGGGCCCCTCATGGGCGGCGAGCGCCAACAGACGTTCCAGCTGCGCCAGGTGACCCGCACCCTCCGCGCGGCCGCCCGCGACAGCCGGATCGCGGGGCTCTTCGTGACCGGCAATCTCCGGCCTGGGAACTACGGCTCGGGCTTCGGTGCGCTGAAGGAGGTGCGCGCGGCGATCCTCGCCTTCGGCGCCTCGGGCAAGCCGGTGATCGCCTACCTCAAGGAGGTGAACACCCGCGACTATTTCGTGGCGTCGGCTGCCAGGGACGTCGTGATCGATCCGTATGGGATGATCGTGCTCCCGGGGCTGGCGAGCCAGCCCCTGTTCATGGCCGGCGCGTTTGAGAAGTTCGGCGTGGGCGTGCAGGTCACCCGCGTCGGAAAATACAAGTCGGCCATCGAGCCCTACACCCGCAAGGACCTGAGCCCGGAGGCCCGCGAGGACCTGCAGAAGCTGCTCGACGACCTCTGGGCCGACCTGCTCCGCGACGTCGGCGCGAGCCGGCACCTGCGCACGGCCGACATCCAGCGGCTCGTCGATACCGAGGGGCTCATCCCCGCGAAGCGCGCGGTCGCTTGCAAGCTGGCCGACCGGCTGGCCTACCGCGACGAGATCATCGACGAGCTCAAGGTGAAGACCGGCCGCGTGAAGGGGACGAAGGAGAGTTTCAAGCAGATCGACCTGGCCGCCTACATGCGCTCGTTGCCCGCGACTCCCTCGGGCTCCTGGAAGAACGGGATCGCGGTGGTCTACGCCGAGGGCGACATCGTCGACGGCGAGGGGCAGAGCGGCGAGGTCGGGGGAGTTCGCTTTGCCCGCGAGCTGCGCCGCATCCGGCAGGACGACTCGATCAAGGCGGTGGTGCTTCGCGTGAACAGCCCCGGAGGCAGCGCGACGGCCTCGGAGGAGATCCAGCGGGAACTGCGGCTGACGATGGCCAAAAAGCCGGTGATCGTGTCGATGGGCACCTTGGCCGCCTCGGGCGGGTACTGGATCTCGACCTATTCGCACCGGATCTTCGCGGAGCCCACCACCATCACGGGCTCGATCGGGGTGTACGGGATGGCCTTCAACATCCAGCAGCTCGCCAACGGGCTCGGGTTCACCTGGGACACGGTGAAGACCGGGAAGATGGGGGACGTATTCACGATTTCCCGGCCGAAGACCGAGGCCGAGCTGGCGGTCATCCAGAAGCAGGTCGACTGGATCTACGACGAGTTCGTCGGCAAGGTGGCGGATGCGCGCAAGCTCGGCCGGGCGAAGGTACAGGAGATCGCGCAGGGCAGGGTGTGGTCGGGCGCCGAGGCGAAGAAGCTCGGGCTCGTCGACGAGATCGGCGGGCTCGGCAATGCGATCGCTTACGCGGCGGCGCAGGCTAGGCTCGGCAGCGACTACCGCCTCGTCGAGTATCCCCGCAAGCGCGCGCTGGGCGAGATCATCGGCGAGATGATGAAGGGGATCTCGCCTGAGCAGGCCGACGACGACTCGGCCCGCGTGAAGCGGCTGCTCGCGCCGTTCCAGGCGGAGCTGAAGATTCTGCTGCGGCACAACGATCCGCAGGGACTCTACGCGCGGATGCCGGTGACGGTCGAGGTGCAGTAGCCGGAGCGGCTTGACCCGCGCGCGGCTTTGGGATTTTCCGGACGGGACGCATTCCCGGGGCGGTAGCTCAATGGATAGAGCATCGGTCTTCGAAACCGAGGGTTGCGGGTTCGACCCCCGCCCGCCCCGCCAGCGTCAGCCGCCGGACCGTTTTTACCGGAAGGAACGAAAGGCGGTTCGCTGGGGTGAATGGGATCGGTCCATCGCTTTTGCAGAAGGCAACGAACGGAGCGAAGAAGGCGCTCTCTCACGGAGGTGCGGAGACACGGAGATGAGCGAAAGCGACCTTTTCCCACCACGAAACACACGAAACCCACGAAAAGCCCCTGAGCCCGCGACTTCTCCATGAGGTCTTTGCGTTCCTTGTGGCGCGAACGGATCTGCGATCGCCCATCATCGATCAGCCCCGGACTGGCCTCCGTGTCCTCGGTGGTGAAACGATCGTTCGTGTTTTTCGTGGATTTCGTGGAAGGAAGGGATCGGCCAATTCCGCGGCGAGGGCGCCGCGGCTCCAGGAGTCCTTGTGTTCCATGTGGCAAAGAAACGGTTCAGGTCAGCCATCCAAAATCCCTCCGTGTGCTCGGTGGTGAAAAAACGGGTCCTTCGTTACCTCAATTCACCTCCGCGGCCTCCGTGTTGAAAACGAACCGACCGTCTCTTCTTCCCCACCGAGGCACAGAGGACACTGAGGAGCCGGCGCGGCCATGCCCGCCTACGTCGACCTGCGCCCGTAGGAGACTGCTTGCAGGCGAAATCTGGCTCCGATCCCCCTCCGTGCGCTCCGTGGTGAAATAGATCGATGGTTTCTCTCTTCACCACCGAGGACACTGAGGATATGATCGAGTCGACGGTCTGCGATCCAGACCCCTCCGTGAACTCCATCCCTCTCCGTGCGCTCCGTGTTGAGAGACCCTTTGGGGTCCGCGCGCAGCGCTTGATCTTCAAGATTTTTCCTGTCAATGAGATCTCGCGTTTCCCCATCCGCTCCCCCGCGGAATCCTCCCCTGTTCTGCTCCTGATACTGGAGGGACGTGAGAGCCGAGATGGTCCGCGTCTTCTCGAACCTAAAAAGAGCGGCTAACCAGCAGCCACATCCGACGACTCTGTGACGCTCGTTTTTCAATCACAGTCCGCGGTTCGTCGCGGCTGATCTGAAGCGTTAGGCGAATACAAAACGAACCTATGGCAATCAAGAACGCAACGTTCGCGGCTGCACTCGATCAACGGTCAAAGGCGATTGCCGATTTCGAGGACGACCAGCCCGAAATCTCCGACATCGCCAATTCCTGCATGGAGTTCGCGGAGCGGTATCTTGCTGCCTACGTTTCGAAAGATACGATCGATTCCACTTATGCGCTCCTGCTTGCCCAGACAATCCTTAGCTATCTCGAAGATTCGTTCTACCTGGGGTGTGAGCGGAAGCTAGACCAATCAGCGGCATTGTGCCGTATGGCTGCGGAGGCATCGCGCGTGTTTTGCAGACTGATCGAACGGCCAGAGAATGAGAGGCTGTTTCTGGAACGAGAGAAGCGATGGAAGGAATACAGAAATGTGTTCTCATTTAGGGACGACGTACCTCTTGAGCGAGCAGCTAAGCTCATTTATGATCTCTGCAGCAATTATGGAGTTCATGGGCACTTTGTTGCCAGCTCGCATATGGAGGCATATGATTATGTGCACGGTGGAGAGTTCATCGAACTCAGAGTGCCTGATGCAGCGCGAGATCGGAATATATTGCTTTGGCTGCGGACGTATCGAGCGATTTGGGGCCTTGTCGTCAGAGGCCTTGCGGAGCGAAATGAGTGCATGCACGAATTTCGCGACCTGATGGATGGATTCTTGGTCTCAATCGACAAGCTGCTAACACGCATCGAGAGATCAGGTGAAGATGAAATGGACGCCTAATCCAGAGAGTCGTGTGCCGCGATAGCCGGCACACAACACTTGTTGAACAAGGCCTGACGGGTTGAGGGGCTGCGCTTATGCGGATTGTATTTTCGCCGGGGTGAGGGCGAAGGCCGCGCTATCGGGTCGGTAGAGGCGGCGGCAGTGCGGACGGTGCAGTCTGCGAGGTAGAAAGCGGGGACAGATGGAGACGGTGTGCGAGCTGCGGGGCGGCGCGGGGAACATGCGTGCAAAGCGTGGCGAACTCGCGGCGAGGGTGAGCGGCGAGAGGGACGCAGGGGCTGGACGGGCAGCGATCACGGCGGGGCGCTTCGAGTGACGCGGCGACAGGGACTCCCGTTCGTGGATTTCGTGAGGTTCGTGGAGAAATTGCGGGATCAGCCTCAACACGAAGGGAACGAAGGGGGATGGAGGCAACGAAGAGGCCCCAGGAGCTCCGTGGCTTGTCCCTGCCGAGGCCGAAACGGCGGCGACAACGCGCCACCCTCCAGGGGTGGCGATTCTTGATTTGGAGGGCGCTGCGTCGTCAGCGCCGATCAGACATCTGTCTCAGCCCAAGATAAGCCGCCGCGGACGCGGCGGCTTCCGTGAAAACCGGGGGCGCGGTTCCTGCGGACAGGCGAAATACCTGCAAGACTAGGCTTGGCACGGCCCCGGAGGATCGGTGATTCTCGGCGGCGATGAGCCTGCCGGATGCAGAGAAGGAGAAGAGCACGGCCGCCCTGAGTTCCGTCTGGGCGGCAACTTTCCTCACGGGGTTGAAGATCACGGTCGGATTGTGGACCGGGAGCCTCGGCATTCTCGCCGAGGCGGCCCATTCGGCCCTGGACCTCGTGGCGGCGGTGGTGACGTTGATCGCGGTGCGTGCGGCGGGCCGCCCCGCAGACGCCGATCATCATTACGGGCACGGCAAGATCGAGAACCTCTCGGCCGGCGTGGAGGTCATCCTGCTCCTGGTGACGTCGGGCTGGATCATCGAGGAGGCGGTGAAACGCCTGGTTGTCGGCCAGGCGCACATCGACGCCTCGATCTGGGCGTTCGCCGTCCTCGGCGTGTCCATCGTCGTCGACATCACCCGGTCCCGGATGCTCCAGCGCGCGGCGGAGAAGCACAACAGCCAGGCCCTGGAAGCCGACGCGCTGCACTTCAGCACCGACGTCTGGAGTTCCGCCGTCGTGGTCGCCGGCCTGGTGGGAGTGCGAGTCGCGGCGGCCTTCCCCGCGGTGGCGTTCCTGGCGAAGGCCGACGCCGTCGCCGCGCTGGGCGTCGCGGGAATCGTCATGGTCGTCAGCCTCAAGCTGGGATACCGGACGGTCCAGGCACTGCTCGACGCCACCCCGCCGGAGCTTACCGAGAAGGTGAAGAGGGCGGCCGAGGGAGTATCGGGCGTCCGCGACTGCCACGCGATCCGCATCCGCCTCTCGGGTCCGCAGCATTTCGTCGACCTCCACATCCTCGTCGACGGCTCGCTGCCTCTCGATCTCGCGCACCGGATCACCGAGGAGGTCGAGACGGCGGTGCAGACGGTGCTGCCCGGCGCGGACGTGACCGTCCATCCGGAGCCCGACAAGAAGGAGGGCTGATTCGCATGCGGCGAGTCACCGGGCAGGGGGAAGATCTGCTTCCGGTTGGGGGTTGCGCTGGGGGGAGGCGGGGGTAAGATCCGGAGTCACCGGGCTGCAGCCTGGCCTGGGGTTGTTCCGATTCACCGCCCCATGAAGACACGCACGCTCATCCGACTCATTCTTGCCGGGGCCTCGATCGGCCTGGCGGCCCGGTGCGGGGCAGCGCCCCGCACGAACCTGGAGCTGAGCATCGAGGCGAATCCGCGGTTCCGGCAGTTCGGCATCTACCTCAGCGCGCTCTCGCACCGCGTGCTCCAGGGCTGGCAGGGCCTGGGAAGGGCGGCGACCGCGGGCTGTCGCGGCGAAGCCGCGGTCACCTTCAGGATCGATGCGAAGGGGGAGGTGGCCGAGATCCTGAAGTCGGAAGGCTCCGCCGGGGAGCCCGGCATCGGCCGCGCGGTCGCGCTGCTCAAGGGCCGTGCTCCCTTCGGCCGCTGGTCGCGGGAGATGGTCGATGTGTTGGGCGAATCGCAAGTGATCACCCTGCGGTTCCACTACGGAGGGGCGGGAACCTAGCGGACCGTGCCCGCGGTTTTAGGGCCGCGCCGCTTTGCCGGCGGCTCACTGAGCCGGGCAGCCGGATCGGTCAGGCAAGCGGCTTGAGGAGGATCTTGGAGTTGCGGCCGCTCTCCTCGTAGCTGCGCAGCCGGGCCTCGGGGAGCGCCGACTTGTCGGCCTCGGTGAAACCGCACGACGAGATGAAGAAGGAGTAGCTCTGGGTGGAGAGCGCCATGGCGGTCGTGACGCCGCGCTCGCGGGCCATGAGGCAGGCGTACTCGACCATCTTCCGGCCGATGCCGCGGTTCTGGTAGAAGGGGAGCACGTAGAGCGAGCCGACCTCGGCGATCTGGGGCTTGTCGCCGAAGAAGGTGAGCGAGACGCAGGCGATGAGGTTCTCGTCGATCTCGAAGACGAAGAACTGGTCGATGTTCTTCTCGATGGCCTGCTGGGTGCGGTAGACGAGCTCCTCGCGCTTCACGGCATTGCGCGTGAGGTTGTAGATCAGGCGCACGTCGCGACGGGTGGCGCGGCGGATCTGCTGGTAGTCGTTGCCGTAGATGAGCGTGCCGACGCCCTCGTTGGAGAAGATCTCGTTGAGCAGGCCGTCGAAGATGCGGCCGTCGAGGAGGTGGACGCGGGTCGTGCCGGTCTCGATGGCCTTGATGGCGTGGATGGCCTTGCTGGCCGATTCGGGCGCGAGCGCCTCGGGATGCTCCTGAAGGAGGGTGCGGAGCGGTTCGACGGCGATTTCGCGGCGCAGTTCGCCGTTGATGACGAGGCCGGGCAGAGGCGCCAGGTAGATGATCTTGCTTGCCTGCAGGGTCTCGGCGAATTCGGCGGCGAGCAGGTCGGAGTTGATCCGCAGCGAATGGCCGTCGGGGCCGAAGCCGATCGGGGAGATGATCGGGACGATGTCGGCGGCGATCAGGTGGAGGATGAGCTCCTTGTCGATGCGGTCGACGCGACCGGTGTTCTGCTGGTCGACACCCTTGATGATGCCGACCGGCACGCCGCGCACCGAGTTGGTGATGGCGCACTTGAGGGCGTTCTGGGTGAGGCCCTCGAGGATGAGATGGGAGACGCGCGACGACGCGCGGATGGCGAGGTCGAGCGTGGTGGCGTCGGTGACGCCCGTGCCGTGGGAGTCGCTGATCGGGACGTGGCGGAGGGATGAGAGCTCCTCGATCTGCTGGCCGATGCCGTGGACGAGCACGAGCTTGATGCCGAGGCTGCGGAGCACGGCGATGTCGATGAGCAGATTGCCGAAATTGTCGTCGGCGACGATCGCGCCATCGATGGCGATGACAAAGATCTGCCCCTGGAAGCGCGGCACGTATTTCAGGATGCCCCGCAGGTCGGTGGGCTTGATGTTGGCGATCGGAGAGCCGTTGCTCATCGGAGTGGCGATGGGGTTCTCGCCGAATCGCCGCCCTGCGTCAATGGGGGATTGCGGGGAGGTTCTGCAGGACGCCGCGAAACAGGACCTTCGTCGCGCTCCTCCCGGAGAGCGCTGCGTCGTCAGCGCCGATTGGAGATCTTCCCCACCGCGGAGGACACGGAGACCAAGCCGAGGCGGATCGACGAAGGGCGATTGCGGACCCATTTCTTCGCCACATGGAACACACGGTTCTCCTGGAGAGGCCGCCGCGTCCGCGGCGGCTTTGGTCCGCTTTCTCCGCGTGCTTCCGTATAAGGGAAGAACCGATCCTGCCCACGAGGCCTTGGGCAGGGCCACATAGGTGTGGCCACGCTCTGCCGAATCATTCATGATCCAGAACCCAGCCTGCCATGTCCGAACCCCACGGCCCTTCCCACACCCATTGCGAGAACTGCGGCGCGCCATTGCAAGGGCCGTACTGCCACGCCTGCGGGCAGCACGACCTCGAGCTCCACGGCTCCTTCAGGCACCTGGCTGAGGAGGCGCTCGAGTCGTTCTTCCATTTCGATGCGAAATGGTTCCGCGGGCTGTTCGACCTTCTGTTCCGGCCGGGATTCCTCTCGACCGAGTTCCAGGCCGGGCGGCGGATCCGGCACATCCCGCCACTGCGGTTCTACATCTTCACGAGCGTGGTGTTCTTCGGCGTCGCGATGATGAATCGGAGGGCTGTCGTGGTGGATCTCGATGTCGGGCCGCGACCCGCGGGCCTCGACGCGTCCCTGGTCAACATCCACATCAATCCGGGCGCGCGAGCGGAGAAGAAGGAGGCTGCGGCGAAAAATGAGCCAGGGGCGAAGGAGACTGCGAAGCGGAAGGTGGAATCGCCTCGGAAAGACGGCGCTGAGGAGGGCGTGCTCAACTGGTTTACGATCCACCTCGACACGCCCGAGGCCCGCCGCGAGTTCAGCGAGGCCGTTGCGCACCGGCTGCCGAAGGCGACGCTCCTCGGCCTGCCGTTGCTTGCGCTGCTCCTGGCCTGGCTGTTCCGCAAACCCGGGGTGGGGTTTGTCCAGCATCTGGTCGTGAGCATGCACTTCCACACCTTCGCCATGCTCTGGTCGCTGTTCCGTCAGGGGTGGAAGGGTGTCGTCGGCCTCGGCTCCCACATGATGGGAAATGTCCTGGGGTCGGTTCTCTTTCTCTACACGGTCTGGTATTTCTATGTGGCGCTCCGGAGGATCTACGGCCGGGGCCGTTGGGCGACCCTGTGGCGGGGCGCGTGCGCCACGGGCCTGTATTGGGTGGGGCTGATCGCGATCCTGGCGGCGACCGTGTTGCTCACCGCGGCGGAGATGTGATGCTCGGCCGGGCCCCGACTACCGGACGGTGAACTCCCAGCGCCTTGAGCTGCGGTCTCCGCAGATGACGGCGGTGTAGCGGCCGGGCCCGAGGCTCTTGGTGGGGAATCCGGCGACGACGGTGGTCTCTTTCCAGCGGGCGAGCATCTTCGAGGGCACAGGCTCGAAGGTGGGCAGCAGGAAGATCTCGCGACCCTTGCGGAAGAGGAGGATGCCGCCGATCTGGGTGCGGTAGTCCGTCTGGGCGCAGGTGAACTGGAGGGTGTACGTGCCCGCGGCGGCTACCTCGCCCGGCGCAGCCACGTCGGCGACCGAGTTCGGGATGTCGGGCTTCGGCGCAAGGGCGCCGGCGAGCTCGGCGGGGAGCCCTCCGGGGGCGCTGGAGACGGCGGCGGGCGCCGGGGCGACCCGGCCCGGCGCGAGGGGCTCGGCAGGGCGCGAGAAATCGACCGGGATGCGCTGGTAGCCGAGCGCGAGCAGGCGCTTCACGCCGACGCGCTCGCCGATGTCGTGGCTGGGCTCGAAGGTCTTGCCCGGCTTGGCGTAACGCAGGCGGACGAAGGAATACCCGGCGATGAACACCGCGATGGCCAGCACGATCCAGCCGATCGGCAGGGGGCGTTGGGCCGGGCGTTGGGCGGGCATGGCGGGATTTATCCGCCGGGAGGGGCGGAGCCGCAAATCAATTTGCCTCTCTCCCGGCCGGCTGTTCTGCTCCCGCAACTCATGAAGTTCTGGTCCCAGTTTTTCATTCCAACCCTCAAGGAAAGCCCTGCCGACGCCGAGATCGTCTCCCACAAGCTGCTCATGCGCGCCGGTCTCGTGCGCAAGCTGGGCGGCGGACTCTACACGTACATGCCGCTCGGGCTCCGGACGCTCCACAAGATCACGCGCCTGTGCCGCGAGGAGATGGACGCCGCCGGCGCGATCGAGCTGTGGATGCCCCACCTGCATCCCGTCGAGTTCTGGGAGCAGGGGCCGCGCTGGAACGCCGCGCGCGAGATCATGTACCGGGCCGACCACGCGGGCGCGGGGCGCAAGAACCCCGCCGAGCCCGAATTCGTGCTCGGGCCGACCCACGAGGAGATCATCACGCCGCTGGTGAAGAGCGAGATCACGAGCTACCGCGACCTCCCGAAGAATTTCTACCAAATCGCCACGAAGTTCCGCAACGAGATCCGGCCGCGCTACGGCCTGATGCGCGCCCGCGAGTTCGTGATGAAGGACGCCTACTCGTTCGACGCCGACGACGCCGGCGCCGTGCGCAGCTACCTCGCGATGAAGGAGGCCTACGCGAAGTTCTTCGCGCGCTGCGGCCTGAGGACGATCTCCGTCGAGGCCGACACGGGCGTGATGGGCGGCAGCTTCTCGCACGAGTTCATGGTGCCCGCCGAGGTGGGCGACGACGACGTGGTCTACTGCGAGGAGAGCGGCTACGCCGCCAACCGCGAGAAGGCGACGAGCGGCCTTGTGCCGGCGGATCTCGCCGACGCAGCTCCCGCGGGCGAGGTCGAGCCGTTCGCGACGCCCGGCGTCACCACGATCGCCGACCTCGAAAAGGCGCCGTACTCGGTGCCTGCCGGGAGGCAGTTCAAGACGCTCCTTTACGTCGGCGACGGCAAGCTCTTCGCGGTCATCCTCCGGGGCGGGGACGAACTCGAGGAGGCCAAGCTCGGCTCGCTCGGCTTCTCGCTGTGGCGGCCGGCGACCGCCGAGGAGATCATTCCGGCCATGGGCGCGAAGCCCGGCAGCCTGGGCGCGGTGCGCGGCACGATCAAGAATCCCGACGCGCTCGCAGGAGTTTTCGCCGACCACACGGTGCGCCTGGTCGGGAACGGCGTGACCGGCGCCAACCGCGACGGCTTCCACCTGAGGAACGTCAACGTGGCCCGCGACATGGCGGTGACGCGTTTCGGCGACTTCCGCCGGGTGCGCGCCGGGGAGCCCTGCCCGAAGTCGGGCAAGCCGCTCCAGATCCGCCGCGCGATCGAGGTGGGGCACGTCTTCAAGCTCGGCACGAAGTACAGCGACCGTTTCGGCGCGGTCTACATGGACGACCAGAAGCAGAGTCATCCGATGGTGATGGGCTGCTACGGCATCGGCATCAGCCGCACCCTGCAGGCGGTGATCGAGCAGTGCCACGACGCCGACGGGATCATCTGGCCCTGGGCGGTGGCCCCCTTCCAGGTGGGCATCGTCCTTCTCGACCCGCAGGTGCCCGAGGCGGCGGCGCTGGCGAAGAAGCTCGGTGAGGCGGCCGAAGCGGCCGGCGCCGACGTGCTCATCGACGACCGCCAGGAGCGGCCCGGCGTGAAGTTCAAGGATGCCGACCTGATCGGCCTGCCCTTGCGCATCACGATCGGCGGGCGCGGGCTCAAGGAAGGCATCGTCGAGATGAAGTGGCGCGTGGCGAAGGAGGTCGAAAAGATCCCGATCGCCGAGGCGGAGGCGCGCGTGAAAGCCGCCGTTGCGAAGGCGGCCGCCGCGACCTGACATGCCCGAGTCCCACACCGAGTGCGCACCGGCCGAGGAGACGAGCACCCAGCTTGCGCTCGACCGGCCATGGCGGGTGGTGGTGCTGAACGACCCGGTGAACCTGATGTCGTACGTCGTGCTCGTCTTCCAGAAGGTGTTCGGATTCGACGAGCCGACGGCGCGCCGGCACATGCTCGAGGTGCACGAGCGCGGCCGTTCGGTGGTCTGGATTGGCGTGCGCGAGAAGGCCGAGGCGTACGTTTTCACCCTGCAGCAGTGGCACCTCACCGCGGTGCTCGAAGAGGATGAAGCGCATTGAGATCAAGTTGAACCTTGAGGCGGTGGCCCCGCTGCTCGACCGGATCAAGGAGTCGGTCGGCGCGCTGGAGGGGAAGCTGGCGGCGCCGGTGCGGCCACCGGACAGCGACGCCGAGATGGAAGCGGCCTGGGCGGGGGAGTTGCTGCGCGACCAGAAGGGCGACTGCCAGCGGTTCCTCGCGATGTTCGACCAGCGGTTTTTCGCCGACGGCACGATCAGCCTCGACGAGGAGAACGCCGGGCCGGTCCTCCGGGCGTGCGCGGCGATCCGGCTGAACCTGCGCGAGAGCGCGTTTGGGATGGTGCCCGACGAGGCGCTCGAGGGCGGGAAGGTGAGCCTGGAGCAGATGGACCAGGCGACGCAGAACGCCTTCGAGGCCTACGTCTTCCTCGCCACGCTTCAGGAGCTGATCATCGAAAACCTGGATGGGGAGATTTTGAGCTGATGAGCCCGATCGCGGCCGGTGCACGGAAGAAGCGGGGCGGGCGCGCTCCGGGGAGGCGGCGATGATCCGGGTCGTCTGCAGCTACTGCGGCCTTCCGTTCCGGGCGCGTCGCACGGACCCGGGCGGGCCATCGTTCTGCTGCTCGGGGTGCGCGCTGGCGAGCCGGCTGCCCCGGGTTGACGAGCGCGGCGAATTCCCTGTGACGCCGGCGCTCGTCGTGGCGTTGATTGGGGCGTTTGTGCTTTTCAACCAGGCGCTGTTCTGGGGGCTGGGCGTGGCGCTCGCGCGCGACAGCCGTCCGGAGCTTGCGCAGATCTTCGGCCGGATCTCGCTCGGTGTCGGCGCGCTCGCGTGGGCGATCGCGGCCGCGGGCACGGTGTTCTCGCCGGCGCGGCGGTGGACCGACGCCGCGGCACTCCTGGCGGCGGGCGCGGCTGTGGCCGGCGGATGGTGGGCGCCCTGGGGGCCGGCCGGCGCAGCGGCGGGGAACGCGGCGCTTGCGCTCTGGCTCGCGCGCGGCTGGGGGCGCCGGAGATTTACGAAAAAAAGGGAGCTTACGATTTGACCGGCCGGCGGCTCGCCTTACGGTGGTGGCAACACCCTGCGGTGTTCGTGGCGCTTTCAATAACCGCTCTTTGCCTTTGAGATGATACGGGAGCCAACCAGTTGTGGCAGCTGCTAGGCCGTAAACCGGACAGCAAAAGCCATTCGGCGGCGCCCACTTTAGCACAAAAAGGACATGAGCCTTTGGGCACACGGCACAGGCGGGGTGTTGCTTTTTTCCATTCGAACCGGTCCGGGACTACGATGAGCCAAGGCGAATACAACCTACTTCACATCCTTCACGTGGCGGCGGCCCTGGTCCTGATGGGGCAGACATTCTACGCCTTTGCGGCGGCTCCCGAGGCGCGGAAGCGCGTGCTGATCGTCTCGGGCGTTGCGGCACTGGTGCTCTTCGCCGCCGGCATCCGGCTCTGGCAGGCGGTCTATGGCTTCGCCCCCGCGGGATGGGTGTTCGTGAAGATTGGCTGCTGGCTGGGGATTTCCGCCCTGGCGGGGATCGGCTATCGGCAGCGCGGGCGGGTGTGCCTGCTCTCCTGGGTGGCGGTCGCCCTGGCCGTGATCGCGGTGGTCATGGCCTACGCCAAGCCTTTCTGACGGCCGTGCGTTCGCCCTGCCGCCGTCCCCCCCGGGGGGCGTCAGGACTTGGTGTCGTTCGGATACATGTCGCCGACGACGTCCGGGTAATGCTTCCGGGCGCATTCCATGCAGAGGCCGTGGCTGAACCGGGCTTCGGAGTGTTCCTCGATGTAGGTCTCGACCCGCTGCCAGTAGCCATTGTCGTCGCGGATGCGCTTGCAGTAGGAGCAGATCGGGAGCAGCCCGCTGAGGCGCTTGACCTCGGCGAGGGCCTTCGTCAGCTCGGCGTTGACGCGCTTCAGCTCCATGAGGTCGGCGTGCCGCGCGACGGCGAGCCGGATAGTGCGGCCGAGTTCCTGCGCCTCCGGCGGCTTGAGAAGGTAGGCGGCGGCGCCGACACGGCTCGCCCGGTCGACGATGGCCTCGTCGTCGTGGGCGGTCAGCAGCACGACCGGGCAGGGCGTGCTCTGCTGGATCTGCCGGGTGGCGTCGAGGCCGTCCATCTCGGGCATCTCGATGTCCATCAGCACGAGCTCGGGCGAGAGCGTCTGAGCGAGCTCGACGGCGCGGTGGCCGTCGGGGGCGCGGCCCACGACACGGTGCCCGAGGATTTCGAGTTCGTTCTGGATGACGTCGCAGATGAGCGACTCGTCGTCGACGACGAGCACCCGCAGAGAGCCGGAGGGATTCATGATGGAAGTCGGAGGGGGTTCAGGTGCGCTGGGTGTCCTCGGCCCTGATGCGCAGGATGGCGACGGCGCCGCCGTCGTTGGAGAGGGAGATGGAGCCGCGCAGCGTCTCGCAGACGAGCTGGCGGACGAGGCTCAGGCCGACGCCGGCCCGGGCGACGTCGAGCGCCTCCGGAGGGTAGCCCAGGCCGTTGTCGCGGTAGGTCAGGCGCATGACGCCGTCCTCCATAGAGGCGTTGAAGCAGACGGTGACCGCGGCCTTGCTCGACGCGGCGTACTTCGCCGTGTTGGTGGCGAGTTCGTTGAAGACCAGGGCGAGGTTGGCGGCCTGGCGCGGCGAGACGAGAAGGGGGGCCGGCTCGATCCGGAGGGAGGCCTGGTTGTCCGCGGGGAGGGCGGAGAGCGCGCCGCGGAGGATCCGGTCCGCGAGATCGCTGACGCGCAGCGGGGCCCATTGCGAGGCCGAGAGCATCTGATGCACCTGGAGCAGCCCGCGGAGGCGCTGCCCGAGGCTGTCGAGCACCGCGCCCACGGCAGGCTGGCCGTGGGCCAGGGCCTGCTGTTTCTCGCCGAGCAGCAGGCCGAGGATGGAGGTGAGGTTGTTCTTCACGCGGTGATTCACCTCCCGGAGCAGTTCGGCGCGCGTCTGGGCGTCGCGTCGCGTCTGCTCGTACAGCTTTTGCATCTCGGCCTGGGCCTCGCGGCGTTCGGTGATGTCGCGGGCGACGACGAAGACCAGGCGGTCCTGATAGCGGGTGGCGCGCCACTCGACCCAGCGGTAGGCGCCGTCGCGGCAGCGGAATCGGCTGACGAAGTCTATCGCGTCCTTCCCATGAATGACGCCCTCGCAGGAGGCTTGCATCGCGGCCATGTCGTCGGGATGGGTGAACTGCAGGATGCTCCTGCCCAGCTGCTCCTCGAGGGGATGGCCGAAGGTGCGCGCCCAGGCGTGATTCAGGCGGAGCGCGCAGCCCTGGTTGTCGGCGATGCACATCATGTCGGGGGTCATCGCGAAGAAACGATCGAGCTCCTCGGTCTTCTCGCGCAGCGCCTCCTCGGCGAGCTTCCGCGGAGTGACGTCGCGCAGGGTTCCCTCGATCCCGGCGGGTGAGCCAGAGGCGTCGCGCACGAGGCGCGCGTTTGCCGAGGCGTAGATGAGCCCTCCGTCGCGCGCCCGCAGCCGCAGCTCATAATCGACTATCTCCCCGGCGCTCTCGATCGCGGCGCGCAGCGGCACGCGATCCGCGGGATCCCAGTAGAGTTCCTCGACGTGCCGGCCGATCAGCTCCTCGCGGGTGAAGCGGGAGTAGCGCTGGGCGGAGGGGCTGATCTCGGTGATGCGGCCCTCGGCGTCGGTCTGGTAGAGCACATCCTGCACATGCTCGAAGATGCGCCGGTACTTCGCCTCGCTTTCGCGGATCGCCGCCTCGGCCCTCCTGCGGTCCGAGATGTCGCGGAGGATGCCCACCGAGTGCCAGCGATCGCCCAGCCGGACGCCGGAGATCGAAATCTCGACGGGGATCTCGCATCGATCCTTGCGCAGCGCGCGAAGCTCGAGCGTCCGGCCGTGGACTGCCCCCTTTCCGGTCTCGGTGAACCGGAGCATTCCCTGCCGGTACATCTCGTGGAACTCCTCCGGCGCGATCAGCTGGTGGAGGTCTTTCCCGGAGGCTTCGGCCTCGGTCCAGCCGAGGATTCGTTCGGCGGCCGGGTTCCAGAACGAGATCCTGCCCGTGTCGTCGACCATCACGATGGCATCGCGCGCGGCGGCGGTGACCGCGCGCAGGGTGGCCTCGCTTTCACGCAGGGCGACGCTCGCGTGGCGCCATTCCGTGACGTCGATATGCACGCCGGCGGCCCGGGTGGGATTGCCCGAGGCATCGCGGGCGACGACCCGGCCGCTGTCGAGCACGCAGCACCAGCCGCCCGCCTTGGTGCGCACGCGGTATTCGACCGCATAGACGGGCGTGCGGCCCTCGAGGTGGTCGCAGAGCGCCTTGGAGATCCGCGACCAGTCGTTGGGGTGGGCGGATTTCCTCCAGAATCCGATGTTCGGTTCGATCTCCTCCGGCCGGTAGCCCAGCATCGTCGCCGAGCGTTCGTTGAAGGCGACGCGTCCGGTCGCTATGTCCAGGTCCCACGTGCCGAGGTTGGCGCTGCTCACCGCGAGCGCGAAGCGCTGCTCCTGGTCGGCCAGGGCGGCTTCGGCGCGGAAGCGGGCCAGAAATTCGCCGAGGCGGCCCGCCATCGTCTCGAGCGCGTGGCAGGTCGCGGCCGGGAACTCGTCGCAGGTGTGCGATGCGAGGATGGCGGCGGCGATCGACTGGCCGGCGTGGCGGATCGGGATCGTGACCAGCGCGCGCAGCCCCTCGGAGAGCGTGATCGGCGTGGCGTCGGGGCTCTTCCCGAAGTTCAGGAAACGCGGCTTGTCGCCGGCGGCGATGCGCCCTTGGTGGCTGGCGGCATCGAAATGGGAGACTGCGGCGAGAAACTCGGGGCCGACGCCGCGGTGGGCGGCGACGTCGAGACCTCCGGTGGCCTCGTCAATGAAGTAGATGCCTCCGCAGTCGATCCCCGGCGCCTGGCAGGTTGTGTCGAGGATGCAGTCGATGGCCGTGCCGAGGTCCCCCGCCGAGGCGAGCGCGGAGCCGAGATCCCTCTGGAGGCGGAGCAGGTCTTCGGCGAGGGTGCGCTCGGTGATGTCCTCCACCAGCGAGGCCATGCCGATCGTCTGCCCGTCCGGAGTCGTCAGGACGTTGTTGTGCCAGGCGCAGATGACGACGCGGCCATCCTTGGCGGCGTTGCGGCAGGCGTGCAGCTCGCCGGGCTTGACGGTCTGGGAGGGGCTCAGGAAGGCCGGAGCCTCCGCATGGGCCTGCGGCGGCAGCAGGAAGCTCGCGTGTCTGCCGACGGCCTCCGCGGCCGCGTATCCGAAGATGCGCTCCGCAGCCGGATTCCAGCGGGCGACCGTCCGGTCGACGTTCCAGTAGATGACGCCGAGCGCCCCCTGCTCGAAATGGAGGCGCAGCCGCTGCTCGGAGAGCAGGAGGGCGTCCTCCGCCTTCCGCCGCGCCGAGATGTCGGCGATCGCCGCCACCGCGCCGTTCAGCGAGCCGTCGGCCGCAAAAACCGGCGTGTAGGAACCCTCGATGTGCGTGCCGGGGATGCCGCAGTCGGGAGGGTTCTCGTGGACAAACGACACGGGGCGCCCCCGCGCGCATTCCTCGATCCAGGGTTTGTGCGTTTCGCAGAGCACGGCGGGCAGCACCTCGGTGAAGTGCCTGCCCTCGAAAGCCTCGACGGGGATCCCGAAGGTTTCCTGATAGCGGCGGTTGACGAAGAGATAGCGCCCGTTGCGGTCGACGCGGGCCACGAAGAGGGGAAGGGCGTCGATCGTGGTGCGCAGGATGGCCTGCTGCTCGCGCAGGGTGCGCTCCGCCTGCTCCCTCTCGGCGATTTCGCGGCGCAGGCGGAAGTTCGCGGCCGCGACCGAGCCGAGGAAATCGGCGAGGCGCTTCACGTAATCCCGGTTCACCACGACGCGGCTGCGGGTGAAGACGGGCACGCGGTCGAGCGCGGCGAGGTATTGCGCCTCATCGAAACCGAATCCCCGGGCCTGCTCTCGGAAGGCCTCCCGGTCCGGCTGCTCATCCTCGTAGAAGAACTGGCCGAGAAAGACGGTCGCGACATGCAACCCCTCGACGAACACGGGCAGGCCGATGTCGTTCAGGCCGTTCCGGCAGTGGTACTCGCAGGGCAGGCCGGCCTTCGCCGACTGGCAGATGAACGCGTCGCTTTCCCTGCAGCGCGCCAGGCTGCCGGGGTTCACCCGGTGGAAGCGGGTGCAGATCTCCTGCCATCCGCTCGCGACGAGCACCGATCCCCCGGCCGTCTCGACAATGGCAAGCGGCATGCCCGTGACGGCGTGAAAGGAGTCGGCCAGGTTCTGCAGATCGGGGAGGTTCACCAGGTCGCCCAGCCGAAGAGTGGAGTTCATCGCGGAGAAGGGTGCATGTCATCGGCGCCGCCGGCGGATCGTGGGGCGCGGCAATGGATGTTCTTGGGAGAAATGCAAACCGACCCGCATCGGTGGGGGCGAAGCGAGACGAGCCGTGGAAAAACGGAATAGGGGAAACCTTGTTGAAGCTGCCCCAGCATCGGCCCGATGTTTCGAGGCTTGAGCGGTTTCCGCTCCGGGATGCTCCAGCGGCGCGGACGGAAGGGCCCGGACCGCTGAAATCGGAGCTTTGGTTTTGCCGCGGGGCTGCCATGCTGGCGGCGATTTCCCCGGCAGACCGCCGCGGGAGGACGCCGCGAGCATGCCCCCCCACGACAACCAAGCCCCTTCCGGTGCGCTTTGCGGCGTCTGGATCGATGATGACGGCCGCGCCCACCTGGCGCGTTCGGCGGGAGCCGGGCCGCGGCGCGAGGAGCTGGCCGATTTCCGCCCCTTTGCATGGCTCGGCGACGCGTCGCTCGCGGCGGGCCTGGCGGGGATCGAGGTCGAGGAATTGAAGGGGGACGGCCGCTACCGCTGGCTCGCGCATGCCGCGGGGCGGGCGGCCTTCGAGTCGCTCGTGAAGGAGGCGCCGGACGGCGCGGCGGTCGACTGGATCCGACCAATCGAAAACCAGTACCTGCTCCAGAGCCGCGAGCGCCTCTTCGGCGGGATGACCTTCGGACAGCTCCGCCGGTGCCAACTCGACATCGAGACGGGGCGCGGCTCCGGCGATGGTTTCAGCGACGCCCACCAGCCCGACGATCGCGTGCTGGCGATCGGGCTCCAGTTCGGGAGCCGGCGGAGGATCCTCACGCTGGCGGAGGAGACCGACGCGGCGGAGAGGCGGCTCCTGCTCGAGCTGAACGATGCGATGGAGGAGGAGGATCCGGACGTCATCGAGGGCCACAACCTCTTCAAGTTCGATCTCGACTATCTCCGCCTGCGCTGCAAGCGGCACAAGGTGCCGTGCGCCTGGGGGCGCTTCGGCCAGCCGGCCGCTTTTCGCAACAGCCGCCTGAAGGTGGCCGAGCGATGGGTCGACTTCCCGCGGTGCGACCTGCCCGGCCGCGCGGTGATCGACACCTACCTGCTCGTCCAGCTCTACGACATCTCGACGCGCGAGCTGCTGTCCTACGGATTGAAGGACGTGGCGGTGCACTTCGGGATCACCGACGAGGCCGACGACGAGCGCACGTACATCGACGGCAGCCGCATCCACGAGGTCTTCCGCAGCGACCGTGCCCGCTTCATGGCCTACCTGGGCGACGACCTCCGGGAGACGCGCGGCGTGGCCGACCTGCTTCTCCCCACCTATTTCGAGCAGGTGAAGAGCTTCCCACTGCTCCTGCAGGAGGCGACGCTCCGCGGCACGAGCAACAAGGTCGACCTGCTCTTCCTCGAGGAGTACTACCACGCGAGGCAGAGCTGCCCGGCGCCGCCGGAGGTGGCCCCGTTCGAGGGCGGATATACGCGGAGCTTCAAGGAGGGCGTGTTCCGCGACGTGCTCCACTTCGACGTGGCCTCGCTCTATCCGAGCCTCCTTCTCTCGATGGGCCGCAATCCCGCGGGCGATGCGCTCGGGGTGTTCATCCCGCTGCTTGCGCGCCTGCGCCGCTACCGGCTCGAGTGCAAGCAGCTCGCGCGCACCGCCGCGACGGAGGAGTTGCGCGCCGAGTACCAGGCGAGGCAGGCGAGCTTCAAGATCCTGATCAACTCCTTCTACGGCTACCTGGGCTTCTCGGGCGCGCGCTTTGCCGACGGGGCGCTGGCCGCCGAAGTCACCCGCCGCGGGCGCGAGCTGCTGCAGCAGCTCATCGACGGGCTGGCCGCGCACGGCTGCGCCATCCTCGAGGCCGACACCGACGGCATCTACCTCTCGTCCCCGGAGCATTTCGGCGATCCGGGGAGGCTGCTCGCGGCGATCTCGGGGCTGCTGCCCAAGGGGGTCGACCTGGAGCACGACGGCAGCTACGCGGCGATGTTCTGCTACAAGGCGAAGAACTACGCGCTCTACGACGGCCGGAGGATCATCCTCCGGGGCTCGGCGCTCCGGTCGCGCGGGATGGAGCGGTACCTCCGGCGGCTGACGGACCGCCTGATCCGGCATCTGCTCGGTGCGGGGGCCGAGTCGCCGCTGCCGCTTGCAGAGGAGCTGCGCCGCAGGATCGAGAAGCGGGACGTCGCGCTGGCGGAGATCGCGAAGTCGGAGATTCTCGGCCAGAATCCTGAGGCGTACGAGCAGTTCATCGCGCGGGGAGGCAAGCCGCGCCGCGCCTCGGCCGAGGTCGCGCTCCAGATGAACCCCCGGCCCCGCATGGGTGACCGGGTGAGCTACTACATCACCGCCCGGAGCAAGGGCCAGACGACCGACTGGCAGCGGGCGCGGCCCGTAACGGCCTACGATCCCGCGCAGGCGCCGTACGACCCCTCGTACTACGTGAAGAAACTCGACGACTGGCTCGAGCGCTACGGCGCGTTCCTCGGCGCCCGGGAGGCGCCGCCGCCGCAAGGCGAGCTCTTTGGCTAGGGATCCCCGGGTCGCGGCCCGGCGGTTTTCGGAAGGGAAAACATGCGCCGGGCAATTGTTGGATTGTCTTTGGCGGGAGAGCCGGAATCCTACCGCTGCCCCCCGATGCCTGACCCGCAACCCCGGCTGTCCTCGGAACTCCCGGCAGATTCAGCTGCTCCGGCGCCTTCGTGTTGCCGGGAGCCGGGGGACGCCTGCCTCCGGACGCGCCTGTGGATCCCGCTGGCGCTTTTCCTGTTCCCGCTGCTGGTCTACGGGCAGACGATCTTCCATCGGTTCGGATTCCGAGACGACTATTCGATGACGCGCGAAGCCGTCGAGGAGCCGGGGAAGCTGCTGCGCGTCTGCGGCGCGCAGGGGAGGCCTCTCTACGGCTGGCTGCTTCAGCTCTCGGCCAGCCACACCCCGGATATCGCCGATTTCTGCTGGCTCCGGTTTGGAAGCGCGCTCTGCCTCGGCCTGCTTGCGGCGCTGCTGTTCGCCGTCCTCCGCCGGCTGCAATGGCCCTCCTGCAGCGCGGCGCTCACGGCGGCGCTTCTCGCGCTCCTGCCATCGGCCCAGCTGCTCGCGGGCTGGGGGATCTGCTGGCCGCACGCGCTGGCCGATGCGCTGGGCCTTGCGGCGTTCGCCCTCGCCGAGGGCGGCCTTGCCGCGGCCGGTTCCGGCCGGCGCTGGGCGGGCCTCGGCGGCGCGGTCCTGGCCATCGTCACCGGAGCGCTGATTTACCAGGCGGGGCCGCCGTTCTATTGGGTCGGCGTCGCGGGCGCATTGGGGATGCGCATCGGCGATGAAGGACGGAAGCATCTCCGCTGGCTCGGGTGCCATGCGGCCGTCCTCGGCATCGGGCTGCTTCTGGCCTTCGGCGCGACCGTGGCGCTCCACCGGTCGGGCCTCTTTGCCCAGTCCCCGCGCGTGGCGCTTGAGGCGGACATCCCCGGAAAGCTCGTCTGGTCCGCGCGCGAGGTGCTCCCGCAGATCCTGGCGCTGTTCGTGATCGGCGACATGGCAGGGAGAACGGCTTTCGCGCAGGGAGTCGCGATCCTCCTGGTCGGCGGCCTGCTCCTCGGCGGCCTCGTCCGCGTCGCCCGGCGCCACGGAGCGTGGAAGGCCTTCTTCTGGCTGGCGATGGTGGCGCTGCTGCCGGCGGCGGCGTACGGGGTGAGCCTGCTGGCGGCCGAACGCTGGGTGAGCTACCGGACGCTTTTCGCGGCGTCGGCGGTGGTGCTTGTCCTGGCGATGACGGTCCTGCGCTGGGCGGTCGCGGCCGTCCGAGGCCGGCGGCTCTGTCTGGGGGTGCTTGCCGCGGCGACCTTCTGCGGCGTGCTGGCGGCCGGCCGCCAGGCCCTGACACTCATCGCGCTGCCGCAGGCCGCGGAACTGGGCCTTGTCGAGAACGGGGCGAAAGCGGTCGATCCCGCGCGCAATCCCCGGGTCTTCGTGATCACGCCGGTGCAGGAGCAGAGCCCTGCGGCGCTGCGCTGGAACGACGAATTCGGCTCCCTCTCGATGGTGTCGTACTGGACGCCGGCGGAGGCGCTCAAGCATGTGATGCGCGAACGGTATCCGTCGGTTCCCGACATCAATCGGCGCTACCGGCTGGAAGTCGGCGGCTGGCTCCCGGAGGGGGCGAGGCCCGACGTGGTGATCGACCTGCGCAAGATCAGGGAGTGCCGGCTGGGGGAGTAGGCGCCGCGCTCAGCCGGTCGACTCGAGCCGTTCCTGCAACTCGCGGAGGCCGCGGGTGAGGGGGAGCTGGGCACCGCTGCGGAGGACGACGGTGCGCTCGCCCGTGCCGACCGTGCGGATCTCCTGGATCGCGGAGAGGTTGGCGATGGAGGAGCGGCTGAGGCGGAAGAACCGCCGGGGATCGAGTTCGGCCTCGATCGCGGCGAGCGCGCGCCGGAGGACGTGGTTGCCCTGCGCGGTGTGGAGGATGACGTAGTTGGCGGCGGCCTCGACCCACTCGATGTCGGCGGCGCGGACGACGACGTAGCGCTCGTTGAGTTTCACGAGGAAGCGCTCGATCGGCCCGCGGGAGACCGCGGGGTCGGCGACGAGGGCCGCGACCCGCTGATCGCCCTCCTCCGGCGCGGCGGTGCCGAGGTGCAGGCGCGCGCGAGCGAGCGCGGTGGCGAAGCGCTCCCGCGAATAGGGTTTCAGGAGGTAGTCGAGCGCGTGGAGCTCGAAGGCGGCCACGGCGTGCTCGGCGAAGGCGGTGGTGAAGATGGTGCAGGGCAGCCAGACGTCGCGCACCGTGCGGAGCACGGCGAGCCCGTCGGGGGAGGGCATCTGGACGTCGAGGAAGAGCAAGGCGGGGCGCTGGTCGAGGATCGCGCGGATCGCCTCGTCGCCGTTGGCGGCCTCGCCGATGACCTGGATGTCGGGCTCGGCGTCCAGAAGCCGCCGCAGGCGTGCGCGGGCGGGGGCTTCGTCGTCGACGATGAGGGTGGCGATCTTCATGAGGGAGGCAGGCGCAGGGGGATGAGGATCCGGACCGAGACGCCGCCCTCGGCGCTGGGATGCAGCGCAAAGGACTGCTGGGCGCCGTGGAGGGCGGCAAGGCGGGCGCGCGTGTTGCCGAGGCCAACGCCCTCCTTGAAATGGAGTTCGCTTCCTTTCGCGGATTCGGGGGAGCCGGCGGCGCCGGTGTCGGCGACCTCGAGCTCGAGCTGGCCTCCGGTGCGCCGGGCGCGGACGAAGACGGTGCCCGGCCTGGAGGCGGGCGCGATCCCGTGGATGATGGCGTTCTCCACCAGGGGCTGGAGGATGAGGGCGGGGACGATCGCGTCGCGGACGGCGGGATCGACCGCGTACTCGACGCGGAGGCGGTCGGAGAAGCGGACGCGCTGGATGCTGCAGTAGCGCTCGATGAAGGAGAGCTCCTCGTGGAGGGGCACCTCGCGGCGCTGCTGGACGGAGAGGACGGTGCGGAGCAGCTCGCTCAGGGAGGCGATCATGTCCTCGGCCGCGGCGGGGTTTTCGTAGACCAGCTGGGCGATCGTGTTGAGCGTGTTGAAGAGGAAGTGGGGCTGGAACTGCGCCTGGAGGGTCTCGAGGCGCGCCTCGGCGAGCAGGGCCTCGGCCTGCGCCGCCCGCCTCTCGCGCTCGAGGCTGCGCCGCTGCTGGGCCAGGGCGTGCGTCGCCGCGACGAGCATCCAGTAGACGGCGATGGAGACGCGGGCGCGGTCGAGCAGCCGCATCAGGAGCGGGGCGACTGGGCCGCGATCCTCGCGGAACGCGCGGTCGTACCGCTCGCGCCTCGCCTGGGGCGGCGGGGGAGGAGGAAAGAGCTCCTCGCGACGGCCGACGATGGCCGCGGACGCGGTCTCGATGAGCAGGACCAGAAGCAGGCAGCATCCCAGGTGGGCGGGCAGAGCCCAGCGCCACGTCTTGGGCCCGAGCGGAAGGCGATGGGTGAGCCAGATGACCAGCGGGGAGCAGAGGATCCAGGGGCCCCAGTCGAAGAGGGAGACGGCGGCGGCCGTCGACCACGGCATGATTCCGAGGGCGTAGACCTGGAAGGCGAAGGCCGCGCTGATCACCAGCCAGAACGCGGTGAGGAGCGCCAGCTGGGTGACGATGGAGAACCCTCCCTTGCCCAGGGCCGGCTCGGAGCCGGCGGAAGCAGCATTGGAGATGGGGGCCGGGCCTGGCATGGGAGTGTGCGGACGGGAGAAGTTCCCGAGCCGCTATTCGTAGCGTAGCGCCTCGATGGGATCAAGCTGCGCCGCTTTGCGGGCGGGATAGTAGCCGAAGAAGACGCCGATGGCGGCGCTGAAGAGGAATCCGAGGACGATCGCCCAGGTGGGCGTGAAGGTGGGCCAGTTGAACTGGGCGGCGAGGGCCATCGACAGGCCGACGCCGACCGCGATCCCGATCAGCCCTCCGGCGAGGCTGAGCACGACGGCCTCGGTGAGAAACTGGCGCAGGATGTCGCGCCGGCGGGCGCCGACGGCGAGTCGGATGCCGATCTCGCGCGTGCGCTCGGTGACCGACACGAGCATGATGTTCATGATGCCGATGCCGCCGACGAGCAGGGAGACGCAGGCGATCGCGCCGAGGAGCGCCGTCATGGTCTTGGCGGTGGAGGTGGCGAACTCGGCGATCTCCTCCTGGGTGCGCACCATGAAGTCGTCGTCGCGGCCGGGGAGGATGCGGTGGCGCTGGCGGAGCAGCTCGGAGATCTGGTTGGTGACCTCCTTGATCTGCGAGGAATCGCCGGCGCCCAGGTTGACCGAGCGGAGGAAGTTCTGCCCGAAGAGGCGCTTCATGGCGGTCGAGTAGGGGACGAGGACGATGTCGTCCTGGTCGTTGCCCATCATGTTGCTGCCCTTCGAGACGAGGAGGCCGGCGACCTTGAAGGGCACGCCCTTGATGCGGATGACGGCGCCGATGGGGCTCGAGTCCTCGAAGAGCTTCTTCGCCGTGGTCTGCCCGAGGATGGCGGTGCGCGCGTTGGCGCGCACGTCGTCGTCGGTGATGAACTCGCCCTCGGCGAGGGGCCAGGAGCGCAGGTCGAGGTACTCGTGGCTGACGCCCATGACCGTGGTGTTCCAGTTGAGGTTGCCGGCGACGATCTGGACGCTGCTGCGGACCTCGGGGCTCATGTAGACGACGCCTTCAACCTCGTTGCGGAGAGCGAGGGCGTCCTCGAGCGTGAGGGTGGGGGCGCCGCCCATGCCGGAGAACATGCCGCCGCGGCTCATGTTGCCCGCCATGACCATGATGACGTTCTGGCCGAGGGTGGCGATCTGCTGCTCGACCTGCATGCGGGCTCCGGTGCCGATGCTGATCGTGCCGATGGTGGCGGCGACGCCGATGATGATGCCCAGCATGGTGAGGAGCGTGCGCAGCACGTTCCGGCGCAGGGCGCGCATCGCGACGAGGATGATGGAAAGGAGGCGTTTCATGCCACGAGGTCGGCGGCCTGCTCCTCGGCGGCGAGGCGCTCGATTTCCGGACCCGCCAGGGCGCGGTCGGTGACGGGCTCGTCGCGCCGGATGCGGCCGTCGCGCATGACGATGGTGCGGCGGGCGTACCGGGCGACGTCGAGTTCGTGGGTGACCATGACGACGGTCATGCCGGCGTCATTGAGTTGCTGGAAGACCCCCATGATCTCGATGCTGGTTCGGGTATCGAGGTTGCCGGTGGGCTCGTCGGCGAGGAGGAGCGCGGGGCCAAGGACGAGGGCGCGGGCGATGGCGACGCGCTGCTGCTGGCCGCCGGAGAGCTGGTTGGGCACGTGGTCGGCGCGGTCGGAGAGGCCGACCTGCCCGAGGCAGCGCTCGGCGCGCGCGCGCACCTCGCGGTAGGAAAGCGAGGGATGGGCGTAGAGCATGGGGAGTTCGACATTCTCCAGCGCCGTCGTGCGGCTGAGCAGGTTGAAACCCTGAAAGACGAAGCCGATCTTGCGGTTGCGGATTGCCGCCAGCGCATCGGATTCGAGCGACGAGACGTCGGTGCCGTCGATGCGATAGGTGCCGCGCGTCGGCCGGTCGAGGCAGCCCAGCATGTTCATGAGGGTTGACTTGCCGGAGCCGCTGGCCCCCATGACGGCGACGAACTCGCCCTGCTCGATGCGCAGCGAGATGCCGCGCACGGCGTGGACGGGGGTGCCGCCGGTCTGGTAGATCCGGTGAAGATCGGTGATCTCAATGACGGGAGGCATGGCGTGCTCAGCGGCTGCGGCCGGCGCCGGGCGGTCTCTGGGGGCCGAAGAGATTGTTCGTGCCGGTGGCTGTCGCGGCGGCGGCCTGCTGGGCGGAGACGGTGCCAGTGATGACGGTCGCGTTCTCGTCGAGGCCGGAGAGGATCTCCGTGTAGGAGCTGTCGCTCACGCCGGGGAAGACGTTGACGGCCTCGATCTCGCCGGTGACGTGCCCCGCCGCGTTGGGCGTGCCTCGGGTGATGTAGACGGTGACGGGCTGGGATGAATTGGTGGTCGAGGAGGAGGAAGCGCGCGCAGAGCCGCCGCTGCTGCGGCCGCCGGAGCCTCCGCCGCCGGGTCCGCCGCCGGGACCACCACCGCCGGGTCCGCCGCCTCCAGGGGGAGGCCCGCCAAAGCCGCCGTCGGGAGGCGGGCCAAAGCTTCCGCCGGCGGAAGCCGAGGCCATGCGGTTCTTCATGGTCGCCTCCATGACCTTGCGCTCGTCGGCGTCGAGCTTGCCGTCGCCGTTCTTGTCGAACTCGGCGAGGAGATGCTTGCGGACCTCCTCAGGCATCTGGTCGAAGGAGGGCGCCTGGGGCTTGGCCGCGGCGATGACCGCGGCGTTTTCCGGAGGGCGGAAGCGAAGCGCGGAGTTGGGCACGCGGATGACGCCGGTGCGGCGCATCGTCGCGATCGTGATGTTGGCCGTCATGCCGGGCCGCAGCTTCAGGTCGCTGTTGTCGACGGTGATGATGGTGGGATAGGTGACGACGTTGTTGGACGTGGTGGAGTTGTTGCGCACCTGGCGGACCTTGCCCTTGAAGGTGCGGCTCGAGAAAGCGTCGACGGTGAAAGTGACATCCTGGCTGGCCTCGACGTTGCCGATGTCGGCTTCGGAGATGCTCGCGGAGATCTGCATCTGGCGGAGATCCTGGGCGATCGTGAAGAGCGTGGGCGCGGAGAAGCTGGCCTGGACGGTCTGGCCGACGTCCACCGCCCGCGAGAGGACGATGCCGTCGACGGGGGAGTAGATCTTGGTGTGGGAGAGGTCGACCTGGGCGCTCTTGAGGGATGCCTCCTTCGCCTTCACCGTGGCCTCCTGCTGGCGGAGGGCCGCCTTGGCGTCGTCGAAATCCGATTGGGTGACGAGGCCGCGCTTGAGGAGGGATGAGATGCGGTCGTAATTGACCTGCTTGAGCTCGAGGGTGGCGCGCGCGCTGGTGAGGTCGGCCTCGGCCTGGATGAGCTTGGCTTCGTAATTGGACGGCTCGATCTCGGTGATGAGCTGGCCGGCCTTCACCGTGTCGTTGAAATCGGCGTAGATCTTGACGATGTTGCCCGACACTTGGCTGCCGACCGCGACGGTCGTGACGGCGTCGATCGTGCCGCTTCCGGAGACGGTCTGGATGACGTCGCCGCGCGCGGCGCGCGCGGTGCGATAATGGACGACGCTGACGGAGGTGCTGCGAGTCTGCCGCCAAACGATGAAGGCGATGACCAGAATGATCGGGATCAGAAGGAGCTTGAGCCAGGTTCTCATTCGGCGGGGAGCCTAGCTTGGGGGGCGGGGGGCGCCAAGCGGTCTGCCACGAACGGCCCGGGAAACGGTGCCAAGGGCATCCCGGCTTCCACGAAGGCGGCGGCGCGCGACGGCCGGGGCAACCGCCTTGGGGGAAGGCGAGATCGTTATTTGCCGCCCCTCATCGGGAAAGAAAGCTGGCGCACCGAGGATGCCGGGTCTGGGGGCGGAAAGCTTCAGCCCGGGAGGCCGGGCAGGCCTCCCTTGGCGCGCATCGCCTCGACCTGGCGCATGAGCTTGCGGCTGCCGCTGCCGCGCATCATCCGCATCATCTTCTGCATCTGCTGGAACTGCTTCAGAAGCTGGTTGACGTCGACGACCTTCACGCCAGCGCCGTTGGCGATGCGCAACCGGCGGCTCCCGTTGAGAATATCGGGCTTGCGACGCTCCTGGAGGGTCATCGATTTGATGATCGCCTCGGTGCGCGCCATCTGGCGCTCGGCGCCGTCGTCGAGCTTCACGCCGTTCATTCCGGGCATCATGCCGAGAATGTTCTCCATCGAGCCGAGCTTCTTGACCTGCTGGAGCTGGGCGAGGAAATCCTCGAGGTTGAAGTCGGCCTTGCGGAGCTTCTCGGCCATCTTCTCCGCCTCCTTCTGGTCGATCGTCTCCTGAGCCTTCTCGACGAGCGAGACGACGTCGCCCATGCCGAGGATGCGCGAGGCGAGGCGGTCGGGATAGAACGTGTCGAAGTCGCCGACCTTCTCGCCGGTGCCGATGAACTTGATGGGGACGCCGGTGACGGCCTTGATCGAGAGCGCGGCGCCGCCGCGGGCGTCGCCGTCGAGCTTGGTGAGGACGAGTCCGGTGAGTTGGAGGGCTTCGTGGAAAGCGCGGGCGACGTTGACAGCCTCCTGGCCGAGGGCGCCGTCGGCGACGAGCAGGACCTCATCCGGCTCGACCCTGGCGCGAAGGCGTTTCACCTCCTCAATGAGTTCGTGGTCGATCTGGAGGCGGCCGGCGGTGTCGAAGAGGATGGCGTCGGCGCCGGCGGCCTGGGCCGCCTGGAGGGCGGCGGCGCCGATGGCGGGGACGTCCTTCGAGTCGCGGTCGGCGTAGAAGCCGAGCTCCTCCTGCCTGGCGAGGATCTCGAGTTGGTCGATGGCGGCGGGGCGTTGCACGTCGCAGCCGACGACAAAGGGGCGGTAGCCGCGCTTCTTGAGGAGCCTGCCCAGCTTGGCCGTCGACGTGGTTTTGCCGGAGCCGTGGAGGCCGACCATCAGGATGCGCAGGGGGCGCCGGGCACTGAGCTCGGTAGCGCCTTCTCCGAGCAGGCGCACCAGTTCGTCGTGGATGATCTTGACGATCTGCTGGGCGGGCGTGACCGACTTGAGCACCTCCAGGCCGACGGCCTGCGACTGGACACGCTCGACAAACTCACGGGCAACCTTGAAATGGACGTCGGCCGCCAGCAACGCCGTGCGGACCTCCTTGAGGGCATCGGCCATGTTGGCCTCGGAGAGGCGGCCGACGCCGCGCAGATTGCGGAGGGCTTGTCCCAGACGTTCTGTGAGCGACTCAAACATGGGAGCAGGAAAGTGGCGCGGCCGCTCGCCGTCGAGAAGCAATAATTCCTCCTCCCGGAGACAGGCGAAGGACGCTCTCTGGGGGAAGGGCGCAAAGAGCGGAGTACCGATCATGTACCCGAGGTTCAGGTGTGCCGTCGTCGGCGGTAATACCGGCTCGGTTGTTTCTGAGGCAGGCCGGCTGCGTCTCATGGATCATCTTTGCGAGCTCGGCCCCTTGATCAGCTTGGCACGCGCAAAGCTCCCCCAGCGTCGAACCACATGATGCCCCCAATGGATGAACATACCCGGGCGGGCGTCCGTAAACCACTTCAGGCGTTCTCGTTGGACCTGGTGGTAGGCCTTTACCGGAGATTTCCCCAGCCCGGGGGAACGGGCAGCCGCAGTGAGCGCGACGAGATCGCGCCCCCACGGGCCAGCCCGGGCGGAGAATGGGCGAAGGTTGACGAATACCGCGGGCGGGGCGATTCCCGCCTACGCGAGGCGGAAGTCGATCTGGCGTTTGAAGCGATCGACGCGCTCGGTGACGACGCTGATCTTCTGCCCGACGTCGAGGCGGCGCTTGGTGCGCCGCCCGATGAGCGCCGTGCCGGCGTTGTTGAGCGAGTAGAGGTCGTCGCGGAGCGTCGAGAGGTGGATGAAGCCGAACGTCATCGCGTCGGGAAGCTCGACGAAGAGCCCGTGGTTGCGGACGTCGGTGATCACGGCGGCGAACGCCTGCCGCTTCTTTTTCGCGACCTCGCGCTCGAAGAACTCGAGCAGTTTCACCTTCTGGGAATCGCGCTCGGCCTCCATGCTGTTCTGCTCGGTGAGGCTGAGATGCTCGGCAAGAGCCTCCATGCGGGTGGCGTTGTAGCCAAATTGGAAGCCGCGCGGCGCGGGCGGGCCGAGGTACTTGACGAGGAACTGGTCGAACACCCGGTGGACGACGAGGTCGGCGTAACGCCGGATGGGCGAGGTGAAGTGCGTATAGTCGCGCTTCGCGAGTCCGTAGTGGCCGTCAGGCGAGGCGCGGTAGACCGCCTTGCGCAGGCTGCGCAGGAGCCCGATGCGCAGCGTGTAGCCCTGGGGATGGGTCTTGAGGGCCTGGAGCAGGCGCGTCATCTCGCCGCGCTGGGAGAGGTCGCCGACGGTGACCCCGGCGGCGGCGAGCTCGCGGCGGTACTCGCGCAGCTTCTCGCCGTCGGGATCGTCGTGGACGCGGTAGAGGGAGGGCAGGCGGTGCTCGCGGGCGACGCGGGCGACGGCGTCGTTGGCGGCGAGCATGAACTCCTCGATGAGCTGGTGGCTCTCGTCCTGCTCGATGCGCTCAAGGCGGTCGGCGTAGCCCTGGGGGTCGACGAAGATCTTCACCTCGGGCATGTCGAGGTCGAGGCTCCCGGCGCGCATGCGCTCGCGGCGCATGCGCAGGGCCAGGTCCCAGAGCTGGCGGATCCAGCGCTGCAGGTCGGCGAGCTCGTCGCGCCGGAGGTCGGCCAGGGCGCGGCCGGTCGATCCGGTCTGATGGGCGGGCGGCGCCGGGAGGCGGCGGATCCGCTCGAGGTTGTCCTCCTTGAGCAGGGCGTAGGCCTGCCGGTAGGTGAGGCGCTTGCAGCTGCGGATGACGGTGTTGGCGAAGGAGGTCGAGGCGAGGCGGCCGCGGTGGAACGTCAGCAGCACGGCCTTGGTGAGGCGGTCCTCGCGCTCGACGAGGCTGCACAGGCCGTTGGAGAGCTTCTCGGGGAGCATCGGGACGACCGTGCCGACGAGGTAGGTGGAGTTGCCCCGGCGCTGGGCCTCGCGGTCGAGGGCAGTGCCCGGCTTGACGTAGCTGCTGACATCGGCGATGTGGACGCCGACGCGGAGGTCGCCGTTCGGGAGCGCCTCGACGGAGATTGCGTCGTCGAAGTCCTTGGCGTCGTCGGGGTCGATCGTGAAGGTGGGGATGTGGCGGAAGTCGGCGCGCCCGGCGGTCTCGGCGGATCCGACGCGAGCGGGAAGGGCGGCGGCTTCGCGGAGCACGGGCTCGGGGAATTCCGGGGCGAGCTTGTACTTGTGGTAGATGGCGGCGAGCTCGGCGCGCGGCTCGTGGGTGCGCCCGAGGCGGGCGACGATCTCGCCCTCGGGGGGCACCTGGCGCTGGCGCCACTCGCGGAGGCGGACGACGACCTTGTCGCCCACGGCGGGCACCGGGCGCAGGCCCGAGCGGGCGGGATCGGGCACGCAGATGTGGTGGATGAAGCGCGGGTCGTCGGGGACGACGTAGAAGAGAAGCTTCGTGCGCTGGAGGTTGCCGGTGAGCGTCTCGTGGGCGCGCTCGAGGATGCGGATGACGCGGCCGGTGGGTTCGCCGCCCGGGCGGCCCCCCCGGGGGCGGCTCAGCTCGGCGCTGAGGCGCACGACGACGCGGTCGCCGTGGATCGCCACGCCGGTGTCCTCGGCCGCGATCTGGACGGCCTCCCTCTCGGGCTCGCCCGGGCGCGCCTCGGGGATGACGTAGGCGGAGCCTCCCTGGCGGAACTGGATGCGGCCGCCGAGGAGATCGGCGTCCCTGGGCAGGCAGAGGCGGTCGCGCTTGACGAGGACGACGGTGCCGTCGGCGAGGAGTCGGCGCACCTCGGTGGCGAGGGCAGGCCGTTCCTTGCGGGGGAGGGAGAGCGCCCGCGCAACCTCGGGCTCGTTGAGCGGGACGTAATCGGGGGCGCGGAGGAGGCCGAGCAGGCGTTCGCGGATCATGATGGGGGAATGATGGACCGCGGCGCGCCGGGCGCAACCGGTTTGGAGAAAAACCGCGGGGCGGCGAGGACTTCCGGGGAGCGGATTTCGACTGGCCTGAGGCCGCCCGCCCACCTAGATTTTGCCCATGAAGATCGTCCAGGTCGCCAGCGAGCTCTACCCCTACGTGAAAACCGGCGGCCTGGCCGACGCCGTCGGCTCGCTGAGCGCGGCGCTCGCCGACCGCGGGCACGACGTGTCGGTGTTCGTCCCGACGCATCGCCTGGTGCTTGAGCACAAGGAGGTCGCCCAGGCCGAGAGGCGGCTGGGCCTGCGTGTGGAGATGGGCGACCGGATCTATACCGGGGACGTGCGGGTGCTCCCGGTCAGGAAGGGCCTGACGGTCTACTTCGTGGGGCGCGAGGAGTACTTCGACCGGCGCCTCCCGTACGGCACCGGCGAGCGCGACTACGACGACAACGACGCGCGGTTCGTTTTCTTCTGCAAGGCGGTCGTCGAGGTGATGCGGATGACCGACCTGCGGGCCGACGTGGTGCACGCCCACGACTGGCAGGCGGCGCTGATGCCGGTGCTCCTGCGCTTCGAGGAACGGCGGACGGGGATCGCCCTGACGATGAAGACGGCGTTCACGATCCACAACATCGCCTTCCAGGGGATCTTCCCGATGCGCTCGTTCGGGCTCACGAACCTGCCCGACGACCTGTTCGGGATCGACGGCTTCGAGTACTATGGCCAAGTGAACCTGCTCAAGGGCGGCATCCTGTTCGCCGACCGGGTGGTCACCGTGAGCCCGCGGTATGCGCGGGAGATCCAGACCCCCGAGTTCGGTTGCGGGCTCGAGGGCGTGGTGGCGACGCGGGCGGACGACCTGGTGGGCCTCCT
>Ga0153915_10000057_pt1 | contig 100447 bp, 86 predicted proteins | sample Opewatmetagenome_2_FD_107003 | JGI IMG/M metagenome (GOLD analysis project Ga0153915, IMG submission 107003) | Freshwater wetland microbial communities from Ohio, USA - Open water 3 Core 3 Depth 3 metaG | ecosystem: Environmental > Aquatic > Freshwater > Wetlands | place: USA: Ohio, Lake Erie... | reverse complement strand
TGAATCCGGAAAAGGACGCAACTTCCAAGGTACAATGGGGAGAGAGGCAAGAGGATTCTGCTCGAGGAAGTCGTTCTAAGAACGCACATCGGACCCGTAAGAAACAGACTCTGCTAGTAAGACACCCTATTCCGCGATACGGATGAAGTCATGATGCATGGAGGAAGTGCTTTTGAGCCGGCAACATTCCTAAAGTCCGAGCGACAATGAGAGTTGCTATACAGGGTGAGTCTATTCCCTATCCTATCGCTGTGCTTCGCGGCAAGCTCAGGCTCAGTGGTGTTCCTTACCTAGAGACAGAGGAGATAATCTCGGAGGTTCTTGCCACGTCCAGCAAGAGACCACCAACTGAACAGACTGTAACCAAGCTTGCCAGAGACCGGCTGAAGTCACATCATTCTGCGGCATTGCCGCGATTCGATATTCTCATTGAGTATGATTTGTCGAGAAGTGCTGATAGAGCACTGCCTCCTGTTGTTCTTGTCCTAGAAGGAGCATCTGCAACGGGCAAGTCGATGCTCTCACTGCCGATGATACTGAACCTCGCGGCCACACGGGTGATCGGCACTGATACAATCCGGCAGGTGCTCAGAGCAGTCTACAGCGAACGCGATCACCCCGAGTTGTACTGCCACACGTACCAAGCTTACGAGTACCGTCAGGTGGGTCCCAAGGAATTGAGCCCAATTGTAAGAGGGTATCTTGCTCAATGCGAGCTTATCGAGCCCGTCGTAAGGGACCTTGTTGAGAGGATAGCTCAAGAAGGAGCAGATGCGGTGATTGAGGGCGTCCATATTAGGCCGGGAACGTTGAAAGGGCTGAGCGCAGGAGTCACTGAAGCCGTCGTGGAGCCGGGAGAAGACTCCCATAGAGCGATGTTCATGACAAAGCACGCGGCCGCGAAACTGAGGACTGTCAGCGGAGACCATGCAACCAGGGAAAGAGAATTTCAAGCCACCAGATTGATTCAGGAGTATCTAGTAGATATGGCTAGGCGCGCTGGAGTTCATATATTGCAGCTATCGGATTACGACCAGGCAGAGAAAGACATCTGTAACTTGGTGGTTGAGTCCGCGAAGAGAATCATTGAGATGGGAGGAAAATGAATGAACTGGAAGGATGAATCTCTGAGTAAGCTCTTCAATCCTGAGACAATCGCTGTCGTCGGGGCCTCTGACAAGCCGCAGAAGCTGGGCGGTCTTGCCCTCAGGGCTCTCAGCACATCGAAATGTAATCTCATTCCTGTGAACCCTCGGATCTCATCGCTTGGCGGCTTGAAGTGCTATCCAAGTGTAGAAGCCGCCGGCCAAGAAGTAGACTTGGCCGTGATTGCCCTTCAGGCCCCACTAATCCTTCCTGCCATTCAAGACTGTGCCGCTGCAGGTGTGAAGTCGGCCATTGTCTTCTCTGCAGGCTTCAGGGAGCTCGGTGAAGCGGGCGAAGAACTCCAAGCACAAATGAAAGCTGTCGCGGATGCAGCTCATATCGCGATCATCGGGCCCAACTGCCTAGGTGCCGGCAACAGTAACATCGGGCTGAACGCGACATTCTTTCCACACCCCGTTGAGCTGAAAAAGGGAAAGGTCTCACTCGTGAGCCAGAGCGGCGGCGTTGCTGGATTGATGATATATGCTGCGTCAGATGCTGGCCTCGGCATCGCGAAGTTCGCCAGCATCGGCAATAGGGTAAACGTAGATTTCGATGACATGCTGAGGTTCTTGGCTCAAGATTCTGAGACGGAAGTCGTGTGTCTTTTCGTTGAAGGCACCGAACGCGGGAGATCTATGTATGAGGAGATGGCAAAGCTTACTCCGAGGAAGCCAGTGGTCGTATACAAGGTTGGTAAGACCCCCGCAGCCATGAGAGCAGCAAGGAGCCATACAGGTAGCCTTGCAGGACAGCAGAGACTGTATAGCGCCGCAGTTCATCAAGCCAAGGGCATCGAAGTAGATACCGTCTCGGACATGATTGATGCGGCTAAAGTGCTGGTGGCAAGTTCCGGCCGACGCCGCGGCCCAAACGCTGTAATTCTGACCCACACGCTCGGACCGGCTCTCATCGTTGCCCAGATACTGGAGGAACGCGGCATCAGACTTCCGATGCCACTGCCTGACACGGCGACGACCATTGAAGAGATGCTGTCAATGCCGGTTCACGTACCGATATCCAACCCCGTTGACTTGCTGGCTCAAGGGTGGTCAGAACCCCGAATCTTCGCGGGAGCCCTAGAACTGCTGTTGAAAGATGACAGATACGACGCTCTGATGACTGTCTTCTCCCCGAACTACCAAGAGGATATCGGAGGTGGTATGCCCGTCGAACATATCGTCAGATGTGCAAACGAGTCGGACAAGATAGTCATCGCGGTCTTGAACGCACCGGAATCTAGACCTCCTCCCGGTAGATCTGTTCTCGAGGAGGGAGGAATCCCTGTGTTCTTTAGTCCGGAACGGGCAGCACGTGCGTTGGCCAGTGTACTTGCCACGAAGGACTGAACTCAAAGTTTCACACTTGTTCACAACACGCCGAGAGATACTACGGTCGTGAGATGTGGTCTCGTCTTCTGCAAACATATTTGTGGACGTGAAATGAATCAATGCAGACAGTCCCTAGTCCAAAAAGGGGCCAAGATGGTGCAGGGAAACGAGATGAGCATATCGACGCCTATGAGGCAGCAGTACACGCAGCTGAAAAGACAGTACCCTGACTGCCTGCTTATGTTCAGGCTAGGAGACTTCTTTGAGTTATTCAATGAAGACGCCAAGACCGCGAGTCAGGTCCTCGACATAGTATTGACTGCGCGCGGTGAAGGTGTCGACAAGTGGCCCATGTGCGGAGTGCCGTACCATGCCGTTGAGACCTATGTGGCAAGACTGCTGCAAGCCGGGTACACAGTCGCGATGGCAGACCAAGTTGAAGATCCTGCAAAAGCGAAAGGACTCGTCAGACGCGAAATCGTCCGAGTCTTGACGCCCGGTACTTTGCTCGAACCCGGGATGCTGCAGGAGGCCTCAAACAACTACCTTGTTGCAATGATAGAGCATGAGACCAGGGTGGGTATTGCTGTAGTCGACGTCTCGACCGGCGAGTTCGCAGTAACTGAGTTTGAGGGTAGGATAACCGGTGAGAAAGCTGTAAATGAACTTGGGCGACTTGGGCCAGCTGAGCTCCTGTTACCTGACTCTGTCTCGAAACGAGCAGACGTCAAGGCAGTGTTGGAGAATACAGGAGCCAAGATCACATTCAGGACCGACCTTGATTTCTCATCTTCATCCGCTGAGGAGCGGCTGAAGGAAAGATTCAGAGTGGCCACCCTTGAAGGATACGGCCTCTCTGGGAAGAGAGTAGCAATTGGGGCCGCGGGCGCGATATTGGCATATCTCAATGAGGTCCACAAGAACAATGCGATAACGCTGTCGGGGATCAGGGCATATTCTCTTGACGATTTCATGATTATCGACAATATCACAGTAAGGAATCTCGAACTGGTCAGGAATGCTAGGGACGGGACACCAAGAGGGACACTCCTGAGTGTAGTCTCCAGCAGCGAGACATCGATGGGCAAGAGGAAACTGAGGAGTTGGATACTGCAGCCCTTGATGAATGAGGAAGCTATTGGAATGCGGCTTGATGCAGTGGAGGAACTTGCCCGAGGAGCTCTTATTCGGCAAGCGCTGTCTGAGAGTCTTCGCCATCTAGGTGACCTTGAGAGGATAACCAGCAGGACAGTGTTTGGGACTGCCAATGGAAGAGACCTAGTTGCCCTCAGAAACGCATTGACGCGAATTCCGTCCGTTAAGAAAGCACTGACAGGCTGCAGTTCAATGATACTGAAGGAGGCGGCGGAATCAATCGACTCCTTACCTGAGCTGGCGGACATATTGCAGAAAGCGCTGGTTGATGATCCGCCTGTAAGCGTGCGTGAAGGAAGAATGATTCGAGAGGGCTACAGTGATGACCTTGATCAGCTGAAGAAATCTATCTCGTCCGACAAGAAATGGATTGCATCACTTCAAGAGCGAGAACGCAGGCGCACCGGCATCAAGACATTGAAGGTGGGATACAACAAGGTCTTTGGCTATTATATTGAAGTTAGCAGTTCCAATGCCAGCCATGTTCCAAAGGACTACGAAAGAAAACAGACACTCGTTAGTGGAGAGAGATACATCACACCGGAACTGAAGGAAAAGGAATCTTCTGTATTGGCCGGAGAAGACAGAATCAGTGAGTTGGAGTATGAGCTTTACGAGAGACTAAGAACTCAAGTCAAGGATGTTATGAACGTTCTGCAGCGTGACTCAGATGTCGTGGCCACAGTCGATGCTCTCTCCAGCTTGGCTGAGACTGCCGTGAAGAGAAGGTACGTCAGACCAAGAGTGCACACAGGAACGCGGATCAGCATTGTCGACGGCCGTCACCCTGCCCTTGAGATGATTCTGGGACCGAACGAGTTTGTGCCGAATAGCGTGGACATAGGTGATGGCGGCACGACGCTCCTCATTGTGACTGGACCCAACATGGCCGGAAAGAGCACTTACATGAGACAGGCGGCGCTCATTGTGTTAATGGCACAGATGGGGTCATTCGTGCCCGCAAAGGAAGCCGAGATAGGACTCGTTGATAGAATCTTTACAAGAGTGGGCGCATTTGATGACCTGACAGCCAAGCAAAGCACGTTCATGGTAGAGATGATTGAGACTGCAAACATACTGAACAATGCCACTGAGAGAAGCATGGTCGTGCTAGACGAAATCGGGAGAGGAACCTCAACGTTCGATGGCATGGCACTTGCATGGGCTGTGGCAGAACGCATCGTACATCTGAAAACCCGAACCCTGTTCGCAACCCACTTCCATCAACTAACGGATATGTCAGGCTTATACCATGGAGTCAAGAACGTACACACACTTGCTCGAGAATCAGGAGACACAATCATCTTTCTTCACAAGGTTGTTGACGGCGGCACGGACAAGAGCTATGGAGTTCACGTAGCAGCTCTAGCAGGCATCCCGGAACCAGTTGTCAGGAGGGCTAGAGAGATCCTAGCTCGACTAGAGCAGGAGAATGCTACAGACCTTGGTAAGACTACCGGCACGTCCACTGGGTTGCTTCAGACGTCTCTCGAACCTCTGATGGCTGATGACCCGCTGATAGAACGCATTACCCACATGGATCTTGAAAGGACTAGTCCAATCGATGCACTGCTGCAGCTCAAGGAGATGCAGGACGAGGTCAAGAAACGAAAGAGATAGTCCACGGACGTACACCCCGAGGTGAGCCTGTACAGAATTCGCTGGGAGAGCATTCAATACCAGGCAATCATAGGCCGAATCAATGAGGAGACCCAGAAGGCTTAATTGCATGCGCAGATAGGCGGCTTTCTGTAGACATCGAACGGAGTGCAAATCGCCATGAAGCCGCTGATATCGCCTTCAGTCTTATCTGCGAACTTCGCGAGACTACAAGAGGACATTAGGGCTGCAGAGAAAGGCGGGGGAGAACGGTTCCATTTGGATGTAATGGACGGGCACTTTGTTCCAAACATCAGCTTTGGCCCGATGATCGTGAGAACAATGAAGAAGGTCACCAATGTACCGCTCGATGCCCACCTCATGATTTCAGATCCTGACAAGTACATACCTGAGTTCGTCGACGCTGGAGCCGAGTTCGTCATCCCGCACATAGAGGCCTCGTATGATGTCTATAGGTCAGTTCAGCTGATCATAGAGCTGGGAGCAAAGGCTGGGATTGCATTGAACCCGGGAACCCCAGTCGAGTGGGTCGAGCCATTGTTGGATAAGATCGACTTGGTGCTCATCATGAGTGTGTGTCCCGGTTTCGGAGGCCAGAAGTTCCAGCCACAGTCACTCAAGAGAATCAAGGCACTACGATCACTGCTTGATAAGGCCAACCCAGGCGTTCACATTGCAGTTGATGGTGGGGTGAAGAAAGAGAATATTGCTGAGATAAGCGCGTCGGGGGCAGACATTCTGGTAGCGGGTTCTGCCATCTTTGAGGCCCAAGATATCGAGAAAGCAGTCAGAGAACTGAAACGGCTTATCGAGAAACAGTGAAAGGAAACGGACATAAACCCGACAGATGCCTTCAGAGCATGGTCAATCCATACTGAAACTGGAGACGATACTGGGATGAAGTTCTTCATTGATACAGCGAACGTACAAGCGATAAGAGAGGCACATGATCGCGGAATGGTAGACGGCGTTACCACGAACCCATCTCTTGTCGCCAAGGAAGGCCGTGGTTTCAAAGAGATCGTCTTGGAGATTGCATCATTCGTTAAAGGCCCAATCAGCATCGAAGTCGTAGCAACGGACTACGAAGGTATGATGAGAGAGGCCAGAGACCTGAACGGATGGATTGACAATGCGGCAATCAAGATACCCATGACTTGGGATGGACTCAAGGCAGTCAGGAAGTGCGCCGACGAAGGCATTAAGACGAACGTTACGCTCTGCTTCAGTCCAAACCAAGCACTGTTGGCGGCAAAAGCTGGTGCGACATTCATGTCGCCTTTCATCGGTCGCCTCGATGATGTCGGCCATGTTGGGATGGATATAATACCCGACATAGTTCAAATCTACTCGAATTACGGATACAAGACAGAGATTATCGTGGCAAGCATACGACATCCCGTGCATGTGTACGAAGCCGCCTTGGCAGGTGCGCACATCGCAACGATTCCGCCGGATGTTTTGGACAAGATGGTGAAGCATCCGCTGACGGACGTGGGGATTGAAAAGTTCCTCGCTGACTACAAGAAGATACCTCCAGCCGCCGAGCCAAAGAAGCATGGCAGATAAGATGTCTATCTGCGCATGATAATACAGCAAGAATGATATGCCAACTTGAGCCAATGTACTACGAGCAGGGTGTCGCCAATGAAGTTGCAGGCAGACCTCGTAGTATTCAACGGAAACATCATCACGATGGATCCGGAGAATCCAACGGCCACGGCATTAGCAGTCAAGAACTACAAGCTTATCGCAGTGGGTAGCGATACACAGGTCTTTGACCTTGTGACGAATGCCCGAAAAGCCATGGATCTAGGAGGGAAGACCGTAGTTCCGGGTTTCGTGGATGCCCACACTCACATCACAAACGCTGGCATGAGAACTTCGCAAGTGAATCTGGAATCGAAGCTTTCTATCGCAGAGGTAAAACAAGCCCTGAGTGATGCGCTTTCGAGATGTAGCCCCGGGCAGTGGGTTCGCGGGTTTGGATGGGATGAGAGCTTTTGGCCTGAGAAGAGGTATCTCACGGCTGCCGATTTGGACGAGGTCGCCAAAGAATTCCCAATTGCTGTCGATAGGGTTGATGGGCATCTGACCTCTGTCAACAGTCTTGCATTGAAGAAGCTGGGCATTTCTCTGGATCAGGAAGGCGTCCTCAAGGACAAGAGGGGAAAGCCCACCGGAGTACTGAGGGATGTTGAGAATCTCTGGAAGAAGGTGGCTCCCTCACCTGAAGAAATCAGGCAAGGCGTCTTGGCAGCGAGTCGGATCGCCAGTGAATGTGGCATCACAACACTCGTAGATAACGAACGGCCCGGCATATTCCGGTACGTAAGGGCATGCGAACAGGAGGAGCTTCTTGGCGTAAGAATGGTGGTCAACCAACACGCTGAAGTCATAAAGAACATGATCGAGCTTGGAATCACGTCAGGCATGGGCGGATCCATGGTGAAAATTGGCGGCATGAAGTCGTTCATGGATGGGTCGATTGGGGCGAGGACTGCAGCTTTGTCACAGCCCTATAGTGATGACAAGCGCAACAAAGGTAGGATGCTCACATCGCAGAAAGAAATGACGGCACTGCTGAAGAAAGCCATCAAGAACGAAATACAAACTGTCACACATGCAATCGGAGATGATGCGATTGAGACTCTTATTTCTGCGTTCGAAAGCTTGAGTGAGGATGAAAAGGCCAAAGTCAGGAATCAGCGGCACAGAATAGAACACGCGGAGATGATCAGCGAAAGCCAGATTCGACGGGCGGTAGCTCTAGGTTTGATTCTATCGATGCAACCCAATTTCGTTGGCGTGTGGCAGCAGAAAGGGGGTCTCTATGAGCAAAGACTTGGGCCAGAGCGAGTTTCGAAGATGAACATGTTCAGAGTGGCACTTGATAATGGAGCACGTTTATGCTTCGGCTCAGATGGGATGCCGTATGGTCCGCTCTACGGCATTTGGTCGGCAATAGCGCATCCGAATCCGAAAGTCAGGATTACAGTCGAAGAGGCACTGCGCTGCTACACGATGGAGAGTGCTTACTCGGCATTCATGGAGACGAAAATAGGAAGTCTCACCGAAGGAAAGAGAGCCGACTTTGTGATTCTCTCCAACAACATCATGACCGTTCACCCACGTAGAATCAGGGACATCAATATTGAAATGACTGTCCTAGGCGGCCGTGTCGAGTTTGGCTTGGCAGGCGGGTGAAGGTGGACAGATGGGCAGAATCAGGACCCTCAGTCCGGACTTGGTGTCTTTGATATCCGCAGGCGAAGTCATCGATGGACCATGGTCAGTGGTCAAGGAACTCATTGAGAACTCGCTCGATGCTGCATCCAAGCACATAGACATTGAAATCGTGAAAGGTGGTACAGCCGCAATAAGAGTTTCTGACAACGGTTCGGGCATCACGAAGGATGATTTGCGACTGTGCGGGCTGCGTCATTCCACGAGCAAGATAATGGCCAAGAACGACCTCGAATCCATAGCAACGTTCGGGTTCCGCGGCGAGGCACTTGCCAGTATGGTCGCCGTGGCTGATGTTGAGATAACCAGCCGATCTTCAAATGAGGAGACCGGGATGAAAGTTGTATCAAGAGCGGGCGAACATCGAATCTATACACATGCATCAAGACCACAAGGAACAACCGTAGAGGTCTCGAATCTTTTCAGTCATGTACCAGCTCGAAAGAAGCATTTATCCTCTCCAAAGACCGAGGGGCAGCGCGTTGTCGATGTCGTTTTGCGCCATGCAATTCTGAGACCGGATGTAGGTTTTAGACTCATTAGGGATGGCCAGACAGTATTGGATTGCCCGCCCCAAGCTGCAAGAGACAGGGTCAATGCCATCTGGGGTACAGATGTTGCCAAGAACCTAATGGAAGTAGATTACATCAAGGATGAGACCAGGGTCACTGGTTTTGTCGCCAGACCGCCTATCTCGAGAGGAAATCGTTCCCGAGAGTACTTCTACGTCAGGGGCAGACCCATAGAGGATGGTCAACTCAGTGGAGCACTTGAAAGCACCTACTCTTCTCTTCTAATGCGTGGACGCTACCCTATTGCTGCTCTAGACATCTCCCTAGACATAAGCCGTATCGATGTCAATGTGCATCCGACGAAGCGAGAAGTGAGGATAGCAGGAATTGAGGAAGTCAAGGCTGCAGTGAAGGAAGCCGCAAGAGAGGTCTTGGTTCTAGAGACTCCACCAGAAGAGACCGCTTTCGTTCTCAGTTCGAAGGCCAGAGTCGTCTCTGGACCACCGGGAGTAGTTGCCCAAGAGATTTCAGAGATCGCAGAGCATTCGCATGCAGAGTCGTCTGCAGTAGATGCGCTCGTTGAAGCGGATACGCTCGAAGCAACCGCTATTGCTGAGACGTATGAGACCATGCAGGTCCCCACGCTGGGCGGGGTCTTCAGAATAATAGGTCAGCTTCAGAACCTCTACATACTTCTCGAGTTCGAAGATGGCCTCGTGCTAGTTGATCAACATGCGGCACATGAGAGAGTGATGTATGAGCGGCTGCGGCGCGTACTGGACAGTGGTGCAATGCCCGTGCAAGAACTGCTTGAGCCCATAGTTCTTAGACTCGAACGCGGTGATTGTGAGCGAGTACTGGAGCTCGTACAACCATTGGATAGGCTCGGGTATACCGTCGCCAGCTTTGGCGGCAATGAAGTACTGGTTTCAACACTCCCAGATGTACTTGGGCATCAGGTCTCCGACAAGGAGGTCTTGGCCATCGTTGACGAGATCCTTGATCTCGGCGAAGACCATACCTCGGAACACTTCATGGACGACCTCGTTAAGCTAACGGCATGTCACGCAGCCATCAGAGCTGGCCAGCCACTGAGTACCGAAGAGATCAGGAATCTCCTTACCACCATGGCCAGCACCCCCAACCGTTACAACTGCCCCCATGGGCGACCGACAATCGTCCGGATAACCTCAGATGAGCTGAAGAAGAGGTTTGGCAGAGTGCAGCCTTAGCATACTGGAGCCAATTGGATCTAGCATTTCATGCCCGCAACGGGTATGGCATCGCGGAAACCGTTCGCAGGGGCCGAATGGGGGAAGTTCGGAAAAGCGAATAGTTTTACTAGGATCTAGCAAGTAATGTAGAGCGCCTCTTTATCGAAAAACGGTCTGCTGTGCCGGGATTCGGAGATGACGATGGCCTTTGAGCACGACGTGGTTCATTGCCAAGGAATACCTCAAGCGACTCCAAATCAGCTTTGAGGAGAATGCCCGCAAGACATTCAGTGTTCGACCTCACGCCCCGCCAGAGCCTGTCGAAATCGAAGTGTTCCCGGGCACGAACTGGATAACTCTAACGACGAGATTGATGGACCTATCCGACATACCGGATGGAAAAAGAAAGGGCGCATACGAGAAGCTGCTCAAATCCAATGCCAAACTTGCCGAGGTCAGTTTTGGAATTGACAAGAAAGACTGCCTTATCATCCGCAACGCGATTCCTGTCGAAGGCATATCGTATGATGCGTTCAGTTCAACCTATGAGGCACACATTGCAGGGATCAAGTTCTTTCAACAGACTCTCCTTCCCGTGCTTGAGCAATAAGCGAACTCGCTGAATGCTGTTTCCTACATACTATCACAGATTCCCCAAGAGGACATGATCCCGGCTGGTCTAGAGTCTATGGACTGAACATCGCCACTACTAGGGGTGTAATGTTCGCTTCAATCAGTGCTCCGATGAAGAGGAAGAAGAGCACCATTGCGTACGTTCGCCATAGACGCATGTCTTTCAAAAGAACCCAAGTCTTCAAACGAACCGACCCCCAGTCCTTGGATTGGATACTCGGTGCCAAGTCACGCGCAATCCTCAGAGAAGCGGCAGCAGCAAAGAGGAAGGCCGGTATCTCTACTATGCCATGCGGCAGAATCATTGCCAAATAATGGACCACACTTCCGCCTATCAGCGAATCGACTGTCCCTAAACCAGCAACCCAGAGCGCAGTGGATAGCACCTCGGCGACTGCAACAGACATAAGGCTCAGGCGAATATAAGTGACTAGCACAGCCTCGTTCTTGATTTGAGGAGTTCCGTGGTATACAAGTCTGTACAATGCAGTCATAACTATAGGCAAGATTACGAGTGCAATCAATGTAAACTGGTCATCATAGACGAAGTATTCGATGGCGAGAAGCATCAACAATGGCGGGAACCACCATCCCCGACTGTCTCCATGGGCAATCCGATTATACAATAAGACAATGCAGCATGCCACGAACAGTATTCCCAGCGTAATGGTTGCTCTTAGTCCCAGTTCGGCAACAAACGGCCAAGCAGGATTGAGCTTGCCAGCCATAGCGTCGAGATAGGTCCACATGAAGGCAGCAATCCCGGCCATGAACGTCGCGAGCAAGCTTGCCCAGCCTACAACGTTGCCGGCTCTCTCCTCTCCCTTGCTGCCAGAAAGCCAGAGAATCAGGGTCCAAAAGACGGGACCTGCTACGAGCATGAGAAGTGTCCTTATCATGTTGTGCTCGGCTATCAAGATGAACGGTGAGACAATCTGCGCAAACACGAATTCTAATCCATTCGGACTGCCAATCTCATCGATTACGAACGCAATCAGCGAGCCCACACTGAACACATTAATGAAGTAACTTAGAAGGAGAACTCCCAGAACCGAGCCCAATATACCGACGGCAAACATGGCTATGGAGTCCCAGATATCTCGTGCGTGCACTGTGAGAAGGGGACCGACTACCTCGCCTGTTTCCTGTCTCCACTGCTGCCGGAACTCGAAGTAGTACAATATGAAAAGAACTGCGGCTATGTACATTGGCACAGCAACCGCGAATTCGGATGCTATACGCATCAGAGTATCGGATGCCTGAGGAATCATTAGTACTGGTCGTAATCTGAAGAAGAGTAAGCCTTCAATTGAAGCTGGCGTGACTAGTGCCTCGATTAAGTAGTCCATGCCGGGCAGCAGGACCCAGACGGCTACAGAGGTAAGGAGTCCTGCGAAGAATGCGAAACCTTCCAGTCCTCCTTTTGTTCTGCGACGAATGTAGTGGCCAAGAACACCAAGCAATAACATCGTGCTCAACGGGATGATTATCATTAATAGCGTCAGAATCGTTGGGGGTACGAGAGCTGCATTACTCAACCCATTGAGACTCATATACTGAACACTCTCGTCGACCTGGTCGGGATAGACGAATAGCTGATGTGACATGAAGTTGTAAGCGAAGTTCAACGAGACGCCCATGACCGCTCCGACAAACGCTCCTGTGGCTAGTGCACCACTCCCGACTGCCGAAAGCAGATTAACCACCGTATTCTTCCAGTGAACATTCGACAGCCTAGTGCGACCGCTCCTAATCGTTTCAAGAGATCTCTTGTAGAGAACCTGCGCAAAACCCTCTGACATCGGGAGTAAGACTAGTGCAAAGAGTATTGGCGGTGCTGCCTGAACTATCCCTAACATATAATACTGGCCCAGGCTGTCAAGCAGATTCGCTTGCATTCTCTGAATAATCTCAAAGGCAATCAAGATGACAGTGAGTAGGATATTCAGCCTGAAGAACCAACCAAGAACCCCGCGCATCATCTCGGACCCAATATCCCGGTCGCCCAGCTTAATGCCAAGCCCTTTAGCTATGCGGTTGGATGCGGGGTATCCGAATCTGTAAATCCAAGTCAGAAAGACCCATATTCCTACTGCGTAGAAGCTGACGTTTGTATTGGGGGTCATGTCAAGATTGAAGGACATCATGTACACTCCAACGCTAGGCAGTAAGGTCGCTAGTCCGATTATGAGGTAATCCTTCCACGATTCGCTCCATGCCCTTGAGACTACGTCTGGGTTCAGAGGCTGAGACTCAGCTTCTGAGAATGTTATGTGATTCAGGCGGTCTCGCAGCCCCGAATAACCATCGCTGAGCGGCCGGTGACCAGTCAGCCTGTTCATCAAATTCCCGAATCGCAACTCTAGCGGTTCCTGCAGAGCCAACTTCGCGACAAGCACAACTTGGCCAAAGAGAACAGCAATAAAGGCAACCATAATCCAAGTGAAGAATTCCTGTAGAGCGTAGGCGAAATGGTAGATGAAATTCGTAATGAGTACCCAGTATAGGTCGCTCGCATCCAGAGTGTCAGTGAACCCAGAAGGGAGCCCGTAGCTTGGGTCAGACGCCCAGATATTGTAGATGAAGTATGTGACCGCTTTGATTGCCATAAGAAGTATGAAAGCCTCAATGAAGTGGTTTCTTCGGTCACGAAAGGCAACAAGATAGACGAAGGCCACAACCAAGGTGGGAAGGAACTCAAGAAGAATAGTCAGTGGGGTGATGTCAGTCACAGTTCGGGGTCTCCCCTAGTTCTCAGACATGCCCCCTCCAGCCGATGGTAAAAAACATTCGTTGGATATCCCGGTCTCCAATGCACCGGCAGGACCGCGAGCTCATACTCCGAACTACTGATGGTCCAGTCCCGAGAGGAAGCTACTACTTATTGAGCTGTTGAGCAGTATAGACCGGCGAAGATGCAATATGTTGCCGCAGGATATCGTCGAGTGCGTAGCTGATCTCGTTTCAGGTATACGTTCCATTGACTACGTACGGGAGATCTCTCGTTTTCACAGAATACAGGCGAGCCCGGGTTTTCGTGGTGCCATTGAGTATCTCAAACAAGAGATTTCGAAAGTGTCTGGAGCAGAAGTCAAGTTATTCGAATTCCCGGAGGATACAACGAAAGACATCGAAACGTGGGAGAGTAACTACGGATGGTTTCCGAACCATGGTGTACTTTCCTTGCTCCAACCCGAGCAGAGGATTCTCGCAGACTTCGATTCTGAACCCGTATCTCTGATAGGGCAGTCATGCTCCGCAGACATTGAGACCGATGTGGTATACGTAGGAAAGGGGTTCAGACCCGAAGATTTTCAGGGTAAGGAAATTGCAGGGAAAATCGTGTTGGCCGAGGGGAGAGCATCAAATGTGCATAGGGCTGCATGTATCGAGCGGGGTGCGGCAGGGATTCTTCTGTTTCAAGCTCCTTCAGGAATTCAAGAGGTCCCCGACCTGCGTCCCTATGCCGCCTTATGGCCGAGGCCCGGTGAAGCCCAGAAGACCCGATTTGGCTTTGCGCTCACTTACTCAGACGGGATGAGAATCAAACAGTGGCTCGAGGAGAACAAGCGGGTCACCGTGAGGGCGAATGTTGATGCACGCCTTGGCGTGGGAAAGGCCGAGGCAGTCTCAGCTCTCATCAAAGGCACAGAATTATCAGATGAGGTCTGGCTTGTCGCTCATATTTGTCACCCTCATCCAAGTGCAAACGACAACGCATCAGGTAGCGCAACATTGCTGGAAGCTTTGAGAGTCATCTCAAGGATGATGAGAGAAGGCAAGATTCCACAGCCTAGCCTTTCGATTAGGTTCCTTTGGGTTCCCGAATGGAGCGGCATGACCAAAATGCTGCATTATGCAAAAGAGACTGTAGCCAAATGCAGATTCATGGTCAATGCAGACATGGTTGGAGCCGACCCCAGTAAGACTGGCTCGGTGCTGCACCTCTTCAGGACGCCCTACTCACTGCCAACGACGCTGAACAACGTTGTACGCTTTTGGTTAGCTACTGAGGTGAAGAGGAAGATGAAGCATATGTCTGCAAGTGGAAGGACCCCTCTGCCTTGGGAATACAACGTCTATTCTGGAGGCAGTGACCACGTGTTGCTCGCATCCAAGGCTTCCGGCATCCCGGCAGTCATGCTGAACCAATGGCCTGAACCGTTCTGGCATACATCTGCAGACGTTCCTGAGAACCTCAGCTGCAACCAGCTAGAGTTTGTCGCCAGAGTGGTAGTTCTAACAGCCGTGTCTCTTGGTCTGCCTAGTAGAACAATGAAAGAACTCGTATTGACTGACTGCAGGAACGAGGCAGTTGAAATCATTCACGACGTTGGTATGAAAGCCGTTCGAGAACTCTCCGCCTGTGCAGATAACCCGGAGACGCTTTACAAGAGGTATCTGAAATGGCTTGATCTTGCCCTCCAGCTTGGTCAAGCATCAATTGACTCAGCCTCACATGAATGGCCGCTAATAGAAGAACAGGAGGCTCTTAAACAAGGACTCAAGGCAAGCCTCGACATGACGTACACTGCTGAGATGGTTGTCGTGAGAAGGGCATACGAAGGAGCATGTGCCGAGGCGGGTCTCGAGCCGAAAGATGAGACCCATTTCGAGACCGGATCAGGCAGCTTCAACAAGGAGGCAAGAAGGTTGATCAAATATGCGCTGAACCCGGGTTACATGATGAAAGACCCCGACATCATGCTCAGGTTCACCGGTCTTCAAGAGACGGACAGGCAGCTCTTCGAGCGCATTGACGAAATCCTGAATCTTTGTGCAGACTGGAGATCGTTGGACGATGTCTACGAGCACGTCTGTCTTGAATTCGGCTTGTATAATCCTAGTCTGTTTACGGAAATCGTCAGAGACTTGGAGAGGATGAAAGTGATAGAGACCCGGGAGGTGTAAGGAACGAAGCAGACTTCATGGCCTTACAAGAAGGTAGTATTCGCTGGGACTTTCGATCACTTGCATGAGGGCCACAAGCATTTGCTGAGAACCGCCCTCAAACTGGGGGAATGGGTGGGAATCGGCATCACGACAGACCGATTGCTTGGCGAGAAGACCGACCCTGATAGAATCCAGAACTTCGACGAGCGAAAGAAGTCAGTCCTAGAGTTCGTAAAGAAGGAAGGTCGGAGCGAAAGATGTACCATGTTTGCGGTAGACACCAAGGAGGGGGGTGCTGAATCCATGAAAGGTCTTGAGGCGCTCATAGTCTCAGATGAGATAACAGTCGTCGCTAACGCATTCGAGATAAACGAGAAGCGTGCACAGAACCGCCTTCCTCGCTTTCACATAGTCGTCGTCCCGCGAGTCAGAACCGAAGATGGAGCGCCGTTGTCTTCTTCGAGGATAAGGCGAGGAGAATCCTTTGACCGCAAGAAGCTCGTCTATTAGTCTCCTGAAGGAAATAGCTGGGTCTGAGCGTACTTGATTTCGAACGCCGCGTTATCGAGCAGCTCCAAGTACCGAATAGAACTCGCAACCTTCTCCGCCCTTCGTCGAGCAGTCGTGTCCCAAACCATGACATCTGCACCGATGGAGGCACCCCCGCGAACCTGATTCATGCGGGCATGATCGAACCTAGGGAAGAGACCAATTCGGAAAGCGTCCTCAAGATCGAGCTGCGATCCGAACGAACCCGTCATATAGACCGTTTGGATTCGGTCGGGAGAAAGGCCGCAGGCTTGGAGCACAACTGCAATCGCGGCATGAATGGCGGCTTTTGATTGCTGAACCAGCCTCACATCGGGCTGCGAAACATAGACCGGATGCCCAGATGCGCTTTCGACGGCCTGACAAAGCAGGTACCTCGCAGTAACATGACTCCTAGGAAGCCAGACTGATTCCATACTCCGATTGAATGAACCAACAGAATCGATGATTCCCGCCCTGAGCATTTCGGCCAAGGCTGAAACTATGCCGGTCCCACATATTCCCCCCGGTTTCTCGTTGCCTATTACTTCTGGGAGCGGCCTCAGACTGCTGCGATTTATCTTCACTCTGAATATCGCACCACTCTTCGCGGGCATTCCACACTCGATGGCCATACCTTCGAAAGCTGGCCCCGATGCAGCCGATGCCACCCAGAGTCCCTTGTGTGACTGAAGGAGAACCTCAGTATTAGTCCCGATGTCAATCATCAATGACGGCTCTGCCCTACCGATTAAGTTGGAGGCTTCGAGCACCGCAAGAGCATCCGGACCCACATAGGACTCTACCACAGGAGGGGAATAACAGACCGTGTTCTTACCAAGGCACAAACCGACCATGCTTGCTTTGGTGCTAATGGAACTCTTTGTCTCTGCAACGTAAGGAGTCCGGACAAGCATATCTACGGGCAGACTATAGAACAAGTGGTGCATGACAGTATTGCCGACGACGACGACCGTCTTGACGGATTCAGGTTGGACGCCTAGTGCACTCAGAGATTCCTGCACTGCTCGGTTGATTGACTCTCTTATGATAGAGGTCAGCCATCCGGAGCGGCTCGCGTCATTCGCTCCGTACTTGATGCGTGTGACAACGTCAAGGCCCACGACCGACTGAGGATTCTCAAAGACCCTCTCTAGGACAACCCGCTTCCTTAGGATGTCGATTATGTGAACCGTCACCCAAGTGGTGCCAATGTCAACCGATATGCCGTAGGGAACTGTCTCGTCCACGACTTATCGCTCTCTGATATGAGTATCCGATTACTGCATGATGATTCTATCGTACAATCATGACGGGACACGAGGCGCTCTTGGCCACCTTGTCACTTATCGTGCCCACAAACACACGCCTTATTCCACTAACACCCCGCGATCCGACAAGAATCAGGTCCACTCTCCGTTCTTCAGCCACCTCTATAATCCTGTTTGCAGGATCTCCGTGAGAAAGCAAGTCAATCACCTCGCAGCCGTAAGAACGTGCCAGTTCCTTAGCTCTAGCCAGAATATCCTCTCCTACCTTCTGCAATGCAAGGAAGGGTTGGTCGGATACGGTGTCGTGGTATGGCGTTGCAGAAACGAGCATCGGTACGACATGCAGAAGGATTATCTCGGCGCCAATGGAGGATCCGAGAAGACATGCATAGCGTACGGCCTTGTAGGAATACTCAGAGCCATCTACTGCCACTAGTATGTTCTTCAATTGGACGGGCTCAGTATCCATGCCTAGCTCATCATCGTTGCTCATCATGGACCCGCGAGACTGACTGGGACGAACAGCTTATCTCTCTTTCTGACTATTCTCAACAGACGCAATTCGGTTATATCGCTGTAGCACAGTGATAAGAATGATTGCCTATTCGGTGGTGCGCAATGAGAATCACAGGTACTCAATACACAGTAGAGAAGAAAGAATCAGGCATTGAACTCAAGAACCAAGGTAGGGTGGTCGAGACCTTTCAGTTCCAGGGTAAGACTCTCTCTGAGGTAGCTGACGCGGTGTGGGATACACTGAAGCGCAAGGGTGTGGTAGTACAAAGGGCTGCCTTGAAGGAGGATCTTGCTGCATTGTTCCCAGGTTCCCGTCCTTCAGGACCTCTGAAGTAGATTCCCGTAGACGACTGTGTGTTTTGTGCGAGGGGAGCCCCAATATCTAGGTGCGTTGGCCTGTTGGCGGCGCACCGAGGACTTGGTTTCCCCGCACCAGGTCTTGAAGTGTCTTGAGCAGGTCAGTTCGTGAGACTCGGACTTGCTCCATAGAATCCCTGTCTCTAATCGTGACAGTATTGTCCTTGAGTGACTGATAGTCCACCGTCACACAGAACGGAGTACCTACTTCGTCTTGGCGCCTGTATCTTCGGCCTATGGAACCGGAGGAATCAAGGTAAGCCACTAGTCCGCTGTCGAGAAGCTCCTTGTGAATCTCAGCAGCTGGTCCTTCAAGTTCAGGCTTTCCCATTAGTGGGAAGACACCGACCTGAATCGGTGCTATGTGAGGCGGGAACTTCAACCAGACCCTTTCACTATCCTCGGCATAGGCGCGGTCTATGTGACAGAAAAGGGGTCTCTCAACGCCGAATGCAATCTCGAGTACATTGGGCACAACCGTTTCAGTGCCCGACTTCACGCTCAAACTTTCTTTCGAGAATTCTTGGTGTCGGCCCAGATCATAACTGCCTCTGTCATGTATGCCGCAGCACTCAACCCAACCAAAGCTATTCGTATACACTTCTATGTCCCAAGCATCAGCTGCATAGTGTGCACGCTCTGCAGGCAGATGCTGACGCAGTCTCATTGATTCGAGCGAGAATCCCATGGTCCTGAAAATCCTGAACGCCAAATCAACGCACCATGCGTAGGCCTTCGTCTTGAAGTGCCCTTGCTCCAAGGCATCAGATATACTGAAGAGCTGGACCTGATTCGGCCCATCAATCTGAGCTTGGTAGGGCAATAGCGGCAGCTCATCACCCTTGATGCTATCAAACTGGGACCAAGACTGTTCGTCTTCGGTAAGTATGAAGAGCTGGCCCTCGACTTGAGTGAACTCTCGAAGCCTGAGCATTCCTTGCCTGGGAGAAATCTCATTACGGTATGCCTTGCCAATCTGAAACACGCCTGCTGGCAGCTTGTCACGGAAGAATGTGAGAAGCCGCTTGAAGATCAGATACGTGGTTGTGGCAGTTTCTGGACGCATGTACGCATCTTGATCGAGGCCAAGCCGGGTTTTCAGCATGAGATTGAATCGTTCGACAGGACCCAGCTCGCCCTTGCACGCCGGACATCGAACACCCAATTCCTTGATTTTCTTTGTAAGCTGGTCCAGAGAGAGTCCCCTGATCTTGGCATCCGGTGCCTGCTCTTCGATGAGATTGTCCGCGCGGTATGCTTGGCCACATTTGGTACAACGAGTCACCGGGTCTACAAAGCCTTCGAGGTGACCTGATGCCTTCCAGACGATTTCGGGAGCTACAGTGGGGCACTCAACTTCCCAATAGTTGACACGCACGAATGAATCACGGATGGCTGCCTCCAAGCGGTTCTTCATCAGCTTGCCCAAAGGACCAAGATCGTAGAGACCGGAGCTGCCGCCGTATATCTCAGGCGACGGCCCCCAGAAAAAGCCTCTCTTCTTACAGAGCCCTACGACAATGTCACTGATGTCTCTCTTTGAAGTCATACTGAGTCCGAAGCGAAGGCAAAGATGCACTGTCTTAAACCTATTCTCAAAGGCCCTTGGCATCACATGGGCTCCAGCATTCTTATTAGGGCTCCAAGGAGACCGGGTGAAAGGTGTCGTTCTTGGATTCAAGAATCTCTGGCTTCTACAAGCTCACAAGAGAAGAACGGGTCAAGAGACTATCAGAGATAGTGGGGATAAGCGATAGTGATTTTGCGGCTCTCGTAGATCCCGGGAAGGTCGAAATGGAGACGCTCGACCACATGATTGAGAATGTGGTCGGTGCAATGACTCTGCCCGTTGGAATAGCGACAAACTTCTTGATAGATGGAAAAGACTACTTGATTCCGATGGCAATTGAAGAGCCATCCGTGGTCGCCGCGGCCAGCAATGCCGCGCGCTTTGCTAGAGACCATGGCGGATTCACAGCGACAGATACTGGTCCCCTCATGATAGGACAGATCCAGGCGGTTGACATTGCCAAGCCGAATGAAGCGAAGCGAGAGATACTGAAGGCTAAGGACAAGATCATAGAATTAGCCAATGCTCAAGATCCTGTCTTGGTGCGTTTTGGAGGCGGAGCCAAGGACCTTCGTGCGAGAGTCATAGAAACAAAGGTTGGGCCGATGGTCATCACAGAACTGATCGTTGACACTCGAGACGCCATGGGCGCAAATGCTGTCAATACGATGGCAGAAGCTGTCGCCACCATGATAGAGAAACTGTCGGGCGGCAGGGTCTTATTGAGAATTCTGTCAAACCTAGCAGACCAGAGGCTTGTGCGGGCAAAGGCAACATTCGACAAGGTACTCCTCGGTGGCGACGAAGTGGTTGATGGCATAGTAGCTGCATGGGCATTTGCTGAGGCAGACCCGTACAGATGTGCGACCCACAACAAAGGGATAATGAATGGGATTGACGCAGTCGTGATAGCAACTGGAAACGACTTTCGTGCAATCGAGGCGGGAGCACATAGCTATGCTGCCACGCATGGATACACGTCCTTGACGAAGTACGAAAAGGACGCTGATGGCAACCTAGTTGGTTCGATAGAAATCCCGATGGCAGTAGGGCTTATTGGGGGCGCGACAAAGATTCACCCTGCAGCAAGAGCATGCGTGAAGATACTCGGAGTGAAGACCGCACAGGAACTAGGTCATGTTGTCGCAAGTGTTGGTCTCGCCCAGAACCTAGCAGCACTTCGAGCGTTGGTATCGGAAGGTATTCAGAAAGGGCACATGGCACTCCACGCCCGGAACATCGCAGCTACAGCTGGCGCAAAGGGAGACATGATTGAAGTAATCGCGGACCAGCTCGTGAAAGAGAAAAACGTCAGAGCAGAGAGAGCAAAGGAGATCCTTGATGGGATGGTGGCAAGCGAAACCAAATCGCGTGCCGCCGGGGCAGGCAAGAAACCAACGAGATAATGCTAGGATAACATCTAGGCTGTCAGTGTGCTGACCCTAGATGTCGAATACACTAAAGCGGTTTTTCGACAGCCAATACGTCAGAGTAACATATTTGTGCTTCACGCGCCCTAATTGTTCTCTAGTTCAGCGTTTGAGTGCAGTCCATAGACGCGCCGTCCGGAGCTTGAAGAATATGGAAGACGAATGTGGCCAGTGGGAAAGGCTTGCAGGTGAGTTCGCTGAAGCCGAGAAGTACTTTCAGGCTGCGAACCAGTACAAGCAGGCTGCAAGCTGCTATCTCGACCATGTTGTGGAGATGACCCGGAAAGCAGCCGAGTACTTTCATCGGTATGCAGAAATGAGCTATGAGAAAGGCGACCACAAGGCTGCTGCTATGGCCTACTTCGAGGCGGCCAGTCAGTATCGGCAGGTGGATGAGCAGGCCACTGCACTCACTCTCTTCGAGAACGCAGCAAGAGAAGCCCTCGAGGGAGGGCTGACCGAAATCGCAGCGCAGTCGTACCTTTGGGCTGCCCATGCATGTCACAAGCTAGGCAATGCGGACTACTTTCTTACTTGCGCCGAAGAGATGGCAAAGCTCTATGACAAGGCTGCGGAAGAAGCTCTCCAAGATGGAAAAGCAGAGAGAGCTCTCATAGATCTGTCTCTCGCGGCCATGGGGTTCGCAACGATTGAAAAGGCACCCGAGGCAAAAAAGAGGATAGACAGGGCAAAACGCATAGTGGACAAGACCGCTTGGGATTGGCTCAAGACGCTCCTGTCATTCAGCCAAGCTCTGACCGAGAACCGGTTTGATGACGCCCGCGACCTTCTGAAGATGTTTAAACAGGAGGAGACAATCATGGGAGTGATGGATGCCTGTCTAAGCATCCTTGAAGAAAGAGAGAAGAAGCGAAAGAAGGTTGGGTCAAAGAAACCCTAAGCTACTCTGACAAGAGCTGTCTTGGCCGTCTCCTTTTCTTGAGTAGGTTCCTTTGTCTTGATTGTGACAAGACCATCCCCACGACCCACTGCTTTCACATAGAGCAGGAATCTCATCTCCTCGCCCGTAGCAAGGAACTGGATTGACTTCTGGTCATTCCCCAGTGAGAGCTGAAGTCCAGCTGATAGCTCAGTGGTGACTGTGATATTGCTTGCCGCACCATGTCCGCTGTTCTTCAACACAACGTCGATCACAACTTCATCACCGACTGAACAAGACAGCTGCTGCGGGTTCAGAGACAATTCGAGCAGAGGCGGTGCAGGAGAAACCCCGAATCTTATTGTATTGCTCTGCCTGTTCACGAGGACTTTATCGCCTTCCAGTCTCATCTTGATTGGCCCTACTACTCCACCGCCATCCAGAATCGGGGTCACTTCCATGAGCCACGAATCTTCCGTAGCGACGTTGCCAGCGATTTTCGGCATTTTCGACATGACAAGGTTCGACGATAAGGAAACACGGTAGTCAACGACGCGGACTGAAGCAGGACATCTGTACTTGACTTCAAACTCGATTGGCGTCTTCACAAGAACAGTATCTTCCTTTCGGCCGGCCCATTCTACGACGACGTTTGTATCAAGCGCCAATTTCAATGATGAAACTATGAAATCGAGTAAGGTCGACTCTGAAGGCTTACCCTTGAATTGATCAACAGCCTTCTGAAGCTCCTTCCGCGTTACGCCCTCGCCCTCGCAGAGTATTGCTACAGCAATGGCGGCCAGATTGAGAGCAGGGTTTCTTTCCTCTGAAGACCCCGTTAATCGCCCCTCTGCTTTTCGGAGGAGATTCACGGCAGTCTCGAAGCTTCGGGCGGCAAGGTAGCAGAGGACGGCCGTCGATAGGGCTCGAGCAGACTCACCACCCTTTCTGTCGTGATGGTAATGGTCAGATGCTTCAGAGTACATACTGCCGGCTTCTTGGAATCGACCGTCGGCCACCAAAGCTTCGGCTGCAGTGGTCTTGATGTCACCTGCACGGACATGGTCCTCCGATTGCAGGGCACAGTTTGCCGACTCTCGGAAGTATTTCACAGCAAAGTCGATTTCCTCTGCTTCCAGAAACAGTCTTGCAGCATGCTCGTATTCCTGACTCGCATAGTCAGGATAGTTGCTCTGAAGCTCATTCAACGCCTTCTCAATATACTTCTTCGCTTTGGAAACGGGATCTCGCTTAAGGAATCCAACCATCTGCGGTGTCACCAGTCAATGAGGGTCGAGTTTAAGGTGGGTTTTGTGTGTTTCGGCTGATGATGATAGCATGGAAAGTGATATCCTCCCGTATTGGACTGACCCGTTGATTCCGGAATTCAGGGTCACTGTATTGGATTGTCAGCCTGTGGGCAAGGCTTTCGAAGTCAGAATCCGAGAGAACGTCATTAGGCCCGAAGGCGGCGGCCAAGCAGGAGACAGAGGCGAACTGAGAATCGGAAAGAAGAGTGTTCCGTTCACTGACACCGTTATGAGGGAACAAGGTATCGCTGTCGTCACCCAAGAACCTGTCTCGGGGCGGACAGAAGCTGCACTAGTAGTGAACATGGATTGGAGAAGGGCAATGATGCGGAACCACAGTGCCGAACACTTGTTTGTCGGCACCCTCAGGAAGCACAAGCCCCAATTGCAGCCGGGATATATCTGGATTGATGGCAAACATGGAATCGTCGAGTTGACGGGAGCCTCCGTAGCAGTAGAGGATATTCTGAGAGCCGAATCTGAGGTTCAACACCTAGTGGCGCTCGATATCCCTGTTACTACCGAGATTGTCGATTCTTCACGACTTGATGCAAGCGTGAGAGTCCGCGAAGGAGTGACCTCCAAGCACGACAGATTGCGGATAGTGAAAATAGGGGAGTCTGACAGTTCGGCCTGTTCAGGTACTCATGTGCTGAAATCCGGAGACATAGGGCTGTTCAAAGTGGTCGACTACAAGCTTACGGATTCCAGCGTCCGGCTTGAGTTCGTGGCCGGTGAACCGGCATCGGAGCTTGTCTCCAGTGTGTTTAATGCTGCGCTTACAAGGAAGTACGAATATCCTTACGAATTCGACCAGCTCGGGGCAGTACTAGACAAGAGCAAGACTGCATGGAATGAGCGGAATGAGCTCCTTGATACTGTCGAGCGTTTAGTTGTCGAGCGGCCTGTCGTAGAGGTGGCAGGTAAGATTGCATTTGTTCACGAGTATCTGCCCGCTTTTGACACGAACAGAATGAAACGACTTGTCAAGAAGATGCACATGACGGGTGCTTCAATAGTCCTCTTGATGTCCCCCGGAGAGAAGTCTAACTTCATAGTTGTGACTAACGACATCAATGATTCAGCGGAGAGCATCGTGGGCGATTTGATAAGACAGATGGGAGGAAAGGGAGGAGGGAGCAACGACGTGTACACGGGAGGGTTCCTGGGTGTACGCAACCCCTTGGAGTTGTATGATCGTCTCGTCATCGGACTGAAGCAGCGTCTGGGGACACTCTGAGTCTATTTCAGTCCATGCTTCCTTGCTACCTCACTCCAGAACTTCTTGACCGCCCATGGCACTGCCAAGAACTCTTCGCGGAACTCATCGAAATTGAGTCCCTGAGCCATCATCTCTTGCGAGGTGCCTATCATGCCCCGGGACTCATCAAAATCAAAACAGACCTCAGCATATTTCCTGTTGCATCCTAGCAGGTCAAGGAGGACGTCGGCTTTCTTGTCCGGAGGTATGTTAGCCAAGGGATAGACATCACAATACACTTCGACCCATTTCTCTCTTGGGCGAATCCATATGGTATATCGGAAATAGCCTTCTTCAGCTGTTCGTCCGGGAGCAGCAGGCCTGTCATCCTTTCTTTCACTGAATAGAAGCTCAAAGATGCCGTCCTTGTATGTATACTTCATTTTCAAGAAATCTAGATACTCCGATATCTGAGCCTTCAGGTCTGTCAAGTGTCTCTCCCTACGCCGCAAAGAGACGTGACCCACATAAGCTTATTCTTTAATCGACGGCCTCAGAACGTCAGTGACTTATTCACTATCCGAATCACCTCAGCTTAAATCTGAGAAGTTCTCAACTGAAGCTTGTCTTGCTCCAGTTCACCCGAAACACAGACATTGTGTCTCGTCCGCTTATGAAATTGTCCTCCAAATGAACCGTATAGATTTTGTCGTACGCGCCGGGTAGCCAGTACCAGTAGAAGAATATCTCATCGAAGAACACAAAGTAGTCGCATCCGTGGTTTTTGAGGTAGCTCAAAGTCTCTATAACGGTCATGTTGCCGTGAACGATGGCAGGAGTCACGAGACCAGCCAAGTCTATCACAGAACGTCCGGAGAAGAAACGCAGCGCTCCAGCATCGTGAATTGCGAAGACTGCATCTTCCGGTGTATTGTCTCTCAGCCAGATGCCAATCTGGACTTGCTGCTCGTTTATGTTCTTTACAGCGTTGCCAAATAGCTGTGCTTGAATGAAATACTCGGGGAGGAGCGGTACTAGTACGAGGTCTATGACAATGAACACGGCAGCAACCTGTACAAGTGCTTCTGTTCCTGGCCGAATTCTCGCAGTAAACAATCTTTGAAACAAACAAGCAAATCCAGCAACCGCAGTAATGACGAGCAGGTCGAAGACTGGCACAAGATACCTTGCGTTATTGATGAGTGCCCCATATGGATTAGAAAATCTGTAGAGCAGTAGCAGAGAGAGACCCAGCAACCATGTATAGGGCTTTCCCTTGATAGCCAGATAGATGCCTGAAACTACCCCGATAGTGATGAAGGGGAACTCAAGCAACCAAACGGACCACCAGAAATCCCAAGCCTCGATTTCCGAAACGTTTGGCACGTGAACCTTTGCATAGAAGGTATCGGGCAGGGGATATCCCGTTGTACTGAGGCAGTACATGACCCAAGGAACCACAACAAGCAAAGCCAATGCCCCAGCCAAGAGGAACGAAGCTACACGGCGGAGTGTAAGTTGTCTTCTGATTGTGACAATCAGGAATCTCATCGGAAAGCAAACCAAACACACCAAGATACCCTCGGGCCTTGAAAGATAAGCAAGTCCTGCAACAACTCCTAACAGAGGATCGTACTTCACCTCGGTCTTGTCAAGGAGGTAAATGGAGAGCATTAGCATGAAGACGAAGAGGGGTGTTTCCATGCCAGAGAGCATCAGCCAAGTGTTTCTCGGAAACAGAACAAAGGCAGCCATGGCGAGAAATCCCCAAACAGTATGTCCTGTATAGCTTCTCACGACAAGTCCGACCAGAAAAGTGCATAGACAGTAGAGAACTGTCGCGATCACGTAAGTTCCCAATACCAGCCTTTCAGGATCGTTGGTGAAGAGAAGAAGAGAACTAAGCAAGATGGACCACAGAGGACTTGTCGAACCGGTCGACGGAACGCCTGGTGAATACTCCCAAGGGTGACCTTCATAGATTGTCCGGGCGAATTGGAGGTGAATCCAGGAGTCATCAAGTGCGAACCCTGGCTGGGTCCACATGAGCAGCGTGACGAAGTAATGAATGCACGATGTGACAGTCATCAAGATCGAAAAAAGGAGAATCTCCACTCCCGCTTTGTGTCCCGGAAGCCAATCTGAGATGCGGTCACTGATACGCCGCTTCGTCGGACCAGCAGCTTGCAATCCTTGGCCCGCCAAAGCTGACTCTCCCGAGTCAAACTCTCCACCCTAAGGACAACATAAACCTTGGGAACACGGCTGCCCACGGCCATGCAGGTCGGTCAGAACTCGGAGAAAAGACAAAGTCAAGGAGATACTTTCGGAAACCCCCCTCTGGGATGCTCATGTTCCAAGTGTCATATTCCTGTGTTGAACAACTGGCTTAGCAATCCTCGCAGTCGAATAACTCAGTCTGGAGAAGTTCAGGTTGGGTTAGAATGTCAATTGGACAAGTAATCACGACCCAAGTTCAACTGGTTCCGATGCCAGTGAGAAGATCATTCACAGTATTCAGTCCACCCGGTATTTCTGTCGAACCCGCCAAGTATCCGTACTTGCTTGCAGGCGTACTCGCTTCGACCGACGCTTCAGAGCATCTTTCAATTTACGATCATCCTGGGGCTTGGAAAGGTCTAGATCGTGAAGCAGTCATCACCATGAGAAGGTGCCTCTATAGATTCGTTACACCAGTCAATGCTCGAGAGATGTATCCCAAAGACACAGTTCGGGCTCTCCAGACAATAGCCCTCTCTGTTAGCCCTGTAGCGATACGTGTCGAAACAAGTGAGATTCCACCCATCAGAATCCAGACTCAACCCGCTCTGCTCCCGTCAAGTCCATCAGTCACTGTAAAGTCAATCGAACTCCTCTCGGAACCAGAGATCACCAAGGTGGCAGAGAGAATCACCAGCAAGGACATTCCGGCATCTGACGGAATCTGCCAGCTCCTTGAATACGACTATAGCCTTGACCAAGTTGCCCGCCTGCTGGCTGTTGGTCTCTTGGGAAGACTCAACAGCAGAAGGCTCGTCCCCCTAAGGGGAGCATACAAGGCAGCAATCGATGCCTTTGTCAGCAAGGTCCTGATGGATATCGTTGAGAGGCCGTCATCTCAAACATATAGAATCCACCTTGGCAGTCTATATGGAGACACCTTTGTGGTACTATTCCAACCCGGCGACCCCAGAGTCGACTACCTCCGGGTGGAGACGGGGAATGGGTCTCAGTCAGGAGGCTACAGCCTAGAGGACCCTCGCCATCCGACAACGGATCCAAAAACGTCCATCTACGCCGACCACGCAAGGTTTTCAGCATACCAGTGCCTAGCGAGGGAAAGGAACAACTCCCATATCATCGTCTTTCACCACTCTCGAGGCCAGCTGAATCAACTCCTTGGACCTTGGCTGGTCAGGGCAGGCGTGGAGGAAGCTCTCGACTCGGAACCCATTCTATTTGACAATACGCAGGACATGGCGCAGGCCCTGAACTCGATTCTTACTCCGGAGCTCAGAGCAGTATTCCGCGAATCGCCAATACCGTCTCGATTGGGACTCAATGGTGATGCAGTCGAGTTGCCTACTCCTCTCTCTTCTTAGAGACAAGTGCAAAAAAGTTGAGGTAGGACGTATGTCCTACTCCTTCTCCTTTGCCTGCTTTCTTGAAGCTCCCTTGTACATGAAAACGAGAGCCACTGCCATCAGTAGGCCCCCTGCTACAAGATCTCCACCCACATATGCTCCCACGAGTTCTTGTATAGGCGCGAACGGAATCTCCAGTACGCCAAGGCCCATTGCCAAGAGGACTGCACCGATGATTAGGAGAACGAAGCCGAGCCCGAGCCCCATTGCTCTGAATGCTGCAGACCGCGGATACTCACTTTCTATGACATATCCGGTAGAGGCAGACACAGACGCTTTGAAGCTCTTGTTGCCATATCGATACTGAATCTCCCAGACTGGAACATGAACCAAGAATGTCTCTCCAATGTTGACCTTATCGTCTCTCGATTCAATTTTCGAAATCTCTTGCGTAATCAATCCAGTCTGTCGGTCAAGCGCAATCTGCTTAGCGGCTGCCTTCGCTCCATCCTCAGACATCTGACTATGAAGCAATGTGCCGCCATACTGCTCCGCGTGGTCATGGCTGAAGTACTCCTTCGCCCTAGTCGGAATCGCCATCGATTTTATGTCTTGGTCAATCGCGCCTACTCCGGGAACCTTAATCTCGTAGTTCCTGCTGAATTCGCCAGACTCCGGTTTCCAGAAGAAATCGATCCTCTTGTAGGCCCCGCGGTACTGCGGCCATTCATCGCTGAACGTAGCATCCCGGCCAAGGCCTTTGTACGAAGACTGTGCATCGATGCGACTCACCCAGAAGGGGTACCAGATTTGCTCAGCCTTTAGCAGATGGGCGGTCGATCCAAGATCACCGGGCACGCCAAGCTGCTTTGAGACCCAGTCTAGGAGCGTTGTGAATGACTGATTCTGATCGAAGTGGACACGAATCATGTAGTGCTCCTTTAGCTTGGCTCCTTCAACGGTCTGTGCAGTCCCACAGAATGGGCATATCAACAACAAATCATCAGGGTTAGATTTGATGTCTCCACCACAAAACGCGCACTTTGTCACTGCTATCACCCCTTCTCCTCTCGCTGAGGCATCATCAGAATCCTGATGCCGAGAACTGTCATTATGATTCCCACCACTGTTGCTGCGATACCAGCTATCATCACACTGCCCGGTTCGGTGATATACCCACGATAGGCGAACTCACCGCCCACTGCAGCCACGATAATGCCGAGGATTGCAAGGAGTGTCCATAGCGCCCTCTGCCCTTTCGTGATAGGAATCTCTCCGACAAGCACTCTGCCAGTGTGTCCGTCCATGGCGCACTTGAAAAGACCACCGCCGAACTTATACCGAATCAGCGCAAACGGGGCTTGAAGGTAAGTCGTACCCCGAACAGCCGTTGTTGTTCTGCAGTCGAAAAGCTCAGAAAGACCGGACTTGGCCTGAGCCCTGTGCCTGTCAGCGACTTGACCACTGGCACTCTTCTCGTATTCATCTGCTCCTATCTCGGCATTGAGCATGGTGGGCTTTAGGTCCTTGATCTTCTCGAAATCGTATCGCACTGTGTCTTTCAAGTCAATCGTCTTGAGGTAATCTTCCAGACCGTAGAAACGGGACCCTTTCCTTGCCAACAATGGTTCATCTGTATCGGAGTGAATCTCACTTTGCACCGGCACATAACCGGTCTCGTACGCGGTGTAGGTTTCAGTACGAGTGTGGCCCTGCGAATCTCTCACGGTCCGTGTTCGTTGCACCGGAACCTGTACTGTCTTGTAGCCCTTGTACCAGCTATCAGCCTTCACCTTGGAAGTCCAGACGGGAACGAAGATCAGATTGTTCTCCACGACTTGAGCGCCTTGCACGAGAGCCTTGTTCGCCCCCTTGTGCTTCCCAAGATACGCACGAAAACCATCTGTTCGCTCTCTGTCGCCTATGGCCATTTCCATAAGGTGGTCCCCAATTGCTTTCCCTTCTATGGTCGTCGTACTGCCACAATAGCTGCAGGTAATGACCATATCATCGGGACCAATTCGGACGTTACCATTGCAGACCGGGCACTTGAAAATGTCCGCTGCCTGTGCTTCTGTCCCCATGTTTAGTTCTCCGCGATTTGTGAACTAGGATAACCATACGGTCATTCTCTATTATTAATTCCTATTGTATATACCCAGCGCGGATTGCCAATAGTGGGTTGGCTTTGAATCGGTGCCATCAGATGTGCACTTAGGAAATGGTAGACACTACCTTCTGACTTCGTCACGGAGGCGCGCCGCAGAAAACTCATCCACTCGATCTTTCATTTCTTCTCGTGCGGCCTGATGGCGTTCCAAGAATTCAACCATCCTTGGCGCAAGTATTTGTTTGCATTCACCACAAAGAATCGCTCCGCTTCTGCATTTCTGGTCGATGTCTGCGAGTTCTCTGTCGTCCGGCATGAAGATGAATGAGTAATACTTGAAGACCGAACACACGTCGGGATTTGCTCCAAGCCTCCTCTGCTCCTCTGCTGTGGCCCTGCCGCCTGTGAACGCGTTCATGACTTTCTTCCTAGCCAGTTTCGGTTTGTCAGTCGTAAAGATGGCCGACATTGGATCAGAAGAGGACATCTTTCCCCCTTCACCCAAGCCTGGGACAAATTTGTTCTGGATAGACGCGGGCTTGTAGTATCCCAGCTTGTCTGCAACATCGCGAGTGACTCTCCAATGCGGGTCTTGGTCTATCGCACAAGGAATGAGACAGGGAACGTTCTTGCCAACAATCCAAGAATGCAGAAACGCCGGCACAGCTTGAAGAGCTGGATACCAGATACCTCCGATATTCATGGAGTTCTCAAAGCCGTAGACTGCCTTTGCAGTGGAGAACGTCACTTTCTTGGCAACCTGAACACCAAGCTCGTATAGCAGGTCAATGTGTTTGATGTCATCAATCAGGAACGTCGTTTCAGGTTCAAATCCTAAGGCCAGAAGATCCAAGGAGTTCTCGTAGGTATAATGACGGACCTCCTCGATTGTCATGCACTCCTCAAAGAAGAATTTCTCATCATTGGTCAGCTGGAAGTACAGGCGCGTCTTGAAACGGTCCTTCAACCATTTGGTGAACATCCAAGGTATGAGGTGACCAATGTGGACTTGGCCGCTAGGTCCTCTGCCTGTGTAGATGAAAAACGGGTGGCCTTTTGCATATTCGTCCAGTAACCAGTCAAGGTCTCTATGTGAGAAGAACAGACCTCTTTCGAGAAGGAAATGCTTCTCGCCCGCGGCCTTGTAGATTCGCTCTCTTAGCCTCTGGTCGATCCTTTGCGTGCCAAACAACTCGATTAGACGATCATAGTCAATCTTGCCTCTGACTTCCCAAGGGGTAACGACCATCTCTTCATCCTTGTCGGCCATGAACATTTCCTCGCTGGCGCATCAGATTCGCTGGAGTTGTCTATGACCGATTGTCATGGCAATTAAGCGTGATGGTTCCAAAAAATGTCGACTCTCAAAAAGTGACATTCTTGTAGGCATCCGGTACCCTGATTCCAGTCTTTCCTTGGAATATCTCTCGAAGAAGCTCGTAGTGCTCGTCCAAGTCCTTCAATAGCTTCTCCAACGCATGCGGCTCGATGTTCGGTTCAGCAGTCCAGATAGTAAGGTAGTTACTGATGATACCTACGTCAGCCGCGCCTTCTTCCAAGTCATTGTAGATAGTGATCTTCACCAGAAACTCTGCTTCGAACATATTGAGTATGTCATGCACACTCATTACTATGAGATCCAGAAAACCAATGAGGTCCTCGAGCTCCGGCGACTCTTCGGCATTGCTTCTCAATGATTCGGCGAAGGTCTGAATGCTCGATACTTTCTGTCGAAGGGTCTCGAACATTTTCATCAGCTTAGTGAACTCCCTGATCGATGCCTCGAGAGAGGGCACAAGCTTATCGAACAGGGTGACCAAGAGCTTGCCCCGAGCATTTTCCCTGATGTCCTTGAAGCCATCCAATTTGCCCATTGGACCATCTAGGTGCTCGACTTGAACAAGAGTGTTGGTGACTGCCTGAATGGATTTGACTGAGTTTCTCTGTATCTTGGACCAGCGCTCGACAAATGAGTCGATGCCCTCGCGAAGGTCCTCCAGAACTTCGAACTCTTGAGTCAAGTCCGTTCCCTCTAGTGAGAACTTCGCTTGACGACTTATAACCTCTCCTGCGAGGACATGAAAACGTGGAAGCGTTAAAGGCGAACATTCGTCGTTTCGACGTTCCAAGCGAACCTGCGTGAGTACGCTCATCGAATCGGTTATCATCTGTGCGTTCGGAATTCAGTGCGCAGACTTCATGGCATCAGCTCTCGTGACGACACCGATGAGACGTCCTTGCTTCTGAACAAGTACAGCCTGAAAAGATTCGAACAGGGGCAGAATGAAGCTCAGAGGTGTGCTCTCGTCGAACATTGGGGGAGCAATAGGATCCATGATTGCTTGTACCGAAACTTGTGCAAGATTGCGTCGTAGATTCCGGACGATGCCAAGTTCGGTGATGATGCCAATGACCCGTCCACTCCTGACCACGGGTAGCTGAGAAAATGCACGTTCCTGCATAATCAGAACAACACTCGAAACTGAATCACGTGCGTCCACAGTCGTGGGATCAGCGGTCATGACATCACCCAGAACCGGACCGGAATGCTCGCTGAGAACCTCAAGTATCTTGTTCGCTACGGAGAGCTTCGGGTCGAGAGTGCCAGACTCGATTCGTGCTACGTAGGATTGCGATACACCCACGGCATGCGCCAGCTCTCCCTGAGTCATCCCCGCTTGCCGCCTCAATGCCGTCACGAGTTCAGGTGTGAGTATCAAGATGGTCATCTCCAATTCCTAACAGTTATCTAGAAGATGATAATCATTACCGGTAGTAATCACTATCCAAAGCTATTTAAGAAGCGCCCTCAGGGCACGATGAAAAGAAAGTGAGTTGAGCCTTATGGGCCTGAACCTAGAAGTCACGAAAGGAGAAGGTATCTGCGTTGCAGACCGAAAAGTGGAGATAGTTGAAAGGAAGGGCAAGGGCCATCCTGACACTCTCTGTGACAAGGCCGCTGAGGAGCTCTCAATACACCTCAGCGAATACTACCTGAAGGAATTCGGCAGAGTCCAGCATCATAACGTGGACAAGGTTCTGCTAGCAGGAGGTTTGTCCAATGTTCATTTTGGTGGAGGAGACGTAATCGAACCGATATACATCCTGATGAGCGGCCGCGCTGTTGATGTCATCGGGAGAGACTACACCCGTCAGGTTCCAGTGGGAAAATTCGCAGTGGAACACACGCGCGAATGGATGAGCAAGGACTTGCCTCATCTTGATGTGAACTCTGATGTCATCATCGACTACAAGATACGTGCGGGTAGCACTGATCTTGTCGGTAACTTCGACGCGGGAGTGGAAATCCCGAGGTCAAACGACACGAGCTTTGGCGTCGCCTATGCGCCCATGTCAGCAACAGAGAAACTTGTTCTGGAATCTGAGCACCTCTTGAACTCCCCAGCGGTTAAGAAGAAGTGGCCCCAAATCGGCGAGGACATTAAGGTCATGGGTACGCGCGTAGGCAAGAAGATCCACTTGCAGGTTGCTGTTGCTGTAATTTCAACAGAGACAAGAGACGCAGACGAGTACGCCAACGTGATGCAGACTGTGAAGGATCTATTGATTGACCAGGCCGTCAAAATCACGGACATGCCCGTGACTGTTGCAGTCAACACCGCAGACGATCCATCCAAAGGTCTGTTTTACCTAACTGTGACTGGCACATCAGCCGAGCACGGCGATGATGGCCAAGTCGGCCGTGGCAACAGAGCCAATGGTCTAATCACTCCATACAGACCGATGACGCTTGAAGCTGCAGCGGGCAAGAATCCCATATCACATGTTGGAAAGACATACAATGTGGCTGCCAGAGAAATCGTCGACCGAATAGCCGGTGAGCACCCCGAACTGAAGCAGGTCTACTGCTACGTTGTCAGTCAGATAGGAGCTCCAATAACTGAACCTCAGGCTGTAAACGTTGAGCTATATGGAAACGTCAATCTCAGCTCGGTGAAGAGTTCCGTGGAAAGCATATGCGATGAAGTCATTGCCAAGTTGCCCTATCTCTGGAAGGGATTCATCAAGCGCGAGTACCAGCTGTGGTAGGCTATTGGATTAGTCTTCTTGTGAGGCATCCTTACGGATGCCCCTTCCCACCTTCCCAGCATCGACTCGGCATCCAAACGCCGAATGTGAAGCCGAGCGGACACGAGCGTGAGATTCTTTTTAAGGGTAGGCGGCCACAGGATTAGCAGGTCAACCCCGGTCCTGTGCCAAACAGGGGGGTTGAGCAACTCTCTAGGAGAAACCACAATTGGGCAAAGTAACTGATGACATTGCCAAGCGAATCAGGAAGAAAGCAGCCAAGGACATCAAGGGTGGCTTCTTCGGCAAGATTACCCACTACATCCCTGGTTGGCACGGATACCAGGAGAAGGAAGAACGCCGCGCCGCAGACAAAGTCCTTCGTGAGTTCCTCGCTGACCAGCTCCGCCTAGTCAAACAGGACCTCGAGAAGCTGCAGGGCATGATGGTGGATTACAATCTGACCAAGACGTTCGAGACCTTTGACCGAATGCTTGCTTTAACAGACAAGATCGAGTCCGCCATACGATATGCGGACTATGGCTATTCGTCATGGGGCTCGAAGGAGAAGATTGGCTCGAAATCCCTCGATCGGATGTATGAATTCGATGCTGTCATTATTGACGACATTGGTGCAATCAACGATGTCGCCGAGGAGTTCACAGACAAGATGAATCAAGGCAAGTTCGATGACGCATGGAATTACACCTACAGAATGTGGCAAATCGTGCAGCGTCTTGAGGAAAAGTGGAACCAGCGCGAAGGTTTCATGAAAGGTTACCAGGAGTAGGAATCTTGAGGATTGTCACGGGATTCCTCTCCCTGACAATCCCGTCTTCTTTTCAATGGATCATTGTCGTAAACAATTCACAGCTGACGTGAAGCAACATACGACCATGCTTTGCTAGTGCCGGGCATCAACTGAATGAGAAGACTGATTACCTAGCCTGCTGACTGCAGACCCGACAACAATGAGAATCACGTTGTTAGGTACTGGCACATCACTGCCGGATACCAAGCGAGTGCAGTCCGGCATCCTTGTTGAGCAAGGCGACAGGTCGTTCCTGTTCGATATAGGTTCAGGAGTACTTCACAGATTTGTCGAGACTGGAACTGACGTGAAGACCCTCGACAGTGTCTTCATTAGCCACCTCCACGTCGACCATTCGTCAGATTTCATCGCTTTGTATCAGACGCTATGGCTTTCAGCATTTGACAAGATTCTGCATCTCTACGCCCCTCCTCCTGCTCGCGAATGGTTCCGCATGCTCAACGAAGTCATCTATCCCTACCTCAGGGGCAAGGTCAACGTTGAAGTAACAGAGCTAAAGGAGCGCGATATCGTCAAGACCGGGTTGTTGACAGTAATGTGTCGAAAGACGCAGCACGGCATCATGGACTCAAGGGCGTTCAGAGTGGAACAAGGAGGCCGCTCAGTAGTAATCTCTGGTGATACTGCCCCCTGCAAAGAAGTCATTGAACTCGCGACAGGCGCAGATATCCTCATACACGAATGCAACTGGTTGGATGGAAGACACTCGGAAGGAGTCCACACTTCGCCAAGCCAGCTGGCAGAGGTTGTCAGAAAGGCAAGACCTAAGAAGCTCATAATAGTGCATGCCTTCCCTGAAGTGGTCTTCAACATCCAGAAAGTGATATCAACCATCGGTGCGGATCAGGGAACAGAGGTCGTTCTTGGCGAGGACATGATGACAATGGTTCTCTAGTGTGACCGAGTGAGGATGCGGTCATGTCAGGCTTTCTTTTATATACCGGACACTGCTAGCATGCTACCCGACCGACCTAAGGGCTGAAGCATGCAACCGCGAACCCTAGCATGTCAATCTTTAAAACGGATTACAGCCCAATAGGCCGCAGTACTCCAAGTTCTGGTGTAATAAATGGCCGACTCAATTGAATGGACCAATGCGAGCCCGGACGACATCGTCTGGCGCTTCCCGGACAACAGAATAAAGTGGGGCTCTTCGCTCACTGTTATGGAGAATCAGGTTGCCATCTTCTACAGAGACGGCAAGGCACTCGATTCTTTCATCGCAGGGCGCCACAAGTTGACAACAAGCAGCATGCCAGGTTTGGTAGGCTGGCTTCAGAAGAAGCTCAAGGGTGACGTCTTCGAGGCGACCTGCATCTTTGTGTCACGATCGCAGTTCCAAGGCAAGTATGGTGGCCGAGGACAGACCTCGGACCTTGCGCCTCTGATGTTTCACGGCAACTTCTGGTTCCGAATCAAGGAACCAAAGATATTCACAAACGAGGTCGTGGGGAACCAAAACGCATTCACTACTCCAAAGGTCGACGACTACTTGCGCTCATTCATGAACGAGAAAGTCATCGATGAGTTCGCTCACTTTGACCTGCAGACAGTCTTCACCCAGCTCGATGAGACCTCCTTGAAGGTCAAGACCAACGTACGGATGGACTTCGAGCGATTGGGATTGGAACTCGTGGACCTCAAGTTCGAGGGAATCGACACGACCGATCAGTACCGTGAGAGGCTCTTCTGGCTTAAGACGGGCAAGGTTGAAGGTGCTCATCTGGCTGGAATGGAGACAATGAAGAGCGCTGCAGAGTCGCTGGGCAAGAGCCCGGGTGCCGGCTTTGGCGCAGGAATGGGCTTCATGGGTGCAGTCAGCGGTACAGTAGCTGGGCCACAGACTGGCACAGCAGCACGCACAGCGCCAGCGGGAACCAAGTTCTGTCCTAACTGTGGAGCAGAACTAAAGGGCGGCAAGTTCTGTCCCGAATGCGGGCAGAAGGTTAGTTAGTATAGTTCCTAGGGCAGGACCTACTCGGTCCCCCCTTCTCCTTCTTTCTTTTCTGCTGTATCTTCTGGATTAGTCCTATGCATAGGCTGCTAGACTAGACGAGAAGAGAAACAGCGGCTCCTGGTCTCTTTCGTACAATTCGGCGTGTCAGTTTTGTCTTGACGGCTTTTGGTGTCAACAGCCCACCAAGCAAAGCTGCAATCAGGTAGTTGGCATACGAGTCGTCCCTGAAGAACTGACACAGCGTTTCCATGTTCTTTGTGCGCTTATAGAAAAGACTCGCCATGGACGAAGAAACCATCAGGTCGCTGATAATGGTCTTTCTGCATTGTTCGCGGTAGTTGCTTAGCAATCGAGGGTCTTTGACTGCATCTTTTAGAACAGATCCAGCGACTATCCCTGAATGTATCGCGTACGGTATTCCTTCACCCGTAAACGCATCTACGAAACCCGCAGCATCGCCCACAAGGAGCGCACGTCCCTTCGCAATTTCCTTGGCCGGAACAATGGGAAAGCGTGCACCAGAATCCGAGACGATTTCTGGGTCGATGGAGTATTGCGCCTTGAACTTGGCGAACCACTTGTTGAACGTGCCTCGGATGTCCTGCGTAATGTCCTGTCTGCACCATGCCCCGAGACTCAGCACCGATCGCTTCGGGAAACACCATATGTATCCATTAGGCAGGTCTCCGAACCACAGCAAGAGAAGCTCCGCGTCGTAACCACCGGGTTCTCCACATATCTCTCTGACCTTGCTGGCTCCGACCTCGGCTTCCATCTCGATTGCAACGCCAGCGGTCTTCCCTTCCCAACCACGATAGAATCCCAGTTCCTTTGCCACAATACTGTTGATTCCGTCCGCGCCCACGATGAACTTCGCTGAGATTGTCTCGTTCTCTGATGTTGTGGCGACAACCCGATCTAACTGTTGATCAACCTTTGTGATTCGTGTTTCTTCTTTCGTCTCAGCACCTGCCTCGACCGCCTTTTGGAAAAGCAGATTGTCAAACTGCTCACGCATGACCGTGTATCCCGGTTTCGAACGATCCTGCGGGACACAGTCCACGCGAAATCCTGACGGCGAAAACAGGGCAAGTCCACTTATGCGCCTGTGTAAGGTCTCTTTTGGATCGAAGTCTAGCAGCTCTGTGACAAAATGGCGAATGCCCCCAGCACAGGGCTTGTCTCTCGGGAACTTGGCCTTGTCAACCAACACCACTCTCAACCCAGCCTGCGCGGCTCTTCTGGCAGTCGTTGATCCGGCCGGGCCTGCGCCAACTATGATAGCGTCGTAGTCGCTCATGAAGTGAACCTGAGGTCATGCCTATGTTAGTTGCCTCTGTTAAGTAATACGGTCAATTGCTTTCGAAACATAGTTCAGTAACTATAGAAATGGCATGTCTGTGGTCCAGGTATGTAGGGCCGGTATTCTTCTCCCATACAATCTGGAATTGCATTCAAATGGGAAGAAAGAGAATAAGGGAAGTCACCTTTCCGACAGGTTACATATGCATTTGAACGGCATTTCAGTTGACGCGAGGAATGGCTCGATTATATAAGTAGGTTAGTTTCCGAGGCCAGACAACTCACGCAGAATCGGTCGGGTGTCTTCACGTGCGGATATTAAAAATGCAACCCAAGTTCCTCGAGGTATTCCTCGAGAGTACAGAGAAGTTCGGCACCCTGTATGGTCCTGTCGTCAGAAATGACATACTTACGTATGACAAGGCCCAGAACGCAGCAGAGTTGGTCCCGAACTTGTGTGAGAAGACTATGATTCCTGCAAAGAAGCTGTTTCATCCGATGAGGTTTGACATGTTCAAGTTCGATGAGAACGGCTTCGTGCCGGACTACTCCATGATTGAGAGAAGAGTTGTCGTCGGTCTGCATCCTTGCGAGATCCATGGTCTGTTGACCCTAGACAGAGTTCTCGGGAGTGCTCCTCCTGATCCGTATTACATGGAACAAAGGAAGAACTCAGTGATCGTTGGCTGGTCCTGTGCCGTCTGCAACAACGCCCTCTGCAAGAGTACCAACACGGACATGATTCAGGAAGGATTTGATCTATTCTTTGTCGACGTGGGCGAATTCTACTTAGTATGGATTGGCTCAAGTATCGGCTATGATATGATTCACGAGAAAGAGGAGTTCTTTGACGATAAGGTCACGCATGAGGATTTGGATGCTTACACCGAATGGCGCAAAAAGCGCAATGCTTCGTTCCTGAAATCCTTCAATTTCGACAACATGCCCGATATTATGGACATGACCTTTGCAAGTGAGGTCTGGAGCTACTTCGCTGACAAGTGCATATCTTGTGGTCAGTGCTCAATGGTCTGTCCCACATGCAACTGCTACAATGTCACAGATCAATTTGATGTGACGAACGCCTTGAAAGGAAAACGCGAAAGAATGTGGGACAGTTGCATGTTTGCTGACTACAGCCTTGTGGCCGGAGGCCACAACTTCCGAGGTGCAAGAGCAGACCGCCTGAAGCTCTGGTATACCCACAAACTGAAGGCCTATGGAGGAGAGTTCGGAAAGCCTGGTTGTGTCGGTTGCGGCAGGTGCGTTGAGTACTGTCCCGTTGACATCAATGTCCTGACGATTTCGGAGGCGCTCACAACTGGGGAGGTGCCCAAGCAATGATTGCAGCACAAGAGTATCAGAACCCCTTCCAGCCAGAACCAGCGAGGATTGTGCGTCAGTACGATCTCATTGACAATCATAGATTCCTGCAAGTCAGGCACAGAAACATGAACCGTGCTATGTCCTTCACATACAGGCCCGGTCAGTTCATGATGGTTTCCTTGCCCGGAGTAGGTGAGTCCCCCTTCTGTCTGTCCTCTACTCCAAGCCGTCCAGGCATTATCGAGTTCGGAATACGCAGAGTTGGTAAGGTGACAAAAGCAATCTTCCAGAAGAAGGACAATGACACAGTTTACATACGGGGTCCTTACGGCCAAGGTTTCTCTCTGGAAGACATGATTGGAAAGGATATCCTCATTGTGGCCGGAGGACTTGGAGTCATGCCCTTGAGGTCGATTCTGTACTACGTCATGGACAACAGAGACCAATTCGGTAGGGTATTCTTCCTATATGGTGCAAGAAACCCCGATGAGATTCTGTTCAAGACCGAATTCTTCCAGCTAAAGGAACGAGAAGACATAACTTGCCTGTACACAGTGGACAAGGATACAACAGGGAAGTGGACGGAGAACGTCGGAGTTGTGACTACTCTCTTTTCCAAGCTTCCTCCAATCGATCCTTCGAATGTCAATGCTATTGTGTGTGGGCCACCTGTCATGTACCGGTTCTGCATCGAGAAATTCCTGAACCTCAAGATTCCCAAGACGCAGATTCAGATGTCACTGGAGAGGCGCATGCATTGCGGTATCGGCAAGTGCGGACACTGTGTCTTGGATCACCTTTACACCTGCATTGACGGGCCCATATTCACGTATTGGGACACACTTCACTTCAGGGAGTTGATATGAGATGGCCGATCAAAAAGAGAAGGTTTTGGCAAAGCCCAAAGTGGGCATTTACGGCTTCACGGGTTGCGCAGGGGACCAGCTCCTCATCATCCACTCGGAGGATCACCTGCTGGACCTATTCAATGCTGTTGACATCAGATCCTTCGTGATGGCCTCAAGCAAGCCGATAGAACAAGAGCTCGATGTTGCACTAGTCGAGGGCAGTATCAGCACCGAAGAGGAAAAGGCGCACGTGAAGGAAATCCGGAGCCGAGCAAAGGTGCTTGTAGCGATAGGTAATTGCGCGGTGAGCGGTGGACCCCAAGCCATGTTCGCCGCAGATGGCGAGTTTGCGCAGAGACTAAAGCAGGTGTATGGCGAGACCAAGTTCATCACTGACCCCGTCGAAGCAACGCCGATTGATGCCCACATTACCGTCGATTATTATCTGCCCGGATGTCCCATCAGCGCACCGCAGACGTTCGCTCTTCTTTCCAGACTCATTCATGGGGCTTCACCAGATGACTATATGCATCCGGTCTGCCATGAATGCAAGATGAACGAGAACCGGTGCTTCTTAGTTGACAAGAAATTCTGCCTTGGGTCCATAACCGCAGGAGGATGTGGTTCTGCTTGTATCAACGTCGGCCTTCCCTGTGTTGGATGTTGGGGTCCGAACCGAGATGGCAACTTCGCCAGTGTGGTCAAGCAGCTTATTTCCTACGGGATTGCGTACGAAGATATCATGCGACGCATTCGCAACTATGGGGGACACAAGATACTCCAGTACATCAAGGATGTCAAAGTGAGGTGACTGTGATTGGCAGCAAAAAACAGCATCATGATTGAACCCCTGGCAAGAGTCGAAGGTCACGGCGGCATCAAGGTAGACATCAAGGGTAACAAGGTCAGTAACGTCGAGGTTCAGGTCTTGGAAGGGCCAAGGCTCTTCGAAGCACTAGCCGTGGGCAAGACAGCTGAGGAAGACTTGAGCCTTGTGCCTAGGATATGTGCAATCTGTAACCTATCTCACAAGTACGCAGCACTAAGAGGTCTTGAGAAGGCCCTCGGTGTCCAGGTTCCAGAGATGACAAGGACCTATCGACAGCTCATGCACCATGGTGAGATGATAGAGAGTCATAGTCTCCACCTCTACTTCTTGGCGCTCCCCGACTTCCTCGGGTATCCAAATGCAGTCGCCATGGCCGGCAAGTACGGTGAGGTCGTTACGAATGCTCTGAAGATGAAGAAGTTCGGCAACTTCGTCATGAGAACTATGGGAGGGAGAATGATTCATGGAGAAAATCCTATACTGGGAGGGTTCGGAAAACTCCCGGATGACAAGACGCTAGTTGCAATACGCGACGAGGCTTCCGAGTTGATTCCGTTTGCACTCGAGACAATCGACATGCTAGGAATCTTGCAGGTTCCGGACTTCATGGAGCGGGATACGCAGTTCCTGTGTCTCAAACCTCCGCATAATGAGTACGACTACTATGGTGATACTCTAGTCACATCAGACGGCAAAGAAACGCTAATCGAAGACTACAGAGACGCAATTACTGAACGCGTCGTTGCCCACAGTTTTGCCAAGCGTTGCGCCTACCTCGGAAAACCATTTACCGTTGGCGCACTTGCAAGAGTCCTCCTGCTCGGTGATCGTTTGAAAGGCGAGGCCAAGAAGAGCTACAAGAAGCTGGCCAACAAGCGCTGGCCGAGAAACCCTCTGTACAATAACTTCGCTCAGGCAGTGGAGATGGTCTATTCTCTCGAAGGGATAGTTTCGACTGTAGACAAGCTCTTGGGACAAGATCAACCGAAGATAGCCAAGGCCACGAAGCAAACAGGCGTGGGCACTGGCGGCGTCGAGGCACCGCGAGGCACACTGATCCACCATTACGAGATGAAAGACGGGAGAATCACTTCCGCCGACATAATCACCCCTACAGCCATGTTTCTGGATGACATTGAGGCGTTCATTCGTAAGGGCGGTGACGACCTCCTGACCAAGGGCCAAAAGCAGAACCTTGAACTTCAATTCGAGATGGTCGCTCGGGCGTACGATCCATGCATAAGCTGCAGTGCTCACTTCGTGAGCGTTGACTATAAGTGAGTTAATCGTCCCACACAAATCGGACTCACACTCCGCAAGAAGGTCCCGTCTCGGGCAACCAGACGTACGGAGAGAACCCCCTCGTCCAACACGTCGAGACTCGGGTGTGGCTAGAGCTCAGTGAAACATTGGGGGATTATCCCACGAGATACAATCTGCAGTTTCTCAAGAGCCGCGGAATCATGGCTGATGCCGTTGAGCACACTGCAGTCATTGACGGGAGGACGATTCGCTATGCTCACAGCGGCTCAGCAGGCATGGTGTACACCGAGATTGAGAACGGCACTGATCCCTGTCACATCGTTGAATCATTATCGTCTAATCTCATGTTCGATTATGCGTGGGTGCTGGGCGAACAGGCAAGCATCCACAGGACTTTCGGTGATATGAGATGTGTCAAATTGGATGAACAAGATTGCTGCTACTCCAGTGAACGTCACGCCGCACTTCGCCTCCGTATTGAGGCAGGTTCGATTCCCAAGCTTTTCGACAGCAAGAAGGATTACGAGCGGCTGGGCTCACGAATCTGGACCTTCGCCCTTGCATATGCTCAAGCAATGGATGATTCGCACCCAATGAAGGACAGGCTCCTCGAGGTGATGGGTGTAATTAACGAATTGTTGATTGCTGCTCTCCGCAAGCGAACAGCCGAGAGTGGTTCTGACGCTTGGCAACACTCTTTGCAGAGCGGCATCAGAACATCATCTGCCAATGGACTTCAGGAGGAACTTCAGACACTTCTCACGGCAGATTCCTTGCTGCTTGAATCAACGGAAATGATAAGACCGGGCTTTCTTAACTGGATTTACGAGAACATTACCTGTTCACTCTTGAACGTCCGAGATGATTCCAATTCTGCAATGCTTCAGCCGAGAGGACTGAAGCGCAACAACAGAAGAACCGGCTCCTATTACACGCCAGATCACATAACTCGGTACATAGCCAGCAACTCATTGCGGCACTGGCTGAAAAAAAGAACGAGCATTGATTTAGCCGACCCGGAGCAGCTGTTGAAAATCACAGAGGAACAACGTGACAAAGCTCTCAATCTGCTTCGGAATGTGAGGATACTCGACCCGGCTGTTGGCGGCGGCGTGTTCCTGATAGCGGCGGGCGAATGGCTTGAGGCCGCCAGACTACTCCTTGGAGATCAATCCCCACGGCATATTCTCCGTGCGAACATAATCAACATGAATCTGAATGGTGTCGACATAATGACAGGAGCGGTGGACCTCTGCAGAGCGAGATTGAGGCTTTGGTATCTCTCATCATTGTCGGAGAGTTCAGAACCCGAGGAACTTGAGATCGACCAAACAATAAGATGTGGCAATAGTCTCATTGGAGCCGCGGTCACAGAATCGCTCAAGAAAAGAGGAAGACAAAGCTGCAGAAAGATAGAGAATTCAAAAGGCGCAGGAGAGACTCCACGCCCACTTTCAGAACCTCAGTCATTCGATTGGGGTCTGGAATTCAGTGAGATCATGGGCGACGAACTTCATGGTTTTGATCTCGTAATTGGAAATCCCCCTTACGGGAGCATCCTAAGTACTTCTGAAAGGAAAGCACTATCTAATACGTATGGAAGGCTCGCAAGCGGAGGAGAAGACGGAACTTGGAACACCGCTGCCTTCTTCATAGTTCGTTCCAAGATGCTCCTGAAGGCAGGTGGCGAAATCGGACTCATTGTGCCGAATAGTGTTCTGAGGGTCCGCCAGTTCTTCAAGACAAGACTGTTCTTGCTTGAGCAAACGAAGATGTGGGAAATAGTCGATGAGGGCAGTCCATTCGAGGGCGTTACACTTGAAATGGTCAGCCTCTTTTGCACGGCAGAAGACGACGGCGGAGATCATGACATCAGAGTTGTCTCCAGAAGACCGGGCATGGAAGGCGTGAACCATGTCCCATGGGATGTTTTGAAGTCGGCAAGAATCTTCGTTCTTTACTACGACGATATTCTTGCCGGAATACTCCAGAGGGGTGTCAGAAACCTCGTAAGGGCTTCACGAGGAAAGGACATTCCAAGAGCCCATGTGAGTGAGAGGAGGAAAGGAAGATACACGACTCCGTATGCAACAAAAGGGCGCAGCGTAAAACGCTATGCTATTGACACTGGACACCTCATTCATGCCGACAAGTGGTTCAAGAAGGACGGCATCTTGATGGACTCATATTCAAACCGCTTTCTTCTCGCGACAAAGAACTATCCCTATCCCAGGTGCGTGATGAAACCAAAAGGAATGATTCATGGAGGGGGAGCCGTGAGAATTCAGCCAACAGATCAGAACGTCGACCCTGAGGCGCTAGGTGCAATACTCAACTCGCGAATGGTCAGATTCATGTGCACTCGCTACTGGACGAACTACTCTCAGCTGACCACATGCATGAACACAGGCATCTTCGAGGACTTGCCTGTCGTATATCCAAAGGAGGACAGACCTCTAGCTCTTCTCTTCAGAAGCCTCAGTGAACTCTATAGCAAGCAGGCACCAAGCCCAGACGAACTGAAAGCAATCACATACCTTGAGAGAGTGACAGATGCAATCACGTATTCCTTGTACCTTGGTCGTGAACCCGACCTGGTCAAGGCGGTGAGCGATGTTCTCGACGGCCGAAAGGAACTGAATAGTGCGCAAGAGGTCTACGGCGAACTCGACCGTGTCGATGTCGAAAGGCACGTCACGAAGGTAATGGAGGACCCCATCGTCAAGAGGATTGAGTCCTCGCCGTTTATGCAAACAAGGGAGAACTCGCGCAGACGCTGACGCTTAAATAAGAGACAAGTGAACAGTGAGTCTGACGCCTATGGAACACAAAGATGAGAAGCCATCGGACACAGAGGATTCCTCAGACCTGTCAGATGAAATCGTCAGGTCAGTGCGGGAAGAGCAGAAGACTGATGATGGCCTCACAAGGCGTGAGCGTTTCATAGAAGAAAGCAAGCAGGCTGAGAGAATACGAAAGGCCAAGGAACTGAAGAAACAACTGCGTAAGAAGGAACTGGGGCTTGTAAAATACAGGTGGTCGCTGCTGATTCTGCTTGTGGCAGGGTTCCTATCTATTTCGACTCAGTTCCTTCCTGTAATGGTGCACCCCTCGGATGCAGGTTTTGACAACTTCGTTGACGGGTTCGTAAAATCGGGTAGTGTATTCTTCTTCTTTCCATTCATTGCTGGCGTAATCATGGTTGTTTGCGGTCTTCTAGCTTATAACAATCCAAAGTTCGCTTGGATTTCTCTGATACCAGGTATGATGATGGCAATGTCCGGCATGACTGTCTACTTCCTGATCTCCTTTGGGTTGGAGGTAGACCCCTCAGCAACCTTCTCGGCCACAGGAACACCATTCACAATGCTGCTGATTGCCCTAGTCTCTGTTCTTGCAGTCCTTCTTCGCAACAGGGAGTGATGCATCTCGAATCGGACGCATTCTTGGCCTGAGTGGCGGCACTAGGTCAGCTCTCGGCCAAGATGAGATCGATGTATACTGTGAAGTACTGATGAGTGTTCTTCCATTGCACAGAGGTAGGCACTCCATCTGATAGAGTGATATTGCCAGGCCAGCCCCACATGGCGTCGATGCCATTGGACTGGATGTGTGCAAAGAAGAAATGATCAGGATAGACTTTCGAAGCAAAAGACCCCGGGTACGGGGGGAACCAAGGGGTCTCATCTGGATAGAGAGAGTCAATGAATGGCAATCCGCCAATGGGAAGAATGCATCCAGATGGTGCAGAAGCGATTATTCCCTCCACGGCGTTCTGCAGCTCACTTCCATTCGCAAGTACGCAGTCCACTCTTGAAACGTTGACGATAGCTGAAAAGAATGTCGAGGAATCGAAAACGCCATCTAGAAGCGGTAAACTTGTCATGTTCGCCACTACTGTCGTGCCATTCAGGCCGAGTATGTCTTCGTAAGTCTGGTTTGATACGCCAAACATGAGAGACCAGGGATAAGTCGCGTGGGTTCGGAGCTGATACCGAAACGTATCGCCGATGTGAACCCCCCATTCAAAGTTGGGTTCCGGGACAGGCAAGGGGCGTGTGACCCAGAAGACTCCAAAGCCTGCCAGAAATACTATGACCATCGTCGTAGCTGCAAGGCAGCGCCACTTCATTCTCCTTGCCACACTTCTCTCTTGTACGCCTTCTATTTCTGTATTGGGGTTTCGAGATGTGTCAAACTTGACAGCCGTATAGGGCGATTTGCTCAGTCACTCAAGAACTTATCAAGCCGTCCCTCATTCTCAAGAAGCTCCATCCAGTCATACCTCGGCGAACGTGCTCGCGGCTTCATCAATTCAACGATCTTGTCCGCAGTCTCAGTGGGTGTCAGGTCCGTCGTATCTATCTCGAATACCTTTGGCTCACCAAACGACTCGATTGCATCCATCTGACATACTCCAATGACTTCGGCCTCCACGTTTTCAGCGACCTTCTCCTTTGAGTAGCCGCGCGATGTCAGTCTCTCTTTGAGAGTCGCGGGGTGTGTCCGCAAGACAAACGCCCTCTCAACGGAGCTATAGGGTACCAGATCTATGTAATGTCCTTCGATTATGACACGGTCTGACTCTCCTTCGAGAGTGTCTATTATTGCATCGACCAGACAGTCTTCGTCAATGATCTCTGTGTCCCGTTCTGTGTCCTCCTCAGCGATGCAACCTGCCTTCTTGGAGAGGTCGCCCAGCGAAATGACCTTGATCTTCAAACGTTCGGCCAGTATCGCAGCGACCTCCGATTTCCCTGTGCCCGGAGTACCGCCAACAAGTATGGCTGTCACATTGTGTACATGAAAAAGAGGACAGATAAGAGATTAGCTCTCGCAGTTGCATGCTATTTGAGTCACATAATATAAGGTCCAATAGACTGGATGCAGTCTAACTGCCGTATTCTATCCTCGGCACAATTCATAAAAACCGCAATCATGCCGCCATGAACACCCGAACGGGAATGGAGCAACGAGCATGGCATGGGTCCTACGGCAATTCGAGCGAGATGACCTAGACAGCGTCATGGAAATCAACAGGACCTGCCTACCTGAGAACTACCCAGATAGCTTCTTCCTTGGCCTGTACTATCACGCTCCCAAGGCGTTTCTTGTAGCCGTTGCCGACAGTCGAGTCATCGGATACATAATGTGCAGGATAGAACGGGGAGTGTCCAGCTATGGTCGACTTCCAGTCAAGAAGGGACATATAGTCTCTGTGGCCGTCGTACCAGAGATTAGACGGCAAGGTGTGGGGTCCGACCTCGTGAAGGCGGCAATGAACAGCATGTCAACCTACGGTGCGGCAGAGTGCTTTCTTGAGGTTCGGAAATCCAACGAAGCCGCAATCTCCACTTATGAGACTCTTGCCTTTGAGATCAAGCGCGTTCTCAAGGGGTACTATCGTGATGGAGAAGACGCTTACCTCATGACGAGAAAGCTCGAACCTCAGCCGGGGGCCGAGGCCATTGTCGAAGAAGGATATTGAAGTTCCCCTCATACCCGAATGCTCTTCGTGCATCCTGAACAGTCTTCAGACGCTGTTGCCTCTCATAGCCAAGAATAAGGAGGAGCAGTTTGAGCTGTACAGGCTAGCCTTCAAGCGACTATCTGAGGGCTACAAGAAGAAGACGCCGCCCGTCGAACTGTCAATTCTGCTTTACAGAGAACTGTATTCATTGAAAGGAACGGAGAACCCCCTGAGTGAGATAAAGAGACTCAGCATTGAAGCAGCTAGGAAGGCTCTACCTTGGGTCGATGAGCAGGTACTGTCGAAGTCTGGCTATGACCGTCTCAGGGCTGCACTCGCAGCAGCAATTGCGGGCAATCTAATAGACTACAACACGGCGAACTACGAACCCGACTTGGGCGGACTCAGGTCTTCGTTCACTCGAATAATCGAAGAAGGGTTCGCTATCGACGACTCAAAGCAGCTTTGGGAGTCGCTCGACTCAAGAACCGGTTTGTTAACATACCTTGCCGATAATGCTGGAGAGACCTACCTCGACATGCCCTTCCTGAGGCTTGCCAAGGAATTGGGATGGACCATCAACTTCGTGGTCAAAGGCGAAGCTATGGTGAACGACGCAACAGAAGAGGATGTGGAGGGGTCAGGCATCGAGGAAATCGCCGAGGTTTCCAATACGGGTGCTTGGGCACTCGGAGTTCCCAAGAAGTGGGTGAGCCACCAATTTCTTGAACTGATAGCGAGAAGCCAACTTGTGATCTCAAAAGGTCAAGCAAACGTGGAGACTTTCCCTGAGATTCAGAGCGATTTTGGTGTTGAAACCTACTATGTGTTGAAGGCAAAGTGCCCTCACATAGCCGAAGCCCTCAATGCAAAGAAGGGTGACAACATCGTGCTGCGGAGACCGGTCGATTCAGAATCGTGAGACAAGAGTCAGTGATAGCCCGTGTTCTTGCCGACAACCTTTTTACTGCTACAAACGCAGCCGGCCACCTACAGGCGAGGTTCGAAGATAATCCTTAAATGCTGTATACGAAGTCCATGTACAGTTTTGGCTGGACCCGTCTAGGTTAGGCCAATGATTATTCCAAATGGAGGAAATGATTGTGAGTCAACAGGGTGGCCAAAGTGTTCCGGTCTTGATACTCAGAGAAGGCACAGAGCGGAGCACAGGCCGTGATGCACAACGCAATAACATCATGGCGGCAATCGTAGTCGCTGAAGCAATCAAGTCGGCCCTGGGTCCAAAAGGCATGGACAAAATGCTCGTGGACTCTTTTGGTGACGTGACGATTAGCAACGATGGCGCCACGATTCTCAAGGAGATGGATGTTGCACATCCAGCAGCAAAAATGGTGATAGAGGTAAGCAAGACAGTCGACTCAGAGGTGGGCGATGGTACAACCACTGCCGCTGTCCTTACGGGTGAGCTCCTGAAACAAGCTCAGACGCTCCTCGATCAGAAGATACATCCTACGACGATTATCAGCGGCTATAGGAAGGCCGCTGAGAAGGCAATGCAAATCATCGATTCCGCAGCGGAGACTGTTGATCCGAAGGATCCTGCGTACAGAAAGCTGTTGGTTGATGTTGCCAAGACTGCTATGTCGAGCAAGTTTGTGTCCGCCTCGAAAGATAATCTGGCTGAAGTCGTAGTCGATGCAGTCCTCTCGGTTGCAAAGACATTGCAGCCTGGTGAGGAGATAGACATGGAAAACCTGCCCCGTCAGAAGCAAATGGGTTTAACATTCCAGTCAAGCGAACTCGTGAAGGGCATCGTGCTTGACAAGGAAGTCGTCCATTCGGGTATGCCGACAAAGGTGGAGTCAGCCAGAATAGCTCTCTTGGAGTGCCCGCTTGAGATTACAAAGACTGAGATCACGGCCAAGATTGCGATACATGATCCGCAGTCGATGCAGGGCTTCCTTGGCGAAGAGGAGAGACTTCTCAAGACAATGGTTGACAAAGTTATCGAATCTGGAGCGAATGTTGTGATTTGTCAAAAAGGCATTGATGATGTGGCTCAGCACTACCTTGCCAAGAATGGTATCTTGGCTGTGAGAAGAATCAAGAAGTCAGATGTGGAGAGACTTAGCAAAGCCACGGGAGCTACTATTGTTTCCAAGATACACACGCTCTCAAAGGCAGACCTTGGAAAGGCGAAGCTCGTCGAGCAGAGGAAAATCGGCGATGACAAGATGGTCTTCATCGAAGGGACTCCGTATTCATCTGTAGTGACACTTCTCATCAGAGGTGGCACTCAGCATGTTGTCGACGAGGTTGACCGCGTGGTGAATGACGCTCTTTGGGTCGTGCGCGACGTCATAAAGTACCCAAAGATTAGCTACGGAGGCGGTGCCATCGAAGCTGAGGTCGCTATGAAGCTGCGTCAGATGGCATCAACTCTCGAAGGGAGAGAGCAGTACGCTGTGAATTCGTTCGCGGATGCAGTAGAATCTATTCCCGCAGCGCTGGCAGAGAACGCTGGCCTAGAACCCATTGATACGTTGGTTGACCTCCGGACAGCCCATACTGAGGGAAAGGTCACATTCGGAATCGACATCGAAAAGGGCAAGGTTGGAGACATGAAGAAGACTCGTGTCATTGAGCCAACACTTGTCAAGAGGCAGGTTATCGCTTCTGCCGCAGAGGCCTCACAGATGATTCTGAAGATTGATGACGTGATTAGCTCGAAAGGCAAGAAGGGAATGGGTGCACCTGGCGGGAAGGGCCGGGGAGAACACGACAAGGAACTAGATGAAGACTAGAGATCCAGTTGGCGAGCAGAAAAAGGTGCGATTAATGGCGGAAGACTTCGACCCGGAAGAGAATGAGAACGAGGAGTTCATCGAGGAAGAACCAGAGCCGGCTTTTGTGCTGACACGCATTCCGGGCGTTGGACCAAAGACGGCTGAGAAGCTCGTGGCTTCTGGCTATGGCGATGTCCAGAAGATTGCTGCCGTGGATGCCGAAACTCTTGCTGGAGCCGTTCCAGGTTTGAGTGAAGCAAAGGCGGAGATTATAATCAATGAAGCCAAGTCATTCTTGGAGGAAACCGCAGCCGAAGCTGAAGAAAAAGGCAAGAAGTCCAAACGCAAGAAGAGCACTGAGGTTGAGCCGACAAAGGTAGGACTCCCGCCCGCAACCGAACGCGCTCATGAGGACGAGGTCGCATCACTACAAACAGGCTACGACAGGGAGAAGAAGGAGCTGGGCATAGCCATCGGCCCGAAGTGGTTGACGAAATACGAGAGGGCAAGAGTCGTCGGTGCCCGTGCGCTTCAGATTTCAATGGGTGCCCCTGTACTCATTGATATCAACACTGCGCCGAAAGGACTGTTTGCTCTCGCAGAGGCAGAGCTGAGGGCCGGGGCCCTTCCCATGACTGTCCGAAGAACCCTTCCGTCCGGGGAACATTTCGACATCCCTCTTTCAATCCTGCTGAAGAGCACGAAGTTCAGCTAGTGTCCAACTTCAGTCCCTCTTTTTCTGATAGAGCAGTATTACCCAGATTCGTGATAAAACGCCTTAAGAGCCATTGAATACGATGCTGTAGGTCCCGATGGTGATAGTGCATGCAGATTGTTGTCACTCCTGACCTCGTGATGATGTGCCTAATCGGTTTTGCAGTAGGCGCTCTGATAGGTCTTGAGAGACAGAAACGCATGACGGAAGAGATGTCCTTGGGAGTGAGGACGTTCGGACTCCACAGTCTGCTCGGCACAATATCGGCCTACATATTCCGGGTCTACGATAATCCGTACATCCTGATATACGCCATATGTGTCTCAATTGTGTTCTCTGCAGCTTCAGTTGTCTACAAGATATTCAGGACAACACGGAAAGGCCTGACCACCTCGATAGTGTTCGCATTGTCCTTCGTCTTGGGCGCATTGGTCGGTATGGACCCAACGCCAAGCCCGAGTCAGCCTCTTGGAGAACTAGAAGTCCTTGCGATGACAATATCATTTCTGGTGTTCCTAGTTCTGAGCTTCAAAGAGGAACTGGCTGCTGCAGTAGCTTCTGTCAGCCACGAAGAAATGATAGGTGCAGCCGAACTAATGGTTCTAATTGCCTTTCTATGGCCGATCCTCACACAATACCCCAATATTGCCGTTGGCCCACTTACATTTCCACTCTTCCAGACCTATTTCCTAGTTGTCGTACTACTATCCATCAGGTTTGCCAGCTACATAATCGTAAAGAAGTACAAGGACCGTGGTCCCTACTTCTTCGGCTTCTTTGGAGGTTTCGCCAATAGCGAAGCCACAGTCTCAAGTATAACGGACTTCCACAACGCACTTGAGGAGAAATACCCCGGTAGGATGTCTCTAGCCATCATACTTGCTAACCTCGCCATGGTGCTCAGAAACGCAGTGCTCGTCGTAATCCTCGACCCTACCCTCAACATATTCAGGTTGTACTTGGGGCCTCTTCTAATCCTCTTGTTCGTTGGCGTGCTGAGGTTTCTATATGAAGGAAGAAGAAGACTGAAGCCAGAAGCCAAAGAAGATATCGGCGCGCGAATTAAGGTTGGATTCGGATCACCGTTCTCTCTGCATGCTGCACTTCGGTTTGCCATTATCTTCTCGTGCGTGTCTCTACTGGCGCTATGGGCCCAGCAGTCTTTCAGTCAGCTAGGCATGATAGTTGCTGCGTTCATCGGAGGATTTGCTTCGGCTGGAGCAGTGGTTTCCATAGCTGCTCTTTCATATTCAACAGGAGCAATCACACTCGCTACGGCAGCATTTGCCGTAATCATCGCCACAACTACATCGGTGTTCAACAAGATCATTTACGTCTTCTTGGGCGACTACCAAGGCCGACGTGACTTGTCGAGAATGGCCGCAAGAGATGCACTGGTCATGGGAGCCGCCGTACTCGGCTTTCTGGTGTTGCTGCAACTGGGATACATTCCGATTGAGTAGAGCAACTGATGACAAGCGGAAGACTTAAAGAACAGAGAAACATTGACCTGCTTGGTGACAAGCATGAGCGGTCGTGGCTCTGTTCATCCCGGCTTCTGAGTTTTTCAGCGCAGAGCAGGCCTTGCTTGTTGTCACGACCAATTCTGGAGGATTTTGCCTTGAGTGAGATGAGATTAGTGCGAGGTATGAGAGACCTCATGGGGCCGGAGCAATACATCAACGACTACCTCATTGAGATGGCGGTGAACGTCTTTCGGCTTTTCAACTACGAGCCCCTTGATACACCTGTCATGGAGCTATGGGAAACACTTGCTGCCAAAGGTGGCGAAGAAGTAGAATCAGACACCTTCAAATTCGCGGACAAAGGCGGGCGCGAGGTTGGTCTTCGGTTTGACCTGACAGTTCCTTTGGGCAGACTTGTGGCATCCAATCCCAGTTTGCCAAAGCCGTTCAAGAGATACGCAATCGGCAAAGTCTGGAGATATGATAGACCACAAGCGGGTCGATACCGAGAATTCACACAGGCAGACGTTGACGTAGTCGGTTCAAGCAGCATGACTGCCGACACAGAGGTAGTCCTTGTGGCCCTTGAGTTCATGAGACGAGTCCTAGGAGGCGATTACGTCATTCGCGTAAACAACAGAAAAGTCCTGAAGGGACTCACTGAGAAAGCAGGAGTACCGGATGCACTTGCCTACGAGTGTTTCAGGTCAATAGACAAGCTGGATAAGATCGGGCGGGACGGAGTACTTGAGGAACTCAAGAACAGGGGGGTCGGCAGGAAACAAAGCAACTTCCTAATGGATAACATCACCTTGAGAGGAAAAGGTAGTTCTGTCCTCGAGCAGTTCGGGGATCTTCTGAATGGATCGGAAGTCGGCATGCGTGGAGTGGAAGAACTGTCAGCGATGGCGAGCAACTTCGAGGAGTCAGACGTAAGTGATTCTGTAGAGTTTGACATGTCTCTCGCACGAGGACTGGACTATTACACTGGTCCGGTCTTTGAGGGCACATTCACTGGTGAACCCCGAGTTGGATCAATCGCGGGAGGCGGTCGTTATGACAATCTGATTGAGAAGTTTGGTGGCCCACCAACTCCGGCGACTGGCATCTCGTTAGGCATTGGTAGGCTTATCGATGTCATGCTCGCAAGAGGACTCGGCGATAAACTTGTGCCTACTCTTGACGTGTTTCTTGCCCCAATTACTCCATCAATGGCGAGATATGCTGCAAGGTTCCAGTCAGAGCTTGTTAAGGCCGGTTTCTCTTGCGAGACGGACCTCATGGAAAGAAACCTAAAGAAACTGCTCGAGGTCGCTGACTCGAAGAAGGCAAGATACGCAGTTATCATCGGCCAACGAGATCTGGAAAAGAGGGAGGTTAGCGTTCGAGATATGCGGACCAAGGACACGCGCCAGGTCAAGATTGATGATTTAGTGAAGTATATTCAAACCAGCATCAAGAGATGACCGGGGCAACGCGTCCTCGTCATACGAGGTGTATTGCCTAGCTCTGGTGTCGACCGAAGCCTTTTTTCTCAGGCACTGCAATCTGTAACCAGGGATTACTGATGACACGAATGCCTGTGGTCGCAGGATCCTTCTACGAAGGAAAGCCTGAAGCATTACTCAAGCATCTAGAAAGCTGCTTTGTCAAGAGTCCCGGTCCCGAACGGCTGCCGAAGGGTGGGTCAGGTAAGTCGAGGAAAATTAAGGCACTTGTATCCCCTCATGCAGGATACATGTATTCTGGAATGGCGGCAGCCCACAGCTATCTACATCTCTATGAGGATGGGCAACCAGAGCACATAGTCATCCTCGGTCCAAACCATACTGGCCGAGGTCTGGATCTCTCCCGACTTGCTGTCTGTGAAGATAACTGGGAAACGCCTCTTGGACTAGTCAAGTATGACAGGAAAATCGGTCCGATGATTCTCGAACAGAACGAATATGCCATGCCCGATTGCATTGCACATACTGGAGAGCACTCGATTGAAGTGCAGCTGCCTTTCCTCCAGTTTGCCTTTGGCAAAGAATTAAGCTTCGTTCCCATCTGCATTAGCGACCAGAGCTATGAAATCTGCGAATCCATTGGAAAGACTGTAGCCAATGTCGCTAAAGATAACGACATAGTGGTAATCGCGAGTTCTGACTTCACTCACTTCGAGTCTGCAGAGAGCGCGAGGAAGAAAGACAACCAAGCAATCGAATACCTTGAGAACCTCGACCCGGAAGGATTCCTGAGATTCGTGCACGGTCATCGGTTGAGTATTTGTGGCGCCGGTCCCATTGCTGCGGCCTTGGTGTTCGCTATCGAGCGAGGAGCAACTCAGTTCAGTCTCCTGAAGTACATGAACAGTGGTGACGTGACCGGCGACGGTGGTCATGTCGTCGCATACGTGGCTGCAGAGATTACCTAGGTGAACTGCGGCCCGACTCAGTCTTGAGGCCCAGCAATTGCGTCTACGGCATCGTGGCTCTTGGAATTCGGCTTGACGCTTGGAAGCCCGACTATTGCGGTCACGCAGCCAGCGAGTGACACTATCGATGCGAGGAATAGACTTCCAGTAGCGACCCCAGTTTCAGAATAGAGATATCCAGCAAGAAGAGGACCTATCACGTACGCCGTGTTGTTGACCATGCCAAAGACGCCCATGACAGCACCGTAGGCATTCTTGTCAGTGAGGTCAGCCACCATAGCCTGTGTGGTTGGGCCTCTCAATGAGATTGCTAGGCCCAGCACCGCTGCCCCCTCAAGAAGCCCTACAATCTCGGTAGCCTGCATGAATATGAGCATCGATACTGCGCCCAAGAACGATCCTAGCACAATTGGCCATTTCCTGCCAAGCCTGTCTGACTCTAGACCGAATCCAATGCTGCCGCATATGGTAATAGCTCCAACGACCCCAAAGAACAGACCTATCTGTAGCGGGGTTACCCTGAATCTCTCCACAGCATCCAGCGTGAAGGCTACCTCAAGGATCCCGATAGCGAAAACATTGGCAAACACAGAAACGGCCAAGGCGGCATAGGCACTTGAGTTGCGGCTGAGTATCTCAAAGACATGAATCCCTCGCTCGTTCACTGTAGACTCACGATGGTGCTCAGGTTCTGTAATGAGCAAGTGAAGCGCGGCGAGTGTCACAAGAGTGATGATAGCCGTGATGATGAACGGTAGTCTGAAGCCAAAGAACTCTGCCAAGACCCCTCCCAAAGTGGGTCCAATGATAAAGCCCACCATGCCGCCAGCACTGAGAAAGCCCATGGCTTTTCCGCGGGCCGTCGGAGCAGTCACATCCGCCACAAATGCATTGGCGGCAGGAAAGAATCCTGCTGATACTGCGCCCTCTACTATCCGCGCGACAATCATGACGTATATGTCGGTAGCCAGAGAGTAGAGGACGTTTGCTGCAGCAAAACCAACCATAGCAGTCACAAGAACAGGCTTTCGACCAGTCCGGTCGGATAGATGGCCAAGTGGTCCAGCGAGAAGGATTTGTGCCATTGCGTACGCTGCCGCTAGAATGCCCAGCTCCATGCCACCAAGACTCATTGAAAGAATGTAGTATGGAAAAATCGGAATGACGATTCCAAAGCCGATTTGTAGTATGGCCATGCATACAGCAAGGGTCAAGACCTGATGCATACCGACACTGACTCTGCTTGCTGCCAAGCTCTGGCCTTGTTGGTTCGACAATTGCGGGTCGACATCAGCGTCAGTCAAAGCGTGCGCCGCCGTCGGCCTATCTTCCGCGCTTTTCAGTCTTCCTCAATGCCAGATGCATACTGACCGGCTACGAAGGTTTGTCGATTACTACCCTGCTTACACCCTTTATCTCTCTCAGTGAATCGATCACCGATCCGGAGAGCGGCTCTTGAGTGATTATCTTAAGACACGGTTCTTCATAAATGGCGACATCTTCCGCGATTACTTGCCGGATAGGTACACTGTATCCAGCGATCGTGGAAGCTACTTCAGAAAGGATACCTGGAAGCTGTGGTGACTCGACATAGACTTTGACTACCCCGTAACCGAAAACCTTACTGACCTTTTCAAGGGAAGGGCCGGCAGGCTCTATTCTGGAAAACAGCTCAAGCATTTTGGGATTGGAACAAATAGCCTCGGTCGTAGATCGCACGGTTCGCCGGTCTATTCCCAAGCCATCGCCAATAGACTTCAAGGCAATCCTGATGGATTTGCACTTGACCACGCCGGGCGATTCCACACGGAAGCCATGCGTCAATATGGATTGAGCTACCTTGAGCCTTCCTGGGGACTCATGGAAGAATTCCACAATCGTCTGCCAGAACAGATGATCACGTGTTGTCTCAGTTGCAGTCTTAGACTGCCTGGATGATTTTTTCCATGAGGATTTCATCTACATATCCCCTTTCCATCTTGAAGTGGCGTACCCGAAAGCCTATGGCCCGATAGCCCAACGACTGATAGAGTGATAGAGCGAGATCATTGTCGCTGAAGGTACTGAGCACTATCTTCTCATACTCTTTGACAAGGGCTACATCCTCTGCACTGGTCATGAGACTCCTGCCGACTCCCAAGTTACGGAAATCCTTGATGACTATGACACCCAGCTTTGCTACGTGCCTCGACGCCATCCATTCCTCAGGCTGAAGCGTTAGGTGTCCGGCATAGTGACTATCAACCTCCGCGACAAGAATCGCTTCGGAGCCCACAGATGCCCTTTGTATCCAGTTGGCCCAATCTGGTACTGTCGCACTAGATATGAAAGTAGGCAGCCATTGCCCTTCACTCACAACGTCGCAAAAGCCATCGTGGAGTATCTTGGCATCGTTAATGCCCGCATACCGCACGCCAATTGGTCGTCCGTCCTTGGACCGATAACTCCACGATTTCAAGACCGGACCTCTTCGTCGACAGATGATTCTGTACCATATCAGTCTTCTTCTAGGACCGAATCAGCATCGGACCTCTTGTTTGCAGAGTGACGGGGCGGCCAAGGTAGTACTAGGGTTTACGGGTCATCCCGGACCAGACAACGTTGGTCAGACCCTCCTCAGCTGCAACATGGGCCAAGTGCTCCATTGTTTCTCGAGAAATGGGCTCAAGACCACGAAGCGGATAGTCAAGCCCTAGGAGAGTGTACTTGTCCACACAAAGGGAGTTGAAGGCCAGAAGCTCGTATCTTTCGACACGAGGCATGTTCTTGTAAACATACCGGGCTATTGCCCGGACGTTTTCTTCGCTGTCGGTATGCTGAGGAATCACGGGCGTGCGCACCCAGAAAGGCACGGTCTTTGACGCGAGCAAGCGAGCATTGGCCAAGACCTTATCGAGACGCACGCCCGTGAACTCCAGATGCTTATCAGGGTTCATGACTTTCAAATCGTAAAGCACCAAGTCTACGGATGATATGATCCTCTCCATGACCTTCTTGCCGCAATAGCCTGAAGTCTCAATGGCAACATGAACTCCTTCTTTCTTTAGCCTTGAAGCGAGTTCGACGACAAACTCTGCCTGACTAGTCGGCTCCCCTCCTGAGAAGGTCACTCCTCCTCCTGATGTCTCAAAGAACACGCGATCCTTCAGGAGCTCTTCAACGAGAGCATCAGAAGGCCAAGCACGACCCAACAATCTAATCGCATTCGTTGGGCAGGCGGTCTCACATTTTCCGCAGGCCGTGCATTTGTTTCGATCAATCTTCATGCCACTCGCTGTCAGCTCAAGTGCATCTTCGGGGCATGCCTGTATACAGCTCTTGTCAGCAATACACTTGACTGCGTACCAGACCACGCGAGGAGTTGCTTCAACACTCTCGATATTCTGGCACCAGAGGCATCTAAGCGGACAGCCTTTGAGGAAAACAGTGGTCCGTATACCTGGACCGTCTTCCGTGGAAAACCTTTGAATGTTAGTGACGATTCCAGATGCTGTCACTTAACCGCTCTCCGCTCTATTCGAAGGTGACAATTCACCGATGACTGACGGAGTCAATATGCACTTGAGCCTTTATCTTGTCTTTCTTGTGTGCACAGACTTGTCAAACAGAAGCGTGTGGTCGGGAGTATAGAGGAAGTCAAGGGATTCCGATTGGCTACTGCGTGTAGTATCAGAAGGCAGGAAAGCGGCTGTGACGATACATAATCTAGTTAGCAAGAGAGGCAGCGACAAGACGAAACAACCATAGCACATTCCAACGTACTGCAACGAATGCCAGCTCGGTCGCAGCGAATCAGGGCCAAGACATTCGTACGCGTAATGCTTTAGTGAGCTGCGACGAGAAGTGAACAGCGGCCATTCACCGTAGAGGTCATCCGCCTTTGGCTTTGGGAGGCTAAGCATGCCCGCCTTTGCTGGAGTCACTATCGTAAGGGACACTGTGTTAGTCCTCGATTCGGCTGTTGTGTTGTACACACTGCTATTCGGACTTACGCTCGTATATGAATGGCTCAGGAGCCCACTGCGGAAGCTCACAGATGTAAGATTGGCATGGTCCGTCTTCATGTTCGGCATGGCCTCTAACTCGTTCTGCTTCATCATGTCGGATTTCTACTTCACTGCCGAGGCCGATTGGATATTGTGGGTCAAAGCAGGATATGTCTCCATGATGCTTGCGCTTGTCGGCTTCTCGGTTGCGCTTGAGAGAATACTGCCCTATCGTACACACCACGTATTCTCTTCCGCCGTGACTGTCATTGCTGTGGCTTCTCTTCTGGCTCCGAGGGAGACGTTGACCACTCTTGCGTTTGCAGCTTGTTTGGTCGCCTTTGGCATTCTGGTCTTGTTCTTCAGATTCTTTGTGAGGAACACGACTGGTGTCGTCCGAAGCAGTATGAGAGTCATCTTGGTCGGCTTTCTTGTAGGGTTCGTGGGCTATATTGGTCGTAGCGACTTCGTATATGCTGGCCTTGGTCCGGAGGTCTATATCCTAGGTGGATTCCTCTTGGCTGGAGGACTTCTGATTCTGGGCACTGCCGTGCTTGGGTCACCCGCTCTCGACGAATTGGACTGGACTGACCAGATGCTTGAACTCTATTTGATACACACAAGCGGAATTCTGTTGTATCACCACAAGTTCGTGCCAGCAGTCAATATGGATGAGAGTCTAACAGCCGCAGGCATTACAGGAGTCCAGGAGCTGTTCAAAGAGATCACCCAAAGCAAGACCGGCCTGAACAATCTATCCGTGGGAGACTTCAACATTCTGTTCGCCCATCAAGTCGATTTCACATCGGTCCTCATAGCGAAGCAACCCTACCGAGTGCTCTTGGAAAAGGTGAAGGACTTCTCCGACAAGTTCCAGCTTGTCTTTGGAAAGGCAGTGCAAGAATTCTCTGGAAACACGAGTCAATTCGATGCTGCGGAACCGCTAGTTAAAGCCGTGTTCAGTCCGGGCTCCAAGTAATCCCGAGAACAACCCACCCTCGCGAGCAGGCGCACCCACATCAGGTCTACTGCGTTCCCGTTGAGACATTCGTACGCGGAATGCTTTAGTTGGTTGCAGCCTGGCCTCAACACCGTGGGTCGCTCTAGACCCCGTTGGGTTTATGCTTCGGGAGGCCGACCATGCCGCCGTTTGTTGAGGTCACTCTTGTAAGAGACATTGTACTGATTCTCGACTCAGCTGTTGTGCTGTACACACTGCTGTTCGGGTTGGCATTTGTGTACCAATGGCTGAGGAGCCCTTTAAGGAAGCTGACAGATGTGAGGTTGGCATGGTCAGTCTTCATGTTCGGGATGGCATCAAACTCGTTCTGCTTTGTTATGTCGGATTTCTACTTCACTGAGCCGACTGCGTGGGTGCTATGGGTCAAGGCGGGCAATGTCTCATTGACGCTGGCACTTGTGGGCTTTTCTCTTGCTCTGGAGAGGATCTTGCCATATCACACGCATCACGCCTTCTCCATGACAGGGACCCTCGTTGCTGTGGCTTCTGCACTTGCCCCGAGGGAGTTGCTGAATCCTATTGCACTTGCAGCCATCCTGGCGGCATTTGGAATTCTTGTCCTCTTTTTCAGATTCTTTGTGAGGAACACGACTGGCGTTGTTAGAAGCAGTATGAGAATCATCTCGGTTGCGTTTGTTGTTGGGTTCGTGGGTTTTCTCGGTCGCAGCGACATCGTCTATTACGGCTTGGGTCCGGGGGTCTACATTCTAGGTAGTCTGTTTCTTGTCGGAGCGCTCCTGATTCTGGGGACCACCCTATTCGGATCACCGGCCCTTGATGAACTGGACTGGACCGATCAGATGCTCGAACTGTATGTTATTCATACCAGTGGGATACTACTGTTTCACCGTAAGTTCGTGCCCGCAGTCAATATGAATGAGAGTCTCACGGCGGCAGGCATAACTGGAGTAGATGAGCTGTTCAAAGAAATAATGCAGAGTGTTGGCGGCCTCAACAACCTGTCTATCGGCGACTTCAGTATTCTGTTCGCTCACGAACCGGATTTCACTTCAGTCCTCATAGCCAAGCAACCCTACGGAGTGCTACTAGAAAAAGTGAGGGACTTCTCCCAGAAGTTTCAGCTAGTCTTCGCAAAAGCGGTTCATGAATTCTCAGGGAACACGGCCCAGTTCGAAATGGCCAACGCACTCTTGGAAGCAGTGTTCAGTCAGGGCACCGGGTGATTTCGAGAAAGTTCTGTGATGCGAGAAAGATGATTTCACACTTGCGCTTACTGCTTGAGACAGTGTCTCACTTGTGAGCCGACTGCGACAAAGGGGATAGTACTTTTCAGTTGGTTGTGCAGAAGATAGTCTCATGTCCGCGAAGAAGACAAAGAAGAAGCAAGTGGGCGTGGTCACGCGCTTCTTCAGTAACATCAGTGTCGCTGCAATCAAGCTTGAGCAACCACTGCGCATGGGCAATAAGATCTCCATCGAGGGGCCTCTCGGAGCAATCGAGCAGGTTATCGAGTCAATGCAAATCGACAGGAAGCCAATTCAGCAGGGAGCACCCGGTCAAGAAATAGCTATCAAAGTCAAGAGTCCTGTCAGGGAGAATGATAAGGTATTCGTGCTAGAATAGTAGTGACTTGGCAACCTTACTGCCACCTCGTATCATGCACCTAGAAGAGGCATGTTGCTCATTCAACCGCGACTGACAACTCACTCGCAGTCACTGTCGACCTCGGACTGTGATTAATGACCAGTATCCCTGCTATAATCAACACCATTCCCACAACGAATGTCCAGTAGATCGGGTCATTCAGTATCAACGCTGATAAGACAACTCCGAAGATGGGAACCAAGTTCAGGAATACCCCTGTTCGAGTCGGCCCTATTCTTTTGACTGCTTGAAGATACAGCGTGTCCCCGACGAAGCTGCCCAAGATGCCCAAGTAGAGTATGTTGAACCAGAACACGGGACTCTGCATTCCTGGCTGAGTCCAGAACTGCTCAGCGACCGCGCCAACTGCAAACATGATCGTCCCCGTGATAGCCGCTCCGGTAATGGCTTCCAATGGTGAAACCGTTTGCATGACTCTCTTGCCGATCGCGGAGTACAGTCCCCATGAGAACATCGATGCAAGTACAATCAGATTGCCAATCACGTACGAGGGTTGAAAGTCGAGCAGCGCCTGAATTCCGATGACAAAGATGATGCCAACAAAGCTTACCATAAGTCCTAGGTATTGCCAGCGAGAGTCAAGGACCTCTTTGTCGAGCACGTAAGCGAATATGGCAACAGCGGCTGGGGAGATACCAGATATTATCACACCCTGTGCTGCGGTCGTGAGCTTGACGCCTACAAAGAAGAGTATGCTGTAACCAAAGAACCCCGTAAGGCCCAGCAAAACAAAACCCTTGAGTTCAGCCCGTCCATATCGGTGAGGTTGCTTCGAGCGCGTCAGTAGAAGCAGCATTGAAAGCAAGATGCTCGCTGGCACGTACTGCACAAACCCAGCGGTGAAAGGAGGGACAGTCGTCGTCACCAGTTTGCCCGAGACCCAGCCACCTGCCCAGATGAGCATCGTAATCACGAGCAGGAAGTACGATGCATGAATCTGGGACGGCATTGCCTCTAGGCTCCTTAGTTGCTTTCCGCGGGGTTTCGAGCGCGTCTAATAACTAGACTGTAATAGGCAAATGCAGACCGGTACAAGGAACTGTCCCATCAGGCAAGTGGAATCTGATTCGGAAACTAACGTCGATACTTGAGAATCAGCACAATACCGATGAAAATCACGATTAATACACCGGTGATGGCTATCAGATAGAGGGAAGGAATGGCCCCGGTCTCGTAGACGAGGCGATCAACCTCGTAGTGATAGACTTCCTCTTGAGTGGTAACATTGGTTATGATATAATGCCAATGGTTCCAAGCGCCATCCGATTTCAGGAGAGTCCAAACCGCATTCACCGTAGTGTTATCGTAGGGACCCTCCCCGGTGGCATGCCCGCCCCACATACTCTCGTTATTGATGATTTCGACTCCATGAGTGAGTTGCGGATCAAGGATCACAGAGGTCATCAAAGACCAGTTTCCGACTGGGAGGATCTCGAGCGATGGGATGATACTAGGTCTTGGCACGACACTAGGCAATATCCCTGAAGGCCCCATGCCAGAGCCATTCTTCCAGTAGAGAGTAACGTTGGGAAGAGGAATATCTAGAACGTTGGCCACTCTTTCAGGTATAGTAGGGACGGCGTTCACCAGTATGTAGAAGCTTTCATTCATTGTTGCGAACGGGTTCGGAAGACTCCAATGATTGAAAACCTTGTAGTCGATTGTGTCACCGGTCTCAACACCCCAATACAGGCCTTGAGCATTGGCCGCAGATGCTTGGGGAGTGAGGAGCACAAGTGTCAGTACGGACGCGACCCCGAACGATAGTGGCCTACCCATGTTTGTGAACTTCCGCTGAAACACTCAGATGTCAGTATTCGCCTGCTCGCTGATAAGCCCTAGCACATCGCACGTACGGACTGGAAACTATGGAAGGTCTTAGGGCCTAGAAGACCTAATCCCGTAAACCCACAGACCCGCAGCGGGGCGCTCAGCAGATATGTTCAGTCCGGAGTGATTCTGAGAACCAAAGGGATTGACTGTCTATTGCTTTTCATTGAGCGACTTGGCACGTTCGTCACAGGAGTCTGAGACCTCAGTTTATAAGCCGCGTCCGCCGAGAAACTTGCAGGAAGCAGCGGCCAGTACTGCCGCTTGAGGATAATGGTTTCTTGGCGAACCGTAACTGGCACTTAACCACTGGTTTTCTCATCTATGCCGTATTCACAATCGCTTGGAACCTATACGTAGGCTGGGACAAGGACAACCTTGTCTGGATGACGCTGGGAATTATGAGTGTCCTGTGGGGAGTAGACTTGCCCGACTACGACCAACAGATGATGTGGTTTGAGCATCGTGACATAAGAACGCACTCGGCACTGATCGCGCTGGTGTTCTTTCTAGTGACATACCTCCTCACACCACCTGATGTTTATCTGTTCGTGGCCCCGGCATTAGCATTATTCTTTATGGGAAACGCTTCACACTTCTTCCTAGACGAGTTTCCAGTATGGGCTGGTTCGGGAGATCCGAAAAAGGCAGGGGGGCTCAAGAAGGGAGGAACATTAGCGTCGGTGTTGTGGTTCATCCAGGGCATCAGTGGAGCGGAGATATACAAGAAACTTGAGGGAACTTATCTGATTCATCTGCCAATGAAGATTCCAGAGGCTGATAGGCACAGGGACAAGAGCGGGAGAGTCGAGATAGAAATCCACCAGAGAGAGACACTGGCGAAGAACACTACGCGTATCTGGCTCTTTGTCAACGCTTTGGTCAGTCTGGTTCTCGCATTCCTATCTCTTAACGCCGTAGCTCATTGGCTTTGATGATTTCGAATAGTGAAGTAAGAAGAGCAGCTTGTGAGCCTACTGCCGATGCTTCTTGATTAGTACTAATGCTATGACAATCTCGACTGCGATACTGGCGACTGCAATGAGAGTCAGGAATCCGTATCCTCCAGATTTCTCAGTAACACGAGTGATTTCGTATTCAAAAACGTCCTCGTCGGTGAACCAGTCATAGATGGTCTGATGGACCTTATAGAGAGCCCCGTCTGACTTGAGAAAGGTCATGCTCATATTGTTCGTTTGGCCCACCTCCGGACCGGGTTGATTGCCCTCTATGCCCCACAGCAACTCGCTGTCGACGATTCTGTACAACGATGGCATGGCGGGGAACACCAGACTATTCACCAATGACCAGTTGCCTACTACAAACACAGTGACTAGATTTGGAAGCCCTGACGATGAACTTATCATAGAGCCATTACTCCAGTAGGCCTGAAAGGTTTTGTAGAGATTCGTGGCAGTCACTACGGTATCGGGTATGAGTGGAAGGTCATCGGCTATGAAATAGAACCCCTCGTCAATCGATGTGAATGGGACCATGGTCGTGTAGCTAGAATGCACAACGAACCTGTAGTCCAATCTGTCGCCCTCATTGAGCCCCCAGTGAAGTCCTTGAGTGTTAGCTCCATAGACGCTAGGTGCAGATAGGGCGATTAAGAGCCCAAGCATGATGACGAACAAGCGTATCCTGCTCAATGGTTGCCACGCACATGCAACTCACACGATAGCTGAAGGTATCCGCTCTTTCGTTTATAAGTATTAAGAACTCGCGGTTACAAACTCTGTAACAGAAGAACATTCAAGCCGGCTCTAAAACCTACTAGAATAGCAGACGACTTTCGGGCAGTAATGGATTCTGAGGTTCCTACCATGGGTGGCCGATCTGAGCGACGATTCCTGGGCCTTAGTCCAGCTCTCTGGCGATTGTCCAGTGTAATTGCTGTCGCACAGTTTGGATGGAGCATATGGTACTGGCAGTTTTCGGTTTTTCTCATGGAATATGTGGAGGAATGGGAGATTGGAGTCGTGCTCGCAGTAGGTACGATAGCCACTCTGGTAGGCTACCCAGTCTCAGGTGCACTCGCCGACTCCATAGGCCGCAAGAAGACAGTAATTCTTTCCTTCGTGCCCATTTTCATAGGTCTGGGACTCCTTGCCATTTACCCTGAATGGCCGGCTGTTCTCTATGAATATGCTTTGGCCGCCTTTGGTTGGTCGTTCGTCATGGTCGTCGAGAGGGCAATGGCGGCCGATGTCGTTGTTGAAGACAAAGGGCAGGATTCGGCAAGAACATTCTCTATGATTGTTGCACCGGCATTTTTCATTGACGGCGTCGCCCCCCTTCTTGCTTCAGGTCTGCTTCTCGGGGGAGTTTCGCAGAGAATGCTGATTCTGATCGGTGCCCTTGTATCTTTCTTGGCACTGATGATGGGACCAATCATACTGAAGGAAACGCTGAGCCAAACGACGATGGAGCGAGCAAGGAAGGGTGCGAAGATTCCTATCCGCAGCTTCGGTAGGAGCTACTGGAGAATAGCTGCTGGCATGTCCAGCTTCTATTTCGTTTCGGGTATGACCCTTTCCTATTTTGGTAACCTCTTCGTTGATGAATGGCATCTGGATCTACCAACATACGGTCTCACTTGGGCCGCGTTCTCAATCACCCAAGCAGTACTATCATATACAATAAGCGGTCTCGCAGACAAGAATCTGAGAGCCTCCTTGATGGCGGGAGTCATAGGCAACTCGCTCATGATCGGAGTGTGCGGCGCAGGCAATGGTCTCCTTCTTGCTTTCGCAGTGAACTTCACGTGGGCACCGCTGATGATTCTCTGGATTGGGGCAGAGAACTCGCTCATAGCCGCCAATGTAAGCGAAGAGGCTCAGGGTCGTGCCATGGGAATCTATAGCCTAATGCTCAATTCACTCGGCATAATCTCTGCACCAATCGGTGCCTTTCTTTGGGTAAGCCTTGGCAGTCTCAGAAGCCTCTACATGCTGACCAGTGTAGCAAGCCTTCCTTTCCTTATCCTGCTGGGCTACGTTCTAAAGACCGTGAGAGTCCAAATGCCAAGTCTAGACACTCAGGCTCAGCCAATGTGAGAGGACCAGTACGCTATTTCGAAAGCTTCTGCTTCTCCTTCTCAATCTCTTCGGCGCGCTTCTGCTTCTCCTTCTCAATCTCTTCGATGCGTTTCTTCTTGGCCTCTTCGGCCTTCTTAATCTGCTTGTCCTTTTCATCGATGCGCTTCTCTGCTACAGACAGCTCCTTCTTTCTGATGCCTTCTGCATTCTTGTACTCTTTATCCGCATCGTCCCACTCTTTCTTCGCGGAATGGGCCTCGCGCTCTGCGCTGTCAAGACGAGCTCTCTTTGCATCTGCGACAGCACGATAGCGCTCGACCTCTGCATCGAAACGGACACGCGTCTTATCGAGATCTTGCTCAAGCTGTTGACGCTCGACCACAAAGCGCCTTATGTCGAACTCGAATTTCCTGGTTTTCTCATCCTTTAGATATTCACTCTCTGCAGCTGAGACTGCTGATGCAGCCACCGAGGAAACGGGCCGCTCGGCCGCCCTCTCTTCAGGTCGAGAGGGCAATCGCTCTTCGACCAAAGATGCTGCGGGGGTCTCGAATCCTGCCTCTCTCGAAGACGCAGATTCAGCTTTCGCCTCAGGTGAAGATGGGGCTAGAACCACTGCAGAAGGTTCCGGCTGTGCACCTTTCTCCTTCTTCGCCCGGGCCTCAGCTTCTCTAACCTTCTCAAGAACCATTCTGAGAGCCTCTCTTCCTTCCTCGGACTTGACTTCCGGTCCCGCGGCAGTTGCACCTACGCTTGCAGGTGCAAGAGGTTTCTCCTCCACAGAAGCGGGAGCCTCATCTTTCGCACGTGATTCTGCTACAAGGCCTTCAATTCCAGCTGCCCTAGGCATCCTCTCGCCTTGCTCACCAGGCTGAACGAAACCGCCGGTCTCCGCGGTGGTCGGCAATTCACCTGCCGCACCTTCTTCAGCTTGCTTAGAGGGTTGGAGACTTGCCCCGGTTACTACGCGTCCAGACTCAGGCACATGAGATGGTACCTTAGGCTTGGCTGTCTCTGCGGGAGCAAAGAGAGATGCTCCACATCGAACACAGAACTTGCGTGTTACATCATTGGCTCTCCCACATTTTGGGCACGTTCTCAAGATGAATCCGCTCCTTTGTTATACAACGGTGGGCATAATAGAGAAGCATTGTCAGATATAGATTTGGAGTATCGTCTTGCAGGACCAGATAGGTCAGCCAGTGCCCACCATCCGTGTCCTAGCGCTTCTTGTCCTTCTTGTCCTTTGCTTCCTTCCGAACCCGGACCCCTTTTTGAGAAATGGTAATCTCCTGCCTCTCGAGCTTCAGCTTCTTCTCAAGGTCGACTGTCTTGGCACTCGAGACAATCTCCTTTCCGGCTGATTCAGCCAATATTCCTTCGGTGCTTACTCGAGTCGTCTTCTTGATAGCTTCCTTCTCAACAACGGTTGCCCCAAGCTTGATGGCCAAGTGTCCCATCTTCCTTCTAATCCGATCTTGAGAATGCTCGTTCACCACGACGACAGGCACAATGAATGCCATAACGAACAGAGGGACTCCGACGACGAGTGTAAGAGCACCAAGCAGCTCGGGGAGAGTTGGAACAACATCTGCAGCGAAGTATGGGCCATAGATATAGGTCGTGAACATCGTGATTGGGAATGCGATCAGCGCGTAGCCACCGAAGATGTTACTGACCCAGCGACCGACCCCCTGCGTGTCGGGACACTGGCGCACTTCGAGCTTGCTGGTCTTGAGGTGGGTCACGATGCCAGAGTCATTCAGCACCCACGTGGGCATGAATATCAGGAGGGCAATGGGCATGAAAATGAGTGCACTCATTAGAGACAGTGCTGCCTCGCCCAAGAAAGGACTCTCTGGGAACGGTCCGATCGCAAGGTATCCTGCTATGACTTCACGGAGCATGCTAGCTGAAGCGACACTAAACAGAGCAGGTGCAGCAGCCCTTCGAATTATGTGCCTGCCTGCAAACACCGGACCGATATTCATGATGTTCATCTCGTAGGATGCGGCTTTCACAGCTCGGTTGACGAACAGAAACATGGACGCGATGGGAACGGCAAACAGGAAGTACTCAGCAAACAGCACTGGCAGCGAGATGCCAAGCAGAAGAACAATGAAGCTTGGCATCGTCAGGCCCATGATAGACATCGTGCTCCCAGATGGTAGACCAACCGTAACTAGGTATATGATCTGGAGAGCGGATCCTCCTATGACTAGGCAAAACAAAGCAGGCAACACATATCTTCCTTTGCTCAGAACCACTTGAATCTCCAATCGCTGAAAGAATCATGACTATGTAAACTCATCTACTAAAATGAGCTTCAAGAGGACTCCTACTCGCATAACTGACGATCAGACAGAACTTGGCGGCCAAGGAAACAATGCCCACTGGCTACTGAACCACGAACTCTTCGCCTTCCTTAGGTGCCAAGAATCTAATACCACCCCTTCGCTCTAGTTTCTTCCTGAAGTCCGAAGTATCCTTGTCCCAATTGTGCATCGGAACAACCAGCCGTGGTTTAATGGCCAAAGCCGCTTCTGCTGCTTCTGTGTTGTCCATTGTGTAGGTGTCACCGCATGGCAAGAGAGCGACATCTATCGGACCAAGCTCCTTCATCTCAGGAATGACGTCAGTGTCACCTGCATGATAGATCGTTCTTCCCTGCACAGTTATGAGATACCCGACGCCAAATCCTCTGGGATGGAAGGGCTTACCGGGAGAGCGAAAGCGCTTGACGTTGTAGGCTTGGACTGCCTTGACCCTGATACCGCGAACGGTAGTTTCCTCTCCGGCCGTCAGTGACTTGAAGTCCCTGTTAATCTTCTCGGCACAGTCCTTGGGCGCAATAATGACTGTGCTATCGCTAAGGAAACTCAAGATAGCATCCGGGTCACAGTGGTCGGCATGAGAGTGGGTCACAAGAACTAGGGTAGCAGGTTCGAATACATCCGGAACACGCTCCACATACTTCTTTGCGCGATACGGATCGACGTAGATCACCTTCCCGTCAGCCTTGATTTCGAAGCCAGCATGTCCTAACCATCGAAGTGATACAGTCACTACGGTCGCCAGCTATGGAAGATATGTCGGAAGTATATGTGTCTAACCGTTCACCAGAATAGTAGCACAATAGATGACTCCATGCAAGTCTAACGGTACGATTGTTGAACTCCTAGCCATGGTACAGTCATCCCAACTGGGTCGACAGCTCAGCTTTCCCCGAAACAGCGGTTCGACGATCTGCTATTCCGTTTCGCCAGCAGTCTCTTCGCTCCAACACACTGAATCTCTGTCCTGCGATGTATACTAGAGCACCCAATGCTTTGGACTATCGAATGTTGCATCTCCTTCTTGGTAACCTGAGGAAGCGGAATCTGAACAGCAACATTGAGAAGAAGGCGAAGAGTTGCGCAAGCCTCACTGGGTTTGGGGGATATGACAAGTCAATGCGGATTGACGAATTCGACGTCCCGACAGAGCTTAACTTGCAAGAAGTAACAACGAGGACAATGCAATGGCTGAAAGCCGGCGAACCCGGCACCGATTACGTCCTGATGGGAGAGTCAGACCAACAAGCAACAATCAGTAAGGACAAGCGCGACCTCAACATATGCGGCATTTCATTTTGCGAGACTTGCGGGATCATCGTCCTGCTGGTCACGCTCATGATAGGAACCATATACTCGGGAGGACTAGACGCCTTCTATTTCCTCGTAGGCATTGTGAATATCGTCGGAATAATCGGACTTGTCGGAGGATTCGCATGCTATCTCCTCACTGCTAAGAAGGTCACGTACACATTGAGATTCAGCGAAGGAACACCCTTTAACGTGACAGTCTACGGTGAGGGGCGAGTGGAAGCGACCAGACGAGACTATGACTCACTCAAGTCCGCCGTCTTGCATGGTCCTCGTCCTCCGCCAGGCCCTTGGTAACGCGTACTGCCCATTGTGCCCGTGGATTCAAGCCTATCCGGTTAAGAAGAAGTAACTATTACGTTCTCATCTCTTTTCAGAATTCATTGCCCATACCGGAGTGCCACGCCACCAAGATTGGGCATCCAGAATGCATTTTACTGGCTCTTGACATTGCGCTTGCGGGAGTTGACCCGAAATGATTCTCCTGAATCCGAACCACCTTACTCGCCCATATCCTGATGAAGCATCAAGAGAAATCATGGAGAAGACCGTTCAGTTCTTTGAGAACAAGGGCAAGGTCAAGCTGAAAAATGATGACCACGCTATGGTCTGGTATCAGGATTTCCTTGACTTCGTCAAGAAGGAAGAGATATTCTACAAGCTCCTGACGCCGCCGCAATATGGGGACAAGGACTGCCGGTGGGACACATGGCGCAACATGGAATTCAATGAGATTCTTGCTTTCTATGGGCTGCACTACTGGTACACCTGGCAGGTTTCCGCTCTTGGTCTTGGACCTATATGGATGAGCAAGAATGACGGTGTGAAACGTAAGACTGCTCAGTTGCTGAAGGGTGGTGGAGTATTCGCATTTGGATTGAGCGAAAAACAGCATGGTGCAGATATCTACTCGTCAGAAATGCTTCTCAAGGTGCTGGGTGGTGGAAAATACAAAGCAAGAGGAAGCAAGTACTATATTGGCAACGGCAACGTGGCAAGCTTGGTCTCAGTCTTTGGCAAGAGTGACAAACCAATGGATCCGACTGACGAGAAGTACGGCAAATACGTCTTCTTCGTTGTCAATTCGCAGCATCCCAACTATGAGTGTGTGAGAAGCCTCGTAGCAGTCCAGTCGTACGTAGCCGAATACAAGCTGAACGATTATCCGCTGACCGATGCAGACATCCTTTCCTTTGGCCGCGATGCTTGGGACTGTACATTGAACACAGTTAATGTCTGCAAGTTCAATCTGGGTTGGGCATCAATAGGCATCTGTACCCATGCACTCTATGAGGCCATCAACCATGCTGCAAATCGCTTCCTATACGGTCAGTGGGTTACCGATTTCTCTCACATACGTAGTCTCCTTGTCGACGCCTATGCTCGCCTCGTGGCCATGAAGCTCTACGCATTACGTGCAGGTGACTATATGCGGACGGCGTCTCTGCAGGACCGCCGCTACATCCTCTATAACAGTCTGGTAAAGATGAAGGTCACAACCGAAGGAGAGAAAGTCATCGATTTGCTTTGGGACGTGATCGCGGCCAGAGGTTTCGAAGGTGAAACGTACTTCTCTGCGGCAGCCAGAGACATTCGAGCGCTACCCAAATTGGAGGGAACGGTTCATGTCAACATGGCGCAGATTATCAAATTCATGCCAGCCTTCTTCTTCATGCCAGAGAAGTGTGCAGAGATACCGACTGTCAAAGACGCCAAACATGATGGGTTCATGTTCAACCAGGGACCAACAAAGGGTGCGAGCCAGATACGCTTTCACGACTACCATGAGACATACGACAGTGTGAGCCTACCTAATATTGACATCTTCAAAGAGCAGGTCCACGTCTTCAACGAGTTCATGACAGATGCCACCCCCACGGAACAACAAGGGGCGGACCTGGATTTCAGTCTGAACGCGGGCGAACTGTTCACTCTCGTAGTGTATGGACAGCTCGTATTGGAGAACTTCAGGAATTATGATATAAGTGAAGGCTTGCTCGATCAGATATTCGACTTCATGGTGCGCGATTTCTCACGATATGCTTTGCAGCTGTACTCCAAACGCAGCACGACAGAGAAACAGCAAGAGATACTCCTGAGATGCATTAGGAAACCACACGTAGATGAGGAGCGATTCAGACAAGTGTGGGAGGAAGTCTACTCACTGAAAGGCCTCTATGAAATGAGAAAGTAGGAAATAAGAGACCGACACGCGTCTGACAAGCATACTGCGGCCGCCTCAATCTGAGGGATGACACATGAAACGTAAGCTGATTGGATTGTTGCTGATCCTCGTGGGGTCGATCCTGTTCTTGGATGAACTGTGGTTCTTTGTGCCAGGCATTGTGCCACACGGTTGGCTCATCGGCGATTGGTCTCAGTTCCATGTGTACCCCTTTCATCACTGGATGCTGGGCGTCGCCATGATTGTAGTCGGTCTATGGCTATTGAAGAAGTAGGTTCTCGATGCCGTGCTCTCCAAGGGTTTCGTGCGACGACAGGGAGAAGAACAAGGCATCTCAACATCTGTAATGCAGACGATTCGGCAATCGTGTGGCGCTTAGTAGTGGCGGTCATCCCAAACTTCTTAATGTGGTGGACTCCGGGCATCGATAAATCACGGAGAGCGCCCCAGTCATGAGTATAATCGCCCGATTCTTCGGCCTACAGCAGCCCACGGACAAGGCACTCTGGTTAGTGCGAACCATGGTTCTTCTAATGCCAACCATGGCGGCCACGTTCATGATTTCCACAACCTTCTGGATGATCTTCATCGCCACCTCGCTGGGCGGCGGCGATCTCATGGCGGGCTTGCCCTTGATAGGAGTCCTAGTGATAATCCAGCTAGTCATACGGACCGTCTTGGACTATCCTAGCGGCGCCCTCGGAGATTACATTGGCCAAAGATACGTGATCGCAACAGCCCTAACATGCTATGCCATTGGCTTTTGGTTGACATCAACAGTGGACACAGGAACTCCATACATCGTGTTTGTGGCAATATACGTGGTCCTAGGAGTAGGGCAGTCGCAAGAAAGCGGGGCGTGGGCTGCTTGGTTTGACAATAACTATCGTGTGGCCATGCCTCATGACAAGGACAGAAAGATGTACGGTGTCATGCAGGGCCGCTCCGGAATGATCTTTCAGATCGTGTCAACCCTTGTTCTTCTTCCAGGAGCTTGGCTTGCTGTAGCCTATACTGAAAGGTGGGTCTTCAGATTCCAGGGCATCTTATGCCTCTTTCTTGCCCTTATCGTGCTAAGAGTCATTAGGGACTTCCCCGAAGCACAAGCTCTCAGGAAGAAGCAGAATGCATCATCCGGAGGGTATTCACGTGTCCTCGTTGACGGGTTGAAGTTTGTCGGTTCTAGCCGCTTCGTGTTTTTCATCTTCATGGGCGAGACTGTTCTCTTCGCAACAGGCATATTGTGGTGGGAAATCATCCTGTTTCCCTTCTACTTTATCTATCTCCTCAGCTACATTGGCATCTCTGGTTTCAGAACCCTTGTCTTCATACCAAACGTTGCGTCCCAAGAAAGAAGCGGAATCTGGTCACGCAGGTTTGACCCGGTGAAATGGATTCCTCGTCTCAGACTTCTCCAGTTCTGCGGATTCGTGTTCTACGTGCTGTTATCAGCTACGACCTTCATCTTCAAGCCGCCTGCGCCTGAAGAGGCTCACATGATAATGGTTTTCATCCCACTGACGAGCATTGCCCTTTTCGAGGTCCCCGCAGAATCAGTAATACCTTTGACGCTTATCTTTATGATTTTCCTACTTGGCGATTTCCTAGGAGCATTCGCCGATGTGCTAACTCAACGTGTATTGATAGATGTGATTCCGAACAGAATCAGAAACAGCCTATACTCCCTCAGACCTGCCCTCGCCATTCTGTGTGCCGTTCCCTTAATATGGTTCTTCAGTGTGTTCCTTCCTGCCTACGGATTCGGCTTGACATTCGCCTTGGTAGCAATCGTTGCTCTCGTAGGATCCGCTCTCATCAAGGTCGGCTTCTCGTACCCAATTCCTAAGGCAAAGGACATTGAGGTTACTATTGAGAAAGTCAGGACGGAAGACAACTTACAAATGTCTGCAGACGATGCAGGTCGCGACGCAGAGACCACATAGTCGGTCAATAGGATGCCCGATTATGTGCCAGCTGTGGCGTGTTTACCGCAAGAAGGGAGATGCTCAAGTCCAGTTCCGTCGTGACATTCGATGGCGCGGACAATTCCGCTACCGATTGTCTTATACTCTCTCGCGAGAGAACAACGGGAATCGATGTGAAGAAAAGGGAGGCGAAAGAGATGGAAGCACATGACATAGAAGGCCAACTGGTGAGGTGCCCCAGCTGTGGAGCGACGTATTCTTACCGCAGCGACAAGATCGCCACGGACGGTACCGTTCAGTGCCAGAACTGTGCAAAGTGGCTCTTTGTCCCCTCGAAGCTCGAACAGGACAAGGGTGCATCAGTTAGTGTTTCAGCTGAGAAAGAGGCCTCTGCGCGGATACGGAGAAGCAGGCCAATAAGAGACTTTCATATCAAGAGAGACCTGCCGACTGCATTGTACCATGGACTCTATCTGTCTCTGACCATCATCGCGTCATTCTGGATTTGGATCTACGTGAACTATTTCGCCGAGTCATTAGGAGGCATCAACGGGTTCTATGTCGGTCTCGCAGTCATTTCATTTGGCATTGTCGAAGTGGCTGGATACGTGAATGTGTTTCTTGTTCAGAACCTGTGGGAGGTCTATTGCAGAAGAGACTGGCCGGCAGTGCTCACTCACGGCGGCATCCTGACTCTGTTGCTTATCGCGATCATCTATCCGGGAACATACATTCTGCAATTCGTGAGCGCCCAGTCAATGAATATCCTTGTTCCAGTGGTCGGAGGAATGGCACTTCTGTACTGGGTCGCGATTGGGCTCATTGGCAGGTTTGTAGCGTACCCATTTGTCGCAGACAAACCTGAAGCATGAGCATACCTCTCTGTCGATGGGTTCTGACTCAAAGTTCAGGACTGAACGCCCCGGTTATCCCCCCCGCCGTTCGACAACATCATTGCATGGCACGATATATGGGCTTCTTCAAGCACCTAGATAGAGGCTGAACTTTCCTTCATCATCCGTGCACAATTGGTTGATAACCTTCCAGAGACTAGTGCCACCCAGAGGTGAGAATGTGCCATGAGGCACATTGGCAGGAAGATTCTCCCAGGGTTATTGGTGCCGCTCTTCCTCATTCTGGGGTCTTTTGTGGCTCCAGGAGCGGCGCTTCAGGCCAGTTCAATAATTGAGGAATATAACCAGGCCATAGCGCCCGGACCTAATAATCATACATACATATTCAGCAAACCAGACCCGATCGATTTTGCGTCCTCGAGCAGGATGTACGTAAATGAAGACCTAGACTATTTTGTCTACTCATATGATACCACGGGATGGACTAGGTCGGCCAGCTCATTGACTGCTCCCAGCAGTCCGCAGTTCGACTGGCAAGATTATTCTGAATGGACCAACGGCGCGTTTGGCAACCCGGCAACGATGCCACTCTTCTTCGACTTCATTGGCAGCGACGGAAGTGGTGCTGTCATCAACACAACCTTAGAGCGAAGATCTTTCGTTCTGACTATTAACCAGCACACGCCCATTGTCATGGATGGCGGCTTTGTCTCTTATGGGGCTCTGGCGATAAGCGGTCAGGAGTTCGTGAACCTGATAGTCAACTGTCGCCAAGATGTCGTGTCATGGGGTGCAGTGGTTGCCGACCCAGTTGGCAGGCTTGTGAACTCCGTTAGCGGTACTGGAGGCGACATACTCGTAGTCCCGTTCAGGCCCGCAATGGCTGGCAACTACATCGTAGTGCTCCGAGCGGATAATGCACCGGGTACTTCCGCACTCTTTGATCTGTACCCTATTGCGGCGTCGGTCACAACAATCCCCTTTGGGGAAGTAATACAGGGAACACTTCCGACTGGCGAACTCATTGTCAGTAGTTCGGGCAGCTTAGTGCACCAAGAGATGGCACCCACCGTGAACACCTACAAGGTGACGTCTCCGGACAATCTGGCATCGGTGACATATGCGTTCAACTACCCTGAAGTGTCGACCGGCGTTCCACAAATAACCGGCATTCAGTTTACGAGGGATGCATATGAGTACGACACCAACGGCGGGATTCAGTACGTGCGTGGTTCCATCTCCCCGAATACTGCGGAGTTCTTCTATACAGGAGGACCCCTCTATGTGACAGTCTACGGTGGAGATAACGTTGAGTACACTCTCTACCATAAGGACAACGGTGCCGCGAACCTGCCGTTGAATAAAGAATTCCTACTCGAGAATGAATACGGTGTTACAATTCAGAAAGCCTACCGACTGCATGCGGAGCAGGACTCGCTCTTGAAGGCCAACTCCACTGGCGTTGGAGCTGACTATGATATCTCGGTGCTTGGAGTCAACGAGGATGGGTTCTTCAAGACTCAGACCATAACGGACGGTGCTACAATTGAAGGGTCTACGGCATACTTCCTCCGAGCAGGGGACTACGTAGTAGTGATTAACATTGCTTCTACTACATCAGAGTACATTGAGTTCAGTCTCGGCGAGATAGTCGCTGATAGCTTGACGGCCGACTTGATGCGTCTTGGAGGCTTTAGGGTCCCAACAAACCCGTGTGAGCTCTACAACCTGACGCTACACCTCGACACTCTCGACAACATCACGGTGACTGTCCAGATTGCGGCCTACACCAAATTCTACCAGTCTGTTTGGAGTACAAGTCTCACTCTTGCTAACCGATGGGACGGAACCCACTGGGTGCCACACCCGACCTATAACAATTGGTCGACATTTCTCCCGGGTCGCACCTGGTCAGAGGGCTATTCCTACTTGACCATATCCTTCCGCGTGTACAACAACACGGGAGCACTGGCTGAGTATGCTAATCACCCAGTGAGGTTCACCGTCGATTGGAACGAGTACACCAATGAATGGTATGACGGACACGCAACGATGGACATCAGAAGTGCAGCGGCCATAAGCAATCTGACTCTAGAGTATCCAGGTACGAGCCCTAACTACATCGCACTAAGACTAGACACGACGGCCGGGACATGGTACAACGTCTCAGTGAGGACAGCCGATGTGTCATCATTCACGGCTATTCTCTACAGCCTCTATGATTCTAGGACCCATTCTACCCCTTGGGCGGACCTTGATGACGATCTAGTGGGTTCAATACCCTACCTGTCATTCCAGTTTGGGGCTATCTCCGAGTATGCGATTCTCCATATCCAGTTGGGGCGGACACTAGCAGCAACAGGGTTCCTCTGGATTGAGATAACTCCACTAGAGAGTCACACACTGGGCTGGCTACCGCCTCTGAGTGCACCTGGACCGAACATCCTAGCAATGCTAGCATTGCCAGTTTCATTGGGTGCCATTGCCGTTGTGGCCATATACGTCGTTTACGTCAAGAAGATAAAGTAGGTCTAGAGCCCACTTTCGACCCGAGTGATCTCGGGTCGCTTCTTTTTTTCCCGGATTTTCTTCACTCGACTTTGTAACAAGACTGACCAATGCCTGAGACTGTGGAGAAGCGCCGGTCTCCTTTTCAGATTCATGTCTTCGGCCCAGTCAGGACCAGGACTGAGAATGATTGCTCAATTGTGGATGAGTGAACAATGATGAACGGAAGCGCACCGAATCTATGCCTTGCTTTCATTCTTGAGAGGAAGCTTAGGCTCCTGAACCAGTCTCATCCTATCATCCATCTCAATCATCAGGCGGGTCAGTTTTGTAAATGCTTCGCGGATGTTCTGACCCGTCACAGCGGATGTCTCCTCGAAAACCACGGGGACTGTGAGCTTCTCACTGAAGAATTGGGCGAACTTGTGGCCCTCATCATTTGTTACATTCTTCTCGAAGGGATTATCCTGTCTCAAATCTGTCTTGTTTGCCAACACCGCCGTTGGCGGAAGCTTGCCCATGTACTTGTACGCCTCCACAAGCCATTTCGAGGCGTTATCAAAGCTTTCGCGGTCAACCACAGAGTACACCAAGATTATGCCGCTGGAGCCAACGTAGTAGTGTCGCCGCACCTTCTCGAATGTGGGTTGACCTGCCAAGTCCCATATAATGAGACGAATGTTAACGCCATCGAGGTCAAAACGTGTCTGGGCAAAATCGACTCCGATGGTTGGCATGTGACTTGTGATAAAACCCTCCCCAAGATACACCCTACGCAAGCTCGTTTTTCCTACCGCCCCGTCGCCAATTAGGACTACCTTGAATGTTCTATTGCCTGCGGCTTCGAATGTCAAGGGGGAGCGTCTCCTTAGGCTCTGTGGTGTACTCGTACATTCCTTATTAGAGCTCTCGTATGACATCAAAGGGACCGGCTACGTGAATGCCAGTCCAGTTCGACCACTCTGATCACAAAACGTCCTATATTCCCATTTCTGCTTTGAACCAATCCTTCATAGGTCACCTTTGGATGCTCGTAACGCGGGACGCCATTCACCTGTCAATCGTGGGATTGAACCGACCGATACTGAGGAAAGAACAGTGTCTCTCGAGTCATCATCGACACTGCAGAACCAAGGGATATCTGAACCTTACTTCAGATTCAGGACGGTGTCTGTCAAGCATTTGTGTGAGCTGCAGCATCATATCGACATTCTGCGCCGCGATGGCCTCTTGAGCAACAATGAAACCTTCAGGAGCTACATTGACGGCAAGAGATTCGCAGTGCCCGAGTCGTTTCCTGACGCATGCTTCGTAATAATCATGGCCGTATTCGCGCCCTTGGCACTGGTCGGCTTCCATTACAAGGGAAAACGATTCGAGCTCATGCTGCCCCCCAATTACTACGACGATGGGATTTCGCAAGAGCAGCTGCAGAACATGGTTTCAAACAGAATCATTCGAGAGCAAGGCCACCGAATCGAGAGGGCTAGCAGGAACCTTCTGGTCAAGACGCTTGCAGCAAGAAGCGGTCTCGGTAAGTACGGCAGGAATAACCTGTGCTATGTTGATGGGATGGGCAGCCTCTTGACGCTCCATGCGTTCTTCACTGACTACGCTTTCGAGCATGACGATTGGACAGACATGCGGATGATGGATGCGTGTAAGAAGTGCAGGATCTGCATGAAGGAGTGTCCGAATGGGTGCATAACGGAGCAGAAGTTTGTCATCAATGTCGACAAATGCCTGCCCTTGTACAATGAGGTGGAAGGGCAGTTCCCGGAGTGGATGCCAGCCAGTGCTCACAATGCCCTGATGGGCTGTATGAGGTGCCAGCTCAAGTGTCCGGCCAATCGCGATGCACTCAAGAGCAGCGTGCGGTTTGAAGATATCACTGAAGAAGAAACAGCGGCAATCCTAGAAGGGACAGTGGACGAGAGGCTCCTTCGGAGCCTGTCTGAGAAGCTCAGAGGCTTCTCTCCCACTACTTCGCTGGGGGAATTCCCGGTGTTGACGAGGAATCTGAGGGCACTGATAATGTGATAACCTACGGGCGCGCGACACCGTTTTCCACTAACCATACTTTCGACCATCTCTCCCAGATTCGCGAGTACAAAAGAACAGACACGCTGTGACAGAAATGCCCTAGCAAGGGTCTGCCGCTCGACTCCCATCAGCGTGTGGCAGGTACCGTAAGCCTTACTTGTCGTTAGGCATGCGTTGCGCTGGTCGAGGCTCGAGCAGATGGCAGGTTTCAAGCTGGTTGCCCCGTTCAAACTCACAGGAGATCAGCCCGACGCGGTGCAGAAGCTCGTGGAGGGCCTGAACAGTGGGCTTCAGCAACAAACTCTGCTCGGAGTCACTGGATCCGGTAAGACCTTCGTGATGGCCAATGTCATAGCTCACTACCAGAAGCCGACCATCGTCATCTCTCACAACAAGATACTTGCGGCACAGCTCGCCGCTGAGTATCGACAGTTCTTCCCCGAGGATGCGGTGGAATACTTCGTCTCATACTATGACTATTACCAGCCAGAGGCATATGTCCCGACTAAGGACATGTACATTGAGAAGGAGACAGACATCAACGAAGAAATCGAGAAGCTTCGTAATTCCACGACTCGTTCTCTCAAGACCCGCAATGATGTTGTAGTCGTAGCTTCTGTGTCCTGTATCTACAACCTCGGCGACCCTAGGGAGTATGATGAGCTAGCTCTGACGCTAGAGGTGGGTCAGGAGATCGAGAGGCGTACGCTGCTCGAGAAACTGATATCGATGCAATACGAGCGCAACGATATGGAACTCAAGGCGGGCATCTTCCGCGTTCGCGGCGATGTAATTGATATTCATCCCGGTTACGAGTCAGAGACAGTAAGGCTCCAACTCGATGGCGACAGAATAGACCGAATCTCTATAGTTGACTCTCTGACATCCCATCGGATATTCGAGGAGCGTGGCATAGATATCTGGCCTGCGAAGCATCACGTTGCACGCCATGAGAAGACCTTGGCCGCCCTCGACTCGATTAAGGCAGAGATGGAGCAACGCGTTGAGTGGTTCAAGAAGCAGGGGAAGGTTGTCGAGGCAGACCGCCTCCGCCGAAGGACACTCTATGACATCGAGATGCTCCGACAGACCGGGTCTTGCGAAGGTGTTGAGAACTACTCCCGACACATAGATGCCAGAAAGCAGGGTGAAAAGCCCTACTGTCTCCTCGATTACTTCCCAGAGGACTTCCTGATGATCATCGATGAAAGCCATATGACCATTCCGCAACTTGAGGGGATGTATCACGGTGACATATCGCGTAAGCAGAGCCTTGTCGACTATGGTTTTCGGCTACCCTCTGCGTTTGACAATCGTCCATTGAAGTTCGACGAGTTCAAGGGTTACATGAAACACGTAATCTGCACGAGCGCAACACCGGGACCATACGAAAGAAAGTCAAGCAATCAGATTGTCGAACTGCTCCTGAGACCGACTGGTCTCATTGATCCGGAGATAACAGTAAAGCCCGTTGAGAATCAGGTCGACGATTTGTTGGCTGAGATAGGGAAAACAACGGCGAGACATGAGAGAGTGCTAGTGACAACGCTCACGAAGAAGACCGCGGAGATGCTTTCTGAGTATCTTGTGGAATCAGGCGTCAAGGCTAGGTACCTCCACTCTGACATTAAGACAGTCGAGCGCATAGAAATCATCCGTGACTTGCGTCTCGGCAGGTTCGACGTGCTCGTGGGCATCAACCTGCTAAGGGAAGGACTCGACCTCCCAGAAGTCTCTCTTGTGGCCATTCTTGATGCCGACAAGGAGGGTTTTCTGAGAAGTGAGTGGGCACTCATCCAGACAATGGGGCGTGCTGCAAGGAATGTCAATGGCCGGGTCATACTCTACGGGGATCACATCTCGGCTGCCATGCAAGCCGCCATAAACGAGACCAACCGACGCAGGGAGTACCAGCTGCGATACAACGAGCAACACGGTATCACGCCCAAGACCATAGTGAAATCAGTATACGATATTGCCGAGCGCATCCCATCGAAGAAGAAACCCGAGCAGGCGAAGATAGCTGACTTCGATTTCGTGGATATTGAAAGCATCACAGAGTTGATTGTCAATCTTGAGGAAGATATGAAGGAAGCAGCAAGGAACCTTGAGTTTGAACGAGCGGCGGAACTGCGAGACCAGATTCGTGAACTGCAGTCGAAGATTGAAGGGCGGTAGTGTATGGCATCAAGTTCTAAGTCTCGTGCGAAGAGCGTGCGGCTGGATACGGAAGGTCCACAGGACATCGTTATCCGTGGAGCCGCAGAACACAACCTCAAGCACATCGACCTGCAGATACCTCGCAACAAGCTTACTGTTGTTACAGGAGTCTCCGGCTCGGGCAAGTCGAGTTTAGTATTCGATACCATATTCGCAGAAGGACAGCGCCGTTTCGTGGAGTCGCTTTCGCCCTATGCTCGACAGTTCCTTGGCATGCTTGAGAAGCCCAAGGTGGACTACATGTCAGGGCTGTCTCCTTCAATCTCAATCGACCAGAAGAGTGCTGGTCACAATCCTAGGAGCACAGTCGGCACTATCACTGAGATCTACGATTTCTTGAGGCTCCTGTTTGCCCGTGTTGGAGTGCCCCATTGCCCAAAGTGTGGCAAGAAGATTGAACCCCAGACTGCGCAGCAGATTGTCGACAGGGTTCTTGCTCTTGGAGAGGGGACAAGCATCGCCATCATGGCACCAATCGTCCGAGAAAGAAAAGGAGAATACAGGAAGGAGTTCCGTGACCTACTTGAGAAGGGGTTCGTCAGAGTACGTGTTGACGGAGAACTGAAAGACATCGAAGAGGGCACGTCGCTAGACCGATACTACAAGCACACAATTGAGGTTGTAATAGACCGCCTCAAGGTATCTGATTCCCAGAGAGCAAGAATATCGGAAGCGGTAGAAACCGCCCTCACGATGGCTGATAGAGTGGTGACGATTGCTGCAGACTCAGGCGACCTCACACTTTCGGAGAAGTTTGCATGTGTAGATTGCGGCATCAGCCTTCCCGAAATGGAACCACGCCTATTCTCATGGAACACTCCACACGGGGCGTGTCCAACCTGCACCGGGCTCGGGGTCATCAGAGAGATAGACACAAAGCTTGTAGTGTCAGATGATTCGCTCTCAATCTCTCAAGGAGCAATCGCACCCTACAATTGGATGTCTAAGTCTACAACGATCAAGGCGGTTGCCAATAGGTATGGATTCTCCATGGACACTCCCTGGAGAGATCTAACTCCAGATCAGAAGGACAAGATACTCTGGGGAACAGGTGACGAAGAAATCAAGATTGACTGGCACTGGGGAGACGATCCCGCGAAAACCCAGTGGGAAGGGACAACGGTCGCTCCATTTCGCGGCGTGATTGCTCAAATGGAACGGAACTACAAGTCAACCAAGTCAAACTACATCCGCGAGTGGCTTGAGCATTTCATGGTAGACCATGAGTGCTCGGTATGCAAGGGCTTGCGGCTTCGACCCGAGTCGACTGCCGTGAAGTTCAGAGATCTCTCGATAACCGATGTGAACAGTATGTCCATCAAGGACCTATCCGAGTTCTTCCAATCCGTGGTCCTGTCGCCGCGAGAAGAACCAATTGCCCATCCAATCATCAAGGAGATAATGGGAAGGTTGGGTTTCTTGATGGAGGTCGGCCTCGACTACCTGACACTCGATCGGTCTGCACCGTCACTCGCCGGAGGAGAAGCACAAAGAATCCGACTAGCGAGCCAGATTGGCTCCAATCTTGTGGGAGTGACCTACGTATGTGACGAGCCTTCTATTGGGCTTCATCAACGTGATAACCTCAGGCTTCTGCGCTCATTGAAGAGCCTACGAGACATAGGAAACACAGTGGTTGTAGTCGAGCATGATGAGTCCACTATGAGAGCCGCTGACTACCTTGTTGACCTCGGACCCGGGGCCGGCGATGAAGGCGGTCGAGTTGTTGTTGCGGGAAAGGTCGATGATGTGCTTGCATCGAAGAAATCGTTAACCGCCAAATATCTTCGAGGCGATGAGAAGATACCAGTGCCTGCTGTTCGAAGACAACCGAACGGCAGATTCATTGAGATAAAGGGTGCCCGGCATCACAACCTCAAGTCCATAGACGTTAAGATTCCTCTCGGACTCTTCGTTTGTGTCACGGGCGTATCGGGCAGTGGAAAGTCGAGCCTGATAGACGAGACGCTTCAGAGAGAGCTAGCAAGGAGGTTCTACAATGCTACAGCCACACCCGGTGAGTGCGATGCCATTATTGGTGCTGAACAACTCGACAAGGTCATTATCATTGATCAGAGCCCGATTGGTCGCACACCAAGATCTAACCCCGCGACCTACGTAAGCCTGTTCTCGGACATTCGAGACCTCTTCTCAGGCTTGCCCGAGGCGAAGATCAGAGGTTACAAACCGGGTAGGTTCAGCTTCAATGTGAAAGGCGGGCGGTGCGAAAAGTGCAGGGGTGCAGGTGTTGAAGTCATAGAGATGCAGTTCCTCCCACCTGTTGAGGTCACCTGCGCTGAATGCAAGGGGCGACGATACAACAGAGAGACACTTCAGGTCCGCTACAAGGGCAAGAACATAGCCGACGTCCTTGCAATGAGAACAGACGAAGCACTTGACTTCTTCGCAGACTTACCATCAATTCATCGCAAGCTGAAGACACTCTACGAGGTGGGCATGGGCTATGTTCAACTGGGCCAGCCCGCGACGACACTGAGTGGCGGAGAGGCACAAAGAATCAAACTAAGCAAGTTCCTTTCGCGGCCCGCCACCGGTCAGACTCTGCTCCTCCTCGACGAACCGACGACCGGGCTCCATTTTGCAGACATCAAGAAGCTGCTTGAGGTTCTTCATAGGCTTGTGGACTTGGGCAATACAGTGCTCGTTGTGGAGCATCAGCTCGATGTTGTGAAGACCGCGGACTGGGTGATTGATTTGGGCCCTGAGGGCGGCGACGAGGGCGGCTACCTCATCGCAGAAGGTACTCCAGAGCAAGTGGCTGAACGCGAGAACTCATACACTGGGAAGTACCTCAGAGGGGTGCTTCACGAGGCGAGACCAGAAGCTGCAGTCCAAAGAAGCGGCACGAGGAGGAAGAAGCCATGACGGGCTACATCAAGGTCCGAGGCGCCTCTGAGCACAACCTGAAGGGTATCGACGTCGACATCCCGAGAGACAGGCTCGTTGTCGTCACGGGACCCTCAGGTTCGGGGAAATCCAGTCTTGTCTTTGATACCATCTTTGCCGAAGGTCAGAGGAGATATGTTGAATCACTCTCATCATATGCCAGGAGGTTTCTGGGTCGACTCGATAAGCCGAGAGTTGAGTCAATCACAGGCTTGCCACCCGCAATCTCAATTGAGCAGAAAGGGGGAACCAAGAACCCCAGAAGCACGGTTGGAACCAGTACCGAGATTCACGACTATCTACGACTTCTGTTTGCCAACATAGGCATCCCGCACTGCCTCAAGTGTGGTGCCGCTATGGAACAACTCACTGCGGATTCGGCTGCAACACTTCTGCTTCAGGAGAATGGTGGCAAGAGAATCGTGGTTCTCGCCCCGGTCGCGAGAGAAGAGCCAGGAAAACTAGAGGATACGCTCCAGCATCTGACCGAGAACGGTTTCACGCGAGTCAGGGTCGACGGGGAGATTCGAGAACTTGAAGGACTAGAACTGGACGGCCGCAAGAAGCACAATGTGGACGTAGTCGTTGATAGAGTCGAGCTGGGCGAGAAGAGCAGAGAAAGACTGGTCGGTTCCATTGAGACTGCTCTAGAGTCAGGGCAGGGTTCGGCAGTCATAGCTCGGGAAGGGGAGCAGGATATAGTATTCGCAGAGAAACTCATGTGCCCACACTGCGGTATTCAATACGAAAAGCTCGAACCCAAGGCTTTCTCGTACAACACTCCTGCTGGCGCATGTCCGGCCTGCAACGGTCTCGGTGCCACAATCAGCATCGATCCGGAGAAGATTGTTCCAAATAAGATACTCAGTCTAACAGATGGTGCCCTGAAGCCATGGGCCGGGTCTCAACAGTCATGGCCGTATCGCTTGCTTGAAGCTCTATCTGCAGAAGCGAACTTCTCCCTTGACACGCCGTGGAGCAAGCTTCCAGAGTCCGTTCACGACCTCATAATGTGGGGTCGTCCGCCACTCAGAGTGAAGTTCTCCTATCAGCAGATTGACTACAAGGGACGACTTCAAACAGTAAACGTGACCCGCACTTGGGAGGGCATGGTACCTAGATTTGAGAGGCACCTTCGCGGAAGACTATCCGAAGAGACCAAAGAGAAGATCATCAGTCTATACTCAAGCAGGAAGGTCTGTGCAGCATGTGGTGGCAAGAAACTTCGACCGGAAAGTCTCGCAGTGACAGTTGCAGGAAAGACAATCGACAGCGTAACCTCAATGACAATCGAAGATGCTCTCGACTTCTTCAAGAATATCGAACTGACAGAGCGGGAGCACAAGATTGCTGGACTCATCCTGAAAGAGATCGTGTCCCGTTTATCATTCATAGTATCAGTCGGACTTGACTATCTCAACCTTGACCGTCCATCGATGACACTCTCGGGCGGAGAATCACAGAGAATCCGTTTGGCGACTCAGATTGGGTCTGCGTTGACGGGAGTACTCTACTGCTTGGATGAGCCCTCGGTCGGTCTGCACCCTCGCGATATTTCACGGCTGCTTGTCACTCTGATTCGACTGAGGAGCCTTGGCAACACGGTTGTAGTAATCGAACACGACCGTGACACAATCAATGCGGCAGACTACGTTGTGGACTTGGGTCCGGGAGCCGGCGTCCACGGAGGAAAGCTAGTCGCATGCGGCACTCCTGAAGAAGTGCTCTCGAGTCCGAAATCACTCACTGCCCTCTATCTCGCAGGCAAGAAGCAGATACCAGTGCCCAAGACGAGAAGGGCGGGTAGCGGAAAGTCAGTAGTCGTAAGGGGAGCCCGTCAGAACAACCTGAGAAACATAGACGTTGCATTTCCACTTGGGAGATTCATCTGTGTCACGGGAGTCTCTGGCAGTGGTAAGAGTACGCTCGTCCACGAGACACTATACAAAGCCTTGGCCCAAGTCATGGGTTCCTCCACGGAGACACCTGGTGACCATGACGGGATTGACGGAGCCGAGAACATTGACCGTCTAATACTGGTGGACCAGTCTCCCATTGGACGAACTCCTCGGTCAAACCCTGCAACCTACACAAAGGTCTTCGATGAGATTCGCAAGCTCTTTGCACTGACTCCCGAGGCAAAGGCGAGAGGCTACACGGCAGGCAGGTTCAGCTTCAACACGAGAGCCGGCAGATGTGAGAAGTGCCAAGGCAGTGGGCTTCTTCGAGTCGAGATGCACTTCATGACCGATGTCTACATCACCTGCGACGTGTGCAACGGTAATCGCTTTGACAGAGAGACACTCGAGGTGAAATACAAAGGCAGGAACATAACTGAGGTTCTCAGGATGAATATCGAGGAGGCACTGGGATTCTTCCAAGACATTCCGCAGGTGGCCGACAGGCTGCAGACACTCGCTGATGTTGGTCTTGGATACGTCGAACTCGGCCAGCCCGCGACCACGCTCAGCGGAGGCGAGGCACAAAGGGTTAAGCTTGCAGCAGAACTCTCGCGCAGAAACACAGGGTCTACCCTATACATACTTGACGAGCCTACAACCGGCCTCTCAGCATCAGACGTGGATGTGCTCCTCAAGGTCTTGAATCGGCTTGTCGACTCTGGCAACACTGTCATCGTCATCGAGCACAACCAAGAAGTCATAAAGACTGCAGACTGGGTGATTGATTTGGGTCCCGAAGGTGGGGTCAAGGGTGGTACCTTGGTTGCCGCAGGAACGCCAGAAGAGGTCTCATCAGTACCCGAGTCTTTCACTGGGCAGCATCTCAAAAGCGCTCTTTCAGGTCCCAAAGTGCGTCACAGTGTAGTTACCACACTGCCGCCTCCAAAGACCTGATTTATCACTGACTGCATCGCAATATCAGCTGACGAACGGAGATTCTCGATGTGTCCGATCTTGCCAAACTGGTTGGTGACCTTCCTGAGCTTCCAGGGGTGTACCTCTGGAAGGATGAAGCAGGCAAGATCATTTACATTGGAAAAGCCAAGTCACTTCGGAAACGTGTTAGCTCATATCTCAGCAGAAAGGAATTGGACTCAAAGACTGAAGATCTCATGAACCATGCCCGTGACCTTGAGACGATAGTGACTAACAACGAGCTTGAGGCTGTGATACTCGAGTCAACACTCATCAAGCAACATATGCCAAAATACAACATCGCACTGAAGGACGATCGAAGGCATGCTTGGATACGTGTTGACCTCAACAAGGAGTATCCAGTGTTTGAGGTGACTCGCGATGTCGCAAAGGACGGGGCCAACTACTACGGGCCCTATGGAAGCACAAGGCGGCTCGACAGATTCCTAGATTCAGCTCGTAAGTTCATTCCTATTGCTATGTGCAAGAGCCCAGAAGCTGTCAAGAGGGAGTGCACAGATTACTACCTTGGTAGATGTGCGGGACCTTGCAAAGAGCATGTCCCAAGAGAAGAATACAGATCCATGGTCGAACAGATGCGTCTGTACCTTGAGGGAAAGGAAGCCCAGCTGACTCAAGCAGTCAAGAAGGAGATGGACAAAGCTGCTAACAACCTCGAGTTCGAGAGAGCTGCCAGACTCAGAGATCGGCTCAAGGACATAGAGATAGTCATGAGGAAACAGAAAGTCTTCGACGTCGCCGAAATTGACAAAGACGTTCTTGGAATATCCAGAACCGAACAGGCTGCTCTCGTTGAGATGCTCATCATTAGGACGGGAAGGCTTGTTGGCACAGACCATTTCTATTTCGAACTGAGCATGGATACGACGGATTCGGAAGTCCTCTCTTCATTTGTAAAGCAGTTCTACTTCAAACTCCCTCAGGTCCCTGATGAGATACTCGTGCCGGTCGAAATACCTGAAATGGAACAGCTTGGCGATTGGCTTAGTCAAAACAGGGCCGTGCCCATTAAGCTGTATCTGCCCGCTGAGGGTAAAGCGAACGAACTCGTCAAGATGGCAAACGCAAACGCCACGAGAAGCCTACGGAGGATACTCGTTCTTGGAGACCGGGACGAAGACATTGTTGACGAGGGCGTCAAACAGCTCAAGGAAGCTCTGGGACTCACTCGCGCGCCGTTCCACATAGAAGGCTTCGACATTGCTAACATTCAGGGAACCGACCCGACCGGTTCATGTGTGGTCTTCGTCAACGGTCAAGCCGCAAATAGCAGCTACCGGATGTTCAGGGTACGCGTGAAAGAGACCCCCGATGATTATGCCATGATGTCAGAAGTGGTGCTGAGAAGGTATAGAGGCGTCCTTGAAGAGGGCGGTGTCATCCCTGATTTGATAATGGTCGACGGAGGAAAGGGCCAGCTAAGTGCGGCGCTCAAGGCTCTTGATCAGCTCGGACTCGAATACCTCCCAGTTGCGGCTCTTGCAAAGAAAGAGGAGATCATCTATACTCAAGACAACATGGACGGAATTGCTCTCCCGCCTGAGTCGCAAGGCCTGCGATTGATTGAAAGTATACGAGACGAGGCACACCGATTTGCGCAACGATACCATCACATCCTGAGAGAGAAGAGATTCACGGGTTCGATACTGGAGGAGGCGCCGGGGATTGGACCGAAGAGGAGAGCCGCCTTGCTCAATGCATTCGGCAGCTACGAAAAGGTCAGGTCAGCGAGTGTAGAGGAACTGGCGAAAGTTGAGGGGATGTCGCAAAAGACCGCAGAAGCACTCAAGGAGTGGCTTGACAAGGACGAAATTGCCTAGATGAAGTCGGTCCCTGAGAATGAGCAAGCACTTAACCCGGAGAAGCGTATGTATCGCCGATAGACGTGAGGGTCTTCGTAGGAGTCAAAACGGAACTCGGTCGTGCGTATCAGGTTAGAGAACGTGTTCGCAAGCTCAGAGGCGTGAAGTGTGCATGCACGATCTACAGGGGTCCATATGATGTGATTATCACAGTTGACGTTCCAGACTTGAAAGACTTCGAGACCCTCGCCCTATACGAGCTTCCTCGCATTCAGGGTGTTCTGGACTATGAATCGTTTCTCACGGCAAGCCCTGATGACAAAGAGGAAGCAGGATGGACTCCGGATCCCATTTTCTCGCCGTCAAAGAAGTAGCAAGCCCTCCTCAAGAAGCTCATTCAATGCTCCTTCGTAGCAAGTAGCGAATACATCAGAGGAAGCTGAACCTCAGCGTTGTCATAGTACCATGACCCATCCTTGGCTTGCTTCAGGAATGGGAATTGCTGGAAAACCGAACTCGGAAACTCGTGAAGAAAACGAATTCGCAGGCCAGCATTTGATAATGCAGTGACGACATCACCCAACCCATGAGCCCACTCATAATCGACGTATGGTCCTATCTTCTTGTCGGTTTCTGCGTAGGACTTGTCAACGTCGAACCGACTTGGCTGGGTGTTGTGAAAGTAGCTGTATCTAATCTCGAACCCATCATGCGAGTCCGAATCGAACACCCACATCAAGGGGTGAAATTCGGCGATGTAGAACACTCCTTTAGGCTTCAGGAAACTGGCAACAATCTCCGCCCATCTGGGCAAATCTGGCAACCAGCACAGAACGCCGTATGAAGTGAAAACAACATCGAACTTCTTGCTCAGAACCTTCGGCAGATCATAGATGTTGGACTCGATAAACGTCCCCTTGAGACCTGTTTGCTCCGCCAATCTTCGTGCCAGCTGAATGGCCGCTCCTGAGAAGTCAACGCCAGTCACATTCGCCCCCTTGCGCGCCCACGATAGCGTGTCGAGACCGAACTGGCACTGGAGATGCAACAGACTCTTTCCCTTTACGTCGCCCAGCTCATTGAGTTCCACAGGATGGAGAGTTGTTGCTCCCTCGAGAAACTCCCTTGTCTTGTAGGTCTTAGAATCAAAATGGAGTCTGGAGAGTTCGTCCCAAAGCTTCTGATTGGCTCGGAAAGCTGCATCGATATCCTTCACCGGTTGTCATACCTTCAACACGGACTGCAAACCTCATCGGTTATGCTTTTTGCTCGTCGCACGAGAAAAGATGGCGTACTAGTTTGCAGCAGAGCGAAACGTCGCCATTTGCGCATTGGAAAGCCACACCATTTCGTTTAAATTGGGGGGCTCAAAGGCTCAAGACCCTCGGACGCTTCAATGTCCGTACAAGTTATCCAAGAGAGGACAACAATGATTTGGAAGGTAACTGACAAATGCACCGGATGCGGCACGTGTGTTGATGTCTGCCCGGTCGATCCTTCTCTTTACGTTCTCAACGAAGACAAGAAGACGAAGAAGAAGAAATCGGAGTATCAAGTCAAGCGTGCCGACGAATGTACAGAGTGCTACGCCTGCACTGATTCATGCCCCGAGGGAGCGATTGAGGAAGGGTAGACTCCCTGACTTATGCTCTGGGACGACTGATATTCTAGAAAAAGATCGAGCCAGTCCACCACCGACAATTCTGCAGGTGGGCTGGTTCGTCATACTGATTCAATTTCATTGGTTGCGAGTTGATAGTTGGGAAAAGGGGGGGTCGGCAACTGCCGTTTCCTTTCTGCGCATGACTCCAAGAAAGGCTGGGCCATTACTTGATTCGATACGGTTCGCCAAAGACCGAATCGAAAAAGGACTTGAGCGTCGCGTCTATCAGCACAACGCGAACTAGAGCTTTTTCATCATGCCCGGGATCGTAACTACCTGTGACAAGCTCAATCTTTGACTTGTCGTCCAGCATCAAGATGGTCTTGTCTTCATCGACCTCCTGATGCATTCCGAACTTCTCACGGACCTTCTTCATGCTAGGTTCGTAGGCCAAGGGATCGACATAGTAGAAGAGCTTCACAAGCCTGTGCTTGATACATCCTCGATAATAACGTTATCCGCATTTCCTCTAACGCGTACCTTGGGCAAGATATAAGTGAAGGAAGCCAAGGCCGCAATATCAAAGGTGTTAGAGGAGTAAGCATTGACCGGACTTCATTATCGGACAATCTGTGTCTTGCTAGTCAGCCTGCTTGTCATGGGAATCGGCACCGTGGCGTTCGTGCCCGGCGCAGCTTCGGCTCAGCCCGTGACATCGTTCACACCATCAGCAATTCCCTGGACGACCTACAGCAAGAACATGAATGTGACTACTTTCGTCGCGCCCGATGGTAGTCGTGACCAGCTCTGGCACTTCTTGAACGGTGCCCAACAGAGCATCTATGTCGAGATATTCGGTATAAACAACCCGTACATAGTCGATCTGATTCATCAGATCCACGCGGCGAAACCATCACTGGTGATGAAGTTCCTAATTGGATGGAATAGCCTAGGATACCTGGACCAGAACAAATGGGTCGCCAACGACCTAACGAATCTTGGCCTTCCGGTAAAATGGACTAAGTCAACCGACTTTGACCAAGCTCATCAGAAGTATATCATCATCGACAACAAGACCACGATAGTTCAATCAGGCAACTGGGCAAAGACCAGTTTCCCTGAAAGTGGGAAGATATCTAACCGTGAATGGAACATTGCAATGACTGATGTCGATGTGACCGCTGCCTATAGGGCAGTCTTCGATTATGATTGGGGCAGGGGTAAAACCTACAGTGTCGCAGATGGCACAGGCTCCGCCTTGTCCTACTCCGAGAGCGGCAGTAGCTATCCGCGTCCCTTTGCCACTGCCGGTACGTTTAGTGGTCAGATGAACGTAACTCCGATTTTCAGTCCGGATACGAGCTTGCAGGGCATCCTTTACTGCATAAACCGAGCCCAAGTAACACTCGATGTCCAGATACCATACTTCACTGATGTAAATGATGGAGGCCAAGTGGACCAGGTCATTAACGCAATATTAGCTGCGAAGGCTCGTGGCGTTACCATCCGGATAATAACAGATGAGACGAAGGATTTCGAGAACATATCTGATATTTGTGTGGCCAATGGTATTGCAATAGGGTGGCAGGACACGACCTATTTCACTGCGGAGCATAACAAAGGAATCATCGTTGATGGAGAGCTTGTGCTAGTCTGCAGCATAAACTTCAGCGATGAAAGCATCGCCAACAACAGAGAAGCAGGTGTGATCATCGAGAACAACAACGTTGTTCAGTGGTACCAAGCGGTCTTCGACTATGATTGGAGCATAGCCGACATTGTCAATCCGATTACGACGACAACCACAGAACCGGGCATTGACTGGGTCGACGGTGTAGTGGTTATCGCGCTAGTCATAGTGGTGTTTAGTGGGGCTTACTGCAGGAAGAAGTGAGAACTGTAGCAAGACTCCATGGCTTATTGTACAGCTCAGAACCAGCACACCTGGGCAGAGGGGCACGCTCGCCTCTCGCCCGGCCATCTTTCATCCGCAGTTCAATCCCGAGAGAAATCATTGCTTTGTCCACACATAGGCCTAGGCATCTGAACCGCTTTCTGCCATCTTCGCAAACTTGAGGCAGCTCTCAGCTTCGTGGTTCTCTCCGCGCTTCTTATGTAGTCCGGCTGCTATCCTGTAAGCGCGGGCAACCTCGGACCACTTTTGCTGGGCGTCTAAGCAGAGAGCAAGTGCCTTCCAGGTCTCAGGATTGGCAGAATTGTACTTTAGCGCCTCATTGTAGCATCCCACAGCCTCTGGAATCCTGAGAAGACTTTCGAGTGCCCTTGCTTTGCGGCACCACAACGAGGCATCAGTGGGTGCGCGCTTGAGACCTTCTTCGGCGGCCGCAAGTGCATTGTCGAAGGCTCCCATTGCGAGATATGCCTCCGCTTTGTTCGAGTAAGCGTCGGGTTTGTTTGGCATGACTGCAATAGCTTTATCAAAAATCTGAACCGCTGTGTCCTGCTCGCCAATGCTTATGTGAATGAGACCCATCTCATTCAAAGCGACGAATGATTTAGGGTCAGCCTTCAGAGCTTTCTGGTAAGCCTCAATCGCCTTCTTGTTCATTCCCTTCTGTTTGAAGAGGCGTGCGGCTTCCAACCATTGGTCACGAGTCTGACCCTCAAAAGACATACGAATGACTCCGAACTGATGTGTTTTAACAGTTCTTCTTACGGACACGGATTTTTGGTGAGGTACTCAGCGCTGGATTAGTACGAACTGGCAAGGTGTTAGGTCCTCGTGCTTGGACACAAGGGTTTTAACGAGAGCGGCTCCGTAACGCGAGCACAGCGCGAGGCCACAGTATGAGTCATCGCTATCAACCTCCCATTGACAAGGATAATGAGACAGAAGAGGAAGAAGAAGCCTCTGCCGAAGAGGCTGAGGAGGAGGAACTCCCTGAGGAGGTAACTCCTGAGGAAGGAGTGAAACAGGGTTTCCTCGATGACCCATGGCCGAGGATGGTATTCGCGCTTATGGTTCTCGGTTTCATTCTTGTCATATTCACTCCAATCGATATGTGGGCCACCTACCGTTATAGTCTCGTCGGAACATACGTTTTCGTGATTCTAGCTTGTGCAGGCGCTCTCTTTGCATTCAAGATATGGAAGAAGAATCCCGGATCGGGTCTTCGTTGGGGAGGTTTGTTTAACGGCATTACCATCTCTTTCTGCCTAGTGCTTGGGGTAACCGACTCTCTCGAGACCGTCTTCTTTGGCAGCGGACTGTTTCCTGGTGTCTCAACCCCCGTGTTTGCCATTGCGATATTCGTGGTCGTTATGTGTATGTACAGCGTAGTGCTGATTGATCGGTCCTTGAAAAAGGGATATTGATGACTACTCAGTCCCCTTCGTTGGAGGAAATCATGGTCCAGATACGGCGATTCGTGGAAGAACGAGACTGGACCAAGTATCACAAGCCGTCGGCCTTGGCCATCTCGGCGGCTATCGAAGCCGGAGAACTGCTTGAGCTTTTTCAGTGGCGTACGGATGAGGATGTGCAGTCTTCAATTGCGAAGGAGGAATATCGAGAGGCTATGGCGGACGAGATTGCTGATGTGATGATTTATTTACTCCGCCTCTGCGACACCGTCGGAATCAGTCCTTCATCAGCTCTCATCAACAAGATGTCGAAGAATGCCCGGAAGTATCCCGTTGCCGAATCTCGAGAGAAGGACCCATGTAGGCTCAGGAAGGCCGTGTGAGTAGTGTATATGTCTCCGGGCGCCGGTCTTTGAGCACATGGTTCCTCGCTGTAATCATCTTGTTGTCTGAATCTCGTGGTTCGATGTCGACCCAAAACAGTCCTTGGTCTGTCACGCCTCGACGCAGAAGCACTTCGCCCTTCGGACTGGTCACTTGGGACATTCCCGAGAACTGAACGTCCCTTTCGAGACCAGTTCGATTAGCGGTGGCTGTAAAAACGCGATTCTCGATCGATCTGGTTCTCATTGCCTCCTGACAATACGGAAGAACAAGGTTGGCTGGATGCAGGATAACTTGGGCGGACTTGAGAGCCAAGATGCGTGCCACCTCAGGAAATGCCCAGTCAAAGCACACCATGATACCGAATCGATATCCGTGAAACTCCACTACAGGTGGTTCTTTGCCTCCCGGGGTGAACCATTCACTTTCATGGTCGAACAAATGCAGCTTCTGGTAAACGGCAAGCAGTGCACCATTGGCAAATGCCGCCGCCGAGTTGTAGACCAGATTGCCTTGCTTCTGGCATATGCCACTCACAATAAGACGACCCTTCTTAGAACTGGCCTGAAGGAGCTTCGAGAAAGGTCCAGCAGGTATTTCCTCAGAAAGGCCGGTAGCCTCATTCTTGGACCTAAAGACATAGCCCGAGTTCAGCAGCTCAGGAAGAACCACAACATCTACTGATTCATGGTCTGCGGCTTGGAGAAGTTGTCGCGTCTGCTCCATGTTCCAAACCTTGTCACCAAAATTGGGCTGCGTTTGGCCCACGCCGATTCTGATCATGAAATGCTCGCCGAAAGCAGAAATGCAGATCCTCGCTATCTCTGCTTTGGTTACCACCACATCATCTCAGAGGGCGAACCTTCTAGGTCGGCTCAAGCACTGGAAAATGATACCGAAGGAACCGAACTTACTTCTCAGAGAGAGCGTCCTGATGGGGCGTGGGTTGGGCAACAACCTGTGCCGATTCTGTCGAGTCAATGACCGCCCTAATCTCACGTTTCACTCTGAGAAGGATGTTGTACGTTCTTCTGAGCTCTCTTTCGGTATCATGATGCCAGATACTCTGTACGGCCATGAAGTTGATTCTAAGAATCCTGAACCTTCTCGCCATCACTGTGTATCGTTCTTTGAGCTTCTTCACGGACACGCCGGGTTTGGCTGCGGCGTCTCGGAGCCGGGCCAACCTCATTTCAATCGACGACATTTCTCTGGAGACCATTCTCTCTATTGCCCGGCCAACCAGCTCTTCGCTGTAATCCTCTACCAACCTGAGGTGAGTCCAACGCCGCACGGAGGCGCCGTTTTCTTTCATCTTTGTCACGAATGTTCTTGCATCGTAGAGAGGATGACTCGTATCCGACCTATAATAGCGCACAGACTCCTTAGACCTTAGATGAGGGAAGAGGAGAACACCCGGCCGCAATCTCACGCAAGGAGACCTGCGTATGAGTCTCTGTGTCTGTTGTCTTTGCTGCGCTGAAGGACTGTCGTAACTGTAAGCCACGACCATGTATGTTCTATTTTCGGATTCGTTTGGACCCGAATCTTTCACTCTCGGGATCCGTTTTGTTTTCCTGAACGATATGTGTCTCCTGTTCAGGACGATATCCCTCACTGGCTGAGACTCCATCTTGGCCAAGTAGACACCTCTCGCCAGAGTCCTTATCCCCTCCACCCTCTCGGCCAGTACCTCGAAATCCCTTGTGGGTTCCAACAGAATAGCCAGCTGTAAGCTTCCGCTCAAGATGACCTGATATATGCGACGAGTTGAGGATCTAGACTCGGTCGAAAGAATCACATCCTTCAGGGGGAGCTCTTCGCAAGGCGGCCTACAGACCGGGATTCGCCTTCATTGAAGACATGTTGTATCATCCCAGTATTGGGCCGTGGGTGACACTGCCGAAATGCTTCGAAACTACCAGATATTACCCTTTTGATGATATAAAGCGATTGAAATGCACAATAAGCGTTGATAATGCCCGGATTACGTATCACAGTCAATGTGTACCATCTTCGTAATCGTGGAGAGTTATCACCGACCTGTAGGGTTTGGGACATGCTTAACACCTAAGTAAGCCAATACATGTTCGAGGTGAGCTTGTTGTTCTGGTTCCGAGACGAGGATGACTTTGACGACGACTGGGACGACGAAGACGACTGGAGCGACGACGAGGATTTTGACGAGGACTGGTAGAATCGCCCCAGAAGGACAACGGTAACTACCTAGAACAAAGGCGGAGGTGAGCTCTAGGGATTGGCCCTGAGCTCACTTCCATCTGTCCCTCAGAACAGACCGTGAAGCATGGCCGTCTGACAGGTGCATGTTGCTTTCTTGGGAATCTTAGGAATCAGCTCATAGGTTAGCTTCCGAACTCGATCTATGTTGTTGGACATCGTTTTCAGAACCATTTCGTGAGTTACATGCTCGGTTCCATAGACGTCCTTGTCAGTGGGCATAGCTATGTTCAGATAGCACATCCCAGCTTCTCGTGCTAGCACGGATTCAGGATACGCCGTCATTCCAACGACGTCCCAGCCCTGATTGTGGAAGAATATCGACTCCGCATAAGTTGAGAATCTGGGACCGTTTATGCAGACGTATGTTCCCTTCTCGTGGACCTTGTAGGTGAGCTGCTTTGCGGTCTCCACCGTAAGCTTTCTCAGCTCGGGACAGTAAGGGCTCCCAAATGGAACATGGGCTATGGGTCCTCCGTCAAAGAAAGTATCCTTTCTCTGGCCGAAGGTCCTGTCGAAAATCTGGTCAACAATCACAAACTCTCCCAAGTCTATCCTCTCCGGCTGCAGACTCCCACATGCGCAAGGACTGATTATCCTCTTGACACCAAGTGACTTCATTCCCCACACGTTCGCACGGTAGTTGATCATGTGAGGTGGAATGCGATGATTTCTGCAATGCCGCGCCAGAAACGCGAGAGTGCGTCCCTTCACTGTTCCCACGATGAAGTTGTCCGATGGTGCTCCATAGGGAGTGAAGACCTTAATCTCGACGGGATTCTCGATTACAGTTGGGTCATAGTTGCCACTGCCCCCGAAGAGTCCCAGCTCAATTGGCAGCAGCTTCTCAATCTGGTCCTTCTGCTTTGGATCCACCAACACATACGCAGGTTTAGCTTCGAATGCCATGTTTCGTCAACTCCGGAGACGGTTTCCCTGAGTTACTCCGTGCAGCCCTCCATTTATAGCTAATGAAGAACCGTAAGCCAGTCCCGTCACAACAGCGGAGGACAAGCGCTTTCCAAACCGAGACGTCATGCTGCGAAGAGTGAGATCCAAGCCTTTGTTAGCATTACGAGAACCCAAGAAGCACGAGCCCATAGTGCACGATTCCACCAAGCACGATAGCGAGCGACACTTCAACGAAGCTAATCATTGCGGCTCGCTTCAAGCCGAACTCCTTAGCTAGGACCGCGATCGTCGCAATGCACGGAATGTAGATCATGACCACGAATGCAAACACAAACATCTGCACGGGTGTCATGACCAAAGCGAAGTTCGTCGTCCCCATTAGCGACGCGAGAAGAATCATCGTCATTTCCTTTCGCAGGATACCGAATATGAGAACGATTCCTGTCACTGCTGGTAAGCCTAACCACAGGACGGTCACTGGACTCATGGCTAATTGGACAATCGAGAGCAGCCCCACTACATTGCTAAGTTGAATCAAGAAGTTGCCGACGATAATCAGAGGAAAGGCAGTGTAAACGAATTCCTTCAGATTGACCCAAGCCTTCTTCATTGTCTTGTCCAGACTGGGCCTCCGATAACGGGGCATCTCCATAACAAGACCAGTTGGCTCTCCGGGAAGCACCTTGAATGCTAGGCGGCTGAGAGCGAATATGATGATGAAGTCAATGATGTACAGAACCGCAGCCCATCCGAATCCTACGTAGACGGCGACCATCCCCATGATGACGATGCTTCTCGCGGTACAAGGAACGAGGCTCGTTGCGAAAGCACATATCAAACGCTCACGTCCCGTTTCCATGATTCGACATCCAAGGCAAGCGGGGACATTGCAGCCAAAGCCAAGCATCAGGGGGATGAAACCCTTGCCGTGAAAACCAATCTTGTGCATCGCTGAATCCATTAGAAATGCTATCCTTGCAAGGTAGCCTGTGTCTTCAAGAATCGACAGTGCGATAATGAAAGGTACTATGTACGGAATCGCAACGGTCGTACCTGCAACCACCCCTTCGATTAGCCCGGCCCAGATGAACCCTGCAAAATCACCGGGAAATGAAGAATAGTAGGCAGACTTGATCTGCAGGAATCCTTGGTCTAAGAGTGAAGAAATATGTTCACCCAGAAAGAAGACGCTGTAGAACATGAAGACGATGACGAGTACCATCATCACATAGCCAATCGCGGAGTGCAGGGCGAGGCGATCCACGCGTTCTCCGAACGTCTGCTTACGGACATCGTGAGCGGTAACGTCGGAGGAGACTCTGTGAGCAATCGTATAGAGCTCAGAGGCTAGGGCACTCCCTGCATCTTCGCCCGTGACATTCTCGATTTCACTTCTGAGCCTCTGTACAACAGCTTCAATCTCCGGTTTCTCTTTGTAAACCAAAGCCTCGATTCCATTGTCGCCCTCAAGAAGTCTGAGTGCGGCCCACCTTTTCGGAAAGGAGAGATTCACTGCTTCGAGCGTGTCGGCCAGCTGACGGACTCTGCTCTCGAGATCTGAGCTATACTTGACGGGACTGGACCGTTGATATTGACCAAGCGAAACTCGTATGACCTCATCCATAAGACTCTGAAGACCGAAATTCCTAGTACCTATGGTTGGAACAACCGGCACTCCCAAAATTCGTGCGAGGCGTTCCGAGTCTATATTGAGACCTTTGCGCTCAGCAACATCCACTTGGTTCAGCGCGACGACCATGTGCGGCTGGAGTTCGAGGAGTTCTAGTGTC